>Ga0180120_10000114_pt1:0-32500 | contig 37647 bp, 23 predicted proteins | sample CPBDNA_3_FD_129677 | JGI IMG/M metagenome (GOLD analysis project Ga0180120, IMG submission 129677) | Freshwater to marine salinity gradient microbial communities from Chesapeake Bay, USA - CPBay_Spr_31_0.2_DNA (version 2) (version 2) | ecosystem: Environmental > Aquatic > Marine >... | reverse complement strand
GCTCAGTTTCACAGGTACCTTGCTGATCTCTTTATTGAGTATAATATCCATCATGTATGTTTCTCAGAATTAGAAACAAGATTACTGAATTCTAAGTCAATCGCATTAAGCATACCGGATTCAAATGTATCTTCGAAACTTGTTGCTTTTTTATCTTCATTTGACAGTAAACTTACTAAATTATCTCTTAACTTAGTGCCCAATTTTCTTGCAATTCCTTGATTTTCAATCAATTTTATTTAGATGGAAATCGCTGATGCTAGACATAAAGCCACTAATCATGAGATTAGTCATTCACCGAGTGAAAAAGCTTTACTAGTTTCGAAACTTGTTAAATCTGCGAAGTCTGGTGATTTAGATTCTTTTGATTCTCTCACATTAATGTTTAGGGAACGTTTGTACGGTGTTATTTACAACATGACCTTCAATCACGATGATGCAGCAGATTTAACACAAGATGCTTTTGTTAAAGCATTCCGCTCTCTTAGCAAATTTAAAGAAAAAGCTTCATTCTTTACTTGGATTTATAGAATTGGAGTCAACCTCACTCTCAGTTATCTCAAAAAGAAAAAATCGAGAAAGTTTTTTTCTTTTGATCAATATGTTTCAGATGGTGTTTCAATCAAAGATTCTGAAAAGTTTTCTTGCTCTGATTCGAACTCAGTTCGCTCCACTCTCATAAATGAATTACATGAAAAATTGAACGAAGCCTTATCTCAGTTGTCTGATAAGCATAGAACAATCGTGGTACTTTTTGAAATAGATGGTTTAAGTCATAAAGAAATAGCTTCAATTATGAAATGTACCGAAGGGACAGTTCGTTCAAGACTACACTACGCGAAACTTCAATTACAATCACTTCTTTCAGATTATATAAGCTAATTAGATCAATATAATGAAATCCCCCAAAGAAAATAAGCCGAGTTTAAGTGAATTATTCGACTCTAAGAAACTTGATATTCCTCAAGAAGATTTCTGGGATAGCTTCCAGGAACAGGTTCGTAGTAAAACCCTATCATCAGTGGTAAAAGACGAATGCACAACGCGAAACTCTAAATATTTCGTTATTTCTGTCCCTGTAATTTTAATCTTTTGCTTTTCTTTGTGGTTTTTGGCTTCTCCGGATGAACTATCTAATACATCCGTAAATAATACAATTAATACTACTCCAAGTGCCGTTTTAAGTATGTCTGCAGATTCTTCTGAACATGAACAAGCCAGATTTGAACCAAGTTTAGTTTTAGTTGCGTCTACATCTTTTGATAAAATGCCAGATACTGAAGTAGAAGCGTTTGCGGAACAGAATTTTTTTGCATCCTCGCTTCAATCATCTTTTCAATATCGTATATTGAGCTCTGAAACTGATTTCTCAGATAATTCAGTAGCACCATTTACTTTTTAGTTTAATGCAATCATTCTCTAGGACGAAATTTTTTTCGGTCCTTCTTTTTTCATATATTACTTCAGTTTTTGGTGATCAAAATTATTTGTCGTCTCAATTAAGAGTTCAAGAACTATTTCAAAAATACGAAAATTCTCTTGTTCGTGTAAAAGCAACAAGGCAAGACTTAGTTGATGGCAAAACGAAAAGACTTCTTAAAATGGGTAGTGGTTTTTTCGTTAGTAAAGATGGACATATTCTTACCACCGGTGTCTTACAAAATGCAGATCGAGTTTGGGTCGAGCATAAAAGTAAATACTTTCTTACCGAAACAATAGGCACGGACTCTCTTTGTAATCTTACTTTATTAAAAACGCTAGAAAAACCCGAGGAATTTAATTATGTTTCATTTTCTAGCGATCAAAGCGGTGCTCAAGTTGGTTCTTTTTTACTTGGTATCACTTGTGCCTTAGAGTTTGAGATTGGACCCACGATCGGGCTACTTCAAAGCAACGAATCATCATTTGGTAGTACACTTTTTCCTACCAAAATGTTACGTACTTCATTATCATTAGGCCCAGGTGAAGTAGGTAGTCCAGTGTTTGATTTGAATGGAAATTTTATTGGAATTACTTACGCCGCTCTTCCTGATTTGAGGTCTTCTTTTATATTATCAGCAAAATCATGTGCTAGGATCAGGGATGAGTTGTTACTTTCTGGAAACGTAGATTATGGATGGTTTGGAATCACGGTATCTCGTACGATTAATAAGCAAAATGGATTTAACATCGAAATTAAATCTGTTGGTGATAACTCCAAATTAGAAAAGGGTGATGTGATTCTAAAAATTGGAAATACGGAAATTTTAGAAAGGGGTGACATTGTTGAGTCCACTTTTTTTGCTAGGCCTGGAACTTTTATTGAGTTTTTAATTAAACGTGCGGATAAAAAGCTTACTGTGCCGGTTCGAGTTTCTTCTCGACCTTCCAAATCCAGAATAGGTGGTTCTGTTAAAGACGAAAAGAAATTATCCAAATCTGAGTCTTCCGATCTAATCGAAAAATTCATTAATCCTGATAATAACAAAAGTAATTAGATGAATCTGATTATTGTAGTGCTTATACACTGGAATCAATCAAAAGTTATTTTATAAAAACATTTAAATCTCAATAGATATGAAAACAGAATTTCGAATTGAAAAAGATACTATGGGTGATGTTGAAGTCCCGATAGATAAGTTATGGGGAGCACAGACCGAAAGAAGTAGAAATAACTTTAGAATAGGAGTTGCTGCAAGCATGCCTATGGAGGTTATTTATGGCTTTGCATACCTGAAAAAGGCGGCAGCTCACACCAATCACCAATTAGGAGTTCTTTCGCGTGAAAAGTCAGATCTAATTTCACAAGTTTGCGACGAGATTCTTGATGGTGTTCATGATGATCAATTTCCTTTAGTTACTTGGCAAACTGGAAGCGGAACTCAATCGAACATGAATGTAAATGAGGTAATTGCAAACCGGTCTCATACTCTGACTGGGGGGAGCTTAGAGGACATTACAAAAATTCTTCACCCAAATGATGATGTAAATAAGTCTCAGAGTTCTAATGACACATTTCCTACTGGTATGCACATTGCTGCGTATAAGATGATCATTGAAACTACTATCCCCGGGGTTGAAAGACTACAGGCCCGACTTGCTGAAAAGTCAGTCGAATTTATGAAAGTAGTTAAGATTGGTCGTACGCACTTAATGGATGCAACACCACTGACCTTGGGCCAGGAGTTTTCGGGGTATGTTTCACAACTTGATCATGCCCTAAAAGCGATCAAAAATACTTTACCGCATTTATCCGAATTGGCACTTGGTGGTACTGCAGTTGGAACTGGAATCAATACCCCTTCGGGCTATTCAGAAATTGTTGCCGAAAAAATTGCTGAGTTTACTGCCCTTCCTTTTGTCAGTGCTAATAATAAATTTGAAGCTTTGGCTGCACACGACGCGATGGTTGAATCCCATGGGGCTCTTAAACAATTAGCTGTATCGCTCAATAAAATCGCAAATGATATTCGCTTGCTAGCATCTGGACCAAGAAGTGGGATAGGCGAAATTACGATCCCTTCTAACGAGCCAGGTTCATCGATTATGCCAGGGAAAGTAAACCCTACCCAGTGTGAGGCGCTAACAATGATTTGTGCTCAGGTTTTAGGCAATGATGTGGCACTTTCTATTGGTGGTTTGCAGGGTCATTATGAACTTAATGTATACAAGCCCTTGATTGCTGCTAACTTTCTTCAATCCGGTAGACTACTAGGAGATGGCTGTATTTCTTTTGATGAAAACTGTGTAAGTGGCATAGAGCCGAATTATTTGAACCTGAAGAAGAACTTAGATAATTCTTTAATGTTAGTTACAGCACTTAATCCAAAAATTGGGTATGAGAAGGCTGCTAAAATTGCGAAGACAGCACATGAAAATGGTACCACTCTCCGCGAGGAATCTATTAATTTAGGAATTCTCAGCGGTGAGGAATTTGATCAATGGGTTCGACCAGATGAAATGTGCGGTGAGCTTTGAAATATCCTTTCAATAGAACGCTTCCACTTTTACAAAAAGCGCTTCATTGTCTCTACATATAGCCGCCAATTAAAGAGAGGAGAATTGCAGCATAACACTAGCACTCTTCAGCAAGAAATCTTAATGCATAAAGATACCCGTGGTGGCTCATTCCGGCAACAACCGCGGCCGCAATTCCGGATATGAGAGATTTATGCCGGAAATCCTCACGTGCATGGATATTAGAAAGGTGAACCTCGACAGTCTTTAGACCTGAGGCGACCACGGCGTCCCGTAATGCTACACTGGTGTGAGTTAATCCACCGGGGTTTAAAATGAGTGCCGAAAATTCGGCATCTCCCCATTCATGGATCTTATCGATGAGGGCACCTTCGTGGTTGGACTGAAAGGAGTCTACCTCGCAGTCGAAGGAGTCTGCCTTGCTTTTTACCTTCTCTTCGATTTGGGCAAGCGTAACCGAACCGTAGACTTCTGGTTCGCGTTTACCGAGCCGGTCTAGATTGGGTCCATTTAAAAGTCCTATCTTTATCATTTGATTATAATGACAAATTTATGAGTTGATCGCAATGACTGAGTTAAAGCATACATTCGGAGGGAATAAATTCGTAGGGAAGATCGAATTTTTCAGCAACTTCCAGAGCAAGTGCATCCACTCCAAAGGTTTCGGTTGCGTAATGCCCGCAGGCATAGAGGTTAAGCTTGAGTTCCTGTGCAAGGTTGAAGTGCTGTTGTTTGAGTTCCCCTGTTATTAAAGTATCAGTACCCGCATCAAGAATCTTATCGACTGCACTTTGACCGGAACCAGTAAGTATGGCAATTGTGGACGGTTTTTCTGTACCGAACTCCATTGAATTAATTCCCTTGGAAAAAAGAGATTCGAGTCGATTGGACAGGTCTTTTCTGGACTGGGTGTTTTTTGTAATTAAGCCAATGTCTACTCCTTCGTAGGGCAGGAAGCTTGAAGTCGGAAGTAGTCCAAGTTTTTGTGCGAGGATCGCATTATTTCCAATCTCTGGATGGCAATCAAGGGGAAGGTGAGATCCGTAAACCGCTAAATTATGATCGAGACATAATTTAACTTTTTGATAAGCGGGACCAGTAATGGGAAGGGGAGGAGACCAAAATAAACCATGATGGGTAATAATATAGTCGATCCCCTTAGAAATTGCGTTTTGAAAAGGGACAAGACCGGCATCCACAGACGCACCTATTTTAGAAATCGTTCCCGAGTTTTGGATTTGTAGGCCATTAAATGCACCGGGGAAGTCTTTAATTTCTTGGAGTTTTGTTCTTTGATTACAATAATTTACAATATCTTCTGTAGCTATCATGTTAATCATCAGGTTTTACTTTAAGGATACTTTAATCACAATGATTTAAAATTATAAATTATAAATTTTTGGATTGCTTCATTCTGTATTTAAGATACTGTAAATTTTTTAAATACAGCAGGGTGGAGCAGTCTGGTAGCTCGTCAGGCTCATAACCTGAAGGTCGCAGGTTCAAATCCTGCCCCTGCTCCCAATTTTAAAATTCCTTAACAAACCCAAAAGAAAATCATTTCTCCCTGCCTTGTTCGGCGGGGCTTTAAAAATTACATTATGAACATTACAGTAAGAGACCTATTAGAGGCTGGAGTACACTTCGGACATCAACTGAAAAGATGGAATCCAAAATCCAAGCCTTATGTATACGATAATAGACATGGTATTTCCATTATTGATTTGGAAAAGACCTACGATCTTCTCGAAAAAGCAGCGACTGCAATCGAAGAAGTTGTTTCCAATGGTAAACAAATTTTACTAGTAGGAACGAAGAGACAAGCACAAGAACCGATGAGGGAACTTGCTGCTGCTACCAACATGCCATTTTGCGTGAACCGTTGGATGGGTGGTTGCTTGACAAATCACGAAACCGTTTCCACAAGTCTCGCGAAGTACAAGAAATTCCTTAAGATGGAAGATGATGGTAGCTTAGATAAACTTCCAGGCAAAGAAGGTGCTGCGATCAAAAGACAAATGAGTCGTATGAAGCGTAACTTTGAAGGTATGCTTAATTTACAAGGCATTCCGGGTGCATTGTTTGTCATTGATTCTCACAACGAAGCGATCGCAATTGCAGAAGCGAATCGATTGAAAATTCCAGTATTTGCTCTTGTGGATAGTAATTCCGATCCCTCATTGATCGATTTTCCAATCCCCGGTAATGATGACTCAACCAAATCCATCCGTATCATTGTGGATGTTATCCTTGAAGCCATTCAAACTGGAGCATCCCGCAGGACAGAAGCTCCTACCCGCAGAAAAGATATTACTCCGGTAACGCACGAGCCTGATTTTATTGACCAAGAAGATGAGCCTGAAGTTACGTTACCTGAGGGATATGAAGAGACCGATTTTGATGATCGACGACCGAAGGTCGAAGAAACCAATACGACCGAAGCTTCCAAGGAAGAACTTCCTGCCAAGGTTGAAGAACCAGTTGCTGTTGATACGAAGGACAGTGCCCCTGTAAGCGATAAACCTGAAGCTTCCAAGGAAGAATCCAAAGAATCTTAATACTTCTACTCATTGTAAATCCTTAAATTTATTTTTCCTATGTCAGCAATTTCCAAAGATGATGTTTTAAACCTTCGCGGAAAAACCGGAGCAGGTTTAATTGACTGTAAACGTGCGTTAGTTGAGAGTAACGGCGATATTGATGAAGCAATTTCAATCCTTCGTAAAAAAGGAGTGGCATCTGCAGCCAAGAAGGCGGGACGTGATGCCGGAGAAGGAATTGTCGCACAATGTCTAAGCGAAGACAGAACTAAAGGTATTTTGGTTGAAGTAAATTGTGAGACTGACTTTGTCGCCAAAAACGATGATTTTGTCAGTTTTGCTTCCGATGTGGCTCGACAATTATTAGCCAATCCTGATTCCGATCTAGAGGCACAGCGTACTGAACAGGTTGCTAAAATTGGTGAAAATATTCGTATCTCGCGTTCTTCCACATTGGCACCAAATGCCACTGGATTAGTTGAATCATATGTTCATACAGGAGGAAAGGTTGCCGTACTATTAACATTAGGTTCCAGTACAACTGAAGCCGCCAACTCCGAAAATGTTAAATTATTGGCTAAGGACTTATGCATGCACATTGCCGCGACTTCCCCCGTTTGTGTTTCTCGTGATGAAGTACCTGCAGACTTAGTGGCAAAAGAAAAAGAAATTGCACTTGCCCAAGCGGAAGGAAAACCACCCCAAGCGATTGAAAAAATCGTGCAAGGAAAGCTCGATAAGTATTTTGCTAACTCCTGCTTTTTGGAACAATCTTTTGTCAAGGATCCTGACCATTCGATTAAGGGATTACTTGAAAAAACGGGCAAAGAGATCGGTGCAGAGTTATCGGTCGAAAAATTCATTCGATTTCAAGTGGGCGAAGAAGCTTAAAATTAGTCTTTTTGTTGACTTAGACACTTTAAGTGTCGTTTGAGCCCTTTTGTTATACCTCTTTGGTATGCTAGCCAATTTTAAGTACAGTCTGTAAACTTGTACCGGTACTGGGGTAAGCAATTACCATTTTACTCTCTGCTTTATTTAGTTCCAGCAGTTAGGTTGCCGGAATATAAAATTTCGATTGCGGCATAAAACATAAGGTTGCTTTGTGATTTTAATTATAAAACTTGGATGCCTTTTTTTACTTAGCTATTGAATGTCCAGGTAAAGAGTGATGCAGCTAAATAAACGGTTAAGAGCATGGTTCCATGAATCTTGTTTAATTGTTTTCCTCTAAGCCAAAAAGCAAAGATTCCAGTGAGTAGTAGCAAAGAGAGATAATCTATCCATGGATATGTCGTGGTAGCTGTTATTGGTCCGAGTATTCCTGCTACTCCGCCAACTAATGCAATATTAAAAATATTGGATCCAACAATATTTCCCAAGAGCATACTGAATTCTCCTTTTTTAACCAGTGAGATTGAAGCGGCTAATTCAGGTAGGCTTGTTCCAATTGCGACTAAAGTAAAACCAACTAATTCCTCTGGTACCCCAGCGAGGGTAGCTAAATTTTTTGCTCCGAACACAAGAGTATCCGATCCTGCCCATAATGCGGCGGTGGCAATTAAGATCATAGTACAGGAGAGTAAAATAGAGGTCGGTTTTATATCCTCCTCATCCAGTGAGTCTTTTTTTCGAACACCTCTGTTCTGAAGAGCACTTTTGGTAAGAAATAGCAGGTAGCTTGCAATGAAAATTAGTAAACAAGTACCCGGTAATGTGCTTAATGAGTGAGACGGGTGGAAAAAAAGGTATCCGGTAAAAGAAAAACTAAGAATTAGAAGGAGAGAACGTTGTGTGTTAGAAACTGCATTTTTTGTGTTGATAGGTGAAATAAAAAGCGAAATCCCTAAGATAAGTCCAATGTTTGCAATATTAGAACCAATTATATTTCCTAATATTAAACCTTTCGCCCCACTGGTAATTGCAGCAATCGAGGTAAAGAGTTCCGGAGCAGAGGTGGCAATTGAAACCACAGTTAAACCAACCACTACGTTCGGTACTCCAAGAATTTTCGCAAAATTGGAGCAATGGTCACTCAGTAAGTCGCCTCCTTTTGTCAGACAGTAAAAACCAACGACCATAGACAGAATAAGCACCCCAATAAAAAGAGTGGGAGATTCCACTTGAAAAGCGGAGCACAGATTAGTTAAAAAGTGGTACATTATTAGTAAACAAATCAGGGTGAGTTTTGCTCTTTAGAAGGCAAGCAGAATCGCCTTCTCACTTTTCCACACTTGACATATAGATATATTCCCACATCTTTCGTGCCTTCTCTTTTATTTCCCAAAAGTCCACAATGAACCAAGCAGAAAAACTTAAGGATACTTTGAATTTACCAAAGACCGACTTTCCCATGCGAGCAAATGCGGTGGAAAGAGAACCTGTTCGATTATCCCATTGGGAGGATCAAGATGTTTATCAAAAAATGCAGGAGAAGAATGCCGGGAATGAAGATTTTATCCTACACGATGGACCTCCTTTCACGAACGGAGATGTGCATGTTGGTACTGCTCTCAATAAGACTCTCAAAGATGTCATTTTAAGATACAAGAATGCCCGGGGTTTTCGTACCCCTTATGTGCCGGGATGGGATTGTCATGGATTACCAATCGAGCACAAAGTAAGTAAGGTTCTGAGGAAGGAAAAAAAAGAATTCGATACTCTTTCTCTAAGACAAGCTTGCCAAGAATTTTCAAAAGGATTTATCGAAACCCAACGTGCACAATTTAAGAGATTGGGAGTACTTGCAGATTGGAGTAGTGAATACAGAACGATGAATAGCACATACGAAGCTGAGATTTTGAGAACTTTTGCGGAGTTTGTAAAAAAGGACTTAGTTTATCGGAGCAAAAAACCAGTTTATTGGTCAATTCCATGTAGGACTGCACTTGCAGAAGCAGAGATTGAATATCAAGATCATATCAGTCCTTCCATTTTTGTTCCGTTTGCTGTACTCGGGGATAAATCAAATAGTAAAAGAAAATCGAATGTCGTTATCTGGACTACTACCCCTTGGACACTGCCAGCAAATCTTGCACTAGCGGTTCACCCTCGTGTGCGCTATGTCGAAGTAATTTGTTCCGAGAAGTCTTATTGGGTAGCGGAAGACCTTGCCGATTCTTTTATTAACTCCTGCGGTCTTCAAGCATGTGAGTTTGGAGAAAAATTATTGGGCAGTGAGATGACATCATGGGTCACTCAGCATCCTTTTATTGACCGAGAGAGCCCAGTTGTTTCGGCAGAGTATGTAACTACCGAATCCGGTACTGGGTGCGTCCATATTGCACCGGGTCATGGTTTAGATGATTATATAACGGGACTTGAAAATGAATTGGAGGTTTATTGCCCATTGGACGACAATGGATGCTATGTTGACGATGGACAAATCCCATCCAACTTGGTGGGAGTATCTGTATTGGAAAAGGCTTATGGTTGTCCTGCGAATAAGGAGGTTCTTTCCATACTGAGAGAGTCTGGTAAACTACTTGCACAGACAGATCACGCTCATCAATACCCTCATTGTTGGCGAAGTAAAACACCGGTGGTATTTCGTGCAATGGACCAATGGTTTGTTGCCTTAGATAAAGATGAATTGAGGAAGAAATGTATGGAGGAAGTTCAGTCAGTTGATTTTACTCCTGATTGGGGAAAAAATAGGATACATGGTTTTTTACAATCCCGACCCGACTGGTGCATTTCACGACAACGTTCTTGGGGTGTTCCTATCCCCGTGTTTTATGATGAGGAAGGAGAGGCTCTCCTCGATGAAAAGCTTATCTTGGGACTGGCTGACAAGATTGAAAAGCTGGGGACAGATGCGTGGTTTTCATTATCTGAAAATGAATTATTAGATGGGTTGCCCATTCCCGCAGATTGGAATGGAAGGACATTACATAAAGGAACCGACACACTTGATGTGTGGATTGATTCTGGGTGTAGTCATCGGGCAGTACTTCAAAATAATAAGGATTTGAAGTGGCCGGCAGATTTATACCTCGAGGGAAGTGATCAACATAGAGGATGGTTTCAAAGTTCATTATGGACCAGTATGATTGCATTTGAACAGGCGCCTTACAAAAGAGTGCTGACCCACGGATTTGTGGTTGATGGAAATGGCCGAAAAATTTCTAAAAGTGATGGCAAGCCCCAAACCGCTGATTCTTATGTGAAAAAGTATGGTGCCGATGTCCTTCGTATTTGGGTATGTTCGGAAGATTTCAGGCGTGACATTCCATTATCAGATGAAATTCTCGGACAAGTAGTTCGATCGTACCGAACTTTGCGCAACTCAATCAAATTTCAACTTGGTAATTTACATGACTTTACCTTTTCTGAAGATGCCATCCCCGTTCAACAACTCACAATAATCGATCGTTGGGCACTCAGTCAGACCAATAGCCTAATTAAGGAAGTAACTGAAGCGTTTGAAAAGTATGAGTTTCATCGCGGGGTACAAGCGATTAATAAGTTTTGCTCCAATGTTTTGTCCTCCACTTATCATGACATTATCAAAGATCGATTATACACGCTCCATCCAAGTAATTCAAAGAGAAGGTCTACTCAAACTGCATTACACTTAGTTTTTGAATCGCTGATTCGAATTCTTGGACCAATGGCCCCTTTTACTGCTGATGAGGCTTGGTCTTTTCATCAATCTGGAAAGGATATCACTGCAGATTTCTTAGCGTTGCAAGCTTGGCCAAAGGTAACGGAAGAATGGGATGAGGGGAAAGAATTATCAGATGCACAAACAATCTTAGATTTTAAGGACCTGAAGGTTAATGATTCTTTAGAATCTTTGCGTACCCGTAAGGAAATCGGTCAATCATTGGAAGCAGAGATAGAAATCAGGATTCCTCTAAGTGATCCTCTACTTACTCTCTTTCAACAGCGAGAAGAAGATTTAGCTGAAATGTTAATTGTTTCTAATGTTATAATTGTTGAAGCTTCAGAGGATGAAGAATTGCAAGTGATTTCAAGGCACGCGAGCGGTCAAAGGTGTCCCAGGAGTTGGAGATGGGTCCCCAAACTTGTTTCAATCGAGCCTTGGGGTGAAGTCTCGCCGCGTTGTGCTGAAGTCCTTGCCAAACTTGTATAAGAAATTAATCTAACCCTAAATTTTTCCTATGACTAAAAAAACAAAAGCTTCTAAAACTCAATCGACCCAAGCTTCGGATAAAGAGTCTGAACCAAAGGTAAAGAGGCCTCGGGGACGACCGAGGAAAAATGCGACCCTTTCAGATGTATCTCCTTCAAAAGGAAAGCAAGTTACGCAAGGTGTTCAAAAAAGTGCTGTTTCCAAATCTGAAAAAAAAGTACCAGTGAGTAGAGGCCGAAAGCCTAAAGTTGTAGTTGAAGTTGATTCTGAAGTGGAAATTAAAGTTCGTGAAATTGTTAAAAAAACTCGTTCTAAAACTCCGAGCACGGAGGAAAAGAAAGAGAGTTCTACTTTCAACTTAGGCGATGTAAGAGCGATTATTCAGAAACGAAAAGCAGAAACTGCCTCGTCCAAGCCAAAAAAGAAAAAGAAAGTAAAAGAGACCGAAGTAGAATTAGTCCCCTCCAAAGAGGAACCCAAAAAAACAGGAAAATCGGTAAAAGTAAAAAAATTACAAACCGCTTCGGTTGATGATATTTTAGGTTTTGGCGTTTCAGTTGGTCCAACGCGCCCCATTCGAGATGCGAAAAAAGTTCCCAAAGAGTGGGAAGTTTACTACAATGATTTAATGAATTTGAGACATTCCTTAAAAGGAGCGCTCGGGCAACGGTCGAATGAGACATTAGGGGCATCGGCTCGCGAGTCTTCAGGAGAGTTATCGATTAATTCTGCGGACTCTGGCTCGGAATCCTTTAATCGGGACGTCGCACTCTCCATGGTTGCAACCGAGCAGGAAGCACTGGAGGAGATCGAGGACGCCATCGATCGAATTTTTGATGGTACTTTTGGCATTTGTCAAGAAACAGAGAAACCGATCAAGAAATCTCGTTTAAAAGTGGTTCCGTTCACTCGGTTTTCACTTGAAGGACAAACTCTTTACGAGAAAAGAAACCGAAGAGAACGTGACACTGGCGGGGGGATTTTTGCCACCATTTCCGATTCTACGCTCGGGGATGATAGCTAATACTTTTCCGCTGATCACAATATTGCTCTAGGTGACCTATCTTCGATTTTGGATTTTCTTTTCGGTGGTATGGGTTTTAGACCTTGCCACAAAACATTGGGCAGTTGAAAACGCCGATGATCTAAGAAATTCCCCGATAATAGTACTGGATTGGATGAATGGGCATAAAGCCTTTTTGGAATTTACTTATATTACCAATCCCGGGGCTGCATGGAGTATGTTTTCTGATTATCCTGAGGTTTTGACGGGATTGGCTGCAATGGCTCTCGTTCTCATTTTCTTGTTTAGAAAAAGTCTCGAACTCTTTAAACCCAATTTACAAATTATATTTGGTCTTATTTGTGGAGGAATTGCGGGAAATTTATGCGATCGAATATTCAGGGAACCGGCTGAAGTGGTTGACTTCATTGATGTCTATCTACCATTGCTCAATTACGATTACCCAATTTTTAATATCGCAGACGCAGGGATTTTCATTGGGGCAATTAGTTATATGTTCGTTGGTTTGCAGGAAGGCAATAAAGCGAGGAATTTAGAAAAATTAAAGGTCTCTCAAGATTCTTAGCGATCTGACTATTCAATATTTAAGGATTGTTCTCTCATTTTCTCAACTTCAGTCCGTGCGTTGAGCGCTATGTTAGTACATTGAGTACGAGTCGATTTCGAACAGAATGTATTGAGTTCACGCGAGATTTCCTGAAGTATAAACTCGATTTTTCTTCCGATACTTCCATTCGCTTCGAATGTGACTAACATTTGACTCAAATGGCTTTTTAAACGGGTAATTTCTTCCGATGTATCTGACTTTTCTGCATATAGAGTAACCTCTTTAAGAATTCGATCGTCATCCTGCTCAATAGATAAATTCGATTTTCTTAGGCGCTCCATTAATTTATCTTTGTGTTCTTGTTCCATCCCCTGGGACTGTGCTTCCATTTCGCAGATGAAATCAGTTACACGGTTAATTCTCTCAGTCAGGTCATGTTTAATAGCAGTACCTTCGATTTCTCTCATTTTACCCATACTTTTACACGCATCAGTGAGTGCTTTTTCTAGATCTTTATATACCTTATCCAAGGGAGGGAATTTAGACTGATTTTTTCGTAATTCTGCCAATTTCAGAAGTATTTCGGGGGTAATCTTAAAATCTTGTTTTTTTTGGCGAAGAAAACCTTCTAAATATTCAAGGTCTTTTTCGATAATCGATTCTTCAAATAGACCTTGCACCTCCTCATCGGCACATTTACTGAGATTGATTGCAGCTCGAATTCTACCTCTTTGAAAAAAAGATTTAATCTGCTTATTGGCATCATACTCAAATCGTTGCCATTCTTTTGGGGCCGATACAATCGTTTCTAGATGTCTCTTATTGACCGATGTGACCTCAATTTCAATCGATAGGTTATCAAAAGTAATGGAGGCCATTCCATACCCCGTCATACTATTCATGGTTGTTGTGCAAATGTATTATCTTTTCCGAGCAAGCGGGCAACTTCCATTGCATCTTTATCTCCTCGCCCGCTTAGATTAACACAGATCACTTTATCTTTTGTCATTTCACTTGCTCTCTTAAATGCATAAGCAAGTCCATGAGAAGTCTCTAGAGCAGGAAGAATTCCCTCTTTTGATGAGAGGAGTTGAAAGGCATCCAATGCATCCTGGTCATTGGCATTGGCATACTCAATACGATTACGATCCCTGTAAAAAGCATGCTCCGGTCCAATTGCGGCATAGTCAAGTCCTGCCGAAACTGAGTGGGTCTGATTGATTTGCCCATCTTCATTTTGTAAAATCCAAGTTTTGCAACCCTGTAACACTCCAAGTTTTCCTCCTTCGAACCTCGCTGCGTGCTGACCGTCCTCAAGAGACCTGCCCCCTGCCTCTACGCCAATTAGTCGAACATTCTCTTCTTCCAGGAAATCAAAGAAGAATCCAATCGCATTACTGCCTCCTCCAACACATGCGATCATTTCATCTGGTAGTTTTCCTTCGAGGTTCAAAAATTGTTTTTTGGTTTCTTCTCCGATTATTCGATGAAAATCCCGGACCATGCCGGGGTAGGGGTGTGCTCCTAACGCCGAACCCAGTATATAATGAGTATCATCTATATTGGTAACCCAATCTCTCATTGCCTCATTGATTGCCTCTTTAAGGGTTTTGCTTCCTGATTCAACTCCGCGAACCTCTGCCCCGCTCAACCTCATGCGAAAAACATTGAGAGCCTGGCGCCGCATATCTTCAGCCCCCATATAAATTACGCAACTAAATCCGAAGTGTGCACAGACAGATGCAGTTGCAATTCCGTGCTGTCCAGCTCCAGTCTCGGCAATGATTCGTGTTTTTCCCATTTTTTTTGCAAGAAGAGCTTGCCCGAGTGCGTTATTTATTTTGTGAGCACCGGTGTGGAGTAAGTCTTCTCGTTTTAGGTAAATCTGAGCACCTCCGATTTCTTTTGTCAGGCGCTCTGCAAAATATAGCTCGGTCGGCCTTCCTGCAAAAGTACGAAGTAAAAAAGCTAATTCTTCCTGAAATGCAGGATCTTGCTTCGCTTTCAAATAAGCTGCATTCAGTTCACTTAACGGGTGAGAAAGTGTCTCCGGTACGTAAGATCCGCCATAGGGACCAAATCGGCCTCGTTCGTCGGGTAAAGAAAAGCGGTCGATTTTGTTTAAGTTGGTCATGGTTGATTCTGATGGCTTTATCATAAAAAAAATATTGAATCATACTATCGCTTGGTTTTGCTTGCGACAACTCAAGAAGTGATTCCCAATGAATTCTATTTTATGGTTCCTACCCAAAATCCAACTATTATAGTACCTGCACGCCTTGCATCTGTTCGATTTCCAAGAAAGCTTTTAGCGGATGCAGGCGGAAAACCACTTATTTTACGAACTGCAGAGAGGATTAAAGAACAAGTTCCTGAGTTTGATCTTTATTTTGCGGTCGATGGAGATGAACTCAAGAGTCTTTTAGAGTCATCTGGCTACAATGTTATTGTAACTCCTCCCCATCTTTCCTCGGGGACTGATCGAATTGCCATCGCAAACAGAATTTTAAAAAGAGACCTTTTGATTAATGTGCAGGCTGATGAGCCAATGGTCATGCGAGATCAAATTCTTATGCTTGCTGAGGCTCTTTCTCATAAAGATGTATCGATTTCGACCCTTGCCTCGCTTTTTCAATCAGAAGAAGATTTCCGTGACCCCAATCAAGTAAAGGTGGTCATGGATAACAATGGACATGCCCTCTACTTCTCGCGTGCTCCCATTCCATTCGCTCGTGATAGTAAAACGGGATCCTTGCATGGACACTCAATTTATGCATACAAGCACATGGGATTATACGGATATAAGAAAGAATTCCTTGAAGAATTTGTTTCGAGCGAAGCGGGTGAATTGGAACGCATTGAAAAGCTCGAGCAACTACGGGCATTGCAGAGTGGATTTCGAATTGCAGTGAAAATAACGGAATTTGCTTCAGTGGGAGTAGATATACCGGAAGATTTGCAAAAAATAGATTTTTCATAACTTTACTCAATCTGATGTTTACCAAGATAATCAATCGTCATTTTTTTTTCCAACTGCTTGGTATGACAATTTTGATAACTTTTATTTTATTAGGGATTCTACTCTATGGAAACTTGGTCAAGCATGATGAGTATTTACTCCAAGCAATGTCAGTATCTCCTTATTCCTTTCTTCAATTATCCTCTCTTTTAATTCCCTATGCCTTATCTTTTGCCTTACCCTTTGGCTTTATGTTGGCCCTACTTCTTTGTTATGGGAAATGGTCCTCAAGTAATGAAATTCTTGCACTACGATCTTTAGGAAATGGCATTTTTTCATGGGGCATGCCGTGCTTCATTCTGTCTTTTTTGGTGTCGCTTATCTCTCTCTCTATTTTTTTACAGTGGGCACCAATGAGCAGGGCAGAATTTGATCAGAAAAAATCGGCCATTGTATGGAGTAATATAAACTTGTTGTTGGAAACTGAAAAAGAAATTGAATTTGATCTCGAGCAAAACTCGACAGGGGGAACGAACAAAAACCTAGCTACGCTATCGGATGAACCGATCCATCGTGTTTCTTTATCAGTTGGTTCAATGGAGCAAAACCGATGGTCTAATGTAAGAATTCTATTACTTGGAGAAAACGGAAATCTCCTTCGAATTATTAATAGCCAAAGTGCAAAAATTGAAAGAAACCAACTTAATTCGCAATTAATTCTAAATTTAAAGAATGTGGACTTTGAATCCGCCATAGATTCTCACAACAGTAATCTTTTTGTTTCTTTCGAAGAATGGAACAAACCCATAATCTTTAACCTCACTCCCAATGGTAATAACTTAAATGTAAAGAGAATTGGATTCTTTGAACTGCTTGAGTTATCTAGTTCTGATAATACTAAAAAATACGATGCTAAGGTACTAATCCATAAAGGTTATGTCTTGGGGACATCCTCCTTGTTTCTATCATTGGTTCTTTTACCAATCTCGATCACTCATGGTCGAAAGGAAACCATTTCTAATCTAGCGATTGGAATTTTTCTTTCAGTTTTATACTACTCAAGTATAACTCTGCTGGAGGAGTTTTCTTTTCAATACTCCAATTTACTATTTTTGTGGATCCCTAATTCACTCTGTTTTATTATTGGAACTTATTTGCTTTATAAATTTGACAAAGTTGGTTTCAGTTATTCAAAATAGGTACTAAATCTACTATTCTTTTGACTATTTCTAAAAAAAAACTTCCTTTTCTAAAAAATTCTTTTGAAAAAACATTCCTAATACATGTAAGATTTACCAAGTTAATGCTAACTAAAGATAAGCCCTTTTAAAATATTACCTAAAATCATGAATAACGCCCACAATTCTCTTTGCCTTTGTGTCTTCCTTCTTTTTTCATCTTTATCCGTAAATGCAGCAAAGAATGTTGCTGGAGTTTCGGGTGCAATTACGAAAACTATTGCAGATGCCAATGCATCAGTTCCAAAGTACGCAGTTGTCAGTGCAGGAGTTTCTGCTGATGCCGTTTATTCAGGTCAGATTGCTAGCGTAACCTCAAACACTATCAGCTTTGAATCCTCCTCTGATTCTAGTGAAGTAACTGTTAACCCTTTTGTATCTGGTGTTTTTAATTCTTCGGTTCGGTCACCAATTTTAACATCTGCATTATCGGGTGCAGGTGTTGGTTCTATTCCTATAACATATGCAGGTACAGGGTTCTCTACCGCCCCAGAGATTGTAATTGATTATCCTACTAGTGGCGATGATCAAGCTACCGCAACTGCTACAATTTCTAGTGGTGCCATTTCTGGTATTACAATAACGAATGCCGGTTCAGGTTATGATGCGGCACCTGGAGTTACAGTTATTGGTGGCCCTTATCTGGTAAAACTTACTGAGTCTGGAGATGATGACGAAGGTCGAGTATTCCTAATAACAGACAATAATGCCACTCACCTTACACTTGACACTTCTAAATTAGCAAGTGGTGAATCACTCTCAAATGTTTTGCAAACAGACTATTCCGTTGAAGTTGTACGTGCTCCAACTTTAGGCTCTGTATTTGGAGAGACTGCGTCAGATCTTGATTTAAATCCTTCCAGTGCTAACGGAAGCACATCAGGTGCTGATTTTGTATACCTCTACAACGGATTTCAATATGTACCATATGCTTACATGCCATCTGGTTCAGGACGAGATGCCGGTTGGTATAGCTCTAACTATATGAGATGGGGGAGGAGAAACCATCTAGTTATTTATCCTGATGAAGGATTTATTGTTGCTAAAAGAACTCCTGGAACACTAACCCTTGACTTTGATGGTGGCGTTAGTACTTCCGATCAAAAAATGCAACTTCCTGTAACTTCAGGTGCTGTTGTTATTAATAATCCCTATGGCACTGACATGCTGCTTGGTGAGCTCATTCCTTCTGAAACATTTGGAACAAGTAGCGTAGAATTTCGTCCAAGCGTAACACTCACTCCAGATGATAATGCAGATCAACTTTTATTTCTTGTTGATGTAGAATGGAAGCAATTTTTTTATAAATCTGGAGTTAATGACGGTATCACCAAAACGGCCACAGCAACTGCAAAAGCTGGCACTGCTAGTAGTAATGGATTAGCTGATGCAGATGTATCCTTAGCCAATGGTACAATTTCGAATCTACAAAGTTGTACTGCTTCTGGCGGATTATCTGTTGACCATAATGATAGTAATCATACCCTTGTCACTTTAAGTGGTACCGCTCCCCAAGTAGGTTTTGATATAACATTTCAAGGAATTTTTGGAAACAAGCTCAATGATAACGGGGATAAAGAGCTTGATGTTAATGGAACCGAAGTTTCAAACGGAAGTGGAATAAAAATATTCTCAGGCCTAATTGGAACTCATCAAATTGTCGCGAGACCATCTGATTCTACTATTGTTGTAAGAAAAAGAAGAGATGTGAATTTTGTAAGTACCGGACCTAGAACTTGGTCAACTGGGCAGGGAGGAACTGGCTACAACGGTACTGCAAAAGCTTATTTTATGGGAGGCGGAAATACAACAATGGCAGTTGCAGATGCAACTGTTTCCGGTGGTTCAGTAACAGGTTTTGATTTTGATGGAACTGGAAACACAAGAGGTGCTGGGTACCAATATGCACCACAAGTTATTATCTCGGGAGGTGGATGGAGGAAAGTGGGTGCAAGTGATGCAATTCAAGATGGTGAAATTTTAGAGGCTACGGAAGGAATTGTAATTATGCGTAATAATCCTGGTCCCGATGGTAACCTAGGTACTTCAGATGACGGCAAGTTGACTTACTTTAAACCAAAAAATCCTTTTAATTAAGTTTTACCGACTATTATTTTGTATCGGAATTACATACAAGCAAATCCAAAAGTTGTATAGTCAAACTTAGTTATATTAGTGCTTTAATTTAGTAGAAATTAAGATCAAATATGTTGGTTTCAATAACAACATACTTGAGGATAACTATATTATTTATTTGGTTTTTAAAGCACTTATAGAGATCCTGAATTTGTTTAATCTATTTATGTCCAAATCAAACTGAACACTATAATTTTAGCGACATCAGTGCATTTTCAATTAGAAATTTTAAACCCTAAATCTATTTCATTTGAAAATTACGCTGCAATTGTTCGGATACGAAGATTTAATAAACAAATAATTGGGTAAATATATTCCCTGAAATTTGTTTACAGTTATTTATTTATATAACAAATCTTGATATTTATCTTAATAAACCGCGAATCAAACTTCGATAAAGTTATGATAAAAAATAAAACTTAGCGTAGATTACATTCTATTCAGTATTGACTATAAAGATAAAACTAAGGGACTAAATGAGTTAACACCATTTGATTGGTGATCCCATTTTTTATTATGAAAGTTTGAAGTAGTAAATTGTAAGAAACAAGTTACTTCTAAAACTGAATCCAAGAACCAGCCCCGTTTGCATCGTTATATTCATAAAACAAACGAGCTTCTTGTGTGGATTGTGCTTTGTTAAACCAAAACCATTTAGCTTGGGTATGCGCACGATGGTAGGGGAAGATAGTTTTTAAACTCCATTGCCAACCTGACAAATAGTCTACCCAAAACCATACACTACCCGCATCATCCTCCGGAATAATGTATATCCAACCCAGCGGGGCATGATATATCCACAAATCAGCCTCCCTATGCCAAAATGGACCAAACCAATCACTATACCACCATGAATTGCCAAGAGATGTCGCATCAGATAAAAGGTCAGATCCTTTCATTGCCCGAAAAACTGCGGAAAGTGTAGTATTTGAAGTTAAGAAAAATCTGGTATCTTTAGAAGTGTTATTCTCGACTCCTGCTCCATCCCAATAAGAAAATTTATATCCTGTCACTGCCATTGCACTAATGTCCACCCAACCAGTTCCAAAGACACCTCCACCTGTGGTTGTTCCTAAGTTAGATGGAATATTAATTATGGTTAAGGAATGTAAACCCGGTAGAGAAGGGTTTCCTGTACCAACATAATTTGGATCGATTTTGAATTTTGCTTTGATAGTTTTATCTTCATTCAGCAAGATAGTTGAATTTTGAAGACTCGCATTTTCAATTCCTACCCCTTCCCATCGATCAAAAAGGTAACCTGCATTGGGTGTAGCATAGATTGGATGGTTAGTGTTATAAGCAAAACCCCCATTTCCAATCACGAATCCAGAATCTTGGGGTTCAATGATAATTCTTAAATCAAGAGGTTGAAGGGGTATGAATTTTGCACTAACATCAACATTATCCTTAATTACTAATTCAATATTTGGATCAGTTGTATTGAGCCCATCTAATCCATTTCCAGACCATTGTTCAAATTGGTAATTAGTACTCGGGAAAGAAGATATGTTAACAGTATCACCCCAAGCTATTGTAAGTTTTTGTACCTCAGCAGTTGTTCCAATATTTGTATTTATCTGTCCCCCAATTAGGGGAGTTGCAAATAAATTGACCTCAAAACTTAGCTTTTTAAAAACGGCGGTAATAGTTTGATTTTCATCAAGGAAAAGAGTTTTTGTCCGTGAGCTATCAGTTTCGTTATTATCCTCTATCCAATTTACAAATTGATAACCTGGGTAATCATTAGCAGTTACTTGTAAGGATTCCCCCACTTTATATCCAGAAAGGTCGGATGGACTGATATATCCTCCTGTTTTTCCAACCTCGGAATTTCCTAAGATATCAGTTGTAGAAATAAGGTAACCAATCGTCGCAGGCTTCCGATTAAAAGTCGCTGCTAAAGTTGTATTTCCGTCCATCGTGATATTGGTTGATGGAGAGCTTATGCCATTACTCCATGTGGTGAAAATATAACCCGAATTTGGATTTGCCTGTATGGGTACAACCGTACCATGTGGAAATTTATAGGTATTGGAACTACTGAATAGGTTTCCGGCCTCCGTTATGTTTTGTGTAAGGGTTAGATTGTAAAGAATAGGTGAGAAAATCGCATTAATTTGAGAATGACTAGTGATCGAGGAAGAAGTGGATGTCGAATTCGCGTCTAAAAATGTTGCCCCCTCCCAATGACTGAAAACAAAATGTAGATTGGGAGATGCAGTTAAGTTAAGCGTTGTCCCATGAGTGTATGTGCCGCTCGAACCAGTACTCACAGTTCCTCCATTTCCAGAAGAGATAATTACATTATACTGATTTAAATTAAAATCAGCGAGTAGGGATAGGTCGTGGGATACATTAGGCGTAATTGTTCTTTGGTTCGGGAATGGGATAATTGATGAATCAGCGATTGAATCAATGATATCAATTTTGTTTCCCATGAACGAATTGTCTGCTGAGCAATAGTATAAATCGATTGTTGTATTAAAATCGTGAGGTACAGTGAAAATAAGCGATCCGTTAGTAGTCCGTGACCCAGAAAGATTAGAGTCAGTAAATTCTTGGTTATAATTGGTCGAATTGTTCTCTGTAGATAAGTAAAATTCATGACTCCCTGTGTTACAATTGAATTGGTAGGTGTATCCTTTCAGGAGTCGAATCGATGGGCTTTCTTTTCCATTCAAAAAGAAGACTTGTGCACTACTGTTTACCGAGGAAGAACCAAGTGTTACATTATAAGAATAATTATGATCAACCTGCCATTTGGTGAAGTCATTGTTTACATTTGGATTTGCGTTAAAGACGAGAGATGTTTCGTTGGATTCAGATTGTACGGATCCATTTCCAGAAATACGAATTGTTGTATCGATTATATCTTTTGAAAATTGGGCAATAAGGGAGGCATTGGAATCAGTCGTAAAAGTGATGCGAGGACTTTTAAAGTCAGGGCTTATGGATTTGTTATCTGGATTGTGCCATCCAATAAATGAATATCCCGGATTGGGCGTTGCGGTAATAACAGAGGATAAAGTTGCATTACTTGCATTCCATTCTCTTAGGCTAGTGTCATTAAATATTTGTCCGCCACTTACCGAAGATGTGGTTATATTTAAATCATGTAATGCAACAATGATGGGTTCGAAATTTGCAAAAATAGTATAGTTTCCGTCTACCACAAGTGAAAGTCGATTGTCTGACCTTTTCGTAACTTGACCCGCTTGGTCAGTTATTGACCAACTTTCCAAAGTATATCCTGCAGGTGCATTGTTTGGATCCTGGCCGTTTCCTGTGGGAATAATATTGGCGATTGTTCCGTAGGGGTAACTGCCACCTCCTGAGACTGTACCGTTACTGTCCGATGAAACAGTAATCTGATAATTGATTGGAGTGAAGGTAGGGGTTACAGAAACCGAACTGTTGGGAATGGTTACAATGGTAGTAGTAGAATTAAGATCAGTTACATACTGGGTATCCCCAGTCCAACCTGAGAAAACATATCCTGTATTGGGAATAGCTGAAATAGAGGCATTCGCTTCGAATGAGTAGACACCGCTTCCATTTGATTCCCCAAAGGAAGAGGTTCCGATCGACAGGGTATATTGTTTTCTTTGAAAAGATGCATTTAATTCGAGATTACTTGATGCACTGAGTGAGACATTTTCCAATTGAGCATTTGCAAAGGAGTATCCATACCAACGATCAAACTCCCACCCGGTTGATGCGGTCGCGTTTAACTCGACTAAATCTTGAAATACCGGACTTAGACTGAGGCTTGATTGACCATTGATTAACCCACTCCCGTGAGAATCAACATTAATGGTATACCCGTTTCTCTCGAAACTTGCTTGAACAGAGATATTCTGAGGGTTTTGTAGTAAGTTGATACTAGATGTTTGAGAAGAATTGGAGTTTAGAGCAAAAACATCACCAGTCCATTGGGAGAAATGCCAACCTGTACCCGCAACCGCACTAACTTGTGGATTGTCATTTATGGTGTAACTTCCACTACCACTTACGGTACCATTCCCTGTAGATAGAGTTGCGGAGACATTAAAATCAATCGGAATAAAGTTCGCGGTTAGCGATAGGGGACCGGTAATGGCAATGCTATTATTTTGATCCGTATTGAATCCAGTGAGAGAATTCATGGAACTCAGCCCCCCCGTCCAATTAGAAAATCGGTAACCCGCATCAGGCGTAGCTAAAATGGGGTAGACCTTAAAATGTTCCCATGGTCCATTTGTGGGAGTTATGGATACCTGCCCACCAGTATTTGCAGTTAAAGTTACAGAATATTGTTTTGGCTTAAAGAGAGCTTTGACAGTTACATCTGCTGCATTTCTTGACATGATAACCGTGCTGTTAATATCGGTAAAATCAAGAATTGAACCCGTACTGTCTTCCCATCGGTCAAATTCATATCCTTCAAGGGCGGTTGCAGTTACAGGTACTTGGGTTGAGTGAGAGTAATATGTTGGATTGGCTGGCAACGCCGAAGCCCCCCCTGCTCCAACTTGAACCGTTAGGAGGTATTGATTTTCAGAAAAGTTTCCCGTGAATGATACATTTCCATTCAATGTAAAGCTCGAGATGGATGATGTTGTGGATGAGAGCAGATTTTCAGAATTGGAAGAGCTCGACCAATTATTGAAGCTGTAGCCATACTCAGCATTTGAAGAGAGAGTGTAAGTGTTATCGAATAGGTAGGGGCCAGGTGCTTGCATGATCGTTGCATTGCCTCCTACTGTAGAATTTACAGTAATAGTGTAAGGCAGTGGGTCGAAAACTGCGCGCAGAGCATGCACACCTTGAACGGTAAGGGTCGCAGAGGATGACAAGTTATTATCCAAACCTGTGGTTGGGATAGAATTAGAATCGAAATTATCCCAATGACTAAATTGATATCCAAAATCCGGGGTTGCCGACACATTCACATTGCTTCCAAAGCGGTAAATGCCAGAGCTCGAAACCGTCCCTTTTCCAATTTTAGTAATGGTGACATTATAATTTCTGACTTGAAATAACGCGGTAACATTTCGGTCCTGCGACATAAGCACAGTTGTGTTGGCATCAGATGGTTTTGTGATACCAGAACCTGTCCACTGGTCAAATTCCCAATGAACATCAGTGGGAACCGCACGCAACTGGACTACTGAACCATAGTCATGAGCCCCGGTAGGATCAGGATTGAGTGAACCTCCTGTAGATACCGAGGCAGTTAAATTTGCCTTCACTTGAAGCGAGGTCGAAAAGTTGTTATCTGGATCTTCAAAGTTACTTCCGTATTCCCATTCCGATCTGGTTGAGTCTCCATTGCTTATTTTGAAATAATAGTTTTTTGGGACGCTACTGGTTGACCAAGCAGGCCATTTCCACTCTGGACCAGTTACCGTATTATACCTCGCAGAAGGACCTGTTATTGTTCGGTCGTAAAATCTTATGCAAAGTTGTTGGTTGAAGGGTGGTTTGTTTGATTCTAAGATGTGTTGCGAATTAACAGCATAATTGGCAGGTTCATTTGGATAAACACTGACTACATTTGAGTTTCTAGTAAAAACTGTGGTAAAACTGAATGTTCCATCTGCATACCCGTAACCACTACTTGAATCTCCAACTCTTGTTCCTGCAGTTAGTGGAATCCATTTAGTTCCATCCATTCCAAATGGATGAGTTGAGTTTCCGTCTGTAAAATATCCGAGAGTCACTAAATAGCCATCGCCGTTATTTGTATTTCCTGAATCTAAAAGTTGGCCGTTACGATCTTTAAGAAGGTTAGCACTCGTTAAATCTGTTTCGGAAGTCCAATGAATAACGATTTGCTGTTCGGCAAAAGAGGTGTGAGGAGATAAAATCAGAAAAAAACAAAAAAGTAGAAAATTCGATTTGAAAAACGAAAATTCTAAACCACTTGATTTTTTAAAAAGAGTCATAAAAGTCAGCCAAAAAGATTAGAAATCATTTTGAGTGTTAATAATATAGAGACTGGGCTCGATCTCATACCTAAAACCTACTCCCTCTAAGCCTAAATTTGCAAGTATAAACCCATAATAAAAATGTGTAGAAAAATACATGATTTTGTTTAATGACACCTTATAATATTAACTAATTAGCATAGAAGATTTTATACTATTTTTTATTTGACCTTTGGTAAGCAAGCAATGAAATTGTAATAGTTAAATGCCCGTTAGCCCTTACAAAAAACTCTTAACAATACTCTTTCCAGTGTGTTTTCAATTACTCACCCCGTTGAGTTCTTATGGACAATCATCTACATTGGTTAATTGGTCGACTTGGGACGAATGGCAATCGGGAAGCGGAACTGACCCTGGAGGAAACACACTTCTTCTATATGGATTAAACGCCCTTGGCGCATCTCCTACTGCTCTGCATGCTGATGATGGTCCTAATACCACTTACGATGGTGACTTAGTGGAGCTTGGTTTTTTTAAACTTGCCGATGGCACGGCTTCAAATACCGCATTTAAGGGTGTTTGGACTCCATTAACAACGAAAACTACTATTGGGCAAAACACTAGAATTTATAATGGAAGTGGTACTGATGCCTACACTATCCCGGCAGGTGAATTTAGCTTTGAGACATCTTTCAGTGACGATGGCGGGGGGCAGGATGCTGATTATGCAATTACAAATCCATACGGAAATACGAATCAAGAGAAAATTTCTACTGATACCCAAACAGCTCTGTCTGATCATTTGACTATTCTAGACAACAGTGTGGACGCTGGTGCTTCAGCACTACTAGGTGTACGTTTTTATGACATCAACACGGGTGGGGATGGTTCTACTACAAAAGCCACCAACGGTGATACCAGATACAATACCGTTATGGATGCAGCTTGGGCCTGGCAAAAAAGAGGTAGTGGTACACCGGTGTCGATTCTTTTGCATGAAACAGGTGGTGGAGACTATACATCTGTTCAATTTGAGTTCGACAATACAACATATGGAGATAACGGAACTTACACCGCTAAAGTAGGTACTGGGGACAATTCTGTTAGTGATGCTACTGCCAATTCTCTAGATGATGATGACTATGTAGCTACGGTTACATATTTTAGTGATGCTGCTAGTGCTGTAACTCTAGATTTGGATGATGACGGTATAGGATCAACAATTATAAGTGGTTTCGATGGTACCAATACCTCAAGCAAACTTACAGGTGGAGATGATGGCAATTTTTTAACCATTCATTCAGCAACAGGAAATACGGGTAACGATGCATTTGAATTTGTTGGTGATATTTATGAGACATCTTCAAGTAGTTCTGATTTATCAATTACCAAAACAGGTGGAGGCGATCAAATTCTTTCTGGAAATATTAATCTAGCATCTGGCAGTGGAGACAAAGGATACATTAATCTTTTGGAAGGCGGACTTACTTTAAACCCAGGATCTGGAGAAACACAGGTTATAGAATATTTAAAAGGAGCTTCCGGTACAACCCTCACTTTAGATAATACCGGTGCGGGTACCATTGAATTGGGGTTTGCTCAATCCCAATCGGGTGCCACTTTTTCTGGTAATGTAGCGTTAACAGGCTCAGGGGCAACTAATACTATTAAGGTCGCTACAGGTACAACCGCGGCTGATTACGCGAAAGAACAGGTATTTGAAACTGGAGTAATAAGTGGATCTGAAAAATTGGCAAAATCGGGCGTTGGTCGTTTGAAATTAACTGGAGATAATACCTTTAGCGGGGGGATGGATATCAATGACGGAACGGTAGTTGCCGGGCATGATGATTCACTTGGAAGTGGTACTATTACCATCAATAAAGGTAAACTTGAGGTTAGTTCTGGGGTTACCATAAGTGAGACCATCCAGGGTGGATCTGGAAAGAGTTTAATCGGAGGAGATGGCACTGTATCGAGTGTTACTATTGGGTCTGGTGCTAATGAAGTTGATTACTTGTCTCCAGGACAGGGCATCTCTTCTTCATTAAGTCCATCTCAAAAACAAATTGGATTTGGAAATGGTGATGCTGACGATGCAATTGGTTCATTTACAGCAACCACTCTAAGCCTACAAGGAGGAGGGGTTTATGATTGGGAGATGCAAGATTTTGATGGCACAACGGGTGGTACAGATTACGATGTTATGAACTTTACAAACCTTAGCTTTGGTTCAAGTAGTGATCGCTTTACGATTAACATTATGGGGATTCAGTCAAGCGATGGAACAGAAGGTGCACCAGATAATTTTGGTAGCATATGGGGGAAGTCTAGGCAGACAACCAATGGATTTAAGTTTCTCACAGATGGAGGAGGATCCGGTGGTGGTATTACTTGGGGAGCATGGAATGCGGGAAATATAGATGACTATTTTGAATTTCGTTTTGATGATTTAGCCTACAACGCTAGTAATAATGGACAATACAATCAATGGGGACAGGATTGGAGTGTACATTACGACAGTGGAGATTTTTATTTGCAATTTTCGGCTGCACCTGAACCTTCCACTTACATAATGGTAACTGGTTTATTTATGCTACCCGGCTTTCGAATGTTTAGAAAATGGCGGAAGAAGTCTACTTCATCGGTTACTGATACAGAAGAAGCGTAAAATTACGTACGATTAAGTTCTAAGCCCCTAGCTATCAGTTAATTCGACTAAATCTTTTAGGTTTGTAAAGTGGTTAGTCAGTGCTTTGGGACGATCCATGTCGCCGATAATCTTTTGAAAAGTTTCCTTTTTTGAGATTTGTAGTGCCCGGACTCTTTCCTCCACAGTTCCCTTAGTCACCAACCGATAGACAAAGGTGGGCTTGGTCCGGCCAAGTCGGTGTGCCCGGTCAATTGCTTGTTCCTCTATTGCTGGATTCCACCACGGGTCCATTAGAAATACATAATCTGCCGATTTTAAGGTAACTCCAAGACCGGCGGCTTTCAAAGAGGCTAACATTACAGTTGGACCGGAGGAATTTTCAAAGGTCTCCACGGGCAGTGTGCGATTTCGGGTCGAGCCGGTCAGTTCTAAAATTTGCAGGTCTGGAATTTGCTGAGTAATCGAATTTTTTAAAATTTTGAGAAAGGAGGTAAATTGGCTGAATACGATTATTTTTGTCCCTGAACTGGTAAGTTCATTGAGTTTTTCCAACAAAATCTCTCCTTTTGAGCCAGTAGGCGGTAATCCTTCTCTCCATGGGAGCAAGGCAAGGTCACAGCACACTTGCCTGAGTCGGGTGAGTAAGGAAAATACATGAGTGGGAGCGTGCTTAATTGCTTGCTTTAAGTTGTCTCCATGTTCTGCAATCGCACCTTCAGTTAGTTTGCGATATTCTTTTCTCTGTTCATCGTTTAAAACGCAGCTTATTTCATTTTCTAGTTTTGGAGGCAATTCTTTAGCCACTTCGCTTTTAATTCTTCGTAATACAAAGGGAGTAACTTGTTTACGAAGAAGTACTGCAGTAGCTTCTGGGTCTGCAATTAATTCATTTTCAAATTCTTTTCTTCCCCCTAATAATCCGGGCATGAGAAAGCGAAAAATTGTCCACAAATCAAGGGCAGTATTTTCGATCGGAGTTCCGGATAATGCTAGTCTATGATCAGCTTCGATCGATAGGCATGCTTGAGTAACCTTTGCCTTCGGGTTTTTAATTAATTGAGCTTCGTCTAAAATCGCATACCTAAATTTATTTTCATCAAGCAGACTGCGATGTCTTCTCAGTTGGGTATAACTGGCCACCCAAAGGCATGGCTCTTCCTTTTTTTCAAAGTGATTTTCTTTATTTAAAATTTGAACTTTAATTTGTGAAAAGCGTTCTTTTACTTCCCTCACCCACACTGGAACGACTGAAGCGGGGCAAATCACAATGTCGGAAAGAGTTTGTTGAGAGTTTCCGGCAAGAATTGCGAGAGTTTGAATGGTTTTTCCCAAGCCCATCTCATCGGCAAGTAACCCATGGCATCCCAATTTGTGCAAGGTGTTCAGGTGAGCCACTCCGTCTTTTTGATAAGGTCGTAAAAAGGAAAACTTTTTTGAAATCCCATTTTTCTCTGGGTTCATTATCGCTGTTTGCCAATCAGCTAATTTTCCATCTGGTCGGGCATTTAAATATTTTCGGGCGAAGAGAGAAAATAGCATATACCGAGGCCAGTTTGTTCTTCTGCTATCCCCCCGATTCCTTTGCCACCATTCAAAGTCTTCCAGTTGGTCTTGGTCGAGACGAACCAATCCATGACCTCTAATATATGTCGTTCCGTTTCGAGCTCTTGCAATTTTCCTAGTATGTTCACTTCCGAGGCGAAGAGTGCCAAGCTGAAAGCTTTCTCGAAGAGTCATTTCCTGCTCATTATTACTCCGTGCCTCAATTTCCCAGCTCAGTTTTCTTTGCCCATGCCGAAGTAATTTGGCATCCCCTTCAAATTGAAGAGTAAAGCTTCTCTCCCAATGGGGTAGGACTTCTTCTGCAAATAAGGCTACATTTTTCCAATCTTTTAGCCGAAAGAGGCCTTTGGTTTTTTCAAACAAAAAACCTTTTCTCCCCGCTTCTGCAACGAAGTTCATTAGGGTGGGGCGGTCAGTATTTTCAAGCTTCGAGGTAATGGGCAAACCATAGGCTCGCTGTTGATTCTTTTTTGATATCTGCCATAGTGGGGTTGCCGTTAACCCTTTAGAAGTTGAGACCTCGATTAAGACAGTGATTGGAATAAGAGTAGGTGCCTGCTTCTTAGTAGAGGTGGGTTTAGGAGCAGGTTCTTCTTCGAGTTCTTCTGGTTCCTTCGGTATCTCCACCTCCGAGGGAGTGAGTTGTTCAAGAAGAGGATCTTCCTCATGGATCTCGGCCACCAATTCTTCAATTTCATAAAGGCCGGCGGTTCCGAGGGCGATTCCGAGTGTATCGTCGGGGGAAGAGGTTCGAATTTCAGGTCTTTGCTCGTTCCATTCAATCACGGAATACGTTTCTACCCGATTCACCTTGCGGGTCACAATGATTTGACTTGTTTGGATATCAAGTGAGGAAAGTGTGCCTTCTCGATAAAAGGATCGGCCGATTTTAAGATGATCTTTATTTATGAATTTTTCCCAATCACATTCGGAGAGACGAAATAGCCATGCTTCCACCGCATTTCGGGTGAATGTTCTTGCAGGGCCGTTAGAGATCATAAATAGAGAGAGAAATTACAAAATAAATGCTACATTTTAATTTTTCTAGATGTTAGTTCGCAAGGGGAAACCCTTGATTTTAGAAGAAAGTTATGCACACAGACTTACCCATGCAAATCTTCGCGCAATGCCCAGTCATATACTTCGGTGTATTTTTTGGCCGCTAAATCCCATGAACAAGGGTTCTCAATTGCATTTTTTCGGATTTGCCGGAAAGAATTTGCATTGTTAAAGAGTACTAAAGCTCTGTTAATAACTTCACTGAGTGATGCGGATGTGCATTCTTCGAAAAGAAATCCATTGGGAGTGGAAAACTGGTTACTTGATAGGTCTACGATTGTGTCTGCAAGGCCTCCTGTTTTGCGAGCGACCGGGATGGTGCCATATCTCATAGCATACTGTTGCGCTAGTCCACAGGGCTCGAACCGACTGGGCATTAAAAAGAAATCAGAACCCGCAAATATTCTGCGGGCAAGTCCATCATCAAACCCAATAAAAACACTTATGTTTTGCGGGAATTGTTCGGCCAGTTTTTTGAATCTGTTTTCTTCATTTTTATCTCCACTACCGAGTAAGATAAATTGAAAGTTTCTGTGTGTGGCGAAGAGATCGGGAAGAGAGTCCACTAATAAATCCAAGCCTTTTTGATGGTACAATCTAGAGACTGCTCCAAAAACAGAGGTTTTCTCATCAAATTGTAAATTCATTTCTTGAAGCAGGGCGATTTTGTTGGCTCGTTTCCCCTTTTCTGGTTCGGCTGGATGGATCGTATGTTTTAGGGCAATGTCAGTCTCTGGATTCCAACTATTTTCATCGATTCCGTTTAAAATACCGATCAGATCGGCACCTCTGTATTGCAAAGAAGTTTCAAGGCCCTGACCATAATGTGGAGTACGTATTTCTTCTGAATAACTGGGACTCACCGTGGTGATCTTGTCTGCATGCTGAATACCTCCTTTTAAGAGGTTCATTGCATTGTAATGATTAAAACCTTCAATTCCGCCAAATATGCTCGGAAGACCTGAAAGTGAAAAAGTTTTTTCTGGAAATGAACCCTGATGTTCCAAATTATGAATGGTGAGAACCGATCGAGACTTTCTTTTGGGGGATGATTGAGCATTTAAGTAGGCAGGTAAAGGGGCCGCCATCCAATCGTGGGCGTGAAAAATATCGGGTCTCCAACCGGTCGCCTTTTCTATGGATAATGCCGCTTTACTTAAGGCAAAACAACGGAGCGGGTTGTCAATATAATCGCCATTTTCATCGGCATAAATTCCTGGACGGTCAAAGAGAAATTTATTTTCGAGCAGATAGACGGGAATGTCTGAATCGCCAAGCCTTGTTTCAAAAAATTGAAATAAATATGATTTGAATCCAAATTTAAGAGTAATGGTAGTGGGTAATAACTTAGAATCCAAGTGCTTGCATTCCCTGTGCAATGGACAGAGAACTCTTACATCCACTCCCAATTGGCGAAGGGCAAGTGGGAGTGCCCCGACTACATCTCCTAGTCCACCCGCTCGTACTAATGGACCCACTTCGGGACTAACAAAAAGAACATTCATTTATGATTTTTTATTATATTCATCCAATGTCACAAAAGGTAACTGGTTTGATTGGCAACTTGAATCGTTTTTAACTCTTTATTCAAGACTTGCGATTGGTTATGCAGGTAATGTATTGTAGCCTCTCAATTACTTTTTCCATGAATTTCTCTTCCCCACAATCATTCGACACTTTTTTTCTCGCTTTTCTCGTGAGCTAAATTGGTCTTTGATCGTTCCGAAAAAGCATCCTTTATGATCTCAGTTGATCATTTTTATGTCCTCTAGTTTTCATGGCTGAAAGTACCTTAGAATTTGATTCAGAAAGAG
>Ga0180120_10000109_pt1 | contig 38351 bp, 50 predicted proteins | sample CPBDNA_3_FD_129677 | JGI IMG/M metagenome (GOLD analysis project Ga0180120, IMG submission 129677) | Freshwater to marine salinity gradient microbial communities from Chesapeake Bay, USA - CPBay_Spr_31_0.2_DNA (version 2) (version 2) | ecosystem: Environmental > Aquatic > Marine > Coastal ... | reverse complement strand
TTGCAAGAATACAGGTAAATGTGCTGCAGGATCAAATACACATGTGATAGTTAGTTTTGCGTTATTTTTTATAGTGTTATTCGGGTTTATCTTCTTCACAGTGAAAAAAATGACTCCCTATACAATTTCTAGCGGGGTTATCATGTTTGGAATACTTGGGTGGGCTATATATGAATTGTTAACATTCTTGAAAAACCAGACTATGTATTTAGAGTATACAAATGATGGGAAAAACATGCCCTTATACATTAATAAAAAAGGAAACTATTTAGAAGCTACAGATTTAGGGTCAGAATATCAAACTAAAGAACCGGTTCATATAGAAGCAGCGCCAATTAGTTCTATACCATATAGAAAATCTTCTGGAACTATATGTAATGTTATGTCAGGTATACCAGATCCGTGTACTATCTTACCGAAAAGTTGAAAGATAAAATGATATTTGCAAACAAAACAGTGTTATAAATAAAGAGATGAATATTATAGAAGATATTTCAGAGAAGGAAAAACAAATAGATTTTCCTAAGGTTATTCTATCAAGTATGAAATGGCAAGCTGGATCTCATATAGGATTTGGTGGAGAAATTGCGCAATCATTATATCAAGGGGTTTTATGGGGAATGTATAGTATTCAAATTTATCTAGGAAGTTCTCAATCGTATAACCGAAGTACTGTAAGTATAGATGATATGGAAATTTGTGCAAGTTTATTGAGTAAATTTCCCACGAATTTGTTTATACACACACCAGTGATATATAATCTTGCGGGGAAAAAAGATGCACTTGCGTGGGATGGTAATCCTCAACAAGATTTGATAACACAAAAAGTTGTTAATGGATTGCAATATGAATTAACAGTTTTATCTACTATTCTTTCGGGAGTTGATCATGAATCTAAAAAACGAGCAGGTGTAGTTGTACATCCGGGTAATTATCCCGATAAACAAAAAGGGTTGGAAACTATAGCTAAAACCATTAACAAAATAGAGTTTGTTGGGGAAGCTAAGTTATTATTGGAAAATGCGAGTGGAGGAGGTACTAAATTAGCTACAACGTTTGAACAGATTCGAACTATTATTGATCATGTGGATGAAGATAAGAGAAAACATATTGGTGTATGTGTTGATACAGCTCATATTTTTGGATTTGGTAGTTATGATTTGAGAAAAGTGAATGAAGTAGATAGAATGTTTTCTGAATTTGATGAAGTTATAGGGGCAGATCGATTCACATTACTTCATCTAAACGATTCAAAGTGTTCTGATCAAAAAAGAAATGACGCCCCCTTTGGAAGTGGAAAAGATTGTCATCAATTACTTGGTCATGGATATATATGGGAAGATAGTTATGATTCGTTGATTCATTTGTTAAACAAGTGTAAAGAAAGAGACATACCCATTATTCTTGAGACTCATCCATGTGATATGGATACTTTACTAGAATTAAGTAAATGTTGTTAAGGAATATGATTATAATATGATTATAATCATATATTATAAATGAATTGTAGTGAAAATGTCCCTGATTGTGATGAATCACATATTAATATTGGAGGATACTGTCATCCGATAAAGTATGATGATTGGTCTTGCGGAATAGAATAACTACGTTCCCTCAAAAAATAAGTGGTGGGGCGCAAACAAATAAAAGTTTAATGGAATGTTTATCATTGACGTCAAATACTAATGATTGTACATATAGTCCTATGATGAAAAAGATGGAACATATAATTATGATCAAGGGGGAACTTGTGTATTATATAATGATACACAAGAAAATTAAGCCCATTCCAGATGATTTTAGTAACATTTGGAATGAAAATGAACTAGATAAAGAAGGTATTAGATGGACATCTACTTCAGATAATCACAAACCGCAAACATATCATTGCATAACATCAAATACAGAAGAGTATGATCAATCATCAAAAACTTATTGATCGTGACAAAACCAAAGGTGGAGGATTAGTCTGTGCTAAAGGGTATGAGATGCGTGTTTTACCAAAAAACCAAATGCATTTACGTATAATAATTGCAAACCAGGAGGACCATGGTGGGGAAATTGTTGGAGCGAACATACTTCCGGCGTATTATGTAATAATGATCCTAAACCAGGAGAAGGAAGACCAAGCGATGATTACATTCCAAATAGCATCAGAGCTTTTCAACATTATGGGTGTGCGACGTGGGATCCTAGTAAATGGAAACCAACATCTGCTAAACCGTGGTTTTCTGTAGATGCGTTATCAACTTCACATACGTGTAAAAACAAGAATTATTCTGTCAGTAATAATTTAAAAGATTGGGATAACACATGTACTAACATAGAGAAATCAAGGATTAACGTAGATGGAAGGTACGGTCCTAAGTAAGATATTTGTGAGATGAAAGTATATGACCTAACGTAGGAGATATAAATCCATATATCTTACCTTTATGACGTCTAACTAACCAACAAAACGAATAGTCTTCTGCGAGCCATAAGTTAATGTTTTGGGATTCTTCCACCACTCTAGATTGGAAATATGGGATTACATTATCTGTGCGATTTTCTACATGAACTGGCATAAGATCCATAGTATCTAGAATACGTTTTGATATAAGCATAAACCCGGTCGCGCCGTATTTTAGTTTACCGTGGTTCTCTGTTAAAAATGTTTCTTGATCATAAGCCTTACAAGTTGGTTTATCATCATGACGAGGATAAGCTCCACACACCACATCACTTTCAGTTTCGTGAAGAAGAGATATAGCTTTAAGAACATCTTTAGGGGTGAACATTTGATCAGCATCAATAAAGAGAAACAGATCACCATTAAAAGAGTTCTGAAACCATTCAGTTAAAGCTATACTTCTTGTTATGTTAAGAGATGAACATCCAATGAACATCTTGTATAAAACATTGTATCTTTCTGATAATTCTGGATCTGTAACAACTTTATTAAGGCACATAGATGTATGGGCGTGCATTAAATCTCTTGACAGCATACATATCGTTAATTTCGATCGAGTCATTTCTATTTATAACACAACTTTATAAATAGATTTTAGTCAAAAGGTATTTCATCCTCATCCTCAGTTATATCTCCGTTAGTAAAAAAGTCAAGAAGATTATCATGAGGATATTCCCTAATTATTTTATGATCCACGTCATCAGTCGGAATGATATCTTGAAAAATATGATTTACCCGTGTACCCCTATACCAAGATATATCTAGAGCATTACGATAATAGTCATCTTTAGTTTTTTCGTTTAAGTTTGTTAAGTAATCGACCTCAATTATTACATTTTCTCCATTCACAGAGAAATAATCAATGTTATAATCAATTGTTTCAAAAAGGGTCTTATCATAAGGAAGAATATAAGTGTTAACGTATTTACCTTCAATGCGGGCAATACATATACATTTCTGTTCAAATTTATCTTTAATAGTTTCTATAATATTTTCTAACTTTGTAATAGTATCGGAATAGTTACTTTCGCTAACATGAAAATTACAGGTTATTTTTAGTTGTTTCTTACTCATTTTATTTATATCTTTTTCTCTCTAAGTGTGTTTTGTACTTACCTACTACAAAACACAAGTTACAATCTAGTTAAAGCACTAGGAGGAAATCTACCTTCATTTGAAGTTATAATAGTTATTGCTGAAGTAACTCCTCTAGGAGCACTATTTACATGGATACCAGTAACTAGTCGGTTATTTGTTGGAGCGTTTCCAAATACTGTTATACGAACAAGGTCTCCGATACCAATATTACCTCCTGCTATAAATACCTGTAAATTTTGTCCTGAAAGTGATAGATCTCCGATAGATGTCATTTTATATATGCGAGAATCTTTTTAGATATCCAAAACTCTTTTGAGTAAAAGAATACAAATAATAGCCAGTACAACTATAACGATGATGTATATGGTATTATCATTATTATAAAACTTGCTACAAATAGGACAATCTTTAACATGTTCCGCTATTGCTAAACATGATGGATTATTTTGGGTCATCATGGGTGGAGGTGGTGTATAATTTTCTCTAGGAGGAGGCATTGCTTGATTACCAACATTTTGTTCCGGTATAGACATTCCAGCTTCTGGAGGAGGTGGTTGAAATTGTCTAACTTTGTTTTGTAATTGTTCGTAATTAGGCTCCTGTACAGGTCTTCCATATGCTCTATCATATGCTTGATGTCCTTTACCATAACCAGAATCATGATGACCGTGATATCCTCCCTGACCCATTGCTTCTAAATCATCAATATCTGGCAGATCATCGATATAAGTCACTGTTCCGGGATTATTGTATTGATATTGTTGGTCCATTTATTGATGAGAAAATAATTTAGACAAACAATACTTCATCAGCGGTGATTTCCTTATTATTTATGACAAGTTCGTAGGCCTGAACCAAATAAGGATTTTTCGTAGTATTGATTTTCCACAGGAGGATATCGTCAAAATTAGACAAGGATTCATCAAGAGGTTCTTCGTTATTAACAATTTTCTTTGGCTTAAATACTACCTTAACACCTTTATCAGTAAGATCTCTATACTTCTTGGTCTTCTTTAATGCTTTAAACTCTTCATAAACACCAGATACTGTTACTTTAATCTTATCTTCATTTTCTGTGGGTGGAGTGTATTCTTCTATATCTTCTATGCCCATATATACAATCTTTTTACGAGGGAGTTGTAGATCTACTTCTTCTAATGTATATCTCCTAGGATCGTCTGAATTCGTGGTAATGATAGGTATAATATTCTTCTCACTTTCACCAAAAGCGTGTTGCATGGCAGATCCAGGATAATATATATTTTCTTGAGGAGTTTGATTTGAATGAATATGTCCAGAAATAACTGAAGGGTAATTAAGAGGCCATTTATCTCCTTCTATCGAAATAATAGCACCCATCTTACAACCGGAAAATTCTTGGTGAGCGAAGATAATGTCAGCATTAAGAAAATCGTCTTCGTGAGTTGCCAATGCTTCTTGAAATCTACCAGGAGGAACATATGGAACAAAGAAGAAATTATGACCATCTTTCTCGATAGACATAACTCGGTCAACAATCGTAACATTACTCCATTCCTTCATACCATTAAGCCAATGATTTTCGTTAAGATATGATCTATTTGAAATCATATCGTGATTTCCAACTAGAACATATGTTTCAGTTATATCTCTTAATTTTTTAATAAGTTCATACGCTTTATTTAGTGGAGTAGTGTGTAAACGCTCATGTGTATGAAGAATATCACCCAAAATACAAGTAAAATCAGGCTTAGTTTTACGAACTAGCTCCTCTAAACGTTCAATGAATAGATCAACCTCTGGAATATTATCTATCTTAATATGAGGGTCTCCAACGCATATAATAGTCAATGTCATTTTTATTATACCAATGTTAACTTATAAATATCAATTTGATAAACTCTTTGTTATAAGCCGTTGAAGAAATACCTCTCATTTCTTTACACACCTGTTCTTTCTACTATGGAACCATTCCTGTAATATTGATCATTACAATATTTCTTTTTACCAAACACAACTATTTTATCATACATGTATGATAAAATAAACTTATATCGTCTTGATTAATCTTTAGAACTTTTTAAGCTCGTGCAGAAACAGTAGGAGAATCTGGAACATTGTGAGACCTACCTCCTGGAACAGGCTGAGGCAAAAGCATTGGCGAGATTGGATTCTCAGGAGCACCCCTACCGTCTTCGTTTGGAGTATTCTTTGGAGTCTTTCCAGTAAGTTTCGGAGTAACATGCTGTCTCTTAGCATGTTGTTCCTTCTGCTTTGACACGTCAACACGGAAACGACGAATCATGTGGTTAAGATCAGTAGCAGTTTGTTCGTTAAGAACATCAATGACCCTTTCCTCGGAAATCCTGTTGTTTGCGCGATCCTCCATATGCCAAGTATGACAAGCGCGCATAACCTTGTATTCCTGTGTAGGAACAGTAGTATATCTCTTATTGATATACCTGGCAATATAAGAGCGATGAATCATCTGAGCAATCTTGTACAAAGTACGTTCATACTCTTCAAAATCTTTAGCGTGTTCTGGATAAAGAGTGTACAAACCGTTAGTAAGACGCCTGTTCATACGTACCTGAAGATATCTATATTTCACACTGGGTTCATTGGCACGAACACGGAAGTAATCTTGATACTCCTGAATCAAGATCTTGAGTTGGCGATTATCCGGAAGAAATGCGATTACTCCTTGGTGATCCTTTGCACTCATATCACCAACTCTTGAAGCAAGTTCATCAATATTCGCGAATCCTGTATGTTCATGTGGGCGAGGAACGTTGATATTATCGTCAAGATCAAGATTTCCATCAATGAAAGTACCAACATGATAAAGAGTTGGCTTTTCCGGTGCAAGACAAACAATCCTATTCTCAGGGATATTCCTTACATGGAACATATATTGATGATTCTTGTTAAGAGTTTCACAAAAACGATCAATAACACTTTCACCCTCTACTGGAAGAGAATTACTCAAAGTTTTGTTGATCTCAACTTCAGAGAGAAGAGATCGCTTGAAAATATCTCCGAAAGACTCCTTCGAAGCCCACTTGCTCCTGAAAGCATTCAACTTACGATGAGTTGAAACGTACCATTTGTTGTTAAAATGGAACACGCGAATCAATGCACCCTCATGGGCATCAAAGAATCTACAATCCTTAAAGTTTGGCAAAAGTTCAGCAAGACGATCAACTTCTGTATGGTTATACTCTGGTGTATAAGGAAAAGCACGCATCACAAGTTCATCCTTGTGAAATACAGCACCGCGACAATCTTGTGCAACTCGTTCATCAGTTGCGTTACACTTAATGTAACAAAAGAGATCAAGATCATTAGTATCATCGCGATCAGCAAGGCGGATCTGAGTAGAATTAGCTTCTACAGCAGATCTAGTGAACTCGTATTCTGAATTTTGGTTATTAGTATCTGTGGTTTGAACTGGACTTTCAGAAGTCGCAGCGGTAAGTGAGGCTGTTTGTGGCTGTTTAGTTTCCACAGTCTCTTGATTGGCAGTAACATTTTGAGTTTCCATCGAGTTTTTATTGTGGTTAGGAAATCTTTAAGTAGATTCAATTTGAAATTTGATCAATCTCTAGAAAGTATCTTTAATCCATATAGAGCAATAAACGCTATTCCACACTCCTTAATACCTGTACGAGAAGGAGTGTCAAGTCAGTCCCATGTTTGTTTGTTTAACTTTTTCATCGGTTTTACACAAAATGTAACAAAGGTTACAATGTTCAGTCATTTTATATAATGTATTGTGTATTTGGATTGTGTTATTTACCTTCAAAATGTTCTTTAGATGTTTGATAACCACGTGAGAACATGTTCATTCTATCAGATGCAGAAAGATTGAAGTTAAAAAATTTTACTGATGGGTAATTAAATCGTATAATAGTACATTTGTCTGAAATCTGAGAAATCTTGTATTCTATTGACTGTGAAATAGCTATAAAAGCTCTACGATAAACACGTTCGAGAAAATGTTCATCTTCTTTTACACGAGCCTTATTCTTCTTAGATACTAGAAATCCTAATATTCTATCTCCTTTCTCCTCACCAAGTTGTATAGGAAAATTATCTCCTAAACCACCGTCAACATATTGCTTATTTTCATACATAAAATCCTCAAATACCTCAGGTAAATTAGAAGACATTCTTAAAGCTATTAAACAAGGAAGATTAGGTTTATTTTCATACGAAAGATATTCTATACAAGAATCGGTGTCATTGTATGTAGTACATATCAGTTTTTTATCAAACTGATCATAAAGATCCTGTAAAGTTATTAAACGTCCTATTTTAGAGATTGTCATCTTTTCAAGTATATCCTGTATAATAATAAAAGATGTAGCTCCGAGTCCGTTATACATATTAACTATATCAAGATTTTGAAGCTTATCGAATATTTCAGAATGTGTAGAAATATACACAAGTATCTCTATCGGAGTATATCCTATACATAAAAGATAACATATCATCGAACCAACAGAAGTGCCTATATAAGTTTTTATATGCTTAAGATAGTAGTTTTCGTAAACGTATTGTAACCCTCCCAACATGACAATACCCTTTATTGACCCTCCTGACAAGACTAAAGTATCATAGTCTGGAATGCGATTTGGTGGATGGTTTTCTTCATCTGGTCTAGGTATTCTCATTAGTTTTCCGGATACACCTACCTCTAGATTTAGTGTTTCCATTTACAAAATTAATCGTACACTTTAAAACTATATTGGATAAAGATGAGTGTATTAGTATGAGGTGATAGAAATTGGAATCATAATGATAAAGTATATTCCTATCTAGATCAAATGTTAAAAGAGAAAAGGATATCTCTTTTAATTCATGGAGGTTGTAGAGGAGTTGATACTATTGCGGGCGCGTGGGGATTTGAGAGAAAATACCAGTCAAAGTTTTCAAAGCGGAATGGAATAAATGTGGAAGACCTATTAGAAATAGTAAGATGTTAGAAGAGGGGGTTGATATTGTTATAGGGTTCCATAACGATATTCAAAACAGTAAAGGTACTAAAGACATGATTACACAATAGTCGTTTCATGATATAAACGAGATCCGTAAGTGTTTGTACAATGTTTGATGCGAGACTTTAAAGGTTTGTAAGGATTAGGAAATTTGCGATACTTAAAAAGTATACCGTCAAAGTTTTCAGCGTGATTATATCCAATTAATAATACACTGTGTTGTAAATCAGATATGTATAGATTAAGGAGAATCATAAAGTCTGTTATTTTCATCCAAAAAATACGAAGTATGTCTATAATTGTATAAACAAAGGTTTCGCCTTTTGCATTAACACCCTTTACAGGTTTAGGTTTTGTGTTTATGTAATCTCTTATAGTGATGTTCTCATTTTTGAGTATCAAGTCTCCAATATAAGGTTCGAACTTTTTCTTTATGAGTTCATGTTCTTGTCTTAATTGTTCGATATATTTCTTGAGATAGTGAGTCTGCCGAGATGATATATTCGAACTAATCATCTGATTTTTAACGTACTTCACAGCAGATGGCATTTTCATATAGTAATAAGACATAAAATCAAGCAATTTGAGGTTATTTAATTTTTCATCGTTATTGTAAAGTCTTGAATGATTAATTAGAGAAGGCCTTATATCAATACCTGTAACCACAGTATTAATCTTGTTATCTAATGCATCTTGTAAAATAGAGTTCAAATTACTAGACATAAAAGTATTACAATTCAAACTCCCAGGAGGTATTTCCAACATAAGATTAGAGTCTTTAGATATTATAGATATGTATTCCAATACAGAAATCTGGGGTTGAGGACATTTTGATGTATAATCTTCATATGATTGTAAATGAGATTCTCCTATCACAGTTATAGTTTTCAACTTTCCATCAGGAGTTCTATCATGAAGCTGATATTGAGCTATACTTGATGCTCCTATAACATACAAATTTTTAGTTTGTTTTTTGGCTTCCATTTATTATACTTGATATTTCTTATGTTCCAAAATGAAAATATGTCGGTAACCTTTGGAGAGTTTATAAAGATATTCTTTGATCAATATCTAACATTTATCTATAGCTTTAGATAACGATCAAAAATTAGGGGGAGGATATTGGTATAAATTTTTGATACCCAGGCGTTTCTTAATTCGTTGGTCTGCTGATAAAAGGGTTAAAAAACTCTGATATTTCGTTGATTATTTCTATCAGACCATCTATTAGATCTTTCTTTTACGACGTTTTTGTTTATACCCGTCATCCAAGGAGATTGGTTCTTCTTTTTGGGGAATGTCTGCAATTTGAACAGTGATATGATTGCTTGATCTCGCTCTTCTTCTACGTTCTATTCTTAATGATCTTCTTGTCCTGAAGAAATCATCAACAATCGATTCTACACCTATCGTCCCGTGAATAATCCCAGTTCTAATCCTTATAGAGATACTTGTTCTACAAAAGGAGCATTTCTGACAAAGAGAATGAGTACATTCGAGGTACGTTAACTCGCTTACAGTATATCTGGAATGCCAGATATACCCAAGAAATTCTATGGAAATTAGGATTGTAATTTTTCTGACAGCCTGCTGCGAAATTCTGTGTTATCATTGTCTAATGACATTATAGCAAGACATTTGTCTGAATCGATATTATCACAATCAATACTTGTAGTTATTTGATTAGTCTTGTCTTTGATTGGTTTATATATTGCTTTCGTTAACTTAATTGCTCCAGTATCTTTGACTATTTCTCCATCATTACCCATAAATCTATAAGTACCTCTTGACGAATCCGTACATAAATACAATTTCTCATCTTCTTCTGTAAGAACATGATCAATAGCAAAATCAGCAACACCCTTCTGACCATTATTTATATGACCAATATTAAATCCAGATTCTACTATTGTTCGTATTCTATCTTCGCTGAGGTCTAATTTTCCTGGGAAAATTAGAGTATTATTGCGAGTATTCGTAGTAGTTTTTGGTTATTTGGCTATCTCAGTGATATCTATATCTTTCTTCTTGTACAATTCTTTGTATATTTGATATTTTTCCTTGTAGATATCGAGTTCCTTCTCAAGTTCTGTAACTCTATTTACAAGAAATTTCATCTTCGTTTCCACACATACCTGTTCGTGTCTATTAAATGTATCTTTACGTGTAAATTGTTTATCACAATATTCACAAAGAAATATTTCTACTGAAGTGGTGGGTTGAAGCTTCAAGCAGTATCTGGTTCGCTTTTGGTGCATATTTAAGTTTGATTTACTTGAAAAGGAATTATTACAGTATTGACAAATAATCATTTATTTAGAAACGAGATATTTTTAAACTGGTTTGTTCTAATTTATAAAATTGCGAATTATTGCGAATTTTTGCGAATTTTTGCGAATCAAAAATGATGAATCGTCAATTATTCAGTTTATTTTCACCTTTGATTTCTAATTTTAACCTTCTACGGGTTAAAATTAAGAACGATAAAACCTAACATCGATAACTCACTTTATTTACAAGTGTGTTTTTGGTTTTTAGGGTAAATTTTTTGACTTATGATTTCCACACACAATTATTGTGTGTGTAGAAAAATATAGCTTAAAGAAATCTTCATTTTCGTACAAAGTACGTACTTTGCGATGTACTTTGTACGAAAAAGATGTCGAAAAGTAGCAAACATATAAAAGTATACATTTTTAGAGAGTATTTCATATACCGTTGTGTGCGCAGCGTGTACGAACTGATTCTGAAAAATGGTCCTTTTTTAGCCAGGGTCTTAAATTTTGAAGTATAATTGTCTGTAATAATGAGTATAATGTCTAAGTTTCGCGATCATTAGTATAAACGAAACTGTTTTCTACATTCTTATACGTGTATTAGTTCATTTACTCTTCATGTATTAGATAGGGAGAAATCTTGTAAAATCTTGAAAATCCATAAATATGCACGATTTTCGTACATATTTGGTATAATCGTATATTTGATTTGGAGTATATACTCCAAATCAAATCTTAAAATAATATATATCAATGTGTATACATTTGTAATATATTCGTATCAATTATAATCACGATATCAGTATATGGCAAATGCCATAATTTATGTAAGATCTTATAATATATATGAATAACTTATCAATATAAAGAAAGTATTATATAAGTTTTTCCAACTAGGTATGGCTAATTTCCTCTTAATATTACAGCTTCAACCATACTGTCTTTTTGGATCCATCTTAGACGTTCTTTAAAAGTTTCGTCAGTTTTGATGGGACAAAATTTGGACATACCCATAGATAAACCATTATTGATTTCGTCTCTAAAACCTCCTTTTAAAGCTAATAACCAAGTATCATCAAAAATAACGATACTTTGTTTATCTGAAAGGTCGTTATGAGCAAGTTCCCAACACGATTGAAGATCGGATTTAGCGACACATCTATCATGACATCCATCAACGTGAAACAAATGCGATCTTTGGTTAAAAGATCATCCAATAAAGTTAATCTATTAGGAAAAACTGATTGAAGATATTCAGCGCATGGTTTACTATAAGAATGTTCGCAAATATCTATTTCCAGAATCTTATCACCTTCTTTCGCGATGCTAAATAGATTCTCTTGTTTAATAATCAATCCATGATGTTTATAAAATGTTTGATCTTTGTACAAACAATCGCCTTCCAACTTTTTAACTATTTCGATCAGAATATCGAAATGATATGAGTGTTGGTCTATAACGTCATGATCAATATGTAATGTATCGTCTTGAATAAACATATTTTAGATACATTGCATAATACTTTAAGAGAATTATTCTAAACAGCATTGAACATTCTTTGGAAATACGAACTTATTAGCTTCTTCTAATATGTCTTTTATATTCTGATATGAGCGAAAAGCTATCAGAATCCAATTGAGTTCCAGTAATACCTTGACAAATATAACAATCATCATTTCCATCGATTACTACATGTAACGGATAGTCTTCAAACCCAGAATCAAAAATTACGAGTACAAAGCCATCTTCAGATATCTCTGAGCTTTGAAAGTTATTATACTGATTAGATAATGAGATAATCTTATTCAAAAACATCCTTAATATCATCCTTAATATCATCTCCCTCAATTTCTTGATTGTCTTCAAGGAATACGATTTTAGGAGGAGCAAAGCAATATTTCAGAGCGTTAATATCGATTTTATAGTTGTGGGTGACCAAAAATACAGAAAGGTCTTCCCAATATGGTTGATGACAATGTTTAACAGATATATCAGCTTTCTTATATTCTGTAAACAATTGCCTAACACGAATATGATTAAGAACATCAGTCTTATCCAAAGCCCTTTCTTCGAACTTTTTCATCTTCAATCCCTTATCGTGAAGATAATTAATGTGCTGTATAAACTGTTCGATACTACCGTGTTCCTTAATAACTTCGAAAGCCTTGATAACTCCTATACCTTCAATATTATTGTTATAGTCCGTACCACACATAATACATACATCAAGAAATTGTTCATAATTCATATCAAGTTCTTCTAAAAGAGTTGGAAAATTTACACGTACACAAGTTTCTGTAGATGTGTTAATTTTACTCAAAAAAACTGGAGTACCGTATGCTAATACATCAGTATCTTCAGTAAGAACTGCGTCAACTAAACCACATTTACATAAATGAGCGCACATTGTTTCAGCTTCTTCAGGGGCCATAAAATAAGGAACTCCCAAATGTTTGAACAGTTCTTTAGCTAATTCAAAGTCTTTAGCCTCTATGTCTATAGTTCTAGTTTTCATCTTTTCAATGTAGTTTTGAACAGCTTGAATATTGATACCAGGTCTAAGTAATCGTTGAGCTTCTCCCTTCGTTTTTAATTTTTCGTCAAGATCTATGAGAGGTTTTCCAATCTCTCCTGTACAATGAAAGGTATTCATTGCGTCATCTAGTTCGAATATTTTCTGTTTATCCTTTTCCCTATTGTCTCTACGTTTTTGTTGTTCTATCTTCTTATCATCTGGAGCAGGAGAATCAAAAATGAAGACACAATGTATCTTATTTTTCCTAAGAACAGATATCAATTGGACGAACGACGCCATCCAATTTTCACCCTGAACAAATTTATATTTGTAAACAAACAAGCTAGTATCTACTGCCACTTTTCTATACGCGTACTCTGAAATATGGATCTCTTCGTGAATGTTTTCGTACCGTTTGAGTAAGTTATTTAGTGATTTAATTCCCATCAGTTTGTTATAATGAGATATAATAACAAAAACATCATTTTAGGATTTGATAAAAATTCGGGTTTAAAAAGAAATCTTGATAATTATAAATGTATCCAAAGCGTAAATGTATGGAGGAACATGGACAAGATAAGACAGTTAGAAAGAGGTCTCGACCCCGAATTCGATTCAAGGAAGCTCCTCCTATATCTTCTCTGCATGATCTAATAGAGATAGGACATTCAATACAATTCTATCGGAATTTAGACATGGAAATGCTTTGGCGAATAACTCCATATTTAGAGGAACTAGACAAGATGATAGGTATGAAGACCTTGAAAGAGTCTATTTTTTATCAGATCTTATATTATTTACAAGGATTGCACAATAGAAACCAAAATGAAGAGTATCTTCACACGATCATAATGGGAGCTCCAGGAACGGGTAAAACTTCAATATCCAAGATAATAGGTCAAATTTATCGTGAAATGGGTGTACTTTCGGATAAAGGTCCGTTCAAAGTAGCCTATCGCGATGATTTCGTTGCAGAATATCTAGGACAAACAGCTGTAAAAACCCGAAAACTATTAGAATCGTGTATTGGAGGAGTACTTTTTATAGACGAACTTTACGCGCTTGGCCCAGGTAAAGATGATAAAGATTCGTTTTCTAAAGAAGCGTTAGATACGCTAACTGCATTCTTATCTGAGCACAAAAACGACTTTTGTTGTATTGCTGCCGGTTACGAAGAAGATATTAAGAATTGTTTCTTCTCCATGAACAAAGGTTTGGAACGGCGTTTCCCATGGGTTCATGTGATTGAAGAATACACTTCAGAAGAATTAACACAAATAGCAATAAAAATGATTAAAGAAATGAATTGGGAAATCGGTACCAGTGAAACCAATGTAACGGAGATTATTGAGAAGAATAGGAAATTCTTCAAAAATGCAGGAGGAGATATAGAAACCTTTTTAAGCAAGTGCAAAATGGTACATGCCAAACGTGTATTCAGTTTAGATAAATGTCATAAGGGTGTATTCACCAAATATGATTTTCAAGAAGGAATTGATATGTTGAAGAAGTATCGTGTTGAAGAGAAGGATACTTCACCTCCTCTGGGAATGTATTTGTAAGTTGTTATTTATTCATCGTGTATGTTTGGATTAGATAAGTAGCTGCTTCAAACCCTGTTTCTGGAACTAAAACAATCGCGGCATAATAATTACAATCATAGTTTACTTTAATAGTTTCTCTTCCTGTAGATAGGGATTAATATTTTTTACAGTCTTTCGTATCTTGGATAAAGCTTTATTTCATGTTGAATAAACTCCTAGAACAGTGTGAGTATCTTCTGTATAACGATCTATCGATAGTATACTTCGTACACCAGAAAAACTTCCATTTGTTATTAATATGTATTTCAATAAATACATATTAAATTTAAGTTAAGTTAAGTTATAACATAGGAAATCCTAAATTTCCCCCAGCTACGCGGATGATGTTCACGTTAACAGCTGTTATAATGAAATTAAACTCTTGTTCTTGTTGATTATGTCTAATCTCGTTAGCTGTTTCGACAATATTTCTAATCCATTCTACATCTCTAATCCCCCTTCATTAATTGTACCATAATAATATATATATATATATATATATATATATATATATATATCACTACCACAGTTTCTACATGTTGGTATATGTAATACGCGTTCTTCAATACAATTTTTATGCCCACATTGAGATATGAAGAGATCGTTTATATTGTCAATAGTTATTTCGTTAATATCATTCATAATGTTATTGTGAATAATGTCTATTGTTTAGGTTGAATAAGACAACACCTTAACAGAAGAAGAATTATGATACATATCATAAGCCTCCTGTGTAGTGTATATTCTCTTACCCAAACGTTTATTAACAAAGTTGTGAAACTTTACACTCCAATCGAAATATTTTGCTCTAGTACTTGTTATATCTAATAGATCACTATCGCTAAACTGAGATATATAATTTTGAGCATGTATAAAACAGTCGTCGCAAGGAACAATATAAGGAATAGATTTTATAAACTTAATAGTATGTTGTTGACATACTGGACTAGGACTTGGAGGATAATGAGCTGCAGAATTGTGTATTGAAAACCATAATGGTGGACCAAATACTTTTGGTTCTTTAGTGCTAGATACCTTGATATTTTCCCAGTTCATTGTAAGAGGAGGTAAGTAATCTACTTGTTTATTTTGTAAATTGGATTGAGGAAGTTCTCCTCTAAAATGATGCGCTGTTTTATATTGCGGGCCTCTGTTCATTTATTATATTTGATGTTATTTTAATATGGTTTTGATCTTCTCTATACATGGATATATCCAAAACTTTTCTACTTCAACTGGATCTCCTTGTATATAGTCGATGTTATAGTTAGTTAACTGTTGTTTATGTTCTTGAGTGTATTCCGCATCGACGAAAACTATTTTATACGTACCTTCTTCCCTAAATAATGATATAATCTTGTAAAGTTTGATAATATCTTGGTATGGTTCTTTGGTTAACCATTCATCATTAAACTTAAAATGGTGAGACGAATGGGCTGGACTGGTGTACAAAAACATCAATTCCTCAGAAGAGTTTAATATGTTCAAAAGTCTTTCTAATCATATAATATTTGTGTTATACGTTACTTAATATATTTATAAGGTCCTTCTCCTCCGAGTTTAACTTCGTTCTTATTAGGTTCCGTGTTAATAGATAGTCTTTTACCATACACATGCCAATAAAATTTACCAGGATCTCCGTATACATGGAATACACCTTCTTCATCTACTTCATCTACATAAAGATCATTCTTCATACCGATTGGAGTAACTTGAATGGATAAATCCGTAGCTAAAGTCGGTACATATTCTGGTAGATTTATTTCTGTACAATTTTCTATGATTTCTCCCTTACCACGATAATACACACCAGCTTCGGGTCCTTCTAAACAAGCATGAACTAGATACTTATCTGTGTATGAAGGATGTTGTATTACAAAGGTCTTTGAAGTATCAACAATAAGCTCATTAGTTGTCGTATCATACATAATAGTACCAGTAGCAGTAGCGATACCTGCATTGGATCTAATAGGAGCTATTTTGCAAGAAGATGCTATCGTATTATCTAGAACAGTACCGAGAGATGATATTACAATAGAATTAGCAGATTGAGATGATTGACCTGCAAGGGCGCCAATTGAAATAGAGTTCACTCCTTGATTGTCTTGAGCTGCTTGGTACCCAATTGCGATAGATCCAGTCGCTTGTGCCGTTTGTCCGGCTTCGTGCCCAATAGCAATACTACTATAACCTTGTCCAGATCCACCAGCTCCGTACCCAACAGCAATTGCTGATACTCCTTGATAATATTGACCAGCTTTTTGGCCAATTGCTACAGAACTTTCTCCCTGATATACGACTCCAGCTCTTTTGCCAATTGCTACAGAACTTTCTCCCTGACTTATGGCTCCAGCTTCATTACCTATTCCTATACAATTCTGACCTTGTCCAGATCTACCCGCCACATAACCTATAGCAATTGCTGATACTCCTTGAAAATCTTCACCAGCTCGGTACCCAATAGCTACACCATTTTCACGCTGAACATAAGCTCCAGCTTTATTACCAATTGCTACAGAACTTTCTCCTTGACTTGCTCTACCCGCGTCATAACCAATTGCTACACTATTTTCACCTTGATTGCGCGACGCTGCTTGGCACCCAATAGCGACAGATCCAGTCGCTTGTGCCGTATTTCCGGCTTTGTTCCCAATAGCAATACCATTAATACCCTGATTTGATCTACCCGCGTTAGTACCTATCGCGATGGCATGTATTCCTTGACTTTCATTTCCCGCCAAAGAACCTATTGCTATACTTCCACCCCATCCTGGAAATCTAAATCCAGAACCAATTAAACCTTGAGTATTTTCTCCTGCTCCTAAACCAATAGCTATTGACTCTGAATTTTGAAAATTTTTTCCAGCTTCATTACCTATAGCAATTGCTGATACTCCTTGAGTACCCATACCAGCTTGGCGCCCAATAGCGACAGCTCCAATTGATTGAACTATAGATCCAGCTTCATTACCTATTCCTATACAATTCTGACCTTGAGTGAATCTACCCGCGTCAGAACCTATAGCAATAGATGTTATTCCTTGATTGTCTTGAGCTGCTTGGTACCCAATAGCGATAGATCCAGTCATTTGTGACGTTTGTCCGGCTTTGTTCCCAATAGCAATACTACTATCACCTTGAGTGAAACTACCCGCGTGAGAACCAATTGCTACACTATTTTCACCTTGATTGTCTTGAGCTGCGACGTACCCAATTGCGATAGATCCAGTCATTTGTCGATTTTGACCAGCTTTGTCCCCAATAGCAATACTCCTACCACCTTGATCAAATTGTCCAGCGTCATTACCTACAGCAACAGCAAAATTTGATTGGGAAATGTTACCAGAATTAGACCCAATAGCGATAGAATACACGCCCTGTCTAGTTTGACCAGCTCCGGACCCAACAGCAGTTGCTAATAATCCTTGTAAATTTTCACCAGCTTTGTGCCCAATAGCAACTGCCTCTGTTCCTTGTCTATCTACACCAGCATACCTGCCAATTCCTATACTGCTATCACTTTGACTTACTCCACCCGCTGAATAACCTAACGCGACGGAAAATTGTCCTTGAGATACTCTACCAGCTGAGTTCCCAATAGCGACAGCCTGATTAGTTTGTCCAGATTGACCAGCTCCGTGCCCAATAGCGATAGAATCATTACCCTGATGTGATCTACCCGCCTCATAACCTATAGCAATTGTTGAATGTGGACGCTTGTCGAAATCGACACCTTGTAAATAATGACCAGCTCTGCACCCAATAGCAACAGATAAAGAACTTTGTCCAGTGTATCCAGCTTCATCGCCTATAGCAATTGATGATACTCCTTGAGACCCCCTACCAGCTTGGTACCCAATAGCGACAGATCCAGTCGCTTGTGCCGTTTGTCCAGCTTGGTACCCAATAGCAATACAATTACTACCTTGTCCAGAATGACCAGCAGAATTTCCTATCGCAATTGTATTATCTTTAGATGAACCAGTAAACGAAGCTAATTGTCCTATAGCTATTTTTGATGAACCTGAAACATTATACAGAGCCTGTTGTCCTACTCCAACACTACTTGACAACTCATTATTTTGCGATCCTGTTTCATATCCAAAAAAACTATTATATGGTCCTGTTATTGATGATGTTCCTGCACCACAACCAATAATTGTACATCCTGTTGCTGTAGATTCTGAAACTCCTGTAGGCGAACCTCGATAAATTATACTATCAAGTGCGTCACATATTAATCCTGTTCCGGTTGGTCCAGTACCTCCATTACCACCGGGACCAGGTTGCCATTCACCTAGTAATGAATTCCATATAACTGTATCTCCTTGAGATACACCTGAAAGATCACCCAATTGTGTGTTGTTAAGTTGATCTGCATTGAATATTGGTGTGGGAGCAGTTTTAACAATAACTTGTATAGTTTCACTTAATGGTTTAACAGAAAATGTTGTCATTTACTTATTTATAGTCACAAGAAGATATAAAAAAAGAATAAATTTATAAATGCTACAATATGAACCAGAAGATACCAGTTTTGAACAAGCTGTTCAAAATATACGTTTTATTACTGTTAAACCTACAGACGTAGAGTTATTAAAACTATACGGGTTATATAAACAGACGACCATTGGAAATAATACTAATCCATCTCCAGGATTATTACAAATGAAAGATTCAGCAAAGTGGAGTAGTTGGAAATCTTATTCAGGAAAAGGAAAAATATGGGCAAAGGATGAATATGTTAAGTTAGTCAACCAATTAATTAAGAAATATCAGTCTAAAAAAACACAAACATAGATAAACTAGAATGAGTTTTTTTACAGCCTTTTTATTCATAATAACTGGAGTAGTTATCTATGTTTGGTATAAGAAAGAGAAAATAAGCGTATTAAGTGACAATGGCGATCTTAACAAACCATTGAATCCAGATATCTCCAGAAAGAAGATAGTTATATCTGGTCCAAAGATGTTTCATTCGTTTTTAAAGAATGAAAAGGTCAAGAGATCAACAGATACTTACCTTCCTGAATTTTTAAAAGATAGTATTATTGAACATACAGAATCATCTCCTGTTCCTGATAAACTTACTAATGACGGAGCCCCTGGATTTTTTGTATACAAAGAACAAGATAACTCATCCTATAACAATTTTCCTACATCAGAACAAGTAATAACAACAGAAAGTGTATTTTCTGAATCTGCAGTATTGAAGCAATCAGAATATTATACGCCGCAAAGCTCTTTAGAAAATGTAGAAAACATGGTATAAGTTGTAAACATAATTTACAACTTATGAAAAAGTAAATAAGTATAAAACTTGATTTATCGAAGATAACATCTCATCGCGTTTGTTTAATAAATCTGTATCAGATTGTCTTAACATTGCAGGAAGTTGCGTTGATAACCATCCTTTAAAGATATTCAACGTTTCTATAGCATTAGCATCAGTCATGTTGCTAATGGGTATATCAATTTTTTGTGCTAAATTGACTCTTACTCCCCACGAACCTTGTAAAATCTCGACGAATTGATCGATATGTTCTATCATATTATTTAATAGTTTATCACTTGCCTTGTGGCGAGAATATTTAAGAGTCTGCCAATGGTATATCTTAATTGCGTTATGATATGCAAGAAGAGTTACTGCTATATTTCCAGCAACATATCCAGAATTTTGATCAACATTCATGTCTTTATTTTCTTTTAAACATTTGACTTCATAAGTAAAAATGAAGATGATTTTGATGACAATATTAGGTACCTTATTTAATCCAAGTAATGGATGGCTTTTTGAAGATAACCCTGATTGTATAACAGGCTGTGAACAAGATTATAAACAAACTAACATTACTACATACGCTAATTGTCTCGAACATTGTTGTGCTGTACAAAGTAGATCGTTTACACTGCTTTTTGTAGTTTTAGCGATGATTGTTACAAGTTTAGGGTATTTTATATATACAAGAAGACAAACTGAACATTCTAGAGATTATTACAGTATGACTTAAAAACAACATATCAAAAATAAAATGTGTGAAGTTATGATTGATATAGAAACTATGGCCGTTAGTTCTAATGCTGCTATTCTTACTATTGGAGCTATAAAATTTAATCGAAATGGTAATAACTCTGATATAACAAAGATGGATAGATTTTATTCTCGTGTAGATATGAAAAGTTGTGTAGATGTGGGATTAAAAGTAGATCCTACTACTATAAAATGGTGGTCTACACAACCAAAAGAAATAAGCAAAGAAATTTATACCACGGAAGACAGATTTTCAATTCAAACTGCGTTAGAAAGTTTTTCAGAATGGTATGGAAATACTAAAACCACTACACATGTATGGGGTCATGGTTCTCATTTTGATATACCCATTATGGAAAGTGCATATAAAGCATGTGGATTAAAACCTCCTTGGGGATTCTGGCAAGTTAGAGATACAAGAACTTTATACGAGGCTGTCAGTGTAGAACGTCCAAACATGTATAAAAATATGAAACATCATGCTATGTATGATGCATTTAGACAAATAGTCGCAGTACAAAACGCGTTTAAGAAGTTAAGATGTATAAAGTAAAGTAACAATGCCTTCTGATTTATGTTTATGTATGACAGTTGTTGGATCTTGGTGGGGTATTACTTTAGCAACTATATTTTGGAAACCATGTTTAGGTGTAGAAGAACCATATAATATCCAACAAGATATTGAATATCCCTATAAAGATTTTAAGACTAATAACAAATTATTTACAATAGATGATTCAGATGATTCAGATGATTCAGATTATGAACCTTTAATCGATCCACGATCGAAGAAGAAGAAGAATAATGATGATGAATCTTATGATATGATTGATGATAATTTATTCTTCATCCGATGAAACCCCTTTCTCCATGTCATAACTATCGTTAGAATAATGGGATGAAGATTCAGAAAATTCTGATTTAGCGTCATTCCATTCTTTATTAGATATTGAAATGCTTACTGACTCTCCAATTGCTAATTTATATTGCATCCACGATAGTGTATCCATCTTTGATACGATTAGATCTTGTATTTCTACTGGCAAGTCATAGAGGGGGAATGTTTTCATTATTAGTACATGTTAACTGAGTTTATATACGTTTTTTCATTTTACACTGTAAATGACAAAACGAAACATTGACCAAAAAGATCATGAAATTACTAATGATGTAAACTACACTTAAAGCCGTCTGCTTTATTCTTAAAATGACTAGGAAAAAGCATCAACTAAAGGTCGTCAAAGTTCCTCTATCACGTCATGATAGGCCTAAGGATAGACCGCAAGTTTTTTCACGTATGCCAAGGTTATATCTAGAATTGTTTGAAAATAAATCCAAAGTAAAACCTAATCTAGTTAATGATGATTATGTGGCATCATCATCACCAGCACCACATATAGATTTTGGCAGTCCTTCATCAGAAAGATATACAGAGAAATACGAACATTCATTAGTTTCTTCTGACGATGATTTTAAAGAAAGTTTTAGTGACAAATTTAGTGACAAATTTAGTGACAAATTTAGTGACAAATTTAGTGACAAATACAGTGACAAATTAAGTGACAAATACAGTGACAAATACAGTGATAAATACAGTGATAAATTAAGTTTACTTGATAGTGATAGTGATCAAGATCGTAAATCCGATTCAAACAAATCAAGAAGTTCTGAAGGTTCTGATCTAGAAGATAAGTTGAAAGATCTTTTACGTAACGATTACGATAGTGATAGTGATAATCGTGATTATGATCGTGGAGATAAATATAGTCGTGATCGAAAACCTCGCAGAGATCACAATCGTAGAGAACACCACAACAACAAACACGATCATGAACATATCGCTAAACGATTACCTCCAACTCTTAAAGAATTAGAGAATAAAGGAGTATATTCTAAGAAACATGAATTGCGCGATGTTGGTTATACTAATATGTCTGAACAAGGAGAAGAAGATTTGAAACGTGAGTTAATATTCAAGTTTAATCTGCTTCAAAAATCATACCCTAATACTAACATTCCTGAATTTAGTGTACATACAGATTATCGAACGTTAAAAAGTTCATATGATTCTACATTACGCCGAGTTACGTTAGATTCTTCTGTAGATACTTATAAACAGTTCTTAATCGCAGGGTTTTTATCTGTTGAATTTCTTTTAGGAAATATGCTTAAATTTGATATGCAAGGTTTTACACAGCAACAACTTGTTCAAATGCATAAATACGAAACACTATTGATAGAATTGGGAGAAAAATCTTATGTACCAGAAGGATCTAGATGGCCTGTAGAGCTTCGTCTTCTCTTTGTAATTATTATGAATGCCGCTATGTTTGTGTTAATGAAACAGTTATCTAAAAAATCAGGAGAAAATATCTTCGGACTATTTAATAATATGACTACCCCTGCTGCTCCTACAAATACTACGAAAAGACGCAGAAGAATGAGGGCCCCGGATGTAGACCTTGACGATATACCAAATCTGTCAGATCTTGATGAATCAATGGAATCCTCTCCAATTGAGATTGAAAGTACAGCATAAGAAATCCAAAATGATTTATATCTATGACTCCTAGATATAAATTAAGTTAGATGCAGGAAGAATTCCAGGTACAGATCGCTTCGGATCTTCATATTGAGTTTAAGAACAACGATGTTCCCAATCCACTAGACTATATCACACCAACTGCTCCAAATTTAATTCTTGCTGGAGATATCGGTACATTTTATAAGTACGATCAATTGTTCGGTTTTTTAAACAGACTATCCCCGTTATTCACACATATAATCTATGTATTTGGCAATCATGAGTATTACATGCAGAAACATTCCAATGGTGAAAATTACACTCCATTAACAATAGGAGATATTAAGAAATTGTCTCAGAAATTACAAAAAGACATACCCAATCTATGTATACTCGATAACTCAGCTGTAAGAATAGGTAATTACTCCATTATAGGTTCCACTTTATGGAGTAATATTCAAGTTGGATTGCCTAAATATATAGTAAAGATTTACGGAATGACTACAAAAATATACTCTCAAAAGTTTGAGAGTAGTGTTAAATATCTAAAAGATGAACTGCAGAGATGTAAAGAGAAAGGTAGAAAGGCTATAGTTGTAACACATTATGTGCCAACATTTTCTGTATTACCAGAAGAAAGACTTGCACATAAATACATTTCATTATATGCTAGTGATCTAGAGTATCTATTTGAAGATCACGTTGATACATGGATTTGTGGACATGTTCATCATAATTTTGATGTAAAGATTAACAAAACTAGATTGGTTGCTAATCAACGAGGAAAACCTCGAGATAATATTCAAAATTATTCGAAAGATTTCACTCTAACTTTCTAGTTATTTTCTCTATTTCATAAGCTCGTAATAAGCTTATGAAATAGATAAAAAGAATTAAAATTATCATCTTCACAATAAAATGGCCAAAGATAAGTCCAGAGAAGAATTAAGTGATATGACAATGCAAGCCTTGAAAACTTACGCTAAAAGTGTTGGATTGCTTCCAGGAGTTGTAAATCCATATAAAAAGGATGGCAAATCAGAACTAGTCACTAAAGTACTCAGAAAACAAACCGCAAATGCTAAGAAGAAATCTCCTAAGAAGAGAGCTCCAGGAGTTGCGTGTAACGAGATAGAAGATTGTGATAAGTTGAAAAAATACAGTAAAGATCAACTTAAGACTATTGTAAAGCGTTGTGGTCTAAAAGAAGCAGATATTAAAGGAAAAACCAAAAAAGATATTTGCGAATTGATTAACGATTCGTTGGCCCCGCCAGGAACACCTCCAGCTTCATTGAAGAAACCTTCTGCTGGTAAAACTAAAAAGACTAAACTACCATCTGCTCAATCACTGAAATGCAATGAGGTAGAACTGTGTATGAACAAGAAATACGCGCGAGACGATCTTATTAATTTGGGAAAACGTTGCGGTATCAAACTCAAAGATTTGGCTACTTCTCTTGGGAAATCTGAGGGTAAAGTAACCAAACAAGATATATGTAATGCTATTTCAGAAACTCTGATTGCTAAACCAACCACACCAAAATCTCCATCTACAATAGCTAAAAAGCTAGCTAAATTAGACCCGACAGTTGTCGCAGCTATAGGTCCCGATATACTCCAAACATTATTTGGAGTAAAACCATCAACACCCCAATTACCAATGGTCTCAAAGAAACGAGTGGGAGGACTTCCCAACGCAAAAGATTTAGACTGTGATACTTCAGGTGAATTGTGTAATAAAAAGAAATACTCAAGATCTGATATTATAGCATTAGCATCGAAATGTGGTATCAATGTTGAAGATATTCCTAAATTGCCTGGAAGGTCTCAAGTAACTAAGGGACAGATATGCGAAGCTATTTCTAATAAGATAGGAGGAGGATCATCTGCTAAACCTGTATCTGTATCTCAAACTCCAATTTTAAGTAGACCCAATCTTGAAACTATGAGTAAAACTCAACTTTACGAATATGCTAAGGATCAATTGGGTATCAAAGGGTTGTCTAAAATGGCTATACCTAAACTAAAAGATGCTATACGAAAAGCATGGGGACAATCTTCTCATCCAGTTCCATCTCCTAAACCAACACCTCCATCTCCTATATCACCACCCCATACACCTGTTGTCAATCCAGCTTTAGGAGGAAATATTCTTAACGACTTATTCGATTCTCCTCCTGTAAGTGATGTTGTCTTAAATCCAGCTTTAGGAGGAAATATTCTTAACGACTTGTTCGACTCGCCTACTTCACCTGTAGTATCACCAAAAGTAGGACCTAAAACACCACCTGCAGTGCCAACTCCTATTTCTCCGTCTGTTTCTATTCCTGACGGAACATATACTCGAGCAGATTTGATGATGAAGAAAGTTTCTGAACTGAAGGATATTTTGAAGTCACAAGGGTTTGATCAACCTTATCCAACAGGTAAGAAACAAAAGGAAATGTTGGTAGATCAATATATTCTTAGTCCCAAATGTAATCCAGATCAAGGAGAATATTGTCCAAAAGGAAAAGTTTGCGACGCAAGAAGTATTCCCGGTGCATGTGTGGATCCAAAATATCTAAATGTTAATAAGTCTCTAGTAACTCTTGATCCATCTTTATGTGAAGGAGCTAAAGTAATGGGAAGTAAAGCTGCTATTGATGCGTTGGCTGGTCGTTTAAAAGATAATATGACACAACCAATTCCTCCTGCTCTTGTTCCTACTTCATTACCTCTATTGGATAGAGTAAGATTAGAGCTAAAGAAAATTTTAAGATCTACAGATGATATTTCTAGGTTTACAAATAAAACAATTAGATTAGAACTTGGCAATCGTCTTGGAATTGCAGAATATACGTTAAAAGCTAATAAAGCCGCAATAAAGAAATTAGTAGACGATCGTATAAAAGAATTGGGAAATGAGGAAGATAGTGATGATGAACCTTTACCTCAACCTTCTCCCGTATCACAACCTTCTCCTCCACCACAACCCGTATTGCAACCTTCTCCTCGACCTTCTCCTCAACCTTCTCTCGTATTACAACCTTCTCCTCCACCACAACCCGTATTGCAACCTTCTCCTCCACCTTCGCCGTTTGAGATGGATGTAGATCTGTTAGATTTATCTCCACAACCTTCTCCTTCACCTTCACCCGTATTACAACCTGATGTTGTTTATCCACCACCTTCTCCTCTACCACAACCTGATGTTGTTTATCCACAACCTTCTCCTCCACCTTCTCCTCCACCACAACCTGATGTTGTTTATCCACCACAACCAATACCTTCTCCTCCACCACAACCTGATGTTGTTTATCCACCACAACCTGATGTTGTTTATCCACCACAACCAATACCTTCTCCTCCACCACAACCTGATGTTGTTTATCCACCACAACCAATACCTTCTCCTCCACCACAACCTGATGTTGTTTATCCACAACAACCAATACCTTCTCCAAAAACACCTACTGGATTCCCTCCAGTCCCATCACCCGCGATTCAACCTCAGTCAGTAGCAGTTCCTAAAGTTACAATGGAAGGAGAACTTGATTATTCACAGATATTACAAATGATACAATCTGAAACAAAAACCGATATTAATCAATTACGTGGATTGGAAAGAGATATCTTTACATGTATGGGTCTATTACCATCATCTCAGGCAAGAATGATACAAGAACAATTCGTTGTTCTCGAAGAACCTGATCAAGGTCCTGCAGTTGAAAATTTGATCGATCTTAGTTAAATCTTATAACATTTATAAAGGTTATAAGATACGTTTAGTTTGATAATAATCTTACTCCATGATTAAGGTAAGGCTGATCTACTATATTTTCATCACTAGATTTTCTAATTTCAATAACTGTAATCATCATTGGCTGAAACCCCATCATTGGTAATATATTCATAAGGGAAATAGTTGAAGGTATTAAATTATTTCTTGATCGTAAAGATTGTTCATTTCTAAAAACTAGTTTTTTTCACCTTCGACATCATCGACATCATTATCATCGACATCATTATCATCGACATCATTAATCGTAAATCCTAATTCAAGTTCGGCAAGCTCATCCTTAAGAGCTTCATCCATATCACTTTCTGTTTCATTAAATTCATCTTCAAAATCTGGTTCCTCTATTTGTGGAGGAGGTTGAGGACGTTTAACTGGAGGTCGATTATGAGGAGGAGGTTTTATAGATTGAGACTTAGTTTGTACACGTTGATTATTTAACATTTGAATTATTTCTTTAATCAACCTAGAATGATTTTGAATAGTATCTTCTTGATCTTCAAGGCGCTGTGAAAGTTCGTCAACCTGATCCCATAGATTACTCGTTTTCCTATGAATCCAGAAGATCAATACGCCTAAAACAACAACTTCACAAGCTACATGGATAAGAAGAGGTTTGTTTTCTAAAAGCATCGACATGATTTAATTATTCTCATGCACGGTTTTAAATAGGCTTAAAAACCATACCCTTTCTCAATAAATCATGACATTTCGAATGAGAACACCAGAATATTTATTCAATCTACATAAGTCTACGAATGATAATGTAGAATATACTTTGGAAGAAAAACTTTCAATGAATTATCAACATTCAGACCAATCTCATACAGCAACTATATCGTATGATATTCCTTCTTATACACAATCACCTTCTATGGTAGAAACTATTACTTCAGAACTTCCAGAAAATGTTCAACAAGACACTGTTGATTCTGACACAGCAAATGTTGTTATTAGACAAGGACCAACTGGACCTAGAGGACATCCAGGAAGCCGTGGACCGATTGGAAAGAAGGGCGTGATCGGTGAACCTGGCCCACAAGGAGAACAGGGCGAACCTGGCCCACAAGGAGAACAGGGCGAACCTGGCCCACAAGGAGAACAGGGTGAACCTGGTCCACAAGGAGAACAGGATGAACCTGGCCCACAAGGAGAACAGGGCGAACCTGGCCCACAAGGAGAACAGGGCGAACCTGGTCCACAAGGAGAACAGGGTGAACCTGGTAAAAAATCAATGTTATATGTTTCAGATGTCGAAGTAAATACTACAGAATGGACTAAAGTAGCTGTGTTTCCTTATAATGGAAGCGTGTATGCATTATCTGAAATGAATGTAATTGTTTCTGGTAACGACAATTTTGGAGTACAAGTTGTAAATAAATCTGGAGATAATCTATGCGAATATACTAACATACCCACACCTGAATTATCTTTCGAAGAATTACGTGTAAGAAACTTATCAGAATTTACTAATCTTCCAGATCAACTTACATATCTTACTCTAAATGTGAGACTAAATCCTTCATCAACCGAAGAAGAAAATGTTGAAGATAATGATGTTGAAGACGTTGAAATTTCAACTCCCCCAGAAGACCCAGAACAACAATCTGTATGGCTTCATTCTGTTGAATTTGTTATGTAATTGTATATCTTTCTCTCTATAGAGAAAGTGAGATATACAATCTCATTAATTAGACTTAGTTAATTGTTCTCTCGCTGGAGCATAGCGATTGCTATCAAGGGTGGTACGAAGAACATTGTAAGGAGTAAACTCACCAGTCTCAATCACACTCTTAAGGATACTTGGAGAGAATCCGGAAATTAATGCGGTGCCATAATCATCTACAGTAACAGGGAAATCTGTACTTGCTCCATTCCACGTAGTCGTGCTATGAGTAGACATTGCCGCTGCAAATGGAGATGTCATTTTGTTAAAGTATGCATTAATATCTTTAAATTTCATTTTGATACTTAAGCATTATTCAAATTAGATAAACATGTCAGAAGAAGAAATATGTTGTATATGCCATGAATTAGTATCTTTAGAAGATGAAATTCTTCCATGTAAACACATATATCATCATCAATGTATAAAAGAATGGAAAGAGATAAAACCATTCTGTCCACTGTGTTCTTATCAAATAGAGCCACTAAAAGTATCTCAAATGTCCCCAAAGGAGTTCAGAGATACTTTTAGAATGTTTATATGTATATGTTATGGTCTTCGTATTTATGACGTATTTACATCATTAGAAGTATTGGATTAACTGGTAGAAACTTTTCTATGATTTTTTCTAGATTCTTCTTCATACAATACTTTCCAGTATTTGATCGTATCTTGAGCGGATCGTTTCTCGGTTTGTATCTCGCCATCTTTTAATCTTAGATCACTCTTAAGATCGGCAATCTTTTCTCTCGATTCATACTTCAATTCTCTTAATTGATCCTTGTGTTTATCTTCGATTTCCTTTAGTTTCTCTTTATGTAAAGCCTTCAACTCTTTCATCTCTTCTCTAAGTTTAGATGAATCATTATTAGTTTCAGCTTTAGATTTCCATTTCTCAACTTGTTCAGTCAAATCGCTAATAACTTTCTTATAATTATTAACATGCTCGACATTATCTTCAGGTCTTTTTGCTAAATCATCTTGAAGCTCTGGAATACGATCTTTATAGTCTAGAGCAAGAATTTGCCACTTTTCTGCTTTCTGCTTTAAGCGAATATATTTATCACGACTTACTTGCGTACTCATTTAGGAGATGAGCTGATGCTTTTAAATGGGTGTATTACGAACAATTTCATTATTTATCTTTTTTGTGAGGTATAGATAAATATATATAAGATGTCTCCAAAACCGAAGTGTAAACGTACCGGAAAGTTAAAATCTCCTACAACTACCGGGAGAACGTGTAAGAAGAAAACTGGACCTAAGAAGTCTCCTAAGAAAGTCCTTAAGAAATCTCCTAAATGCAAGGATAAGGGAAAGTTGAAAGAACCTACAGAAACAGGTCGTGTCTGTAAGAAAAAGCCTGGACCTAAGAAATCACCAAAAACTGTAAAGAAATCACCCAAAACTGTAAAGAAATCACCCAAAACTGTAAAGAAATCACCCAAAATTGTAAAGAAATCTACTGGTGGAACTAAGGAAACTCAATTTTATTGCGTTAAGTGCAAGGACAAAGTTATTGTTCAACCTAAAGATATTTACTTTCTTACTAAGACTGCTAAAGGTAGAACTGTTAATATGTTGAAGGGTAAACACTCTGTTTGTGGTGTGCAATGTCATAAAATCGTTTCTAAGGATAGCGTTCCTGATTTGAAGAAGAAATATAAGACTTGTAAGTAAACTATATCATCTACGTATTGATTAAGTTATATCAAAGATATAACTTAAAAGATTATTTTAAGCCTATAAATGAGTCATATAGCTTGCGCAGAATACGGAATAAATACAAAAATGTTTGACAAGGTTTGTCCAGGTCCATATAAAGATAATCCATTAGGTTTCGCTCGAATATATATCGGAGGTCTTCAATCATATGCTTCACAATTAGAGTCTCAAGTTAAATCAAAAGACAATATTATACAATTACTGACTCCAAGAGACGGTACTATTTCGATCTAAATTTATATCTGTATCTGGATATAACTTTATTAACATATATACTTTTCTTCTCTCGCATAGCTGCATATTTGGCACTATGCTCTTGAAGTGAACGACACCCTAAAGAACATTTTTTATATACACATTGTGGCATTTTATTCTCTAAGTTATTTGTTTTAATCTCTTTACATCCTCATCGAGAAAGATCGTGATTAATTGTCTCAAACATACCACCAATGTAACCTTGACAAGTTGAAAGATATTAGGTACTCTGAAAGTCTTTACAACTTCTGCACCAAGTATAAACGTAAGACCCAAAGGCAATATTCTCGCTTAAAGTTATTCTCATATCTGTTACAATCTTATCTTGTGATTTCTTTCTATTTTTAAGATCAATGATACCCTCGACAATAGCTTTAATAGATCCTACCAATAACATATAACGTATATTCTATAAAAGGTTAGAACTGAAAATGTGGTAGTTTATTATCTTACACCTGGGTAAGTCTTATTATCACAAGTTCCCTCTGTAGATCCCCAACATTGATTATATGGTGGTCTTACAGCAGCGCGAAGAGAGAATGATCCATACTGTTCTTGAGAATTGAAATCTTCTTGTAATGGTTGATTTCCATTAACACCAACGGCAAAAACTCCTCCTAAACATTTTGAAACGGTTATATCTTGTCTATCTTCTCTGGTTAATGTATTCTGAGAATAGTTATCTAATGTAACATACTTTCTATTCATTTATTGATACAAAGATAAGTTCTAAAATGATTTTTGATTTACATATACACACAGAATCAGAAATGTGTACTACTGGATCAACCATCGATGATATTCTATCTTCTGTAAACTCTTTTATGAAGATACACTTCGATTATACTACCAAAAAGAGTAAATGTTGCTGTCATGATCTATGGGATCATGATCTATGGGATCATGGAATGGTCCTACCTACTGGTAAAGATTGCAAAGAACTTATGGGTTCAACTCACATTAAGAAAGCATTGGAAAATGGGAAGAATGATTTGTATACTATTTTCAATGGAGTAATTGCTAAATTGATAAATTGCTCAATGTATCACAAGTACTTATCAAGAAAAGATGTGCGTATGTCCAAATTTATATAATGCTAACCAACAGTTCTATCAACTTGGGAAACAAAATTGACAAGTATTCTCTTATGAGACATCTAGATGAAGATTACACATGTACAAAAGATTGGGAAACAATGATAGAAAAGTTCGAAATGATTTGAAGAACATAGAAGGATCAATTAACAAAGCACAATGAGTTCAAGAAGAGAATCTAGGCGGTCTGTGTCTGTACAAAAGACGTACAAGATTACAGGTTTTGGAAACAATCCTGATATTTCTAGGAATTATTTCCTTATCGATGGCATTATTCTTCCTCGACAAGGTATTACTAAAATAACTACTAGTCGAGTATATCTCTCTTCATATTGCAGAACCAGTAAGTATTGTTTAACAATACATTACGGATGGTTCTCTCGTTGGTATAAGTTTAGATTTGATGATATGCATGATATGAATAGTATAATGGATCAACTTTTGAGATGTATTAATTATGAGATTTGAAGGTTTATTATACCCTTTGCAAAGGAAGGTATAATAACTTATTTATCTGTAGGTGGTTCTAATAGATATTCAATGGCAAGTTCAGGATGTTCATAGAACTTTCTCATGGCGTTTTCAACTTTACATGGCGCTATTATATTTGTTTTCAATACATCGTTAAATCGCGTACGAAAATACGATACATCCCACTTTAATCCTCCATTGTAGAAATTCTTAAACATACCATAAATTTGCTCTTCATTACATGGTCCAAAAAATACTTTATCATCTACTCTTCCATCTCTGATAAGGGCTTCATCTAATTTATCTACATGATTAGTGGTCATTACTAAAATCATTCCATGATTGTTGTGAAGACCATCAATCTGATTAAGTAAACCTGAAAGTGTTAAGGTGGAACGAGGTTCTTCCCTCTTCTTTTTTCCATCTTCGTTTTCATCATTGTCTTGAGATGTTGTTATATCTTTTCTCTGATGAGTAATATTAGACATAGCATCTACATCCTCCAAAACGATGATAGTTTCATTAAATTCTATTTGTGACATTAGGTTAGATAACATCTCATCTGACATAACCGTGGACAAATTAAGATAATGAATATGTCTCTGTACTTCATACGAAATAGACTTTATCATTGACGTCTTTCCTGTTCCCGGCGGTCCATAAAATAAGAATGATTTTTTCCAAGGAATACCTCGTTCTAAATGCCATTCTTCTGTATGTAGGAAATGCAATGAACCATATGGAGCTTTTAGTCAATGGTATGAGTCAGAGTTTGAGATAGATGGAATACAGTTTAATTGTGGAGAACAGTACATGATGTACGCCAAAGCTATTTTGTTTGGAGACAACGAGATAGCTCAACAGATTCTTGCAGAAACTTCCCCCAGAAAGCACAAAGCGTTGGGAAGAAAGATTAAAGGATTTGATGAAGAAGTATGGGTAAACAATAGATGGGAGATAGTTTATCAAGGAAATTTGGCTAAGTTTACACAAAATGATGATCTCAAACAATTGCTTCTATCTACCAAAAACGCAACTATAGCCGAAGCTTCACCACTGGATGGTATTTGGGGCATCGGAATCACCGCTCAAAAAGCTTTAGAAGGTTCTCCGTGGAGGGGGTTGAATCTTTTGGGTGAGGTATTGATGAAGGTTAGAGATCTCTTATAAGAGATTAGTCTATAAGAATGATTCGAGTGGTAATAACAATAGGTGAATAATGATATTCATTGCCTACTTTTATTACTGTATATCTATTGGGGGGTATAGGAAGAAATACAACTTTATTCGCTAAATTTTGTTGTTCTTCTCTATATTGACATGCTAACTGAAAAGCTTGTTCTTCTCCGTAAGTTTTAATTCCAAAACCTTTCCTACATTTCTTACCATCAATATTGTTCCATTGAGCACACCATCTTTGTTTTATACCATTTTCTCTATATACTCCTTTAACTCCTGATTTATTATTCGTTTGCATACGCTTGTTATTTGGATTTACACGTCCAGAACCCTCCCTAACATTACATATTCTGTTATCTAATCCATTACGATTTATATGATCAACTTGTACAAAATCTGGATATGCTAGACGATGAAACAGAGCATGGGCTTGATTTCTTTTCTTACTTTCCCTAGACTTGGCATAATATGTATACTTATTTTTAGCTTTATTTCCTGTCCATATACGTTCTTCGATTAAGTGAAGATGTTCAAGTTCACATTTCATAATCAAGTCATTTTGTAATTGTACTTCTAAATATTGTTGATTATTTTCAGTAACTATTCTATACATATTCTTAGTCAATCCATGATGATCAGACATCATTTTTTGCCATTGTTTTGCGTGTTGTAATGCTATATCTTTTGAAGCGAAATGACTATATGTAAAACATTTAGACTTAAGTTGAGAAAATACTATTTGACAATAATCTTGATGTATTGATATACATCCAGCTGGTTTACCATTAATCCAATTTGTATTTATGGTGTTTTTATTTACCCGTTTTATAAGTCTTAAATCATTTTAAGCATTAAAGATACCTCCTTGGTGCACTTTTATTTTATACTTTGTAATAAGGTATAAAATAATAATAGATATGGTGTTTAGAGAACTGGGAACGTTACTCTACCCCACTGCTTTCACAGCAGGACAGACTATACCTTAAGCCTATCATTGGTGTTTACTAGACACCTAAGACCAATAGCCCGGTAGTCGTTGAGGGAATATCATATCCTAGTATAACGGACTTAGACACTTTACCCGCGGATTGCCCAATCTTTAACGTTATTACTATGCCCGAGGTCATTACCCTGGGTATCATATCAAGTTTCCAAGATATGAGTAGTAGTTAAAGCTCTAAGGGGTTTCCCGTCGTTATAAGCTATTTTGCTGATTTTTTGAATCAACTAGACGGTTATATCTTCTCTTAACAGCAAGCTGTGAGAAGGTGATTTTTACAGTGTTTACCTACCAAAGTAATATCACAACTTTGATAGCACCCGCCTGTTTTGGGCTTCCCATTTTTACCCAAAGCTCCTCCTGAAATACGTATAATATTGTTATTAATCGCAGTTACAACAAATTCGTAAGTCTGAGAATAATCCTGACCAGATCCTGCAACTCCACCACCACCTGCACCAGTAACAGCACCAGTGGAAGCCTGTGGAACCATGCTTATGTTGGTAAGCTTACCGTAGTTGGTAGATCCCATAGGGTCAAGGCAGATGAAATCAAGAGAGTATGAGTACTCGTGGAAACCAGTTTCCACTGGGATAACTGGGGCGTTATACCACGGGTTGACTAGAGAGAAGTAGTCAGAACCCATACAAGCAAGACGCTGAGTGTTCTCATAAAGCAATGATGTGGAAAGGATTGGATCAACAGCTCCAGATGGTGTGAATTTAATCCCACCCGCACTAGGAACTGGGGATGCAGCCGTATAGTTAGACCACTCAGATGCTGTCGTAGTATTCCTTACTGCGAAGAAAAGTACCTTAATAGCATGTGAGAATCGAACGTCATAACTTGGAGAAGCATTCGTTGCCGGAGCGAACGTCTGACGAGGAGCCGTCTGTACCTGTTCGATCAAGATATCACGAGGGGCGCAAGCCATTCTCTTACGTTCATCGTTGGAAACGATAGCGTAGTTAGCCCATACCTGAGTCAAACCGAGAGATGGCTCAGCGGCGATATCAGTTGGTACTTGTGGTACAACATTAGGGTTGGTTCCAGCAACTGGGACACTATTGGAGAGAATGAGAAGATCGTTCCAGTTACGGAAAGAGAAGTTAATTCTCATGTCGTTATATGGAAGGGCAGCTGTTGGAAGAGCAACACCACTATCACGAGTATAGAAGAATGGAAGTGGCAAGTTAAGAGTGAAAGCGTCAATAGCATCACCGGGAGCATGTCCTCCAGTCATTTCATCGAAATTTCCAATCATATTTTGGTAACCGTTACGCTTGCCAGCTGGGACTGTGAAGGCAGCCCAGAAATCAAGATGGTAGTTGTCGAATCGTGCCGCAACAAGATCGTTGAATGTAATGCAGCATTCACGAATCAAGTTATGCATGAAATTTCTTGTCCATCTAAGACGTCCATTAGTGAGGAATTGATTAGTACCCAAAAGAGAAACAGATGGTGTAGTAAGACGAAGCCATGTTTGAAGAAGATAATCTCCGGCACGGGAAATACTTACAGACCATTCCTGGTTGAAAGCAGAGTTGCCACTAGCACGTGAGAGAACAACTGGAACCTGTGTAAACCAGGTCGATTTGCGGGTCTCACGAACGAAATAAGCTGTAGCGTCGGGACCACCGTAAAGATACTTTTCGATCTCATCGAAGGTAGCGAGATCAATGAATCCTGAAGTAACATTTGATGTGCAGATAGTTGCCATGATATTTTATATACCTCAAGAGAAAAAATTTACAAATTAAAATCATACTCTTAGGTGGCAAAATTGGTTCATAGTAATTATCCACTTAAACCAACTTTATCTCTGATTTTATATCGTTGAATACTAAAAATGTTAATGTTAACATTTGTTATTGTCATATTTCGCACTTTTTGAACCTGTTACGTTCAAATATTGATGACTTATAGGTTTCTATTACTAATAACAAGATTACATATCATCAAATGATAAAGTTACTTGGTTTTTACAGAGATTAGGTTTAAAGCAATCTTGTCATTTCAGAAAATGGGAGATCGTAAGAAAGAAGACACCCAAGAATATAATCAAATAGATATAATGGGAATCGACTCCAGAATCAATGAGCTTTTCATAAATGATAAGGAGAATATATCTGTTTATAAACAACAGTTAAAAGACTTAGAACAAGCTCTTAATTCTACTAATCTTTCTCATCGTTCCATAAAAAATCTCCATATTAGTATAGACAAGTTAAGAAAAAAGATATATAATATTGAAGAAGACATTGATAACCAATACTATACATCTGAGAGTATACCAATAATTATGGAATATGAAGAGATTCTTAGGACACCTGTCAAGGTGAGCTTTATGGGAAAGAAACCGAAAGGTAGCAGAAAAAAGAAAGAGTTGATAAATAGATACTTGGATATAGCTAGCAAATACATTGATATATCTATTCCCCAAGAAATCAAACCTTTTAAGATGATATGTGTTAATTGTAAGAATAAGAAGGACTTTGAAATGGAAGACAATATTTATTCATGTATACATTGTGGTTGTCAACAAGAAGATATTACACATACTTCATCTTATAAAGATATTGATCGTGTTAATATATCAACTAAATATACTTATGATAGAACAATACATTTCCGAGACGCGATGAATCAGCATCAAGCTAAACAGAATTGTACTATTGACCAGAGAATATTTGATGATCTTGAAGAAGAGTTTGAATCTCATCATTTGTTGGTTGGTGATAAATGTGTTTCGAGAGTTAAACGGTTCTCGAAGATTACAAAACAGCATATATATGACTTTCTTAAAGAACTTGGTAGAAGTAAACATAAAACTTCAGAAAAACAGTTTTATACAAAACATTACGAAAATGTTAACCTTATTCATTACAAATTTACAGGACGACAACCAGACGATATTGGATATTTGGAAGACGATCTTATGAATGATTTCTCGCAACTTATTGAGTTATACGACAAGATATACAAACAAGACGATGAAAAGACCGAACGTAAGAACTTCTTAAATACACAACACATATTGTATCAGTTATTACGTAATAGGAAACATAAATGCAACAAGGAAGATTTTAACATGTTAAAAACAAATGATCGCAAGTGTTTCCACGATGAGGTATGTCATCATCTTTTTAAGAGGTTAGGTTATAATTATGAACCTTTTGTATAGGGTAAAAATACGATTTGATGAATATTATTCGTTAATGTAACCCCTTAATAAAATAAATATGTATGGTGTATCTGATCTTTGTAGTAAATGTTGATAAACATTTTATAAATTTAAGAATTTCATTCTCTACAGGAATATAGATATCTCAGATCCCTTATTTACTTGTTCCATTATCTATGGAACAAGTTGTTTATTGGATTTATTAAAGGTTCATACCCTTTATTAAATCATGTCTTTATATCCTGTCTTTATATCCTGTCTTTATATCCTGTCTTTATTGTTCAACGTCTTGGGCTGTTCTTTTATTAAGCCTGTTATCTAGTTCTTTCTTTATATTATCACTTACATCTCTTAATCTATTAAGCATATCTTCTCGGTCATTTTTGTAAAGTTTACCGTCAAGTAAGTGGTAAAGAAAAATACCTATCTTACAATCCTTATATTCCTCCGTCTTAAGAGGTAACTTATCATTTTCCCCACACCATTCGATAAGTAGTTCTAACCTTTTCTTAGGTGGAATAGTTCTACTTTTCTTAGCA
>Ga0180120_10000108_pt1 | contig 38415 bp, 45 predicted proteins | sample CPBDNA_3_FD_129677 | JGI IMG/M metagenome (GOLD analysis project Ga0180120, IMG submission 129677) | Freshwater to marine salinity gradient microbial communities from Chesapeake Bay, USA - CPBay_Spr_31_0.2_DNA (version 2) (version 2) | ecosystem: Environmental > Aquatic > Marine > Coastal ... | reverse complement strand
TTAGTACAAAAACAGTCATAGTTAAGCTCAATCTTAAGATTGACTTAGAAAAAATGGTACAATCTTTACCTTACGTAGATTACGTTATTGTACCCAAAAGACGTGGCAGAAAGAAGAAGGATCCTCCCCCTGATCCAAATAGACATATAGAATCCGGTTCAATTATTACTCTTCAATTTAAAGATATTCTTAGAGGTGTAGATCTCAAACAAAGGAAAAAAGAAACCAATAAGAACACAAAGAAACGTGGGTTTTTTCGTAATGCTGCTACGGTAGTTATGATTATAGATGGTAAGATTATTAATTTTAAGGTTTGTAACAACGGTAAATTTCAAATGACTGGGTGCAAAAGCGATGCACACGCTGAAGCAGTAGTAAAATACATGTGGGATTATATCAAACAATGTCCTGACGTATACACGTTCGACGAACCTAATACAGATTTTGAAGCTATTATAGTTCCAGCTATGAGGAATATAGACTTTTCGTTAGGATTTTACGTAAATAGAGAAGAATTAGATAGTTATATCAATGACGAGGTTACTGAATGGACATCTTTATTGGAAACAAGCTTTGGTTACACTGGTGTTAATATTAAAGTACCCATGGAGAAAGATATCAGAACTCTCAATCTAAAGAAATTGATATGTAAGGAAGATGACTCTAAAATAAGCTGGGATAGTGAGATGATAGGCTACGATGATTTTTTGGACACTTTGACTCAAAAGGAAAAGGACAAAAAATTAAACAAAGAGAGAAACAATACGTTTTTAGTCTTTCATTCGGGCAAGGTGATAATGAGTGGGATATGCACAGCTTTAAAAAAAGACGTGTATTACGAATTTTTGGATGTTATCAGAAAATGTTACGAATGGATCGAAGAACGTCTTGATGACGAATTTGAAGATCGTCCGAGAAGGCCTAGGAAGAATATTATGATATTGGAAAATGGTGAGGAAGAAATGCCTTTGAACGAGGAAGGGTATTATGATTGGGAAAATGAGCCTGAAGTGGTGGCTTAAAGTCTTTTTTGAAGTTTTTTGATGTTTTTAACCTGTGGGTGGTTAAAAACTTAGTGGGGAACTAAACGTATAGAAAAAATCTAAGTCAATAGAAAAAATCCTATTGACTTAGATATCTAAAGACTTAATTCCGTCTATAAAATGACTGAACAAAAAGTTTTTACAAATATTGAGCTTATTGATGAGAAAGATGACTTGAATATGTACTCGTACATCTCTAACAGATACTGTTACGAATACTTTGTGGGATATGAGATAGCAACTCTCTTAGGATATAAAAATACAAGATCAACTATTAAAAACAATGTTTCCAAATGTAATCAACTCCCCTTTAGAGAATATCCTGGTGCAAGATATCCACCACTAGATCCTCGTACTATCCTAATAACAAGAGATGGAGCGGTAGAGATATTGCTCAAAACACGCAAAAAACTTACGCCAGATATTCTACAACTACTCAAAAGATTTGGTGTAGAACCTACAAATAGAAAGTGTTTGACCAAAGAGCAACAGTATTTATCACCAATAACGGATGCGTTCAAAACAGAGAGGGTAGTAGATCAGTACAAAGTTGAATGTAAAAATAATATCTATTACTTGGATATGTATTTCCCAGATTATAAGATAGTTATCGAATGCGACGAGAATGGTCACGCGGATAGGAAACCAGATTATGACGGTAATAGAACAAAAGACATAAATAAAGTATTAGGTATAACAGATTATAACTGGATAAGATTTAATCCTGATGAAGAGAATTTTGATCATCACTTTGTCGCTAAGGTAATAGGTCAGATATATACGAAGATAGATGATATGAAGATAATAAAGGAGACCGAAACAGTTGAAGAAAAGAGAGAGCGCATGATGAAAAACATAACAAGAGCGAAGAAAAACATTGACTTAGAACCAGAAAAACCTTGCACATATTGTAATGTTGTAAAATCACTTGATCAGTTTCATAATGCCTTGGATCATCGAGATGGTAAGGAAAACATTTGTAAAATATGTAAAAATATCAAAGATCAAAAAAGGTTACAAGAGCAACGAGAAACATTGGAGTTCCCAGATGAGAAAGAGTGTAGACTGTGTAGTACAACGAAACCATTGAAAGAATACTATAAAGACAAGAATTCACCAGATGGACATATGAGAAGATGCAAAGAGTGTCATAATAATCAACAGAAAATACCCAAAAAGATTGTGACAATTGAAGAAAAGACGTGTAATAAGTGTAAATTGACCAAATCAGTATCAGATTTCCACAAACTCTCTAAGTCGATAGATGGATATAAGGGTGCGTGTAAACAATGTTTGAAAATAGCGTCAGAGGCTACGTATGACAAACACAAAGACAAGTATCTTGAGACTAAAAAAGCTAAACGACAACTTATTAAATCACAAGCATCAAAATAATCATCTCCTCCAAAAATCCGTAAAGTATGTACTTTGGGAGGAGTTGGGAGATTGTGTATTTTACAAAGTACATACTTTGTAAAAAATTAGATAGGATATGGGATGATGGTTTTTCATTTACAAAGTACGTACTTTGTAAAAATCTGAGAGGAGATGATTTCTTTAAGGGTCTAAAAAATCGTCGACACACACAATTTTTGTGTTGAGACCCTAAAATCACAAAATCAGCCAGAAACAGCCTGAACGTTACTTCATTTTTCTTCATTTTTCTTCAAAAAATACCAAAAAAAAGAAAAAACACTTAAAGTATCTTGCTTACAATATAAATGAAAGAATGTACGTATTGTGGTCATAAATTTACATCTAAACACACATTGAATACCCATCAGAAGACTGCAAAGTATTGTTTGAAGCTTCAGGGGAATATGCTAAGCGATAATTTTACTTGTGAATATTGTAATAAGACATATACACAACATTCTAATTTGAATAGACATAAGGGTGTGTGTATTGCTCGTAAAATTATAGAAAAGGATGTTATTATTAAGGAGTTGAAAGAGCGAAATGTTGGTTTAGAAAAACAGGTAGATGAGTTGCAAAAGAAATTAGATAAGAGAGCTGAAAGACTTGAAGATAAGTTAGAGAATATCGCTATTAGGGGTGTTGAGAAATCTACTACAACTAATACGCGAAACGTAGTGTAAAAGAAGCGTCCAAAAATCAAGATAATGAGTTATCGGACAATTTTGTTAGACATGTGGTAAATACGATTGTATCACATGATTAAAAAAAATCTATCTTTCCAAATATAAAACAATGGGAATGATTACAACAATCGTAGCCGTGCTAGCCTTAGCTTACGGTATTCTTATCACAATATCCTCTCTTAATGCTGCAGAGAGATTTGCGGGAAAACCGTGTTCCAAAGCCGCAGTAAAATCAAATAATGGCTTAATAGTCATGGGTGGTGCTATGATGGCATTTGCAGTATCATATTTAGCATGTCAAACTATGTATAGTAGCTGTAGTGGTGGAGGAAAGGATTATTTCTGGGATAACTCTCTAATCTTTGCTCTAGCATTGATTGGTGTTGCTATCGTGTGTATTACTCTCTCAGCTATCACAGAAAACAATGCCAAAAAGAATAAGGATTGTCCAAATGTGTCATCTAATATGCAGGCAATCTGGGTACCAGGTATTATCGTTCTGATTATGGGACTTATTGTAGGATTCCTACACATGAAGTACTTTACAGGAATTGGTGCTCAGTATTTGTAAATTGATGAGTGAATAAGATTTATAACGTGGATATGTTATAAACCTAAAATTATTAGCGAACTCCTCCAAAAGTACGTACTTTGCAGATTTTTGGGAGGAGATGTATATTCAAAGAAATACGGACACGGGGGATACAAAGTAGTAGGGATATATAATCCAACTAGAAAATCATATAGAATTCACATACTTGTTGCTAAAACATTTTTAGGAGACCCACCAAATAAAAATATGATTGTTAATCACAAAGATCTTAATAAACTTAACAACCATGTGGATAATCTAGAATACATTACTCAATCAGAGAATAGACAACACTTTTTCGATAATACTCATCATCTTCGAAAAAATGTTGAACAACGAACGTTGGAAGGAGAAATAGTTAAAGTGTATGAATCAGCTTGTTTAGCGTCTAAGAAAACTGGATTCGGTAGGGATTATATAACACGTTGTTGTGGTGGTGGACGAAAAACTTCCAATGGTTATAAGTGGAGATATGTTTAATTTTCATTAGCGATACTGTACAATACAGGCTTTGTTTAATTGTACGTTTAACGCATCACGGTCGGAGTATTTCGCCAAGTAGGAGGGATAACAAGGAAATACTGTACTGCAACTAGTTTCAAAGCAATGATTAGGGTAAGGACTTTTCTCACGAGATGGAGGAGTTTCGACTGAATAACAACGATCATGTCTAGGTCTAAATCCAGCTTCTCTTTCGATTACTATCGGAGTTGGAGAGGAGTAAACGCCGCGAAAGTATCTATTGTAAGGAAAGTGGTCAAAATCTGTTATTACGTCTGATGCTGTACCTACAGTAGCAAAGTAAGGGTTAGGACTCTTTTTCTGTTTTATCATTTCGCGAACGGCGTCAACGTTGTGTTGATTTAATAGTGGAGTTAGTTCGTTCATATTTTTGTACGATGACATCTTTATTGTACGTGATTATTTAGTATTTGCAAAATTTCCGTATCGTTGTAATTGCAATTGTTGGTATGATCCTCGTAAATTCTATCATTCATATAATAATATACTCTCGTAACATTTTCTAGTGTAAACGTATCGAGATTCCTCAATTGGTTCATAATCTCCTCGCGTATATCATCAAATTTAAGAAATCTATTACACTCAAATGCTCTAACGATTTCGTCCACAATCCTCTCTCTCTCTCTAAGTGTTTCTAATGAAGTAGACATTTATATAACATAAATATTTAAGCCTCAATGACATTCAAATTTAGACACTGCAGTTCTAAAAAAGTTATCGAAATCCTGATCAGAAATATGTTCCTTAAATTCATCGTACAACTCCTCGCGAATACTCAACATCTCTTCGCGCAAAAATGTTAAAAAACATAACCGTTCATTAGTCTCCTGAGTGTCAATGCTAAGTTCAACCAATACATTACCCTGAAACTCAGAAAGAATATATTTATCAGTATTTTCTACGCCGTTTACATCCTGAATCATTCTACAATACGTTTCATACTTCTGGTCATTATTTGGTATATTTTCATCGTTAGATATCCTAGCAACTACCTTTTTATATTCATCATTATCTTCGAAAGTGTTTATCTTTTTACGATAAGGTCCTCTTACTATATATTCATACTTCTGAAGAAGGTTATTATTCGCAAGATAAGTTATCAACACATCCTTCCGTACATCATTGTCCATATTAATCAAAATATTTGCGACCAATTTTAGACGTCTGGGGGAAGACCATTCGTTAATGATATTCTTAGCCCTAGCGGTAAGACGACCTGAAAAGTTTGCAACAATCTGTTCCTCGAAAGAAATTCTAAAGTTGAAGTCGCCGAATCCGGAAATGACATTAATTAGACGTTCAGCAAAACCAGTAGAACATATACCAGCCATATCAAACAACTCTTCCAAAAGACGTTGTTTCATTTCAGTACCATTTTCGTGTGAATCTATGTAAGTCCATACCCTCAAAAGAATACCTATCAATGCACAGTTATATTTAGAGTATAAAGCTCTATCCATATTTATACGATTGAGAGCAATGTGAATATCGTCGATAACTGCTTTATCATCATCAGAAGGATTCTCAGAGTATTTTTCCTTAATAAGATCGTCGACTTGTTTTTTAACATATTCGAATGATATTACAGTTTTATCTATCTTTAACAACGGTATAGTATTCAAGAAATCAATACCTTCGTTAACGGAATGGGCAAATTCGTCATAATGAGCGTTTTGAGCGTTTTCGAATAAAGTTCTAGCTTTACCCTCAATATTACCAAGATCGTGAATGACTTTCTTACCTCTTTGTTTATCAGATCCAAACTGGAGAATAATGTCAGCGGCATCTGCACGCAAATTATATTCAACATTAGGGTCTTCTGCAATATCTATAATAACTATTTCGATATTTTTCTTTTCAGTAGGTTCTTTACAATGATGAAGTAACAAGTATTGACCAGCCAACAATCTATACATTATATCGTTCGTAGTTGTATGAAAGAAAGTAAGCATGCTTTTCTTTATAGCGAGAGGTAGAAACTTATTCTTTTCTATCTTGAGATTATTCTGGAGTGTAGTTTTTGTATTTTGCTCCTCATCGTCTGAATCTTCTGGAGAAGATATTAAAGATTCTAGATCATCGTTATCATTTTCCAAAGAAAGTATTGTCTTATACCTAAAGTCACAAGGAATGTCTTTGTTATCAATAACGCGTATAAAGCAATACAACGCGTTATCTCTATACACAAAACTATCAAATAAATTTTTAATCGTATCTATCTGAACTGGTGTAGGAACATCTGCAAGATCATTGCAAACATTATTCAAAGCTTCATACCCTATTTCTTCTCCGTGGGAACATAATCCTTTCGCAATTAAAACCTTAATACTTGGCGGTAATGCAGAATTCATACACAGAGCATATAAATATTCTTCTAAAACCTTTGTACGGGAGAATATATACATTCCAGTGATTTTATTCACGATTTCGGCGATATCCTGTTCAAACTTATCATTATATAACTCTAAAGCTGTTATTCTAAACCCCTCGGGATAAGAAAACTCCAATATAACATTTCCCATATCATCTTTGTCTATAATATCCTCTAAAACTGGTAATTCAATATCATTATCCATCTCATCGTCGCTTAATAAATCTGCAATATTAGTAGCCATTTTTAAAGAATATCTTGCAAACACTTAAATAAGTATAAGGACAATGGATAACGAATGTACTTTAGATAAATCGTGCCCAAGGGGTTACTATCGTAAAGATCTTGAAGAGATAGCTCGTAAATGTGGGATATCAGAAGAAGATATTGAGTCTATGAATATGAATAAATTATGTACTGCTATTTCTCGACGAGAATATTTTCCAGATACAGAAGATCTTCCATACAATATTACACCAAGATTGTGTAAATCTAGCAAATATTCTCGTCAAGACATTAAGAGTGTAGTAGATAGACGTGGAATAGATATGTCTCATATTCCAGGATATCATACGAGACCCATGCTTTGTCAAGCTCTTGCTGATGATTCATTACCAGGAGCTCCTTGCAGACTTACCAAAGTGTGTCCTGGTAATTATAAAAAGTCTGAATTGGTTCGTGTCGCTACTAGTTGTGGAGTTGGTGCGTTTCACGATGATGGTAATAAGAAAAATATGGGAGAATTATGTGTAGATATACTTGATCATATTGATGATCAAGCTGAGATAGCAGAACATTATCCTTCTGTTGAAGAAGATTTAATAACTTTCGAAGGAGATAATGATCTTATCGATTTCTCACAAGAAGAATCTCTTCAACCAGGAATTATACCACCTCCACCGCCATTATTCAGAACTCCAGTAGACATTACTCCAGAATTGATAGAACAGCTTATTAAATTCCGAGATGTGTTTAATATTATAGCAGAAACTGGTTTCATATGTTTAAACGATAAAACGTGGTTAACATGTACGAGAAATATTGATGATTATTCTGCGGCCAAGAAAGCCGTTGCATTATTGAAAAATACATTAGATAATTATCATCCAGATTTAGGAGAGAGTTCTGCACAATTGTGGAATATTCAGAGTAAAGATGGTACTTTAAAAGATATTATGAATAGTACCGTATGTACTCATGTTCTTGGTGTAAAATTAATGTTGTTATATTTAGTATGGTATGTTAAGTTAGTACAACATGGAGTTGATGTATATCTTCCTGAATACATTACTCAAGTAGGGGGCTATTCTATGTTTTTTACGGGATATATCTCACCGGATGTTATGAGACCATTTTCCAATCCAAATGAGAATATCTTTAATATAATGTATTTCCAAGTAGATCCTGTACAAACGTATGGAGAAGCAAAGTTAAGTATTTCTAAAGATGAAATAATGGGAGATGTAGATGTTATAAACAGGAACGTATTGAAGCAGATTACAGGAACCCCCAATTATTGGGATAAACTTAATAGTGAATTTCAAGCAAATTTCGAACAATCTGAAAAAGATGAAGCAGAATCTCGAGTAATGATGAATCTTATTCAACCTCTTGTACCTGCTTTAGATTTATTTACTGGTGTAAGTCCGCAATCGTTTGAAAATATAGAGGATTTGGAAGAAGAAGATTTGGATGAAGATGTACCGTTATCTCGTTTTAAGCGCCCGCCAATTAAAGAGAGGATAATAGAAGTCGAAGAAGAACCTGGATTAGGCGGTTTAACACAAGAAGATATCATATCTTATTATGAAAGATTGCCCAGAAGTCCTATAGCACCAGCTCAACCTCCATCTCCGCAATTTTTCTTAGGTGAGGAAGAAGAGATCTTACCAGAAGTGCCTGAAGTATCACCAGTAATGTCATTAAAAACTGATACACACATTCCATTTTCTGAAGGAGTAGGACAACCACAAAAACCTGAAGTATATTTCCAGGAAAATGTTCCACCGCCAGGATTTGACGTGGGAAGTAATTGGATTCCTCCAGTATTTAACTTTGTGCAAGGAGATGTACCCAAACCATCTTTCCCTGTACAAGCAGCTCCAAATTTTTATATGGAACCAACTCCACCTCCAAATATCTATGATCCCACGGAAGAATTTTCATATGTTCCAGCTGAATTAGGAGGACAAGATACTGCACCACGGTTACCCAATCTTATAGTTACACCAGAAGATGATGATGATTTTTCTATAGAAGAAGAAGATAGTGATGATCTTGAATGGTTAAATGAAGTAGAAGCAGCTGTTGATGTTGCTCAAGACGATAAATATACGGAGATTAATGAAGAAGCTGGTAATGCAGAAGCTATACAATCTATATTTGCAGCATTCATAGCACAAGAAGGAACTAAAGAAGAGAGACAAACATGGTCTGAAGGACATAAGTTTATGGATGGTAAACTTCGTATTGAACTTGCTGCATCGAAGATAGATTGTTTAGAGTTTCAAAATATAGCAGATTACAAGAATTGTGTTTTCAACATGGTTAATGATTTATATACAGATTTATTTGATACTATTGATGAAGATGGTAAGTGGAGTAATTCATCGGTAGGAAAAGATCAGTTACGCGATCTTATCAATCGTCTCGATGTTTAAAGATGACGGACCTACTTCACATAAAGGAGTATCTTCTTTCGGTGTTGGTTTAAGTAACCTTATACGTTCCTTTCTTATTTCGTAATAATTTCCTAACATGGCTATATCATATCCGCCAACACCTACAACAATCTTAATGATTTGATAAGATGGATAAATCATAATACCAGTGATAAATATGAAATAGAATGACATAAAAATCATAGTTACGCGATCCTCTCTAGAACAGTTAATTTATTTTTGTAAGCTATTAGGTTACAAAAAATCGATCTGGAAGTTACAGTAGATAATTTAGACAATGAGATCAGAGATAACAACCTGGTGATCTTCGCTGATATTTATCGTCTTTGGAGAAGAATCGTCATATACATCATCAGGACTGTATTCTGGCTGTGAAAGTGGGGTATCCCTAGTCATGCCACCGTTAATAATCTCACGTAGCATCTTAATAACACCTTCCTTCATTTTAGAAAATCATTTCGAAGAAACTGTTTTAGCTGTACTATCCTTACTTTTCTTCCAATCACGACCAATACTTTTCAAGCGAGATCTAGGAGATACGTCCTTATACTTAACTTTCTTACTTTCCTTCTTAACATATTTCTGATAATCTGTGAGTTTCTTTTTAGTTTTTCTCTCAGGAGAAGGATGAGGTTCTTCTTTCCGCAATCTTCTTTTAGAAGTGGGAGTAAGTTTAGAAGATTCAGAACACTGTTTTTGGACGCGTTTCCTATGAGGTTTTTCGGAAGTATTTTCAGGAGATTCTGTATGTTTTGGAGAAGGTCTTCTACGTTGTTTCTTTTCAACATTTAACTCTCTGAGTCTTTGAAGGCATTTTTCGTATACAGGTTCGTATTTTCGTATTTGATCAGACTTATCAGATAGTGATTCAGACTTGGTTTTCTTTCTCTCTACCATTTATACATTTCAAACGTATCGTTAAATAGGTTTTATATGTAGAAGTAAGATATTCGAATTTAAACGATACGTTTGAAATGATAAATGTCAGAAGCACCTTTTGTATTGGAATATAAAAGAGGATATAAACACTACAAAGAAAATCAACACAAAGATCCTTCTGAGTGGCTTGATTTTTGTCAAAACTTTTCACATGGAAAGCAAGGATTAGTAGGTTTAATGTCATCAAAGAAAGATCCCGATAAGAAATATGTTTTTAAGATATCACAGTATATCAATTACCTTATCGAACACGAATATACAGTTATGAAAGGATTAAATGATCTTTCATCATTCTGTCCACATTTCTGCAAAGTATACGGTACTGTTAAAGCTAAAGTGGATCCAAGTAAACGCAAATCTGGAAATCCCTTCAAAAAGGTTAAGAATACAATTACAAAGGAGGTTATGTTAATGGAACATATTGATAAAGCCCCAAAATTATGTAGTTACATAAAGAGCAGTAAAATACATGAAGATGTCATATATTCGTGTATTAAGCAAGTTTTAATGGCTGTATCTATGGCTCAGAAGAAAAAGAATTTTTCACATTACGATTTGCATTCTGACAATGTATTAATGAAACGTTGTAATAAAGATCTTGTATTTCTATATGTAATAGATGAACAAAATCAGTTTTTAGTGCCAACTCATGGTCATTATCCTGTCATAATAGATTTTGGGTTCTCATATATTAATAATATGGATGATAATTATTTATGGCCAAGTATGGGTCATACAGATGTAGGTTTTCTTAGTGATCGATATGATTGGGTTGCAGATCCTAAACTATTCCTTGTGAGTATTTCAAGCGAGATTAAGGAACAAAGAGAAACCAAAAAGGCTAAGAAACTAAGACGAATAGTTAAAAATATGTTTCAACCATTAAGTATAGAATGGGATTGTGGGTGGGATAATACTGATGAATATTCTACATCAGACTATCTTGAAGAGATGTTAGAAGATGTATCTCAACAATCATCATTGTTTAGCGAGTTTGAACATTACTGTATCGATCTTATTCAAAGTCTAGTTGTATTGCCATTAGAAAATCGCAGTTATGATAATCTACATGAAGCATACAAGGCGTTCCTAGACGAATTCATAAAGATAGAGGATCAAGTAACAAACAACTTTTATTTATTATATATTCTACAAGGTATCGTTAATGCTGCGAGAGATGAACAGAGTAATTATCACCACGCAAATAGAAGAAAAGAAGCAGTATCAAACTTTAAAAGAAGAGTATATAAATGTATTGATGAAGTTGCTAAATTTTGTCAGCCAAAGAATATACAATTTGAAAAGATGCTCTGTTCGTTGTTAGTACTAGGAAAGAATATTGAAGGAGTATATTATTCCCTAATGAAGAAAAAGATGAAACAGAAGAAGAAAGAGTATTCGCGTTTACCTATTCAATCTACAGAACAAGTATACGCGTGTATGGAAATCAATATTTCGGATCAGTATGAGTATAATGACAATACTACTATTTTTATGTTTGATTGTATTCGCGAGAAGTGTGTACCGTTCGAATTAACGAAAGATGAGATTTCTGAACTTAATAGTATGCATGCTATATCTCGAGGAGTATTTTTACACGAATCTTACAAAAATAGAACGAGGTCTCGTGTTATACCTGAATAATGTAATTTTCAAGATTTATTACCTTGTAGCTGTAATAAATCTAATCTACTTTAGCCTTTTTCATAACATAAACACATCCTCCATAATCCTGTATAATAGTTCGTACTTCCTGTATATCCTTCACATAAGAAACTAATATTGCTTCTGAGTTATTTTCTCCTTGTTGTACCGATATTTTCATATCTTCGGGTATGGCGTTAATTCCTGAAGCAAGATTCGGACAAACAATTAGTAATTGTGCTGTCATTTATTATAAAGAGAGAATACTTTTAAACCTCTTCCAAATCACGCATTAGTTTTTTAAATACTTGACATTCTGGATAATGAAGAGGGCTATTACAATAGGATGTCTGATTACACGCTGTTGCAGGAACACTTGTTTGCTCTTGTTCAACCCTTTTTTCAGTTACAGAACGCATATGTTCTAAAGGTGTGGTAGGATGTTTACGTACAACAGTTAGACCGGGTTGAATGGGAATCGTAAAAACATCACAAACATCAGAATACTTTTCTTTAATCATATCAGGTACTTTCCACGAATCACCGCAAAATGTGAAAGAAGTAGATTGTTCGTTACAAGGATAAGTGTCATGTATAAATATCATTCCATTGTCGATCAATTTCTCAAATAGATCTTCAAAGTCTTGAAACGCCACATCGGAATGATGATCTGCATCAATAAAAGCCATTTCCACAGGTTGTTCTAGATGATCCAGAACATCTTTCTTAAATTGTCTAGTAGACATTTGGTGAAATTCTAGATTAGGTACCATATCCATATTTGGATGATGATTCAAGTCAACTCCAATATATCTACTACAATGAGGAGATACTGCTTGAGTAGCTATACATGAAGCTAAACCGTATTCGATAAAGAGATTAGGACGATACCATTTAGCAATACTAGCCATAAATTGAGGATGATCAAATATTTCCATTGGCCAAGGAACGTTTCGTAAATGGATAGGGGTTATGTCTTGATTAGTCATAATTGTTTATATTTCAAAAGTATGTCTTAAGTAATTTTTTCTTATCTTTGCTGTCAATAAATATGGCAAACAGTGTTAATATAGTAGTCTTTACCATAATCGCAGTTTTTGGTTATGGTGTATCTGTTCTTTTGACTAAATATATCCCATTTGAGTATATACCTATTCCAGCTGGGTTGATTTATCTAATAGGATTAATACTTGCGTACTACTTCCTCCCATCACATGGTAAAATAAATAATGAGGGTTACACTCCTTCATATGATAGTTTACACCAAGCAGGATATTCTGGGGATAATCTCTTCGAAGTAACACCTGCAAAGAAATGTTGTTTATTCCCTAACGAACCTGGATGTGAAAATATAACACAGGAAGAGAAAGATTGTGTGTGTTGTGGCAATGGATTTCATGGTCGTCCAGTGTTTTATGATTATACTCCCGAATCTAATTCTAATTGGCAATCGACCAGATGTAAAAATAAGGACAAATATTCTGAGTGTGCATCAGGACCTCTTACACCTCCTGTTTTGTAAAATATTTGATACCCATCATATACATAAGATAGTCTTTTCTTACCATGCATTTGATTATTAGCTTTGTTTTCTCGTCTTTCATCACGATCAAATGATACTTAATAGGATATTCTATTGTTATAACATTTTTAGTAGGAATGATTAATCCTTTACTATTAAGATAAGCATATACTTGTTTTCTATGAGATGTGTTTAAAGTTTTTAGATCTTCACGTGTAGATATAATAATGTTGACTCATTTTATTATATATTACTTAAGTATAAAAAGTAAAGAAATGCCCAAATTATGTGAATATAAAAACTTGTTATAAACCTGCTTCATAGGGAATATATTATGGTAAACCTTTAAGGTGTAAAACAGCATGCTTTAGAGAAAATGAAACCACAATACGGAATATGTATATGTGGTAAATCAATCCCAACATATGGATATATTAGTGAGAATAAACGTATATGTTGTACATTATGTAAAGATAATAATATGATTAATTTAAAAGATAGAAAATGTATATGCAATAACTCTAAGCCAGAGTGATATTTCTTAATTAATTGGTTGACTAACTTAACATATTCATCCTTTTACTGAATAAGATTTCCAATGGTCGTCTGTTTATATAAACCATATAGTTTTAATACCTCTTTATCGGTAGGTTTATCAAACTATTTTTGTTTATATATATTTTGTGGCTATAAGTAAATGACAACATTTTCTATTAAACCATTAAGTGAAACTATACAAGGTATTGTTGAAACTGCCCCCACACCAATATTCAATGCAGATCAACTTAATAGCACACAATTGGGTGATCTTTCAGGTGTAGAGGAAGGAGATACAATTATATGGAATTCGTTAGAAGGTGAATGGCAACCTGGTCCCGGTGGCGGTGATATCGGTGGTGCTGTAGAAAATCTTCAAGCAATCAGTACATCAACAGATAATGTCAACCCAATTATTAGTCTAAGGAAACAAGTTCAACCTATACGTCTGGCTGATTCTCAAAGAATAGGCTCACAGTCTTCGTATGTTGGTCCTGAAGGGGGTGAGACAGAGATAACTAATATTGAGTCACAACTACGAAAGACTGGAAGTATAATCGACGGAGGAGAACTTGTTTTTCAAGTTCATGATGGAAGTGATACTGTTGAAAAATTAAGAATTACTTCTACTGAAGTAAGTACACCAACAAAGCTTGGTGTAGATGACATTACCAATGCAACTAATATTACCAGTGGTTCTTTCACCACTCAAGGAGGGATAGGGGTGGCTAAAGACGCGCATTTCGGTAATGATGTATTCGTTAATTCGGGTGAAATATCGTCCCAAACCGCTAATATCACGGGAAATGCACAGTGTGGGAGTTTGAGTGTTATAGGTGATGTAACAGTCGACTCGACAGTCGGAATCGGGGACTCTACAGTCGATGCGTCCGCGCAGTTGGAAATGACCAGCACAACGTTGGGGTTCCTGCCACCGCGCATGACGACCATCCAGCGGGATGCTATAACCTCAGGCTCGCCGGCGACGGGCCTCGTGGTGTACGATACTACTGAAAATACCATATGCTATTATGATGGCTCTATTTGGATAAGTCTTATCCCACGTCAAAAGTTAGCGTACACATTCCGTAGTAAAAAACTTAGACAAGACATTATCGCTAGTACTTATCAAACAATATCGTATGAGGTCGAAGACGACCCAGGAATTGGTATTTCTTATCAAGCTATTGGTAGTGATTATCGATTTGTTGTAGACCAGGCTGGTTTGTACTGCTTCAATAGTGCAATCACACGAAATTGGAGTTTGAATGCTCTTAATGGTTATATATTCTGTACGGTTAACGATAGTGATCCTACAGATTCGGCCTCATTTTTATACGGTAATACAGAGATGACTAACCAAGATGCTCGATTATCAACAAGTGGGACAATGTTATTAGCTGTTGGAGATGTGGTGAGAAGTTGGTTCTATCATACCGATACTAGAGACATAGCTAACAGTAATACGAATGTAACCAAATGTTATTTTAGTTTATATCGGATAAGATGAAACAATTTGGTCGGTAGAAGACTATCTATTAACACGTAACCTAATAAGAATGAAGTTAAACTCGGAGGAGAAGGACCTTATAAATATATTAAGTAACGTATAACACAAATATTATATGATTAAACCCATGGGTTTAATCATGAAATCATAGAATCAAGATAATGAATATGTACAGACATTATATGATTATTTATTGCCGATAACCAGTTATTAGTGAAAGGATAACTAACTCCGCAATGTTGATAAAAATATGGCTTATCTGTATGAGATAAATTTGGAGACACAGCAAATGGAAGTGTGGGGATAATATCAGAAGTATTGTATATATGGAATAATGGTATTTTCCCAACTAAATCTGCGAAAGCTTTATCTCCTACTCTTGGAGAAGCAAATTTATATGCTATTGGAGAATATCCTTGGTTCTTCAAATCAACTGCCGTAATTGCTGTCATTGCTGCTCCCAAACTATGACCTGTAACTATAATATTCTTATGAGATGTTTTACTCAAAAGATCCAAAAGATCTTGACGAAACTCTTTATATATTTTAACAAAACCCTCATGAACTCTAGGATCAGGAGTATCTGTCAATGATTTTGGAGATCTTAGAAAAGCGGCATCTACTTGGTATAATGTCTTTTTTCCTGGTAGACCTGTTTGATTGTATGTAAAATCGTCTTCCCATTCATCGATATTTGCTGTACCTCTATATGATATCCATATGTTGTTATTTTCATCTAATAATACCATTCCAAACATCAACTCAGAATTAGATTCGTATATTTCTTTTATCATCTTCATACCATTGGGGATTACAACTTTATTGGTTTTATCGTACAAATGTGTTTCTATTCGCACAACAAGATCAGCACAATATCTAGCAAATACAGGATCGTATTTCGTTGGTATGTTTTCTGGTAAATTAAGATCCTTAGGTTTTGCGTAACAAAAAATATCTCCGCAATGAAATTTGTTGTATAAAGAAGAGTTTACAGCATCTGTCATATTCTTTACATATGTTATAACCATCGTAGTTGATATAATTGCTAACACAACAAAGCCAACTATCAGTATACCTAAAACTATAAATAGTATGATTTGATTAGTTGTCATCTTTTATATATCACTATAAAATTTTTCAGCTATCTTTTGCCTATACACAAGTGAATCCTTATAAATTTTAACAAGTTGTGTATGTAGAGTATCATATGCGTATGGAAGAATATAAATATGCCCCTTTTCCACAGCTTCATTTATAACTTTATCACATAGGGAATCCATCATTTCATCATCGCATGGTGGACCAAGTTTTTTAGTCCATGTAATATAACAACTAAATAAGTTAATAAACTCCTCTGTATCGAATACGGTATGTTCTATTTTCTGTTTAACGAATGGGATGTCTATATATTCATCAATTTCTTTATGCATATCTTTTCTATTTGGTACAAGGTCTTTTAACATTTGTTTCATCTCTGACAATATGTTTAATAGTTTAGTAAAATCTTTGTTGACTATCTCCGTATATACTTCATCCCAGTATGACTTTTTCATTATCATCTCTATAGGATCATTAGTGTAATTAGTTGGAAGATGATATTCTAGAGGAACATCAAGATGATTATCAAGAATCTTATGTGTTTGTACTATAGTTTTACTCATTTATAAAGAAAAACTTTCTTTGTAGTTAATAATTGTCTTGTCAAGATATATGCGATGATCCACAAAAATTTGCTCAAAAGATGGTAAATGCTCAGGATGATCTAACGAAATGCTTAAATGTGTTGCTAATACCTTAGGTATTTCAGAATCATGTGCAAAATGCATAATACATAGTAAAAATCCAGAAAACTGTTGTCATGGGAATGGTCATAGTAATGGCGCGATGATAGGTATTATTGTTGGGGGTTTAATTCTTTTACTTCTTATTCTTTGGTGGGCTGGAGTTTTTGGTAGAAGATAGTTTTATCTTATCTTTCAATGAATATAAGATGAAGTTCTTTCAAGATGTTGGTAATATAAACGTATTAGAGTTTTTGAAACAACATTGGTATATGGTATCTGCGATTACCATTACGGTAATAGGTTTCATAGTATATGCATGTATGTTTGCACGAAAAGCTGGACATCAATCTACAGTAGATGAGACATGTGTAAATAATCTTATTACAGAATTCCAAATCACCAATGATCAAGATGATCATTGTAGTTTGAAGAAAGGGCGTTGTCCTAATGATATGATTGATATACCAATGCGAGACAGTGAGGGAAATTCTGTGTATAATCCTAATCAAGATTTATCGGGAGTTAAAACATGTGTACAATTTTGTTATCAATCAAATTCATCTCTATGTGATTCTACACAAGTAATCACTGATGCTAAAGTAGTTGATATGACAGCTAAAGATGGTTCGTGGAAAGATAGAAATGATAGATGTCCAGATGGATATTTTCCAGCTTTTACATCGTTAATAGAACCTCAATATGACGGTAAGATAATAGTAGATGATTATAAAGATTGTAAACATATGGGTATATGTTTAAAGGCAGATAGTTGGAAAATTGTAAAGAATAATAAGGAAAAGGCATTGTTTAATAATGGATTACTCGTATCTATAGTTGATAAAGATAAACCCCCTCAATGTCCTTCTGGATGGGAAAGTAATAAAATAGATATGCATACTGGTTGCAGTACCTGAAAATCTGCCTATCTTTGCAAGAAATTTGTGAATAACTAATCATAATCAATTGTAAAACATTACGAATGTTTTACAATTATCTCTCAGTAGATGCGCCAAGAAAGAACTTCTTAGAGAATAGTATTCTTAAATAGTTCCCAACCACCTACTAATCCTCCTATACGAATGATCCAACTAAATAGAAACCATCCAGAATCTCCTAACTTTTCTTTACATCTTTCTAAGAAACTATTGGCTCTTTTAACATTTTCTGGATCTGAAGTATCTATTTCAACACTTCCATCTGGTAAAGTTACGGTGTCTATTCTATCTTCCGCTGGATCATCAACTCTAAATTCTTGCATAATCCATTTTCTTCCAATAGCATCTCCCACATTTTCACATAAAGATTGCATACGATTATTAATCGTATCTTTTGTAACTTCTGACGGACCATCACGAGGGTTTGGTTGTTCAACCTTTTGCATCTCTTCTGGTTCTATTCCAAAAGATTTAGCTAATATTTCCTCTTACTTCGATAGCTTTCATCTGAGCTAAATATTATTCTAAAGCTTCTCTAGCTCCTGACACAGAAGGATCCTCTGCCCATCTTTGATAATCTTCATTTGCTTTTTCACTCATGTCATTAATCTCGTTTCTATCCTCTTCTGAAGAAATTTCAGGTTCTGGAGCCATAAATACTTTGAATAATGGTATTTCCTGTTTTATTTAAACCTTGCAAGGTTTAAATAATATTTAGGTTTGTGCTGCGATAGTCGCTCCATGATTTTCATCTATATCTAATCCATATTCTTCAACATCAACAGCTTTACCGTTATAGAATACATATGCCTTGTTTCCAGTTATAATAATCTTATTTCCCTTATAATTGATCAATAATGCTTCTATACTTTCTCTATTCTGTTTTTTAGCCATTTGTATGAAAAAGGGTTTCTTAAGGAAAAATACACCAGGTTCTACTTTAAACTTTTCTTCGATCATTTCTTCTTTATTTAACATCTTTGTACGATTATCAGATGTTATATCAAGTAACTCAGCTTTACTTGAGTCTAGGGATATATTCCCTTCTTTATTCCAAAACTTAAGTAACATGTTTATATCACTCTCAGAGTTCTTTAGATCTATTAATCTATACACCCAGTATACCATCCTTCTTTTGGTCTGTTTGTCCACGGTTGATCAGGAGACAATCTCCATCTAGGAACTCCACATCTAATTTTATAACTACTACAAGATCCACTTCCAGCATCATTTACCGTGTAACACGCACCATTAATACTTTTGCAACATTTCCCACATCCTTGAGCGTCAACCCATCCAGTATCACATTTACAATCACATGATCCAGAACTTGGATTGTCAATCTTTCCATGATTACAATTAGCATCACTGCAATTACAATCAGGACCACTATATCCCTTATCACAATTTACACATGTTCCAGAATCAGTTGGATTTCCATGTTTATGACATGTGTTATCTCTAGTGTACTGGCATTTATCTCCAGCAATATTATCTTTACAAACACATTTACCTGTTTTTGAAACATTTTTCTGATCTTGTTGGAAAACGCCATCATTTTGACAATCATAATGATGATCGTCTGATAATATACACATAACTGGAGGATCGTGAGTATCTTGTTGATAGTATAATCTTTTAGAATCATCGAATGGTATCCATGCTGAATTTTTTGAGTTCATATTTGCTTGTGGATTTCCTATTATTTGATCTCTAGTTTGATCTATAGAAAATGTAGATGAAGATCCATCTTTATTACAATTCTTCCCTATTGTTGGATATATAGGTACGTTCATTGTACTATCTGTAAAACAAAGATTCATTGTCTTACTTCCATCATCTGATTTAACATCGACACAATATAGCTTATAGTTCTTAATAAGTTCATCTCTAGTATCAGTGTGCGGAGAGCATTTACCTGACGATTTATCGCAAATATATCCAATAGGACAAGAATCATTATTGATACAATTTTGACACATATGATTTGATGCACACACCCTACCGTCATCACATAAAGATCCTACTTTTTCACATTCCGATGGAGCGGATACTCCTTTTCCTAGAGTAAATATAAGAACTAACGCTATAACTATCAATGCTATTACACCAATAACTACGTATATTATTATCTTAGTATTCATTTATTATTATAGATGTATAAAAACTTATTAAATATACATCTGTTTCAAAGAGAAAAGGATAAAAAGAAATAAAACCATGTGAATAAATGAGTAATAATCAATCAGAAGATCATGTAACAACTGTCTTGAAAAGATGGTACAAAGCCAAAAAAGATCTAGCGAAACTAGAAAAGGACTGTGCAAGATATAAGGAATTTATTGGTAGAGTTATGGATAATAGAAACACTAATGCTATAGCTAGAGGTGGTTATATAACGAATAGACGTCATGATTCGAGACAAATTTTAAGTAAATCTAGTGTGCCTCAAGATGTATGGGATAGGTATTCAACAACCACGTATTATGATACTTATTATGTGAAAGAGAAAAAGAGTAATTAAGGTTTAAATTATCTTAACTATATATAAATAATATGTCTGAAGAAGCAGAGATCATTACCGAACATTACGTAGATAAACTTATCGAAAAAATGGGTGAAATTATTACAGAAGACGAAGGTCTAACTGTTGGAAATATATCGTCTATTATGTTATCTATGATGGTCATAGTTGATCAATATCCTGATTTATCAGGATCTCAGAAGAAAGAGATTATTCTAGCAACACTAAAGAAGTATATCTTTGATAACTTTGAACAAGAATCTACTGAATGCAGAGATTTACTTCATACTCTTGAAAAAGTATTACCAAACATAATCAACTTGATGGTAAGCTTAGATAGAGGAGAAGTAGCTATTCACTTAAAAAAAATCTCCGCGATGATATGTCTGTGCCCGTGGAAAGCGGCAAAGAAACAGAAAGCATAGTATGTGATGATGCTAAAGAGCTAAAGATTGGTTTAGAAAAACTAGAAGTTTACTATTGTGCGATTTTGTAATCATTCTATTTTCAAGTTAAGAAGATACGCAAATCTCAAAATGATTTATTCGTATTTAAAAACTAGAATGATAACAACAAACAAAGACAAAAAATGAACCAAAACGTACAACTAACTTCGGCCTCAGGCTATGACGTAGACAATATCGTTTGTTCCGAACCTAAACTAGGAGAAGTTCCGAAAAATGAATCTAAGAAAACAGAAGGTGCAGCAGTTAACTTCATGCGTATTGCCATCAATACAAAATATCCAGATGGCACTGTCGGTGATCTGATTATTCCTACTCCAGAACTCTTCTCTTTTGGGGTGGGTGAGAATACCAGTCAAGAAACAGGACAAGTAACTGGACATACAATGTCCTTGTGTCTATGGAATCGTGATCGTCAAACAGAAAAATATGTTCCAACTGACGATCAACGTGAATGGACCAATACGTACACAAACATCGTTAATCATGTTAAGAAGATCTTAATGAAATATCATCAAGAAGGTCTTCTAGCTAATGATTCATTTACCAAGTATGCGTATGCTGATACAGAAGATCAACAAGAAGAGGATGGTGGACTTACTTCAGCGGCATTTCGAGGCTGTCTAGCTAAACTTAATAACCTCTATTGGGGTAAGGGTAAGAAGAAGGGTATTTCATCCGGTGAAGATGGTGTTTTTGAAAATGGTCCCACTCTTTACGCTAAGTTGATCGAATCGAAGAAGAAAGGCAAGATTGTAACTCAGTTTTATGACTACAATGATGTTCCAATTGATCCGCTAAAGCAACTTATGGGTGTATATTGCAATACCCTTGGCGCTGTAAAGATCGAATCAATCTTTGTTGGAAATAGCATCTCTCTTCAAGTTAAGCTATACGAAGCTAACTGTAAGATCTTGGAGGGTGGTATGACGCGTCTTCTACCCAGACAGAAGGCAGATGGTCGTCTACTTTTGGATGGTGCTAGATTTTTGAATAACCCCGCACCTACAACTAATTCCGGTGGTGATTGTAGTGAAGGAGAAGGTAGTTTGGTTGAAGGATCTGATAATGAACGTGAAGAGACTCCAGTTAATACTCCTAAGAAAGCTCAACCAAAGATTCAACCTCGTCGTAGGACAGCCAAGACTGTAGATGTAAATAAGTAAGATTATAGTCTTTTAAGTTTTTATGTGTAATCATATAAAAACTCTCTTATTTACCTCTTTTCAATACAGCTTCAGAAAAATCATCGTTATTGAAATTATTCTCTTTCCTTCTTCCAAATTGGATAAATCCATTATCATCAGCATACCATTCATGTCCTCGTCTACAAACATATGTTTCTTGATCGCAATCACATTCTTCGTTATCTGCAACTTCACAATCTTGACATACATATCTTTCTTTGCATGTTGGACAATTTTCGATTCCAGAAGGTCTATTATTATATGATCCGTACTTAGCAGCAGTTGTGGTACTTCCAAACACTTGTTTCTTCTTTTTAGAATTGAATGTTTTGTACATAGAATCTTTTCTATTTGCGTACACATAATCAGTTGGAGGTTCGTAACCAGGTATATTACCTAATTTGGATCTTTCCCTTTCAATATCTTCCATGTTTATTTGAATAGAAGATATTGTTTAAATCAAAAATCATAGTTGTATATCTTGATTGATATACAACTTATCTATATAATTAAACTGTAACAACAGATTTACACTTCTTATATCTAGAAGCTCTTAATAAAAATCGATCAAACCATCTCCATATACTTTCTCTATCTTCAGCATCTAAATCATCTGATTTCCACATTCTCTTAAAATGATTAACCTTGTTATTATCAAGTTCATCAAAGAGAATGTTATTCTCAAGAAAGAAATTATTATCCCTATTATCAACCTTATCCTTTAATGGCAATAGACTGTTAATAATATACTCCATAACATCAGTAATGGGGTATTGATCTGCTAGAGCAAATCTAACAATAACAATATCACCTTGTTGTGGGAACGCTTCAATTAGATAATCAAAGAACTTAAGTAGGTCCGTATGTAAACCTTTTAATAATTGTATTTCGGACATCTTTGTTTATTTGATTATTATCTTAAACCTGTTTGATTTCATCGCCAAGATATCTGTAATCATTTATAAATTCCATGTTAAATATACGTACCATTGCTTTACTTCCATCTTCAAAGACTGATTTACCATTAGATCTGTACGTATTATCTTCTTCTATGTATTCTATACCAGATTTCAAGATATTTTCATTAGAAATGAATACTTTAGCTACGTTTTCTGACGCATGAATAAATATACCTACTATAGCCTTCGCACATATCCCAGTTATCCAATCTCCTACTTTCATTGACAATATTTTTACTTTGCATGTGGTGTTAAACTGTAGTAATGAATTGGCGTTGGAAATACTTTGCGAATAGGAAAGTATCTCCATTACTTCCATAACATAATAACCATCTGCTTTGTTATAGGTCTTTTCATACTTAGCTTTAATGTTATCAAGAACACGATCAAGTATGTTACTGTCAAGATGACTCGATTTAACCATAGTCTTGTATTGTCTTTTTGCAACTTTCATTTCTTTGCTTGCTTATTTCTCATAATCTTGTTTCAAAAGTTCAATTTACTTTATATCTTATGATCATATACACTGCCATTCCTAAGAGTATTCCTCCGAATACACCTACTAAAATATATCCAATAGACGTATGATATCCAGTATTATCTTTCAAATCATGAAGAGTAGTTCGTGGTATAGTATTCTTAAATATATTGCTAACTTTTTCTGGATCTGTAGCAAGGTTATACGATGTATTACAATGATCTTCGCAACTCATATTAGCAGTAGGATTACAATTCCGCATACAATATTCGTAAAGATGTTTCTTATTTTGTTTTATACATTCCGGTTTAGGTTGATTAGTCGCTAAATCCCAACATCCTATCTTCTTGGCTTCTTGAACAAATGGATCATTATCTCCCCATATTCCTCTAGCATGTGTACATAAAGTAACACAATCATCAGTCATAGTATTACATTTATCTCTACATCTTCCAAATCTAATATTATCTGGATTGGATGATTGATCACCATATTGTTTGTGACAATTATCGTGACAAAAATCTATTGATGGTGAACAATTGTCTAAACAGCATTTGTATGTTTGATCATCTGTTGCAAGTAATAATTCATCTGCTGAGTCGTCATAATATACAGAACATTTTTCAAACATATTACCTATTAGAGGATATATATTCTTCTTTGTTGGTAGAACAGCATCAGATGATCGCCCAAAATAAGCTGATATCAATTGTTGGTAATTGGTTTTATTACAGTTCACACACGACATCTTTATCTCAATAAAGATAAAGATTCTAAATACTTCTTTATGCAAGATATTCATCTCTAAACTCTTGCACGGTATATATAGGAACATTATATGTTATAGCTTTCTTAGCTTTTCCACTTGGAGTATCTTCATGCTCTTTTACAATAACACAAAATGTCTTTCTCGATACAGAATCTGTAAGCTCTCCTCCACGAGATTGTATCTCATCATCCAGAATCTTTCTAAATCCACTACAAACAATTTTCTTACCTTCAAAAAGTTGTGGAATAGTATCATCTATTTCAACAGGTTCTGATATGGTTATATATTTACTTATTCGTTTCCAAAACTTTGAAAACTTAGGCAATCCTTCTATGACTTTTTTCGCTGTTATGTCAGAGAATCCTTCAATATTTTTAATACGTTCATATACTTCTAAAACAAACGCAACATACTCTTCATCCAATTTATTATCTTCATCCAGAGCTTCTATAACATATTTTGTATCTTGTAGATCTTCAGCAACTACAAGAAGTTCTGGAAGATCTTCGTGTATCAACTTCATTCGCTTTACACCAATACCTAGATCGAAACAATTTGATGCTGCCATTAAAGTAGCCAGATCAACATCTTGTAACGAATCATGTATTGAATTATACGTCCTTTCAGCTAATTTCTTCCCAAACCTTTCTACTTTCTCAAAATCGCTTATTTTCATAGAGAGAATCTTTGCTATAGTTGAATATCCTGATTCTATAATTCTCTTTACAGTAGCTTCACTTACATGTTTGATTTTCATTGTAGACATAAAATACGTAATGATTTTAGTCTGTTTGTCTACTACATTATTATTGTTATTGTTATTGATTGACATAATCTCAACATGACTATCATTCCAAACATATTCAGTATCAGGAGGAAATTTAGGTCCATCTGGACAACCCTCAATCACATCAATCACTTTAGGAATAACATCTCCAGATCTTACTAATTCTATTTTAGCTCCTGGACCAATATTATTCTCTTTAATGAACCAAGCATTATATCCTGTGGCTTTCGATATTGTTGCGCCGCATACTTTAATTGGTTCAACATGAACAACTGGTTTGAGAAAACCTCTTCGAGTAACTGTCCATATAACATCCAATACTGTAGTTTCTACGATAGTATCTTTTTTGAATGCTATTGCGTATTTTGGATTCTTATTCGTATTTCTAATATATCCTTCATTTTTTTGCACAATTATACCATCAATTTCATACGATCCAGATTCACGATACTCTTCTAACTTATTAACTAATAAATCCATAGTTAGATCACTCTGATTACAAATCTCTCTCTTCACCGTCCTAAACCCTAAATCATCAAGATAACTCATCTGTTCAGTAAGATTTTCTTGTTCAATACCAGACTCAATCATTTCATACGCAACAAAATCAATACTATACAATGCTTCTCTAGCTGTTTTAGCTTTTACAGCTCCAGAAACAGTATTACGGGGATTTACTTTTCCTCCTGGAAGTTTATCAAAGTTTTTTTTAGACATTGCCAATTCTCCTCTTATATAAAGATCATCAGGTAAATTATTTGGAATGTAGTTTACAAACGTTCTTATGTATGATATATCCTTTCCAGTAGTTCCATCTGCACGAGTATATAGGTTTACATCATTTCCATTCACACACAATAAACAGCTTATCCCATCAAGTTTATCCATAATCACACATTCATTACATTCATTCTCCTTTAACCATTTATCTAATACTTTTTGTTCATTTGGTTTAACCTTATTCATGCTCCCTAAATAATATGGAAGATTTACTTCTACTTCATCGTCTCTCAACTTAGAACCTATTTCGAGAACATAGTTTTGATCTCTTTCGATTAGAATATCTTTCATTAGATCATATCTAAAATCATCGAGACGATTCTCTCCTGTATTGTAATATATATCATCGTAATATCTTTTTCGTGCACGTAAATCATCTACAGATGTTTTTCTTAAAAAGTCTTCCAGTTTAGTCTTCGTAAGTAGTTCAAATTTTTTCATCGGTTATTGTTATATCTGTTATTTTTAGATATAACAATTCATTTTGTAACGTAACTATTTAAGCAGTTTTCTCTTCAACTGGAAGAAAATGAGGCTTGAGGCATCTCTGTACATCGTAGTACTTCAAAGCACCGTCTGTCTCTGGATTATAGCTCAATAGTTCACGAAGCTTCTCATCTGCACGAATCTCACGACGATCCTCAGGATTTTGAAGATCATTATCCTTGATATACTTGCAAATGTACTTAGTGACATCGACACGAGACTTCAACTCAACAGGATCCCAACCAGTGAAATCACACATTTCTTGGCTAATACGGACAGGCTTCAAAAATCCAGAATTTGTGGTGTTATTACGCTTTGTACGAGGACGTTGCTTGGTAACACGAACAACATTGGTCTTATAGGTCTTAACCTTCTTGTTAAGAGAACGAAGGAACTTAACTCCCTTCGTCTTAGTTTCACTTTCACGAATAGCAGCAATTTCATCTTCAATCATCTTTACAAGAGCATCTCCTTCCTCAACAAGAGATTCGTGAGTAACAACACGTCTAGTCTTACGAGTAGTTGTAGTTGAAGATCCATCTTCTTGTTCGGAAGGAACCTCCTCAACAACCTCCTCAACTGGTTCAGGAGCTGGTGGTGTGGGAGTCTTTTCCTTACGTGTATTCTTAACAGCGGTCTTAACAGAGGTCTTAACAGAGGTCTTTGGGGGTTGAGCAGTTGCTGCGGTTGCACTAGTTGCAGATTTCTTTGAAGCAGTTACCGTAGTTTTTGTTGCCTTGGTTCGGCGAGTTTGGGTAGTTTGTTTCGTCATTTAGTTTTATGTTATCAACCTTGCTTTTAAGTAGTTTTATGAATAGATTTTTTTGAAGACGTGTTTAAATGTTAAAAAAATCGTTTATGTTTGGAGATGTATATCTGTGGTTATGTTATTTTCAAACTTTTTCCCCCATCTCCAATAGTTTGTAATATCGAGTTGCTTCAGGGTGAGCTTTAACCTTATCCCAATCTACGCCCAATATACTTAAACCTTCTATACTAGTCACTCTCGATAACGCTACATACGATTGTCCGTGCTCAAAAATGTTTTCTAAATCTATTGCAGCATAATCTAAAGTTGCTCCTTGACAATTATGATTTACAAACCCATTACCAATAAACGTGTGATCATTTGGAATATATAGATCGTATAATTGAGATTTACTCTTTTCAATACTTACTATTTTATCAAAAAATAGATTGTTGTTGTTTAGATAATTGATTTGTTTACCAGGATATCCATACTGTTCGATATTTTCTATATTCTGACATAAATATACTAAATGATTGTATCGTAACTTGGTTTTATTATTAACTAAACGAGATATTAATGTACTACAGTTTTTGGTTAATATATTACATCTATTCTTAACGCCATGTTTTAGATATATTTCATCACTTAATTCTCTGATTAGATTGTTACCTTTTGGTATATCACATATATTAGACTTTGTTATCATGCAGTTATAGTCTTTATATTTATTCGTTAGTTTATGTTGTTTTACATGATCTGAGAATCCAACTAATTGATAAAATAAATGGGCTTGATATCCAGTAATGTGCACTCTGTAAGCAGGTTTGTATTTTTGTCTTGATTTACCTCCCATTTTTCTTATTGATGATATAATACCAATATTCAACAATAAATTCTGTATATCTACAGATAGTTGTTTTGATATAGTTGTATAGTGGACACAACTATTATTTACACCCCCATCAGCATCATATAATCCTTTTAAACATTGTATTTGAGCCGTTTTTGTATTTTCAAACACAACCCACGGCACAGTTTTATTCTCTGCTGTTACAAATTCTAGACCACACCATTCTAAAAATGATCTGATATGTTTGGAGTTATTCATAAGTTTATATGTACTTTTATCAGGATAATCATATACACTACATTCAACACCAAATAAGGTATAGAAATATTCACAAAACATATCTCTAATCTCTAATATATCCTTAGACACACAAAATTCAATTGGATAGTCTCTTTTAACTGAATAGCATCCATCACCAATTAAAAGTCCGATAATATAACATAACATATCGTCGACATAATCAGGTATCTGGTATATTGTACAATCATTAATATCGTGCATTCTAAATGGTTCTGTATTAATATTCTTACCAAAACAATATAGATTGTTTCGCAATACCATATAATCTCCTATCTTTATATCTGGAAGTTTTTTCCATTCTTCCATACCATTATAAGTCAATAATGGATGTCTATACGAACCTTCTAACGTGTATCCTAGTGATGTTGTTATTTTAATAGTATCTTCAATACCTCCTTTATATACTTGTGTAGCTGTATGTAATCCAGTTTTACCATATACACAAAACGAAGTATCATGATTTGTAAAACAATCTTGTTGTCCAACTAAATCTGCAACTGCTTTTGATATCTTTTTTATACCATGTTCTGTATATATAATCGTGTTTTCGTTACAACATTTATGTATTGTTATCGCATATGCTACTCTTAAAGGTACTTGTATGGCTCGCATAATAGACTGACCATTTTCTTCTACTTCCCATATATTATAGTCAATAACACGAGATACACCGTTTAGGAACGTAACTTTAGGAAAATCATCAACAAAATCTGTCACTACTCCACGACTACCATTAGCTAGTCCTTCTTGTAAATCAATATTGAATGTAAGCATAACTTGCGCTCCTATTGCAAGATCTAACTCTTCAGGTGCAACATTGTTTTTGCGGAACTTTTCTAACGCATATTGTTTGTTCTTTACTTCTGGATATATGGTAATCTTCATATTGTATCTGCGGAATTCTACATCTCCTAGATTGTTAAGCTCTTCTTCATTGATTTGTTCTACGTTGACTTTTAATGGAAATAACTTTGTAGGTTTGATGCCAAAATCATTTACCAACTCTTTACCTACTCTCGTTGATAAAGTTTCTACTACACTGGAATCTACTATTCCCATTCGTACTTTGTTTAGGACTTCCTGAAATTCAGGATCAGTTTGACGAACTATTTCAGTAAGATATACAACTTCATTAACACACTTATTCCACGTTTTAGATTGAAAACAAAACTTATCTCCTTCTATTGTTGGTAACTGACAATTATGAGTTACAGTAAAATCTCCTAATAGAAATCTTCTATTTCCATCTGTTTCAAAACCATAAAAACTACCCTTATCTAACGGAGTAATAGTCATTTTCATCAATAATGGATCATATTGTCTATTAATAATTTTAGAAGCTTGTTTTCTTTTAATACGACAAGGAATAAGGTGAATATCCCCTCCAATATGGCATCTCCATGATTTAGAATGATTATAATATGTAGGACAATCTTTATTTGGTTGTATGTAGCGCTTTTGTTCAATAGAGCAACTAAATCCTAGAGATCTGGCTAAAAAACATATTTGTTTGGATAGATGTTCTCTTGACTGACTTATTTGATAAGTATTCTTTGTTAACGATCCATCAGTATCTAACAATCCTGCTAGTATATTCAGTCTATCGTTTACAGACGAATACATATATTCATCAGGTATATGCTTATTATCGATTAGATTATATTTGTATAATTCTGTCTTGAATGAACTACGTTTTCCATCTGTTAAATCCTTAATCAAATATCTACATGAATAATCGGTTGATTTTTGAACACGACAATTCATATTTGTCAAATATTGAGTAAATTCATCTATACATTCTTTATCTATATTAGAGAAACCTTTTCCGTCGCTGTGACCACCCCCTAACCATGCTCCTAGTAACCATGGATGTATTGACAAGTTTGATCTTGAGAACATTGGCCATTCACTTATTCCTACTTTATAACAACATAAATCTCTCCTAGTTGAGTATGGTAAAAGCATATATTCTTTTACTGTTATTTCTATTATATCATTTTCTAATGTATTAACAAACTCAATAGCTTTAGAATATGCATTTTCTTTCGTTGAGTTACAAATACTAAACGTTTTTGATACTATGTTATTTTTATACCAAAAATACACTACCCACACATCCTTAGATTGTAACCATTTTATAAATCCATGTTTACAGTACTTCAAACATAAAATATGATTCTCTGTAACAGTAAAATCATCTCCACCTCTAGGCATGGAAATTTTGTATAAATTTCCAAACCCTTGGATAGTTTTAGTTACATTTCTTACTGTTCCGTCATCTCCAAGTAACTTATCTCCTACTTTAATATGTTTTGCTAATTTCATACACCCATTGGCTAATAAGATATTGGTATCTCCAGAAAAACAGAAATCCCCAGTTAAGATTAATTGAATACCTCCAAATGGTTTGTCACTTCTTCTTACTGTTCGAGCAATTTCTTCAAGCTTGTCAAATAATATAGGAGTCAACATACTAACTTCATCGATAATAAGAACTTCTAGATCCTTCCACCTCTTTCTTAGATAAGGTTTTTTGAGTATTTGAGTTACTAATACTGGTGCTGTGGCATTTCCTAGTTTGATCCCCGTATAAGAATGTAGTGTTGTTCCTCCTATTAATAGCGCAGAAGTACCAGTTGTAGATGTTAATCCAATACATTTTTTACCTGAAAACTCTTCAGAAAACATCTTTATCAATCTGGTATTGTGCGTAATAATGAAGTTACCTAATACGAATCTATGATTACCTCCAATCATAAAACCATAATACTCCCCTTCTCCAATATACTCAATTTTTATAGCAGATACAAGATTGTTTTTAATTTGTTTTCTACTCTTTGCCTTCTTTCTAGAAAGTAATACAGGTATTTCATTGGTATTTCCAGATATTAAAATCCTATAATAAGTACCTTCACGTTTTTCATTATTATATAAACAGCTTTTTATACACTCACGAATAGTTGCTGTAAACCCTAAAGATCTACACAAAAATACTATGTCTTCAGAAAGTTGTTTTGATTTTTGTATTATATCATATACATTATTGGATAAGTATCCATCGCTATCAATTAACCCAGCAAGCAACTGTAATCTATTTTTTCTAGAGTTGATCTTATATAATTTAGGTATATGTTTATTCTTGTATAGCTTGTATTCTTTTAAGAAAGATGTAAATGGATGTTTTTGCTTACGAACTATTTGGTTAAATCTATACGTTATACTATCCTTATTTTTGCTTAAATATAATCCATATTGACCTAAATTATTGTCCAACCACTCCAATATTTCTGTATCTATATTTGTAATAGATGGCTCCTTAGAAGTACCATCTCCTAACCACAATCCAATTAGATATGGATCGTATGGAAGGGTCTTTTCATCAAAATTTATACTTGCATATACTCCTAGAAAATACTCCTTCCAATACTTACTACTGACTTTATCTAAACAAAACTTTATAGGCAAATCAACTAATTCAGGAAATGTGTTAGTATTAAGATACTTATGACACTCTTCTTTTGTTTTAAACTGTTTGTATTTTATAGAACCATCTGTATCTCCCCATGATAATACATACCCTCTAGATTTTTTGTGTCTTATAGATTGTTTGGTTCTAAAAGTTAATATATGTGAACTATTTACAACATAGGAATCCCCTTTTACTGTACTTACTTTGTATAAATCTTCAACACCTTTACATATAGACTCCACATATCTTTGTTTAGAGTCATCTCCCATTAATAAATCTCCAATTTGAATATCTTGAACTCTTTTTATACTACCATCATACATAAGTATAGGTGTATCTCTTCCTAAACATTTACCTACTCCTCCAGGACCTGTTAAAAAGATACTCTTTCCGTTCATCATCTTTTTGTATGCTTCTATTTGCTTCTCATTCAATACTATGTCAGAATCTGCACCTTCTAATAGATATTTTGATTGTAGTTCATACATCTTTTTGTAATACTCGTCTTCAAACTTCCACATTTCACTTTATCTTTCCGTTTTTATATCTATTAAAGAATAATTCACTTTACATTAAATGAAGGTCATTTGTATAGGTTATAATTACGCATGTACTATTATCGGACGTGAAATGTAAATGCGGAGTTAGACCTTGCTTTGGTTTTCCAAATGATACTACAGTTATATGCTGTAAGAAAGATGGTATGATTAACATTAAAGATAAGAGATGTAAATGTGGTAAAACATATTCGTTATATGGATATAATACAGACAAGATACCTAAATACTGTATTAAATGTAAAGAGAACGGCATGATTAATATAAGAAGCAAAAAAGATGTGTCAAAATTGTATAGCTAATTATGGGGGAGATAATACAACAAAAATCTATTGGTTTACAATAGATTTTATAGATATAAAACATGTATCGTGTAAACCCGAACATTGTCTTATAAGAGCCAACAAAAAGTACAAAGGATATTGCGCAACATGTTTCCAAAATCTATTCCCCTTAGATCCTCTAACATTACAAATACACTCCAAAACAAAGGAAATAGCTGTTAGAGACTTTATCAACTCTAACTACGAAGGATTTCAACATGATAAACCTTTATACACTCCGGATTGCAATTGTACTATACGTAGAAGGGGATAGATCATCGTAAGTTAATTGGTAATACATTGTTATGTATAGAAACAGATGAACGTCAGCATAAGTATTATTCAAAACGTGACTAAGAAGATCGTTATAATGATGCTTATATGGGATTTGCAGCTAAGTGGATCCGGATAAAGGAAAAGATGGTAAGAATAATAATCCGACTATATCAACAAGACTTTCAGCGTTGAAGAATGTTATAGATGAACAAATAGATAAAATATCAAAAGATGAACATTGTCAAAAAGATCTTATTGAGGTAATCTATATGTATTATGATGAAGTTTAAAAGTTTGTTATCATAAAGAAAGTATGGCAGATTATACTCATCTGTATAAAGTAGTAACTGTAGGAAATAGTGGTGTTGGAAAAACGTCATGCCTTGAACGGTTTATTTATAATAAATTTGATGAACATTGCCCAACAACGATTGGTGTAGAGTTCTTTGTAAAAAGTATGTTATTAAAGAATGATAAATGCATAAAACTTCAGGTTTGGGACTTAGGTGGGCAAGATAAGTTTACAAATATAGTCAAATCTTACTTTCGCAATATTGATGGAGGAATACTTGTATTTGATCTAACTAATAGACAGACGTTCAATGATTTGAGAAATTGGATGGAAAGAATTAAGGAAAGTACTGGATCAAACGATGATATACAATTTGTACTGGTGGGTAATAAATGTGATTTGACCAATTTTATAGCTGTATCAGATGAAGAAATACGTAATTTTGTCGAAGAATATTCTCTAAACATAAGTCAGTTTTTTAAAACAAGTGCTAAAGATAATGTGAATATCTCTACAGTCTTTAATGACCTTGCCAACGCAATATATTATCATTACGAAGCTAAAGGTATGAAAGACAAAGGAATGGTTGGTGTTGATCTATCTACAATACATCTAGGACAGCAAACTATTACATCAAGCTTTTGTTGTGGATTTTAAAAAGAAAAGAATACTGATTCTATCATCTTTTAGTCGTATTCTTTTTGGCACGGTATGTTTGTACCTTTTGTTAATATTTTCAGTAAACGTGAAAATATCACCATGTCTAAGTACATAATCTACTCTCTTACCTCCATTATTAGGTTTCATATAGAAATCTCTATCACATCCAAATGAAACTGTCATTGTATCACATCCATATTGATCAGAATGGTATGGAGCAAATTCAGTGCCATCTTTATAATAATTGATGAAGAATCCTATACAATGTACGTGAATATTAGACTGTATAGTTGCAATAACATCTTGAAGTATTGGACATGACGTTTAAAGAAGCCAGTATACTCTCCAATTCCAACTTCTTGCTTAAGACTGTTAAAAGAAATATAAGAGAATACTATATTCTTTTCTACCTATTTCTGTTTGAACTAATAACATGACACATAATCATTTGCATCATGATATGCCTAGGATGAATAAATCCCATATTCACCATATTGTTTACTCTTTTAATACATTCTTCACGAGATTCTAAAGGAGTTTTTGTCTCCTTTTTGACAGAAGAATCTTGCGTAATTCTTTGTTGACGGAGAACACATATTAGTTGAGACATTGTTTTTGATATATCTTATTCTGATATATCAATTTAGCCATGGAGAAACGTTTTCCAAGTTGTGATTTTCACATTGATCTTTGAAGAAATCTTCAATCTCCTGATCGTCATATCTAGCACTAAAATGAATCAAATGAAACGTTATTTCAGGATGATCCTTTACTATGGGGAGTAAATGTACCCAATGAATATGCTTAGCATTTTTAAGCTCTTCCTTCGAATGACGATCATCAGATGAGTTCAAAAACGTACATTCAACGAACAGATGAGGAAACTCAAGCAGCTCAGGTGTATTGTAAAATGGTTTGATTGTTGTATCGCAAATATATGCCATAATAGGTTCGTGAATATCAACAGAAATCTCTATTCCTTGTTTTCTCAATTCAGCAATCTCTTTACCTGGTAATCCATGATATTCTTCCATCAATTTCTTCTTAATACGAAAGATACCGTATCCCCTAGTAGATACGTTATGATCAAGATTGTAAACCTTGACATAGTAACCGTCTTTCACGAAGATTACGTCATTTCTTTTAGCACCTATTAGCATATGTTTTTTGCATTTTGCCCGAGAATTTCCCTTAGAAAGTTGATAACAAGAGTTAACAAACTTATCGAACAGATGAATGTGTTCGTTTGGGACGTATATATCTGGTTTTGTAGATATACCTGTCAAAATCATTGGCAGTGCAAACGAGTGATCAGTGTGACAATGAGTGACAAAGATAAATTTAGGTTCGAAATACATCTGAATTCCAGCATCCATGCATAATCTCAATTCTGGAATGTAGAATCCAGATCTTTCACTGCCTCGAGAATGCCCGTGAATCCTTAGACGATTTACTTCTCTGGAATATTTCCAGATGTTATACAGATCTGATTTATGTCTATTCATTGTAAGTTATACAAATACATATACGTATAAACCAATTTGATGACTGATATTTACAATGAGACTATACAAAATACTGAGGGTAAAGTTGCTGATTATATACCACAACTTGCAAACATAAATCCTGAATTATATGGTATATCAATATGCTCCGTAAACGGAGATTTTTCAATATTGGAGATACAAACGTCCCTTTCACTGTACAATATTGTTCAAAACCATTAAACTATTGTATTGCTAAAGAACTTAACGGGTATGAGAAAGTGCATTCGCGTGTTGGATACGAACCTTCCGACAGATCATTTAACACACATACCATAAATGATAATGTATTACCACATAATCCTATGATTAATGCTGGAGCCATGATGATAGCTCATCTTATCGAGTTAGATGAAGAACCTGCAAATCGTTTTGAAAAAGTGAGAGAATATTATTCCCGCATGACTGGTAATATAGGAGAGATTGGATATAATAATGGTGTATATCTTTCAGAAAAACATCATGCAGATAGAAACATATCTTTGTCGTATTTTATGAGAGAATGTGGTGCTTTTGGAGAAATATCACCATCACACGATGATATACAACAATCTCTTGATTTATATTTTCAATGTTGTTCAATGACGATAAATACACAGATAGGATCGGTAATGGCAGCAACTTTAGCAAATGGAGGTGTATGTCCAGTAACAGGAGAAGAAGTATTTTCTACAATTACAATAAGAGATTGTTTACGTTTAATGTTCTTTTGTGGTATGTATGATTTTCAGGACAATTTGCTTTTCAGATAGGGCTTCCTGCAAAATCTGGAGTATCTGGATGTATACGTTTGGTTGTACCACGTCTTCATAATAATGGAAACTCCGTGAGAGGGATTGAATTTTGTACAGAATTAATCAAGCGATCTCCTACAAAGTATCTTTACTGATCTAGATAAAAGTGTTAATTTAGAAGATATAGTGATGTTAAAACAATTACTTATATCTTCTCTAACAAAATTAGAAGGTAAAATATCATACAATGATTGTGATTATGATAAACGCAATCATTGTATGATATTTTACATCTTGCTGCGGCAGAAGCAGAAGTAGAAACTGTGAAATTTCTATTGTCTAAAAACGCTAATAAAGATCCACAAGATCGATGGGGTAATACTTCATATCACGAAACATATAAAGGTGCGCAGGAAATCAGAGAAGGCGAAGAAGAAGATAGCAAATCGTTAGAGTTAAAAGCGTGTGAAGAAATATGTGAACTATTAGAATAAAGTTGTATAAAAGTTGTATATATATATATATATATATATATATATATATACAACACATGTTTGTAAGTGGATAGGGTTTAGTATACAACAGTTTTCTTTAAATTTTCTAAATGTTTTTCCCATTTCTTACTCATTTGGTTTTGATCTAGTATTATTTCAGGAGAACACCCCTTATCAATAGTATATATGTTCCGATCGAAAATAAACTTATGTTTAGAGAAGTTTATACCATCTATATTTTGTATTTCACCGTTAGTATAATGAATGTCTTTACTAGTTATGACTTTGAATACCATAGCGATAAAGATCAAAGATAATAAGTATCTAGCTTGTTTAACAGATAATGAATGTTTCTTCTGCATCTTTATAACATACATTTCAATTAGAAGGTCTTTTATATTTTTCTTCTTAATATCACTCCACTTCTTCTTGTCATCTTGAACGTCTTCCTCTATCTTGTTGAAATCTATCTTCCGTTTATTTCGTTCTTTAGAAGATAGAATACCCAGTCGTCGATGAAATAAATGATACACTTCATCGTATACTTTTTTGGGGTCTTTTCTTTCTATTTTATAGCTGAAATCTTTGTCTTTATAGCCACAACATAGAAAATCCTTACTGATGTAAGCCCCATAAGGTGTTTTTCCATATGCAAGATCTTCAAAGACGGTTTTCCAGAATGTGTCGCTAGTAAATTGCATACATTCTAAAAAGATGGGGTATATGATGTCCTTTTTTATAACCATCCCGTACTTTTATTGTTGTGTTTATGTTTTTAGGTGATGATTTTTAGGATAATTGAGAATATAAGAATATATAATAAATGTGGCAATCATATGTATACATAGCGTTATCATTAATATTTATCGGTTCAGGGATACTTATTGGTTGGGGATTGACATTTTCCGACCAATTTAAACATATAGATAGTAAGACACAAGAAAAAAGGATTACATGGTGGGCAGTAAGTATAGTGTCTATATGCTGTGCATTGGTTATTACTTTAGGTGTATCCGTGGCATATAAACATTATTACGGAGGTGTGATATTTGGTCAATCTCAAGATATATGGACCAATAATTGGACACCTCAACAACCAGAATATAATCAACCATCTTCATCGGTAATATATACACCTTCTAGTATAGATTATCCTAATATTCCACAAACAGGAATGTATCCAAGAGGATTATTATAGGATAAAAAAAGAAGGTATAAAGAATAATCACCATACATAAGAAAGAAATGTCTGATAATGATATTCGAGAGATTCGCAAAGATATTGCGGCCATAAAGAAATCGGTATCTAAGATGGATGACCATATTACTTTTATCGATTCTGTATATAACACTATGAGTCCTATGTTAAACTTTTTAACGATGAGATATAACAATGAAGTATCACCACACCAAACACTTCAACAGGATGAATATCAGATGTTAGAACACAGTGATATCATAAGTGAAAGTGAACACGGTGAAAGAAAACACGAACATAACATTGTTCGTCGTAAAAGGGGTGTACCTATACTTCCTGTGATAGCAGGAG
>Ga0180120_10000105_pt1 | contig 38531 bp, 42 predicted proteins | sample CPBDNA_3_FD_129677 | JGI IMG/M metagenome (GOLD analysis project Ga0180120, IMG submission 129677) | Freshwater to marine salinity gradient microbial communities from Chesapeake Bay, USA - CPBay_Spr_31_0.2_DNA (version 2) (version 2) | ecosystem: Environmental > Aquatic > Marine > Coastal ... | reverse complement strand
TATTTTTTGTTCGCACATGTATTTTTAATAAATACATGTATATCTTTAAATATTCATTTTGAAAGATGTCAACGTTTCTTTCTGACACCATTGATGATAGTTTGACTCTACTATCTTCTTGCCAATTTGTTTAATGGTAGAGGATGGACCGAAGATTAAACTTGTACAACCATCACACCAGAGTTTTTCCAACCCGTTAGGTAGTTTCTCTGGAAAGTGTGTAAGAACTGTACAATTATCGCACTGGAGTTCTCTCAACCCGTTAGGTAGAGTATCTGGAAGATGTGTAAGAGCTGAACACTAAAAAACTTTCAACCCGTGAGGAAGATGCTCTGGAAGATGTGTAAGAGCTGTACAACCGGAACACGAGAAAAATTTCAAACTATCAGGAAGATGATCTGGAAGATGTGTAAGAGCTGTACAATCATCACACGAGAGTTCTTTCAAACTATCAGGAAGATGATCTGGAAAGTGTGTAAGAGCTGTACAATCATCACACGAGAAAAATTTCAACCCGTCAGGAAGATGATCTGGAAAGTGTGTAAGAGCTGTACAATCATCACACGAGAGGTCTTTCAAACTATCAGGAAGATGATCTGGAAAGTGTGTAAGAGCTGTACAACCGGAACAGTCTAAAACTTTAGTATCCTGGGGAATATACCCATTATTTTCACATATAATACACATTGGTGTATTATATCTCTGTGTTAAACCTAAAAATCATTTTAGGATCATTCTATAAAAACCAAACCTTGAATTAACTCAACTTTAGGTTTAACCAATTCAGTAAGTTCTTCCAGAACCTTCATCTTATTCATACGTATCTTGAACTGTTCAAGAACAAAGTCTTGTTTATTATGTACTACATTAAGAACTTGATCAAGCGAGCTTGCAAGACTGGCAATATAACACATGTAATCTATCATCAGAATGTGACTATGATCTTTATAATAGTCAGCAGATTCAATCTTTTCGTATTTCTTTTCCTTAATATTCTTAACACTTCCATCAGTTAGCATAACATATTCTAGTCGAGTGCCTTCACTTACAGGTTTCCCCCTTCTTCTCATTTTTTCAGCAAGTTGTACCTGTGCTGGAAGACATTTCAAGTAATAATCTTTTGCTCTTGTTACACATTTAGTCTTAAACTTTCGTTGCTTTTCTTCGTCAGATCTCCACAACGCTATTTTATAATCTCCTACCCTACCTGTTCTTCTATACATTAACTCACCATCTTTATCTTTCTTGCAATTACCCATTCTATCTAAACAAGGTTCATCTTGAACATCTTCCAACTTAAGTTCGTTACAACCTTTTACGGACTTTGTGATCACGAAATCAATGTATTCGAAACCTTTAGAGAACATCTTATTCAATGTTTGTATGAGATCATATTGAACATCCTTTTCAGGTACTTTGTGAAACACTTTCAACATATTCTCTGCATAAATATCTCGTACTATTTTGGCATTATCTCTCCGAGCAAGAATCACACCTTTCTTTTCGATTTTGTCAGAAACGATACCATCTTTACCACAAGCTAAACTCATATATCTCTTCTTTGTAATAATGAAAAACTTACGATAAATAATCTCTTCAAATGCCAGACCCATAGGTTTAGGAAAGAGTTTACTCGTATCTTCCGCAACCATTTCCGAATATTCCCAAAGTTCTTGTGCAGATTTTCCGACCATATGAGGAAAGTGTATATAACATGAATCAGTATCACCATAGATAAGTTGTCCTTTATGATGTTTAGGAATGTATTCTGCAACTTTTTCAATATTTTCTCTACCTCTAGCTGTTGTTGCCATTGCTCCGGGCATGAAAGGCAAATAACCCCTCTGTACACCCATAGCACCATATGCAGAGTTAGCTGATACTTTGAAAGCGAGTTGTCTCTTGTTCAATACGGTAATCAATGTATCTAAAGCCGTACGTTCAGTTTGGTCGGTTGTTGAAGAAAGTTTTGTTTTTATCTCCTTCATTTCTTTCTTAGTCTTCTTTCTGGCATCAAGAAGGTTAGTAAGAAGTTGTGGAAGAATACCCATTGGTTCTTTCAAAAATCGGTAATATCTCTTTTCACACATAATGTATTTTGGTCTCGTTTTTCTTACAGTAGTATCGTGGGTACAATTATGCACCACAACTCCGTCGGCAACAAATGAATGAGAAGAGTCAACCTGTAAATCATAAACTTGTCGTCTTCCAATGTTTTCTATTTTGATTATTTTTTTATAAAGTCGAGGTAATATTTTTGCGTTCGAATCAATAGCATAAGAGTTGAACAAACTAGATCCTCCAATGCTTTCTATATAATCTAGAGCTTTAGGGAAATGATTGTACGAAAACATAGGCTTTTCCCATTTTTTCATAGGTCTAAGTAAATCGGTCATCTGTGATGCGGATGGAGTAGAATAGTATTGATTATATATAGGGAATCTGATTTGTAATTCTGTAATTGCTTGAGATAGAGAATCATTGAACGACATATTATTTTTAAGAGTCTTCACTCTATTTACTAACCATTTCTGTTGATTCCATACTTCATTTCGTAGTCTTAGATAAGAATATCTCGCTTCTAAACGCATAGATTTATACGCACAATAAGAGAAACCTATTTTCTCCTTAAAAATTAAAATATCTTGTGTTTTTATCCATATATAAGTTTCATCTTTTAATCTTTTTGATGAAGTACTTATTCCACATATATTTAGATACTTCTGAAGTTGAGAAACTGAATGTTGTAACTGTTCTGGATTTTTTGAAGTCCATGATAATGCTAATGTACCAAGAGATTGAGTTTTCTCTGAATAACTAAATACATGACCATCCCCTCCAAATAAACCACTGAGAAAAGCACATAATTCTCCTTGTGACGCTTGCTCTAGTAAAGTTGGTAATGTCCTAGTTTGGTTAACTTTTGATCCCCATATCATACCATCCAGATTTCGGAAAATTTCACCCAATTTTCCAAGGATAGATACACTCCATCCATAATTCATATTTCGCACACTTGTAGAACCAGGATGTAAATCTTCAATATCTCTTACCAGATTTTGTAGGTCCATTTGATGACCGCAATATACAATTGTTCTATTATGACAGGTATGGCCATCAGTACAAAGTACTCCAAGAATCTTGTAAAACTTAATTAATCGTGAACCTGTGAAATGAAAATCACCAACAACAAACTCTTCGTCTCCAATATTATACATAGGTGGTGAGTATGCCGTGCTAACACGATCAGAATTAATTTTAATGTTTTGAGCTTCAACCCATGTATTATCTGACAATAAAATTTTGTGATCAGGAGTGCATGATAATGTAGTACCATCCTCCATCGTTAATTTCACACAATCTTTGATACCCTGATTAAAAAAGTTTGTTTGTGGATAATATCTCATTCCTTGTTTTTCATCATCATACGCCAATAGATTTCCATGATAATATTTCAAATCTTCTATTTTCATAGAGTACTCTCCAATGGTAATGTTAGTGCCCTCTACTAAGCATCCGATATGGTCTTCCCAATTGAATATGTGACACATACTATCAGGTATATTCTCATCTGTAACTAATGTAGACCAACAAATATTGTATGCGATAATTGTTGTTGGATACAGACTAGTAAAATCAAAAGGAATAACATCTTCATAAGCTCCAGGTACAGGATCGAATACGTGAGCGCCGGTGTAATGTTCGTTTTCTTTTACGATATATCCATCTTTTTCAACAACATATCCATCGTACATGCATTTCTTGTAGACTTGTGAATATACTTTTATTTGCTGACCTTGGGTGTATAACGTGAAAATTGGTACGTTACAGTTATGTGCTATAATAGAATTAGCCACGAATGAATGGTTATTAAAAACCTCGATATCATATACTGGTTTCATACCAACATGTCTAATATCAATAACCTTAAGATTTACAGTGTTAAACCATATTTCATCTCTACTTAAACCATAAACAGTGTTTTTATTACCATCACCTTTGTTAAAGTATTTAAATCCGTCAATAGATCTAAGAAATTCGGAAACTGACGGAAATGTAGAGTTATTACTAGACCCAATAGTATCTGTCTTAACTTCTCTGTTTCTAGATGGATTTAACAACCATCTAATATTGGTCATATCTGGAATTGAGTATCTATGAATAACTGTTTCTTGTTCATCAAGCTCTTTATACACTTTATCAATTATTTTTTCGTTAGAATGGTGTTTATATTCTTGAATTTTATTTACACACCATTCTCTTTGTCTATATACCTCTTCTCTATATTGGTAGTATAACTGTCCGACGAATAGTCTTTGTGATTTTGACACACAGTAAGCAAAACCTATTGTACGATAAAATGTTGTTATAGAGTTAGTTTTAAGATTTATAATACCTTGTATATTATCTTGATTAGAACGTTTACAAGTTATATATGTAGTATTAATACCGCATTTGTTTAACAACATCTGCATACTTTCCATAAATTCATTAAGATGATTTATATTTGTATTTGATTTAGAGAACGAAACAGTACCTAACTTTTTACCATTAAATGAAATGGTATGACCATCACCGCCAAATATTCCTGATAAAAAACTTACTATTAAAGGTAAAGGACAATTATCCTTTAAAATAAATAATGGCAGTGTTTCTCTTTGATTTACTCTCTTACCAGTTATAACTCCGTCTAATTTGATTATCTCATTTCCAATAGTACTTGGTATTTGGATTTTCCAAACTCTATCTGTTTTACGAGCTTTTAGTGTTTTACCGCATATAAGATGTATATCTTTTTGTATAGCTTCTACATCAAGTGGATGTCCTAAAAATACATCACAGCTATATACATTATCCTTGCTTTTATATATAGAACCATCTGTTAATAAATATCCAATTAATTTGCAGAAAGAAATAGATTTTTTATAGTCTAATTGATCAGAAGTATCAAATGTGATATCCCCTACAGTTAATTTATACCCATTACATAGTTTAATATCTTGTTGTAAATTTTTGTAAGTATTTTCGGGCCCTATTTTTATTCTTTTATTTAACAATGATTGAGTCTCACACCAATCTCCATTTTTATCCAATAATAAATGATCAGGTGTACATGTAAGTTTAATACCATTTTCCAATGTTAGTTGTACACATTCCTTAATACCTTGATTTAAAAATCTGACTTGTTTTTCATATGTTAAACATTCTCCGTTCCAACTGAGAATGTCACCATGATCTAAATCATTGAGTGTCTCTATAGGAACCGATCCGTATTCAGTATTAACATGAGTACCCTCTGCAATGCAAACCTTAGCCATCTCAGTCAAACCAATCCATGTCTGCAACTTTTCAAATAATTTCAATACCAATGCACTATCTTGAACACAATACTTCCCAACGATTGACATAGCCTTCCTAGCCTTTTTACCAAAAGATCCATCGTCCTTTCTTTTAATACCCATGTCGTAGCATTTAAAGATTCCTTTTGCTGAAAGAGGGTCTTTGGTATCGCCGACAAAATATGTTGAAATGGCTTTAAGAGAATAAGTATCCATCTTATAGTCTCTCTTTACTAATGGGAGAAGATCTACAAATAATCTACCTTCCGCGTCTAGAAATTCAAACTCTTGTTTGCCATAAGCAGATGAAGACCATTTGATAGTTTTCATTTTTGCTTCAGTATCTTTGAGAAATCCTAGTTTTGCAAATTCTCTAAAGCACATACATGGAGCTGTTGCTCTAGCGATCAAGTAAGGAATATCGAAACCAAATATGTTATACCCAACGATAATATTTGGTTGTGTTTCTTGAATAAAGTCAGTAAAACCTACAATCAACTCATCCTCAGTTTCATACATTCTTATTTCTGTATCTTCACCAACTATATCAGCATCAGGTTCTCCGAACGTTAATAGAGTTTTTTCGTACTCGTCTTCGCTATCTCCGTGTTTACCAATTACACAAGAGATTTGGAAGATCTTATCTCCTAGTCTTTCAGTCTTGGGCATAGTATTTGGATCAGATGAGTATACCTCCAGATCGAAAGATAAGACCTTTGGTTTTGGAACTTTGTTTGATTCGTGTGTTGACATATTTTTCCAATCTACCATGAATTCATGATCACAAGATGATATTCTATCATCTTCGCCTACATTCACACCACGAAAATGTATCCATCCAGCTGTTGGTAAATTTCTACGACATACTAACTGCAAGACTTCGTTTGCATCTTGTTCATGCATTTTTAGTTTTACTCTACCTACTCCTGCTACGTTGATAGATGATCTGATTTTGTACGATAGTGTTCTTATTTCTGCACGTGTAGCAAATGCTAAGAATAGATACGGAAATGATTTTCTTGCACCCTTTGAATCCAAATGAGCATAATACAATCTTTTCCTATATTCAAGAGATTTAAACAAAGGTTTTCTATCACCCATAAGACTATCTATTTTCGAAGATACTCTCGATGCAGTGTTCTCGTCCCATTCTATTTCATCAGGAAGTTCTATATACACAAAAGGAGTAAAATTGTCTACTCTGGCACATACTGTTTTATCTTGGTCGTCTAATCCGTATATCCTAATGGATGTAACATTTATCTGTCTGTCATCTATCTTCCAATCATATGGAAAAAATGTATGGCTTTGCATGTTTATTAATGTGATAAAATCTTTGATATAAATCATTTTGAAAGTTCTGAAATTATTTATAAAGGGTGTGCATAACGTTAAACAAATGAAAACATACATCATAGAGTGTGATAATAAGTCGTATGATTTATATGTAGGAGAATCTGCTATAGAAAATTGGAGTATGTTATCCAAATCTAAACAATGGTATTATTTCTTTCATTTATCTTCTTTTCCTTCAGGATATGGAATGTTAGACTGTGAAAACGGCGAAGACATTCCCAAAAATGTTTTACAAAAATGTGCCGAACATGTGAGACAGAATACTAAGTATAGGAACATGAAAAATTTGAAGGTTGATTGTACTAAATATAGTAACGTAAAGAGGGGAGAAAAATTAGGAGAAGTCGTGTATAAACGTGTTAGAGATATATTTATCTTGTAAATAATAAATGCTAGTTTGTGTATATAACGAAGTTCCGTATCATTACGAAGTATTTGGTGTGTTCATCGAATACGCGTTAACAAAAAAATGGTATATTGATGTGTATTACATTGAAAAAGAAGATGGATCTACAAGAACAAATAATTGGGTTGAATTTTATTTAGAAGTTTTCAATAATGATCCCAAGTTAAATTTCATCAATATAAACAATCAATTACACCAAATGAACTATAACGCGTATGATATAGTATTCATGCCTACGTACTCTAATATTGGTGAACATATTGGGAAAAAATGTATAACAGTATCTCATCTATGCCCTGAGGATGGAGGTAGAGTCCCACAAAATACTAAAACAACTAATATCTCACTAAGACCGTTTCCGTGTAAATTACCATGGATACATTCGTGTTATAGTCCTGTAAGTGTATTAAATAAACCATCCAATGAAAGACTAAAGCTATGTTTGGTTGGAAGTCTTCAAACAGATACAGACATCGACATAGTTAAAAAAATTGTTAAACACAATCCTAAAGCTGAACTTATCCTTATTAATAGAACTGAATGTCATGTTCTTAATAGTATCACTCCTAATATAAAGCAATACAATAACGTAGATGCTAAACAAATGATGAGCTTATTAGGGGGTTGTACATATCTCCTTGTACCTAAGACAAAAGATTCCAAATATATATACCGTCAACTATCTGGGGCTATTCCTATAGCTATTAGTTTACTTGTTCCTATTATAGCTCCCAAAAAGATGATAGATGATATGAATATTGGAAAGATTGCACTGCCTTATGACAATGACTCTAATACCATTTCACACCTTCAAAATAAAGTTGGAAGTATTAATATGTTGGAATTTAGGAACGAATGTTTGAACTATACACACGAAACACTAAATAATCTAATACCTTCAGATAATCCTCCAGGAAATAAGAACATGAATATACATTTTATGTGGTTAACTTCTGATCATGTACCGACAAAACCACCAGAAAAATACAATAAATATATTAGAACATGGAAGATACGTAATCCAAACGCTAATATTTATATCTGGAATGATGATGATATTCGTAATATGGTGAGCGAATATTTTCCGGAACATCTAAAATTCTATGACAGTCTTGAACCAGTTATAGTAAGATGTGATTGGGTAAAACATATAATAACGTGGGTACACGGAGGATTATATTCTGATCTTGATTTTTATTGTCTTAGAAACATTGATGATTTAATACCTGATAATAGCGAATGTGCTTTTGTCAGAGAAGTACCAGAACATGAAAGAGAAAGTGAACATCTTTGTGTAGGATTTTTTTACGCAGCTAAACATCTTCAATTGTCAAGGGATTGGGTAAATCATATAGCACTAACCTCGTCGCATGGCGTTAAAAAACGAGATATTTTACATATAACAGGACCAATAGCTTTCTACAAATTTGTAGAGGGTAGAAAATACCATTTATTGAATCCATGTGATATATTTCCATATACTGATCATGGAAAATTAAGTAAAATATGTTCAGAATCTCACGAACCATATACAGTAACAATATGGAATGATGGCAGTGGATGGGGCAATGAACCAGATGTATCAGGAACTGATCTATATATATTGTGGATTATTTTACCGATAGTTATAGGTATACTTCTCATTATTGGACTCATACTGTATCTTAAAAAGCGTAGAATTATTTAATCTTCTCAATTATATCTGTTGTAGATATACTTGGAGTTCGTGGGAGATACACTACTTTACAAATATCGTTAAGATCATCGAACTTACCCTCCCAATCATCACCAATTATCATGACCTTAGCGTTATACTTTAGTATATACTCTCTCTTTTTGTCTAATGATTCTTCTATAAACGTCTCATCAACAAACTTAATACATGAAATAATCTCTAACCGTTCCTTTATAGAGTATATAGGTTTACGATTCTTTTTAGAAATGTTTAGTTCGTCTGAAGATACTCCTACTATTAAGTAATCTCCATATTCAGCAGACTTTTCAAGTATGCGTTTATGACCAATATGAAATAAGTCAAATGTTCCAAAAGTAATAACACGTGTCATTTTTCTTGCTATCAATAAATGTTTATATGGATATTGTTGGTAATAACGAGTATTATCTGTATATTAGTTGCTCTATTTGCTGGTATATATTTTTGGGATAATGGTAAGAGATATATGCATATAAATAGAGGATTAGAGACTTATAGATATTATCTTGACAATATACCTTCATACGGAAAAGCTTGGTCATATTTCATTATGGATTATTATATTCCTAGTTCAAATATAAAACCATTCAAAGGTGTAGATAAACCATTTATGATTGAGAATGAAATATCAGGGGATAGACTAATACCTTTAATCAAAGAAGGTAATGACATATTATCAGATGTAGGAATAAACAATGTATTCCTAATTAATTTAAATAGATCATCTAATAGATTGGAAAGAAGCTTATCAATGTATAAACAACTTGGAGTTAAAAATTTAACTAGAATGAATGCGTTTGATGGTAGAAATGAAGTTGATATTATGAAGAATGAATTACAAGAGTTTTCTGTACACAGTGTTGATGATTTGGGTAAACTAAATACATTTTTGGATATTATATCATATAAAAAGCTTTTAGCAGGACACCAAGGATGTACTTGTAGTCATATATATTTATGGAAGTATATATATCAGAATAATATACCAGTAGCGATTATATCTGAAGATGACGTATGTTTTCATCCTAATTTTAAGAAGTTATTTATCGAATCATGGCAAAATAGACCAGACGGAGTATTATACAATTATAATCTTACAAAAACAGAGTGTTCTAATTGTGATAAATACTCTACACCAACATGGGTTAAAGGAGCAGGAGGGTCAGCGACTTTTTATGTTATTACTTGGGAAGGTGCTAAGAGATTATTAGCAGCATTTTGTAAGAATAACTTTCCTATACTACCATGCGCCGACGATATCCCGTTTATGACTCTTCCAGACTCATATAAGTTATATTACAACAATAACAATGTATTTAAAGACATTCCATTGTGTGGAGATAGACATTGTGGTATAGTTTCTACGCCAAACTCAGAAGACAATAACAGTACTATTCGAGAAGTAAATTAATATTGATGTATATAAATGAAACTAGTATGGAAGATCTTAATTGTATTAGCCATAATACTTTGTATATGTGCTATAATTGCTTTAGTAATACTTCGTAGAATGATATTTGGAGGATATTCAAAACAGCCTTTCAAAAATGTGTGGGAAGATACAAATAAACATGGAGAAAAGTATAAGGATGTCTTAATGCAAATGATTACAAGTATGAACAAGATTTTTGAAGAACATAATATGCCATATTTCTTTATATTTGGTAACCTAATTGGTGTAATTAGACATAATGGTTTAATACCATGGGATGACGATGTGGATATAGCTATGCATAATGATGATTGTATTAAATTGATGAAATTACACAAAGAGTTTAGGAAAGCTGGTTTAGGAATAGAAAAAACAAATGTAATAACAACACAGATTATCAAGATATATCCCCTATCAGAGAAGAGTGTTTTATCTCCTATATGGAAATTTTCATGGCCATTTATCGATATATTTTCATATAAAGATAAAAGTGAAGATTCTATATACATACGCGGAACTGATGGGCTTAATGATATACAAATCTTCAAAAAAGATGACATTTTTCCGCTAAAACCATACAATCTATATGGTGTAGATGTAAATATTCCTAATAAACCAGAAAAGATATTAGATCAATTATATCCTGGTTGGGATAAACTATGTTATTCATCTCCATTAATACATAGATATCATTCACGCATAAAGAATCGTAAAAAGATACCTACGTCTCAATTACAAGATATAGACAACAAAGTATTTGAATATGTATGGATCATATCCACAGATAAAGATAAACGCGAAAAAGTTCAAGAAAAGTTATCTGATATAGATATACTCGCACATGTATGGCCCGGTGTTAAAACCGATTCTAGAGCATTTCTCGATGTGTATGAAGAGTTTAATAATGATAAAGTCTCTAAAGAGGAGTTAGCATCGTTATTATCTCATTATTCTCTGTGGGAATATCTACAAGAAAAGGATTATCCTTACGCAATTATTCTAGAGAATGATATCACATTTTCTCCTAATATAACCAAACAACTCTTATTGCAAGAGTTAAATGAAAGTGCTGGATTTGTGTTATTGTTTTTAGGTCATAGTAGGGAGAAACTTGTTAAAAAACCTTCTACGTATCTTGGTCATTCTAATGGTCGACATGCTTATGCTGTGTCTAAAACAGGGATATCTCAGCTATGTGATTTGGGTAATAGTGTTATATCGAATATTAACAATATGACTAATAAAATATGTAAAACTGAACTATGTTTCCTATCTCATACAGATGAAAAGAGAGGGAACAACAAAGGAGGTGGTATAATATTTAAACAAAGAACTGTCTAATCTTGAAGAGCTTTCCATACTTGGAATAATCTCGTAACACGACCTGAGCTACAGGTCCCCATAGAGATATCAGCAAGTTGTTCTTCTAATATAGGAAACATATCTTTCTCATTATCTTTGTATGATTTGGATAATAATATAGATGCAAGAATATCAGTAGCATCCATATCATTCTCTATCTGATAATTCGTATTTCCTGGACTATGATTCATATCTTGCATAATAATATTAAGGTTATGACGAGCGTAAGGATTTTCTAACTTTCTTTGCAATACTACTAATAGACGTAGTTTAGTATTATTTGGAATATGTTCTGATTTGAAATCCCCTTTAAGTTGAGAATCAAATACATGTACGTTGATCATTTATTCAAACTGAAATTAAAAAGTTATGTCAATATAGTTAAAGAAACATGAAATGGTCTTGGCGTAAGATTAGTAAAACTCATGAAGAAGATATTGATGTAATGTTGATCCCCACAAAACAAGAATCCCCGTTATTATCTGAATATAATGGTCATAAAAATGAATACATAAATTATGCTAAAAAGTTAGATCATTGTATACATAAAGATAATAAAGAAGCAGATGAATTAGCTAAAGCTGTAGATGGCATGTTTACGTACTTCATTAATCATTACAAAGGATCCCATGATATATCACAGATAAAATATGTTGTATGGATATATTTTGTTGCTTGTTTCTGGGTTATTGATAAGTATTGTCATGATGTTTATTTTAGTGGTGGTGATATAAGTAGAATAACAGGAGTGCCTTTGAAGGACCTTAATTACGCTGAAATAACTCTATTAAATATTATTAATTTCGATATTCGTCAGTATTGGACAGAATGTGATGAATGATCTCGGATTTTTAAATATATAAATCCGAGATCAAAGGATAGCAGATGTCTGACTCTCTCTAGTTCATCTCGGCTATATACACAGGGGTTTCATATTATTACTTAAACAGTAACAGTAACAATATAATAGAAAAGAAGATGGGAGGATCACTTACTTTCGATGAGATTCAAGATATGATACAAAACCGTCAGGTTTATAAAGACCTTAAACACTTTGTTGAAACTGGTACATACCGTGGTACAACGTCCTGTATGGCTGCAAAACATTACGAACATGTATATACAACAGAAATAGTTGAAGCTTTACACAATTACAGTAAACATAGAGCACACTGTGAAGGATTAGATAATATATCTTTTTATCTAGGAGATAGTGTAGAATTGTTAAAGGATATTGCTCCTAAAGTTTTGGATGGTGCTGTATTCTTCATTGATGCACATCAAAGCGGACCTGATTCATCTAATAATGGTAAAAATGTTCCATTGTTTGAAGAACTTGAAGTGATATTATCAAGCGGAGAATTATCTCCTTCGTTATTTATCTTTGATGATACGAGATTCTGGCAGAACCATTCTCAACAGGCGTGGGATTGGGAGCATGTTTCTACCAACGGTATTGTTGAGATGTTTAAGAAATATAACGTAAGATTATTGACGTTTCTCGAACATAATGATAGATTTTGGGTTTTTACGAAGTAAATCATGTGAGAAGTTTTATACCCCAAAGATAAGGTATAAAACTTAGAATAGTGTGAGAAAAATTACTTAACAATCCTGTAAGTGATAATATCGTCCAAACCTTCAATTTCAATGACATCACCCTTATCATAGCAATAAAATCTAGATACAGGATCGTCGATGCGAAGACATGGAAATTTTGTTCCATACACATCTTTAAAAGCTTTAGACTCATTTTTTGACAATCTAGTATGTTTAGGTGTTAACACATGCTTTGTAATATTGAATACGAGATCTTCATTAGAGAATAATTCTATTCTCTTATCTTGGGACTCTTCTGCGGTCTTTTTAGACATTGATGTCGTGGTATCGTTATGGATAATGATACCATGAGAACACTTAATCTCGTCCATAAATCCCAGATACTGTCTAATTCTTCCAACTTTTACTTTTATATCACCTGAAAAGATAACACATACTTTATCATTTTCTTTGTTGTTGACCGTGAGAATCATAGGATCCTCATCAATTTGTTCAACATTGGTATATCCTCTTTGCTCGAGCATTTCAAGACAAGTGTTGTAAACAGCATTTTCCATGTTTAATTCATACTAAATCTTGTTCTTAATTTTCATTTTGATAAGGTATTATGTTTCACTCCCTTGTACAGATACAGTATCATGTCGTGATATATTAGTAACTGTTTCACTCAGGAGTTTCTCAAGTTCTGTGATTCTCTTTTCGTATCTAGCAATAGTATTCTCGCGTTCTAGTAAATCCTTTTGATAATTTGGAGGTGGATTAGCTTGTTTTTCTCTTTCAAATTGAGATAGCATAGATTCACGTTGTTTTTTCATTCTGTCTGTAAAGTCTTGTAATCTCATTATCTTTTATTCTAGTTCAGTTATTCTGATAGAGTTTCTCCTTTTGCGCGTTCATAGCGACTAAGAATTCACTCTTAAGTCTTATTATAGAGTTATTTAGATTTTTAACCTCGTTCTTTAGTTTAAGATTCTCAGTATTGAAGTCTTTTTCAGATTCAGATGTAACATTGTTCATCTTATCTATAAAGTCTTTCTTCATATGTTCTATACGTGATTCGTAATTTTCTTTACATTCTTGAATACGTTGTTCTCGTTCAGTAATAATCTTATCAGTGTCATTCTTTTGCCTGTTAAGAGAAGATACACATTGAGATTTAATCTGTTCCGCATCGTGTTTAACGCGTTTGGTATATAATCTATGTTTTAATAACTCTTCTTCTATTGTATTATATTCGTCTTGAAGTTTGGATAATTTTTGCTCTCTTGATGTGATTGCTTCAGCATAATCTCTTTCTAATTTTTGACGTAAACTCTCTTTCTCAGCTTCTAGTTTTTCAGTAATATGTTGGAATTGTCTAATCATATCTTGTTCTTTACGATGAACACAATCATCTATATGTTTCTTATGATATTCTACGTCAGATCTATATGTAGCGAGTTCTGTATTCATATCACGAAGCTCTCTTTCATGATCTATCCTTAACGCTTCAACAATCTTTTCATGTTGAGATTCTTCTTGTTTAAGTTTGTCTTTGTGTTTTCTAGTAGTTTCTAATACAGCTTTTTCGACTTGATTATTAGCTAATTGAAGTTGAGATTCTAGACTTTTAGTACTCTCTTCTAATCTACGTTTAAATTGGGACTTCATTTCATTCATTTGATGTTCCTTCATTGTAACAGTATTCTGATGTAATGTCTTTAATGTATCTGATTCTTTAGCGTGTTCTGATTCTAATGATTCGACTCTTTTTCTTAAAGATTGATTTAAACCTTCTAGAGTTTGAACAGAAGTCTTTTTATCAATCATTACTTTTTGTATCTGTTGGTCTCTTTCAGTATCGCATTTCATCTTGTATGCGTCTTTTTCGATATTGCACGTTTGAGAAATACGTTTAAGTTCGTCACGTTCTTTCTCAAAAACCATACGTGTCTTTTGGGTTTCTTCTTGAAAACTCTCGAACTCATTTCTTAAAGTTTCTTCACGATTAGTGTAATACTTTTCAAGTTCATCTTTTACTTTATCCTTTTCTTCTAATTGGTCATCAAGTTTTTGTTGAAGTTTATCAACCATTTGATTAAGACGTTTGACGTGTTTACTACAAGTTGAAGAATACCGTTTCTCTAACTGTTCTTTATAATTGGTAAGTTTTCTATTAAAATCGTCTCTAAGATGATCCTTTTCTGTAAAGAGATTATCACGAGCTGCAGCAATTTCTTCATTAAGTCGATCACGCTCTTCTGTAAGATCATATATCTGTTGATTAAAGTAATCTTGAGTCTTTTCCACCTCATTTCTAGAAGATTCTTTTACTCGTTGTAATTCACGTGCATATTTTTTCAGGTCAGTCTTTAGTGTAGTTTTCTCTCGTAATAATTTATCGACATCTAAGCGTGAATCTTTTCGATAATCACCCTCGACATCGCTTATAGCGTTACTTTTTCTACTTCCAGTAGATCTAGATGATCTTACAGAACGCGTGTCATCATTTAGATCACTAAGAGCACATCTCTCAACATGAGAGCCGTAACGTCTTTCTGAATTATAAGATTTTTGACATCTATCACAGGTAAACATTTTACGAGACAAACTTGTGTCTTTAAACTATGTAAAATGTATTTCTTTATTTAGTGTATAATAAATGGAATCGTATACTGTTCCTGAACTTAAAAAATTAGCAAGAGAAAGAGGTTACAAGGGGTATTCAAAAATGAGAAAAGCTGAAATAATAGCTTTACTTCGAGGGAAGCGATCTCCGAAGCGATCTCCTAAATCTTCCAATAAATGTAAAGAATATCAAATCCTTAATCCTTCAAGTAATCGTTGCGTGTCTAAGACAGGCAAAATAGGTAAAAAGTTACTACAAGATGATTTTATAAAACCAGCAAAGGTTTCTTTCAAACATAAGAAATGTTCTAATGAAAAGATTCTTAACCCTAGCTCAGGAAAATGTGTGTTAAAGTCAGGTAAGATAGGTAGGAAAATTTTAGCTGAATTAGAGCCAGATGTACCTATTATAGAGTCAGATTTTTGGCTGGTGTATGTAAAACAATCATGTCCTTATTGTGAAAGATCTAAGAGGGTATTAAGTAAAAATCATAAGAAATATAAAACCATCTTAATAACACCAGAAAACGAGGAAACTTTTCTAAAGCAAATACAGAAAAAATCTCCTGAAGCTATGATATATCCTATTATATTCCATAACAATACGTTTATAGGAAGCTATTCTGATCTGGAATTGGTATTTGGAATTGGTGATACATCAATATTATCTCGTCCTAATAAATCTTTGAACTTCATTCTTCCAAAGGGTAAGACAAAGCTTAAAACAACTAAATTCAAAGGAAATGCTATAACAGAAGCAGCAGGACTTCTATATTTGATGGAAAGATATAAAAACGATTGTGCTGTTATGGCAGAAACCATAGGTGTACATACTTACAGTTTTAGTTTTTATCAAATAGAAGTTAATTATACAAAGAATATTGTTAATGTTCCGATTGGATATTGGGATTCTGTAAAGAGATGTAAAGGTAAGAGGTTTTTACTCATGCCCATAGGTATAGGCCCTGACAAGATAGATCATTCTAATATATTAATATATGATAGTAACACTAAAACGATGGAAAGATTTGAACCTCATGGTTTTGGAACTAAAATGTATACTACACAAGAAAGTAATAATATTGATAAAACCATTATAGGCGCGTTTAAGAAACATATGGGTAACACATTTATTAAAAATTACTATAACCCTCTGGATTTTTGTCCCAGAATATCTTTCCAAAATTTGCAGTCTTATGAAAAATCAAAGATGAAAGGAGATCCCGGAGGATTCTGTGCAGCTTGGTCATACTGGTATGCTAATCTTAGACTAGCTAATCCTGATATGACTAGAAAAGATGTTATTAACAAAGCTATATCAGAATTAAACAAATCTGACTATACATATACTGAGTTTATACGTAGTTATTCTATATCAATGCATAAATATAAAGAAGCACTTCTAAAAAGCAATGATCCAATTAAATTGTTCAGACAATATGCTAAACTATTCAGCGATTAATAACGGTTAATGGTGTAGCCATTTACCAATATATTCTTAATGCTCCTAGTACAAGGACAATAGATTCAACGATCATTCTTATTTCATATCATTTAAAAAGAGATGAAATAAAGGAAAATGCCACCTAAACGTGTGAATATTGATCCAAGCGATCCTCGATATCAAAAGATTAAGTCCGGTATCGAACAAAGAAGGAAGGAAAAACAAGATAGAGATTCTCTTATGAATGACGATCTATTTGATAACCCTATGATTAGAGAAGCTCGAAAACAAATTCCAAAAGAACAACAGGAAAAATGGGCTAAAATGGGTGAAGAAATGTACAATACTGTTGATTTTGTAGATGCAGAAGGTAAGTCTCAGACTATACCTGAAGATATGATGGAAGGAGCTGCGTATGTTATTGATTCGATTAAAAGTGGAATGCATATATCATATCTAGAAAAGAATGAACGAGATCTTTTGAAAGAAATATATGGTTCTAAATGGCACGAACGTTTTGGTTATACAGAACAAGATATTAATGGAATACATACTTTTCCAGAACAAGATATTCTACTTGAATTAAACAAAGAACTTCATCTTGCAGAGGAAAATGTTGAAGAAGATAGCGCGAAGATCGAGGAATCATGAGAGAATATTCAAAAAGCTCAAGAAACTATCCAAAGCACATAATGAAATTAAGAAGATGCAGGATGATATATTTGAAGTACATAAACAGAGTTAAATAATATCTCGTATATATAAAACAGATGTGTCTAATCGTCGGCCATCGCGGTGCTTGCGGGTATCTGCAAGATAATACGATACAATCGGTGGAAAAAGCTATCGAACTGGGGGTGGATATGATAGAGGTAGATGTCCGTATATCAAAGGATAACAGATTAGTTGCTGTTCATGATGATAATATAAATGGTGTGAGTGTGTCAAACTTTTCTGCACAGGAATTATATGATATGTATAATGTTCCATTAATAGAAGAAGTACTTTCTACTGTAAATGATCAAACGAAGTTATTGCTAGATGTAAAACATCCTTATGATATAAATTTACTTTCTTCTTTATTATCATCTGTAAATAGACGTAATATATTTGTTACGTCTATATGCGGTGAATTGATAAAAACATTAAAGAATAAATACAATGATTGTACATACGGACTGGTAGAAGACGATGATGAAATACTATACCCAAATTCTAACTATGATTTTGTTATACTTAGACACTCAGATATATCTTTAACAAGAGTAAAGCTATTTAATAAGTGTGGTGTTAAAGTATTTGTATATACAGTTAATACTTACGAAGACATTCATAGATGCAATAGGTGTAATGTTAACGGTATAGTATCAGATTATCCAGATAGAATTAAAGTGAAATAATTAACCTCCTCATGAATAAAGAGAGATGAAGTATTTATTATTGATATCACTAATTATGATGAACGTTTCATTATTCTTCGTATCTGGTTTAATAGTATTCAAGACGTCTAAATCAGAAAAGCATGATATAAGTAGAATATCTACCCCTCATCACCTCTCGTATTTACTTAATAGAACGCAAGGAATAGATGATCCAGAAGATATGTCATATTTACAACAAACTCCTATTTATGGGGATTAGAATATCTATAAAGAAGATGGGATGTTGTATGAGTAGAAGAGAAAAAACTATATATATTCCACATGACGATAATAAATACGATACAGAATATCAAATTAGTGATAATATATGTTGTACTAGAAATCATTCAAATACATACAAAGGATATTATCATCGGATCAGTTAATCCGATGATAATATTAATCTAACGAGATAATATTGATATTAAGATAAAGTATGTCTGCTCAATATAGAGAAGTTAAACCAATGGGTACTTATTCGTACTCAACACTTAACAATACTAGCAATTTTACCTGCGGTCAATATTGTATGTGTAGGAATAGTAATGAAAGATCTCAATTTGATATTGACATGTACAACAAATATGTAGCTGGTGGAAATGTTCAACCATCTTGCAAAATACCTGGTTGTACGTGTAAAAATTGTCAATGTCCTTCTTGTGGAACAGGTTCTTCATGAGGTGTTGCATTTTCTCCAAAACGAATAGATGTTTCACCATCTCTGTACCTAATATTAACTCGAAATAACTCAGAAGTCAATAAAGGACGGTGTCGAAATCCATATTTCGTTCTATATAGTAATGAGAAAGCTATAGCTGTAGGAATAATACCCTTGAGATTATCTGGAAGTCATTCACTAACACAAGAAGCTCCCCACATATATATACCATTGCTGATTCAAATAAAGCTGTCAAAGTATTATGTGCAAGAAGTTCTGGATTGTTTGCTGATGAACGACTCATCCCGTAAGCAAATGATGATGTAGATTCTTGGGACAAGAATTTTTACACGTTTAGAGCAGTTTGATATGATAACATTTTGTATATCCTAAGATATACAAAACTAAATTTATTTTGAGGAACATCTACATTGAACAATATGTTTGAGCAGTGGTATACACCCCACTCAAAACTGTCTGGATAGTCCAAACAATACCATCAAAAGATGACGCGTCAGCACGAGAGCCGAATCCAACAACAACAAATGTACTTGCAAACAATCCAAACATTAGAGTTTTCCACTCTTCTTAGAGATCGTATTGGTATCTTTTTTCTTATCTAGATCAACTCCGAATTCAATAGTGTGTTTCTTCGTACCATCTTCATAACTTTCTTACCATTAACATCAGTGATATCCACATCACGATCGAGAAATTCATCAAACGGTTTCATTGCATCTTAAAAGTGTTACGACATTCACCCAACTGAGATGCAAATATATCACGTCAAGAGTTTACAGTATCTTTAGAAACATAAACGTTAGCAGAGAAAACTGGTTCCTCTGGAAACCATGTACCAGGAGGATTAGGGAATCCATTTTCATCTGGTTGTTGTCTTCTACGTTGTCTTCTACGACAAGAAGTGGTTGAATTTGGGTAGGGTCAGTCATTGATTATATTTGTTTTATATCGATATAATCAACAAAAATTATTTTGGATTTACAAAGGATCAGTATAGGAGGAGTTATACCTCGTTTTCGCAAATTTCCAGTAATCAGGACATCCGAACTTAAAATCTGGATATTCTTTGTCCATTTCAGGAGCTTTACAATAATAAACACAATCTTCCCATTTATTAGAAGTAGTCTTATTATGAATGTATAAAGCTGTATAATCTGTAGTAATATCATCAAGTAATTGACAGAATGTAGAAAAGTCTGGAATAATACCAGCATAATTCTCGTGAAGTCTTCTTCTGTTTTTAAGATTTGGTTCTCTGAAAATAAATACTCCATCTACACAAGTACGGATTGAAGGATCTACGTCCATAGAATATTGTAATGAAAGAACATAAAACAGTTGTGCGTGTCGACCAATCTTATATAATTTATGTTGTGTTTCTGAGTTTAATTCGGAAGGACGATTGGTACAATCATCAATAACAATTGCAGCCCATTCATTATCGAGATGTTGGATAGAAAGTTGTTGTCTTTTTATAGCATCTTCGATACTTTCTTCATCATAATCATTATACACGAATAAAGATGGGAAATACTTTTTGAAGTCGTGATTCAAAGTTTCTGATCCACTCATAGCTAACCCTACAGGTATAAGATCCTTCTTACACCAAAGAAGATATTTGATCATATTAGATTTACCCACACCAGGTTTTCCAATCATTACAAGACGAAACCCTTTCTCGCGTGTATGAACTGTTTTAGGATTAGGGTCAATAAGATCTGGATGAAATTCTTTGATATGAACAGTTTGTACAAGATCGTTACTACTCATTTGCAAACTCATATCATATTCTTAAATGATTATGTTAATCAGATGTGTAACATATAATACCGTATATCAACATAAACATAGTTGTAAAAAATCCAAGATATGGTGTAAAGAAACTTATGATCAATACAACCATTAATGCTATGGGCCATCCTTTCTTATTGCCACAGTAAATAGTAAAGAATACTGCAAATGGTATAAACACTAAAGATAATGTAATAGAAATGATAAGAATATATAACGACGTGTTCATGGATCGTTTGGCGATACCAACCCAATTACCGAAACTTTCGTTTTCGACAGCTGTATCATATCTCTCCTTGGATTCTTTATATTTTTTCCACGCTGTCTCGACAATCATTTATATATGGACAGGAAAAAACATCTCATAAGATAAAGAATATGCACATAAAACCATTGTATACAGGATTTAGAAGTACTACTATTTGGAGAGCTTTTATACTCAATTCCATAGCAAGCAGTATCATCATCGTTTTAGCAATCTTGTTTAAAGATTACTTTGATAAATACAAAGATAAAGATGGTCGAGAAGTTGTACTTCATACTACTTGGAAAAGTATAGTAATAACTATAGGCGTTACTTTCATTGCTACGTTTAGTGCATACGCATTAATGTGGTTTACACTTGGTTACGGTTATGGTCAGACTTCTCCTCCTTAATATATTCAAATTTGAGACATCTTAATTCATGATATTATTAACAACATGTTTGACAAAGTCTATGCTCATATTAGTATCTTCTCCCTTAATAGTTTTCTTAACATTCCTCTTTACATCAAACATGAATGATAATAGTGTATTTAGCTTTGTCTGTTCTAATTCTAAGTCTTCTAATGCCCAACCATCTATTTCATCATCAGCTTCTTCGTATAGTTTATCTATCTTTTCTCGTATTTCAGATATACATTCAGATATAAGAGTGTCATTCTGTTCCTCAATACATTTAAAAAACTTAGGAACTAACTTTGTCATTTGAGGATCTGTTACTAAAGTATCCTCATCGCATTTGTATCTAATCTTTTTTCTAGAGTAGTCTGAACATTGTAGCCGATCTTTAAAAGGATATTCCAATGCGTATTTAGCATATCCAAGAGGACCATCTTTGATATGATCTAAAGTAAGATTATTGACACATGTTTTCATATGATCTTCTGTGAGTGGGAGTAAGTTAATGTATTGTGTGTTGTTTATAGTAGTAGATTTTTCTACACCACGAATAGCTATATTTTCCAATTTATTTTGTAATTGCTCAACAAGTGTCTCAAGTTTTTGGATAATCTCTTGTTGTGATTTAATTTGCTGTTTGTAAGTGAGTACTTTAACATTCTCTTCTTCTAATTTGTTGACATATCCAGAACATGTAGTTTTATGTGATTGTAAACTCTCGAGAGATGAATAAAACTTCTTACAATATTCACATTGATAAGCTGTTTCATTTATATTTCGTCGTTTAAGACAATACTTAGCTCTTCTTTGATGCATTAATAAGTTGCTTTTAGTTGTAAATGTACTATCACAATATTGACACTTCATTTTATAATAATACAAGACATTTTAGACCATGATTCAAGAGATTTCAAATCATTTCAAATCTTACTTGAATGATTCAAGTATTTCTTGAATCATAAAATTCATTTTTTGACCAGAAACAACCTGAAAGACAAAAAAATATCTCAACACACAAAAATTGTGTGTGCGACATATTTTTTTGTTGTACTTTGTACTTTGCATCTGTATTTTGATTTCAAGTATTTTTACGGCGTTGATAGAAATATATCAAATATAACAACACAGTAAACACCATCCACGAGAATAAATAGGCTCCTAGTATCGGTAACCCCGATGAGAATATCTCCTTAAAATTGTAAGTAATAGTAAAAAGTATGACTGCGACTCCTAGGAAAACAAACGAAACGTATCTCGTAATGTTTGTGGTCTTATCATCCATATGAAACATATCTTTTATGACTCACAAGGTTTTATGAACGTATTATAAAATTGTTTTGTCACTTCTTTGGGAAGATATTCTCTGTAAGGATTACTAGTTAATTCGCGAGGTATAAAGCCAGTGATGATATCATAAAAATCTTGTGCATTTCGAAAAATGATAGCATCATCACCAAGAATATCTAGGTGCGCCCTATTCCATAAAGATGCAGACTCATATGTGATTATCTGCTTACCATTAATCGCAAATTCTCCACATGAAAGACCAAAACTGTGACCGAGAGATCCTGCTTCTATATGAGCGTCGCATGTATTGATAAACTTATTCTTGATATCGTTATCTATAATCTTGTCTAAGAATATGACTTGAGGATGATCGACAAATACTGGAGTATTAACAAAAACGAAATAAATGTTATCATTTCGTTGTACTATTATAGAGATAACATCTCGCACAAATTGTAGATCAAAAGTATCAGTACCACCATGTCTTCCAAATACTACGGCATTATTAGGAATACCTAAACAAGATCTCATGTTTTCCTTCGTTAACGACGGTTTTAACGAGATCATATGAGGAACAAAATTACCAACATTTCCCAACTTTTCTGCTAATGTTGATGAAACTGCTACATAGATATCTCCATGAGGTTGTGACATATCAAACACACAATGAACACCCGTAGGAACTATACTTGAATATAGCCCATCGTCTGTTCCGTATTTAATACAATATAAATAATTACAATCTTCTTGTTCTATAATTTGATCAATTTCACATATCATATCATTGCTGTAAAAGTGTATAGGAAACGAATTAGAAAACTTTGAAATAGCTAGTTCATCGTGATTTGCTATTTTTGGAGAAATAATAATACCTGTTATGTTGTAAAATTTTCTCATATGTACAGCATAATCATATAGAGCTGTACAAGATCCTCTGACATCTATTTGAGGTGTGTGATAAGCTATCTTCTTAATCTTCATATTTTATTTATAACATTATACATAATGTTATAAATATTCATTAAATAGGATTTGTCCAAGTGTCTGCGGAGACAAATACAGGCGATGAAGTGAATGGTTTTGGAAGTTGTATGTCTGATAATTCCAATCTTGTATCAAGAGATTTATCTTCTTTACTAAGCATAAACATAAACACTGTCATTCCTAGACAAATAGAAACTATAACAGATATTAGCGATATCTTAGAATAATCCACCACTGTCTTACCTTTATTATTCATATAAGTCACACAACTAAATTTAGATAGGGTCATTACTACAAAACATATAAAAAATGATACAGTAATAGTTATAATAGACCATAATATTGATTTGTCAATAATCATCACGCTTTTATCTATCTCAATCTATTTCTTTACACGATTATTTTTAACAGGTTGCTCTACTTCAGTTTCTGTTTCAGAATCATAATCTGATTCTTCAACGGCATGATCTTCAGCTTCAATCTGTTCTTTCGATTTTACATAGATAGATATCTTCCCTAAACTTCCTACAGATGATTTAAACAATAAAGGAAGACCTTCTCTTGGAAAGATTTGCATATTAGTACTTAATCCAGATATTTTAGCTATTCTGTTAAGCATTTCTGTTTTAAACTCTTGTCTATATTCTTCATTGTTATCTTCTTGAATGTCCTCATCTTCAGAATCATCTTCTATTTCTCCTAAAGTAACGTTTTTCTTATAAGCACTACTAGGATCAGATAAGAATTTAATGAAAAACCCCTTTGAATAAACAGTAAGAACTGAACCAACATTGTTAATCTCCTTTGTCATCTTTTGATATTCAGCCGAAGGTACAATAACTGGTTTTCCATATCCTGTGGGAAATTCTGTATCTATATATTGCATGGATTGAATTTTAACAGATGATTCTGTTACTCTACCGTTATTTTCTTTAGGGAATACCTTAATCCATAAATCATTAGGTTCATCATCATCAATAAATAGAGTTATTGAATCCTTTTTCTTAATAGTCTTCAACATTTTATGAAGATGTATCATATTAATACCTATGTATCTTGTTTCTTGTTTAAATTTATAGACAGAGAAGTTCTCACTCTGTAGATCAAGATTAATAAGGATTTGATGATAACTATCAGCCATACATAGCTTTATACCATCTGCTGATAATTCAAAACAAGCTTTGCGAATATTGTTTTGTAATAGTTCGCACAATATTTTGAGTACATAAGCGTCCCCTGTTTTAGAACGAAACGTTATAGCCATTTATGCTTAAAATGTGTATCTTTTAAGTAAAATATAAAAAATAAATTGATATAAAATGATGTTGTTAGTTTACAAACTAACAACATGGTATATTTATGTGAACATGATAATTGTAGAAAACGAGCTAGTTATGGATTTTACTTTCAAAAACCTATAATGTGTAAAGAACATAAACAAGAAGGTATGAGAACAGTTTACAAACTAACAACATGGGATATTTATGTGAACATGATAATTGTAGAAAACGAGCTAGTTATGGATATCTAAATGATAGATCAGCAACGTATTGTAAAAAATGTAAAGAAGATGATATGGTTGATATTTGTAATAGAAAGTGTACGTGTGGAAGGTGTCGTCCTATTTTTGGATATTTTCAAGATGAACGACCAATGTATTGTTTAAAGTGTAAGAAGGAAGATATAGTTAAATCTAGATGCAAATGTGGGAAATCTAAACCTGTTTTTGGAATAAAAGACACCAAACCTTCATGTTGCAAAGTATGTAAAACTGATGATATGATAGACATTATGAGTGCTAAATGTAAATGCGGCAAAGCCCAACCTATATTCGGTCTGACTGAAGATAAATCTCCTTCTTGTTGTGCTTTATGTAAAGAAGAAAATATGATAGATATAAAGAATAAGAAATGCAAGTGTGGTAATTCTCAACCTACATTAGGAAATAAAGGAGATATTAGACCTACATGTTGTGTATTATGTAAAAAGATGGCATGATAAATATAAAAGATAAGAAGTGTGAGTGTGGGAGGTGTCGTCCTAGTTTTGGGTATACCGAAGATAAAATCCCTACATGTTGTGTAACATGTAGGGACTTTATCAACGCTAATTATGAAGATTTCCAACATGATAAACCTTTATATACGCCAGATTGTGATGTACTATAAGAAGAAGGATAGATCATCGCAAGTTAATCGGTAACACATTGTTATGTATAGAAACAGATGAACATCAACATAAGTACTATTCTCAACAAGACGAAGAAAATCGATACAATGATGCTTATATGGGATTTGTGGCTAAATGGATATGGATAAGATTCAATCCAGATAAGTATAAAGGTAAAGATGGTAAGAACAAAAACCCAACTAGGTTAACTTCTTTAAAAACAGAGATAGATCGTCAGATAGAGAGGATATCAAATGATGAGCATTGTCAAGAAAGCCCTATAGAGATATACTATATGTATTACGATAAAGTAATTTAAAATAAACATGTATATTAATAAAATGGAACATTTTGATGACGGAAGTGTGGCTTATCTGGAAAACGAAGATTTCGACCATGAAGGTAATCTTGTAGTGAATACTGGAGGAAGACCTACTTGTATAATGTTACAAGGTACATTTTGCGGATATTGCACACAAATGAAACCCGAATATCATAAGTTTGCTAAAGCTTTAGGGGATAAAGTATTTATGGCTACTATATTAATAGATGGTAATCAGAACGAGAAACAGTTAAATGAAAGACTATCATCTTTTATACCAAATTATGAAGGAGTACCTATAGTTTTAGGGTATAATAAAGATGGAAAATATGTTAAAACACATGATGGTGATAGAACCGCAAAAGCAATAGCTACATTTGCTCAAAGTTTGTAACTTATTTCTAAAAACTTGTATATAAGAAAGAAATAAGCTATGGTTAAAGTTAATGGAACTCAATTTCCTATATATCTTATGGATGATATTAACACTGTCAAGGAAAGAATAGCTGCAGGGTTCTCGTCACTTCCCAAATATCTTCATTTCGAAACAGAGTTGAAATTATCACCAGATGATTATGAAGTTAGAGTGATAGATATTCTAAGTATTATTAAGAATTATTCTAATAATACGGAATTTAGTCCTCTTTATACTCGTATATTACCTCTTATGAATTCCAAGCTGAAAATGAAAGAAGATATATTAGAAGTATGGTTAGCTTATAATACAGAATTACCTAAATTATTAGATAGTGTCAAACTAGAAGTAATGTTTCTAATTTCTGACCAAGAAGCTACCGAAATTCTGGGAGAATCGTTTAGTGTAAAGTCATTTTTACGTGCTAATAAGGATGAAGTCAAAAAGAATCTAGAGAAAGAAATAAGAACATTAGTGAGTGGTGTTAAAGAAGAAATTACATTGTTTGAATCATTCAAACAAGTTAAAGATGGTGTTTATCATACAGAGTTTGAAGTAGAAAAAGCATCGTTCGATCTAACGTTAAATATACAAGATATATCATTGATGGAGATATTTAATCGGTTACAGTTAAATAATACAGTACCATTCGCATCGTATAATCAGTACTATAAGATTATTAAAGAGTTTACTCCATTTCCAAATTGGGATGAATCCAGTGATAGCATGATTATGTTACGAGTTCTTCAACGTTTAGTTCCAAAGGAAATGAATGATGATTACTATGCTTACGCGTTTATAAAGAAAGAAGAGAAAGATGAGAAAACCATTCTAAATATCAACGTTAAGCCGTCCAGACTGAACATCAATAAGAAAGATTATGTAAAACGAATATTCGCAGTTTTAGGAGATATACCTATTTTAGATGAAACAGAAGATGACGTAAAAGGTATATTCTATATTCCTGGTCAGAGCTTGAATAAACACGTATTTGGTGATCTCATCATGAATAATCCAATATTCTCCAATTTTCTCGCTATAGATGAACATGAAAAATTGACTAAGAAACGTTCTGAAATCATTATTAAGTTTAAGCACAAGGAACACGGATTAGTTACTGCTAATATAATAGAAAAGTTTCGCGAAAAGAGTGATGAAATTGTGGATAAACCTCACGATATTTTTCCTATGGGAAGAAGATACCTTCGTATCCATGTATCTACGTCTAAAAATATAGAAGTCGTTCTTGATTTTCAAAATATTATCTCTAAGTTATTTGTATTATACAACTCCGAATATACCAATATAGTACAAGAATACAGAAAGTATATACCAGATTTTGCTTTAGAAAAACCATCTAAACTAAAACAAGCAGATCGCACAATAAGATTTAAGGATGTTTCTCCTCCAGAATTATTTAAAGCTGAAATAGGTGGTCAAAAAGTAGTCAAATTTGATTGTAATAATAAACCTCGAGTTGTTAGTAAAAATGAAGCTGAGGAAATTGAAAGATCAGGAAAGGGGCAATATATGTTATTCCCAAAGAATAATGAATATATGACTCCACAATATCTGGTATGTACAGAACATCCTAATCATCCATATCCAGGGTTGAAAAATAATCCATTTCCAAGTAAAGATAAATTACCATATTTGCCTTGTTGTTTTATAGATAATCAAAAACAAGATGGTAAGAAGTATACAAAATATTTTAGGGATGAAGAAGTATTAGAAAAAGATTCAGGCGGTCAAAACCTTATTACTACTAGAAAATTTGTTAATATTAAACAACCAGGAACACTTCCAGATAATATAACAAGATTCTTTCAGGTGATAGATCCTTTGGGTGTATATTACAGAACAGGAATGTCCAGATCAAAAAGTAGCTTTCTAGAATGTGTTCTAGATGCTCTGAGTATTGGAGAATTTGAAAACGATCCAAATAATCCAGACGAACGCAGAGAAATAGTTAAACGTGAAAGAGAGAATTTGATTAGATTAGCGGGAACTGGTATATGCCGTCAAGAGATATATGATAGTACAACCGAAGAAATTCAAAAATATGTAGCAGACCCGGAATTCTATCTTGACCCTAAATTATTTATAGCTCTACTACAAGAGAAGTATAAATGTAATATATTTCTATTTACTAGAGATGTAGAAGGCGGGGAAATGTCTTTACCTAGATTTTCACAATCCTATCTGAAATTTAAGAATAATAACCCATGCATATTCGTATTTGAACATACGGGTGCAATATCTAACATGGCTGATTATCCACAATGTGAATTAATCATAAAAAAGGTATCTGAAAAAGAATCATTATATGTGTATAATGCTAACGAAAGTGTGTCTATCAAAATGAACAAGATGTTTAATAAAATTAAAAAGGCATATCAACCCAATCGAATTATACAAGAAACAGAGTTTCCTCTTTCAGGTGTAACCATAACATCGCAAGTAATAGATCCTAGTGGTAAATGTAGAATGCTCTATTGTAAATATAAAGGTAAAGAAGTTTCTTTAATACTTTCTCCGACTCCTCCTATGTCAGTAAAGGAAGTTAGGAAGAATGATTTACAAAAATTAGATTATACTGTTGCTCAAGATATGATAAAAAACATGTCAATGACATTGTTACAACAAACCGTTGTACAGGGTATAGCAAAAGAATTAATATGTCAAGTTGGTAATGTATTAGTAACAATACCTATAAATGATATGAGTGAGATATCTGGGTTGTCAAAAACCAATAAGATGGTATTGAATCAAAGTAGTGTATCTGCTCTTAACGTATTTAACCATAATAAGAAAATGGCTAGATATATGGTAGAATATGTATTTTGGCTATTTTCTAACTATCTTCATGATAATGATATTGGAAATATTGATGATACAGTGCTGAATAATTTTGCAGAACAAAAGTTATCTATACAACCTGAATTTGAATACGGGGATGTTCCAAAAATGTTCTCAACTGATAGTGGATTAATGAATGACGGTAGACTTGTAGTAAAAACAGATGAAGGATTAAAACGATTACTATACGTATTGAGACTTGGATTAGTAAGAGAAAAGAAGAAGATTCTGAATTATTATACTCATAATATGATTGAAAACTATTACATGGATATAACAGATTTTGATTATTACCAGTATCAAGTAATATTGTTCGGAGGTGATTCTATACGTAAATGGATTGAAGAAAAGATGACAGAACAGCACATACTTCACGATAATGTTGTGCCAAATATAAGAATACCATATTTCTTCAAAAACCCGTTAATATCTGATAGAAATGTATATTTAGCTCAAAATACAAGTTCTATGCCAGAAGTATTCGACATAGTACAAAATTGGCATGAAAATAAGTATAATGTAGGTTATACGACTTCTCCCGGTCAACCTTTAAAATGTGTGTTGTATTCTTACATAAACCCTAAGAATATTACTGCTTACAATATCAACGGAAGAGAAAACAATTATAACATTAAAGTACTGGGATATAAGTACACAAATGATGGCGAAGTTATGACTGGCTTCACTGCTCTTTTACCAATGCATTGACTGGTTAATACTTAAAATAATTTTTAAGCTTAATTCGAGCTTAAAAATTAAAGAATGTCATCTGACTGTTCAATCTGTACTGAAAGACTAAACAAAGCTCAAAGAAAAAGAATAACATGTCCTTATTGCGAGGACATTTGCTGTTTATCTTGTGTGAGAGAGTATCTTCTTGGATTGTCTAGTGACATGTCTAAATGCGTGTTTTGTGCTAAGGAATGGTCATTGGAGTTTTTGAGTAAAATAACACCAAAAACATTTCACAATAATAAGCACCGTGATCATCGTGTAAAATTCTATCTAGAGACTGAGAAGAGCTTGTTACCAGCAACACATGTACTAGTAGAGCGTACCAAAACTGAAAGAACTGTTAAGGTGGAAATAAACTAGTTAAAACAAGAAGAGACTGAAAATGATACAAGTAAAAATTAAGGAACTTCGAGCTAGACCAGAAAAAGAATACGAAGATATAGAGGTGAATGAAACTAAAGAGATTAATACAAAGGTAAAAATTACGTGTCCATTCCCAAAAAACAGAATGCAGAGGATTTGTTAAAGGAGAGAGTAAAAATGCGGTCTATGTAGTATCACTGTTTGTGGAAAATGTCACACTCAAAAAATAGAAAATCATGCATACAAACAGGACGATGTAGATTCTGTTAAATTGATCAAAAAGGACTCAAAACCATACCCAGAATGCAGAGTTCCAATACACATAACATCTGGATGCGCGCAAATGTTTTGTACGAAATGCGGTACGAGATTCGATTGGAATACAGGTAAAAAGGTTAGCAGTGAATGGTTTCACAATCCTCACATGGTTGAATGGCAAAGGAATAACAATAGAAGTAATGTATAAATGGGTTGCCTTATATTGATAGAATAGATAACCATATCAAATCATTCTCATTGAAACAAAAAAGTGTTGAAACTGTTATATCATGTCACACGTTAATTCAACATATCTCAGATAATATTGATCTTGGCCTCAAGTATCTACTTAACGAAATAACAGAGAAAGATTGGATCTTCTGTCTAAAAAAGAGACAGAAGAAAATGGAAAAGGATACTGAGATTCATCAAATGCTTGACATGTTTTCTCAAGTATCAACAGATATAATCAATCGTATGATGTATATGACTACAAAATCTGGGTTGATTGATTTATTGAAAAGTTTGCTACAGATTAAAGCGTATGTTAACGAACATCTTGCTAAGATAAATGATCGGTTTAATAACCAAGTACCTTTAATTGGAAGTACATGGGAAATGACAAAACGTAAATCGAAGATAAATCAAGTATAAGTATTATTACCGCAACTTCTACACGGTCTAAGCTTATTTGCTCTAAATACCATATAAAACACTGTAATAGCAATAAAACAAATAATGAGTGTAAGACTTCCTACCCATGTTTGAATTTCACATGTAAATACATACTCTAATGTGATATAATATGTAGCAATGAGAATAATGATTTTAGCTACAAACTCTGCTATATTAATCATGATTTATACTATGCAATATTTTTCAATCCAAATTGAATTTTAAGAGGAAGTTTCCTCTTAAAAAAACAACACAGATGCAAGAGCAAACAAAGTCGAAACGCGCTGATATATATCAGTCTATGGAAGATGATGAGATTGGATTCGTTTTATCTCGTCCTGACATGTATGTTGGTACACTAAGGAAAAAGAAATTGGTTAAATATATAGCAATTGAAACAGATACAGGATTCAAGATTAGTCCTGAAGAGATAGAGGTTGCAGAAGCTTTTGCAAAAGTATTTATGGAAGTGCTTTCCAATGCAGCAGACAATGTTCCAAGAAGTATCAAAAACAAGACACCGTGTACAAAAATTAAGGTTGACTTTGACATAGAAACTGGACTAACAAGTATATGGAATGATGGTAGAAGTATTCCTATCGAAAAGAAAAACAAAGATCGATACGTTCATACAATGATATTTGGACACTTTCGAACTGGTGAAAACTATAATGACGGCGAGGATAGAGAGGGAACGGGCCGGAACGGGTTAGGAATTAAGTTATGCAATATCTTTTCGAAACAGTTTACTGTTGAAGGTGTTGATCCTCAAATGAGTAAGAAGTTTTCTCAAACTTGGACAAACAATATGCGTGAGGCTGAAGACCCAAAAATTACATCTTGTAAGTCCAAATCAGGATATACGTGTATCAAATGGGTGCCAGATTTTAAGAGGTTTGGTATGAAAGGATACACTGATGATGTACTTAGTCTTTTATACAAGTATGTTATTGATGTAGCAATGACAACACGAATTCCTGTATATCTTAATGGGGAGCAAATTCCTGTCGATAATCTTCTTGATTATGCCGAGATGTATATCAATGAACCATCGGAAGATTTGATTCACATTAAGAAAAAATCATATGAGGTCGTTTTACTACCAAATTATGAAGGAACTCATCACACTATTTCTTTTGTAAATGGTGCTTATACTCCTAATGATGGTATTCATATTGATGCATGGAGTGAAGCAATTTTTCGACCTATTGTTGACAAGATTAATAAGAAGAATACAACAATTAAGAAGGGTAAACCAACAGCAACTCGACCGCACATAAATATTAAAGATGTAAAGCAATTCTTTTATCTCTTCGTATCTGTAACTGTTCCAAATCCAGAATATGAAAGTCAAAGTAAGACAAAGCTGGAAGGCCCTGAAGTAACTGCAAATTTTCCTCAAACTAACGTATGTGAAGTTATGAAATGGGAAACCAATGACATGATCGAGGACATCATCAATACTCGTGAACTTTCTCAGCTAAAGAAGTCTACAACAAAGAAACGCGGATATACAAAGGTTGAAAAACTCACATCAGCAAACTATGAAGGTACCAAACATTCACACGAATGTATCTTGATTATCTGCGAGGGAGATTCGGCCAAAACTTACGCAACAACTGGGATCGATATTGGCGTCTATGGTAAAGAAGGTCGTGACTATTTTGGGATTTATCCGTTGCGTGGTAAGATTCTCAATGTGAGAAAGGCTAAGGTAAAACAAATCACTGAAAATAAGGTCATTACTGATCTTATCAATGCTTTGGGATTAAGATATGGTGTTGATTATACAGATGAAAAGGAGTTCCGCACATTGAGATATGGAACTTTAATGACTCTGACAGATGCAGATGTAGACGGTCTTCATATCTTAGGTCTTGCTTTGAATTGTATTCATACTTTATTCCCAACTTTATTCCAGCGAGAGAAATCGTTTGTTGTTCATATGAGTACTCCTATCGCCAAGATACCTTCATTAAAAAACAAGGTATTTTTTGACGAGAGAGAGTACAATGAGTTTATGAAAACTAACAATCATCGATACAAGACAAAGTATTACAAGGGATTGGGTACATCAAGTCGAACAGAAGTCAAGGAAACGTTTGGACAAAAAATGATTGAGTTTATTCCTAACGATGATATGGATACGGATATGATTAAAGTATTCCATAATGAAAAGGGTCTTTCGGATAAAAGGAAACGATGGCTTTCTGATTATGATCCTATGGGATATAAGGATTTTGATAATGGGAAGGGCATCACACAAATGTCATTCTCTGATTTTCTCAACCATTATATGATCCAGTTTAGTATTGCTGATTGTGAAAGAAATATTCCAAACTTGATGGATGGATTAAAACAATCGCAAAGAAAAGTATTGTATGGTTGTTTGAAGAGAAAGTTGAAGTCTGACGTTAAGGTTGCTTCCCTGGCTGGATATATTACAGAACATACAAAATACCATCACGGCGAAGTAAGTCTACAAGATACTATTAAGGGTATGGCATCTTGTTACACTGGTGGAAATAATTTACCTATATTGGCAAGATCCGGAGAAATGGGATCACGCCTTCAGGGTGGAAAAGATTCAGCTTCTGCGAGATATGTAGAGACACATCTTGAAGAAATCACTCGTCTCATTTTTCACGAGGCAGATGATTGTCTTTTGAATCGTATTATCGATGATGGTGTAGTTGTAGAACCAGAGTTCTATGTTCCATGTCTTCCAATGGTTTTGGCAAATCCTTGTAAGGCAGCTATTGGTACAGGATGGTCTTCAACTATGCCAAGTTTTAACCCTCTTGATATTATCAAATGTATCAAGATTTGGTTAGAGAATGATGGATGTGCTGGAGACGAAGAAGGAAATAGTTTGTTTCCTGATTTGGTTCCATGGTATCGCGGATTTAAGGGAGTTATCGAGCAGATTGAGCATGATAAGTTTATGACACACGGTGTTCTTGAACGTATAGATGAAGATACGATTGCTGTTAATGAACTTCCAATTGGTATGTGGACAGAGGACTTTGAATCGTTATTGCAAGATCTAAAATCAGAAAAGAAGATCAAGTCTTTCCGCATTAACTATACCGTATCTGAAATATACTTCGAGATTGATGAAGCTAACGGTATCGAATGCACTGAAAAAATGCTTAAAATGTCAAAACCTGTAAGAACTAGTAACATGGTATTGTTCAATGAAGATCATCGTCTGCAAAAATTTAACAGTGTAGATGAGATCATCGATCAATTCTGCCGCGTTAAATACGAATACACTGTAAAACGTAAAGCACGATTGTTGAAAGACTGGATCAATGATCTTACACTGAACGAAAATCGCAAGAGATTTATTAGTGAGATTATTAATAAGGACTTGATCATTTTCCAACGCGATGAAAAGGATGTAATTACAGATATGGAAAAGGCTGATTATTACAAGTATAACAAGAAACAGAGTGAGGATGACGATCAGGATGATCAAGAAGACGACGGAAAACGTGAAACTGGTTATGATTATCTCCTAAAGATGCATATGCGTAGTTTCACCAAGAATAAGATTGGTGAAATTCAGAAAGAGATTGATCGGTTAACAAAGAATATCAATACTTTGAAGAAAACTTCTGAGAAACAGATATGGTTGAATGATTTGACTACCTTCGAACAATTCTATTCAAAGATGTTGGTCAAACTAGAGAAAGAACTCGATCAACCCATCTCTAAGAGAAAGAAGAAAGGTGGTAAAAAGAAGTAAAATCATCTTGAATAATATAAAGTGTAAGGATGACTATCAAGAAAGATGAAGTTAAAGAGGAATTTTGTACATCTTGTACCGGAGATGGACTTGCAATTGCAGGTGTAGATTCTACATCAGGATCTGTAACAAAATCAAAACACAAAGTATGGAAGCAAATATTGTTATGGAGTGGTGTTGCGTTATGTATTATTGTTGCAATATTAGTGGTGTTGGGAGTGATAATAAAGTAAAGGTTTTATATACCAAGTATATAAAACTATTATGTAGTCATAGTACTGACAACATGTTTAACAAATTCATTGGTTATGTTGTTATCTTGATTCTTGGACGCTTTCCTAACATTGTGTTTAGCTTCGAACATAACTGCAAGCAAAGTGTTCAATGTAGCTTGTTCTACTTCTACATCATCAAGATCCCATCCTTCCAAATCATGTGAAGTAGCGTATAACGAGTCACTTTTTTCCTTGATTTCGTCAATACATTCGTCAATAAGTTGGTTATTCTGCTCCTCTATACTATTGAAAAATTTAGGTGCTAATTTGGTTAGATTAGGATCTGTAACATACTGACCATCAGAGTTCTTATATTTTATCTTTTTCCTAGCATAGTCTACACACAATAATCTATCTTTAAACGGATGTTCTAGGGCAAATTTAGCATATCCGAGAGCTCCTTCTTTTATGTGATCTAGTGTAAGATATTCAGAACAGTTTTTCATATGGGATTTTGTAAGAGGTAATAGACTGATATTTTGAGTGTTGTTGGTTGTTGTCGTGGGTCTTTTTACCGCTTTGACATCTACATTCTCTAACTTATCTTGTAAATCTTTGATTTGGAGTTTATATTCTTCCAATTGTTCTTTGTATTCTTTCAGTTGTTGTTTATAGCTTTCAATACTCTGTTTATATTTAGTTTCTTCGTTTAACTTGATCATATCTATACATTTTTCTTTATGATAATTCAGCCCATGATTAGACGTAAACGTCTTATTGCATATACATAAATACTTATTAGTTTGTTCTGATCCTCTTAATTTAAGGCAATATTTAGCCTTTTCTATATGCGTATTTAGATTAACTTTACTACTTAATTCTTTACCACAATACTTACAAATATACTTCATTTATCTATTTACAATAATTTTTTAAATGTTTTTAAATTTTGTTAAATTTTTGTAAATCAGTTCATTGATATACAGACTGTAATACCTTGATTTTTGATTTTTTATATCGTCAACACAAAAATTGTGTGTGTTGACGATTTTTCGTACAAAGTACATGTCCTACAAAGTACGAAATTATAATAAGTATTCTGTGATTTATATCAACAAAAAGCGTGCATTGACCATTTAGGATACAAATTCTATACATTCTTTTATAGCACTCTTAAAATAATCTATATCCTTATCTATAGGGAGTATAAATCGTTCACGATTTGCTTGTTCTCGACATCCTCTCAATCTCTGAAAGACCATAGTTTCTACTACACTCATACTATCATCGTCATTACATCCCGCGTAGTAGACAACCTCGTGCTCGTCAGACTTGTTGTAGGTAGAGAGACGGGAAGTAAGGTTCTGGGCCTTACCAAGTATGTATACTCTATCTTTCTTCATTCTCCGTGTAGTAAGAATGTATATCACATTTTGTTCTGAATATTGTATACGGGGTTGTCTTTTTGAGTACCTCTTGGTCAGAAGTTGTATTTTCAGATCTTTGTCAATATTTTCAGCTTGTATCTGGCGATAGGTTTTAGTAGCGGTAATATCTACCTTACCAGTCATCATCACCTCATAGACCCAAGCAGAGACTAGCACATCAAATCGCGGTGATATCCACTGAGCTATGTTAATTGCTATCTGTGGATGTACCCATGTTGATCTTTCTTTATTTGAGCCTGAAGTGTACTTGATTAAATCGTCGGTGCTAATTAGCACCGACGAAGAAAGAACCTGTAGAAAGGCTTTAGTTCGTTGAAGACGATTCCATGCTTTAAACTCTTTGCCTCCGGCCTTACAGAGGTTAGTAATATTGATATACCCGTCTTCCTCTCTATGTTCAATTATATATCCTTTATCTAGTTCTAAGGGAGTAAGTTGGTATTCAGGTTCTTCATCGTTTTCATCGTGTTCTTCCTGTTCTATTTCAATCACTGCTTGTTCTTCAAAAGATTGCGATACTGCTTTGATAGCTACATTCTCTAACTTATCTTGTAGATCTTTGATTTGGAGTTCTAACTTTACAATAGTATCTTCATGTGTTTTATTCTTATCTTGTAAGGATGTGATAATTATATCCTTTTCTTGGGTAGATGTTATTATTGATATTGATAATTTCTTAGGTACACAAGACAATTCATGACGTTCTAGGTCTATTTTTTGTGTGAATATTTTAGTACAAAAGTTACATACAAATTTTGTACTTGTTTTACCTTGCAATTTAAGACAGTATTTAGCTGTTTGTTGATGATTACGAAGAGATGTTTTTGTGCTAAAAATATGATTACAATATTCGCATTTATTCATTTATACTGATTCAAGATATTTTTAAATGTCTTTGGGAAAAATCCAAAGACATTCCAAAGTATTCCAAAGTATTCACTAGTATTATTAATATATCTGAATATACCTCATTAAAAGATTTGTATAGGATAATTCTTTTCTACAATACTATTTGACACATCTCTAGACAGTATTTAACATTTTTTATGAGCGAATTTAACAATATTGATTAAATATTGTTAAATTTGATTAAATCTGATTAAATCGTAAATACATTTACTGATTAGACTGTTCATCTGATTGAGAAGGACCTTCATCGCCATCGTCAGGTAATGGATCTGAAACAGGTTCGTCAAAATCAAGCACGGCATCCTCGACAAGATATTTAATAAACGAATTATCATCTCGAGGTAATCCAGAATCTTCTCTAGCTTTC
>Ga0180120_10000099_pt1 | contig 39751 bp, 25 predicted proteins | sample CPBDNA_3_FD_129677 | JGI IMG/M metagenome (GOLD analysis project Ga0180120, IMG submission 129677) | Freshwater to marine salinity gradient microbial communities from Chesapeake Bay, USA - CPBay_Spr_31_0.2_DNA (version 2) (version 2) | ecosystem: Environmental > Aquatic > Marine > Coastal ... | reverse complement strand
TATCGGATGTAGCGCCAGTCGCGGTTGATGATCGCATATTCTCCCGGATGCATATGGGGAAGAAAAACGGAGCGGTCTTCGGCATTGTCCGGGGTGGCTAAGGTGGATGCGATGGAAGTTCCTTCGAGCCTTTGCTTGGTTTGAGGAAGTCCGCACATCTCGACAAGGGTCGGATACATATCGATCAGACTGACGCTGACATTGGTTGTCTTGTTCTTAGCCACTCCAGGACCCGACCAAATGAATGGAACATTGGAGGTCCTTTCCCATAGGGTGTGTTTTCCCCAGTCTCCTTTTTCGCCCAGATGATATCCATGATCACTCCATAGAACGACGATGGTATTATCGGCATAGGGGCTTGCTTTCAGGGCGTCGAGGACACGGCCAATCATGGCATCGGCATAACTGATATTGGCAAGGTAGCCATGAATGGCATCATCCCATGCATCCAAGGACTGCAGTTTTTGCACGATTCGGGAACGGGCCGTTTTCATTTTTTTGATCTTCTCGGGAAGATCAGCCAAGTCGTCTTTCTTAATTGGGGGGAGTGCTATTTTTTGCGGATGGTAGAGATCAAAATATTTTTGTGGGCAATAGTTGGGGTAGTGGGGGGCGTAGAGACCAACGGCCAGAAAGAAAGGCTTGCTGTGCTTCTTCTTTAATTGTTCAACCGCCCAGTTCGCCCGCTTGGTATCGGCCATATCCTTTTCTTTATTGTTGGGGATACCGGCCCATTCGAGAAACATGCCGCCAGTGATTTCCTGTCCGCGGTTGTAGATGCTTGCGGTAAAGGGGTTAGGGAATGGGGTTTCTTCGCTCCAAGAATTCATGGGCCATCCCGTTTGCCTTTGCTCAGGATTGCGCAGAAAGAAGTGTGTCCAATCCCTCACATCAATCGCTCCGGCTGGGTGATGGAAAAGTTTACCTGCTCCATAGGTTGAATACCCGGCCTTGGTGAAGCTGGTTTGCAGGGATTCAATCTCCGGATGATCCACAAAGTAGTTTGCACTTTGGTAACAACCGGTGGTCGAGGCAAACTGGCCGGAAAAGATGGCGGCCCGACTCGGGGCACAGAAGACACCGGCAGTGTGGGCATTGCTGAAGTTAACTCCGCTTTTGGCGAGTTTGTCTATGTTGGGAGTGATGGCCCGTGGGTTCTTACCAAGACAACCGATCCAATCGTTCATGTCATCTACGGCAAGGAAGAGAACATTGGGCTTATTTTTTGCCTGCAGTGGTATGTAGAGAAACAGAAAACTGAAAGCCAGTGAAAGAATAAGATGAGTAAGTGCGGTCATGATTTAATCTTCAATTTTATAAAGCTTCCGAAGTCGATGAAGTTCTTTTTTCATCGCCTCAATATTGGCAGTTTGGGATTTCTTTGCATAAAGATTTATCATTTCCATGGGATCTTTTTGGAGATCGAAGAATTCCCAAGTGTTAAGAGTATTGTCCGGAAAACGAATCAGCTTTTGTTTGCCATCCGTTACCCCATAGTGAATGGGGACCCCGTGTCCACCTGCTTCGTAGTAATGGTAGTAATGTGCCTTTCTCCAGTCTTTCGGGGTATTACCCTTAAAAAGAGGAAGTAGGGATTCTCCCTGCATATCCTTGGCAGGTTTCGCTCCGGCAAGTTCCAGAAAAGTAGGGGCGAAATCTAGGTTGGAAACCAGTAGATCGTTTTTACTCTGTGGTTTAACTCTATTGGGCCAGCGAACAAGAAGGGGAGTGTGAAGGCTTTCCTCGTACATCCAGCGTTTGTCAAACCAGCCATGTTCTCCGAGCCAGAATCCCTGGTCTGAACTATAAATTACGATGGTGTTTTTAGTCAGTTTTTTACGATCAAGGTACTCGAGCATTCGGCCAATGTTCTCATCCACTGCTTTTACACAGCGCAGATAGTTCTTGATGTATCTTTGATAGTGCCAACGGGTACGATCTTTCCCTGTTAGATTTGCCTTTATGAAGGCTTCGTTTTTGGGGCGGAAGGCATTGTCGAACTGTTTATATTGTTCGGGGGTAAACTTGCTTGCATAGCTGAGCATGAGGCGTTTTTCACCAATATGATCGGCAATGCCCATTTTGTGTTGAGCGGAAGCGGGACTACGACCCGAATAATCGTCAAACAGGGTGGTGGGTTCCGGGATTTCGATGTCATCAAATTCATGGAGATGACGGAGGGCAGGCTCCCATTTGCCGTGCGGGGCTTTGTGTTGGCACATGAGAAAGAACGGCTTGTCGGGATCCCGTTGGTCAAGCCAGGTAAGTGCCTGATCTGTGATTACATCCGTGGTGTATCCAACATGGTCAGTATTTTTTCCATTGGTAAAGAGCATAGGATTATAGTATTGCCCCTGTCCTTTCAGAACCTCGAAATGATCGAATCCTGTGGGAGTCGATTTAAGATGCCATTTACCAACTATAGCAGTCTGATACCCAGTTTTCTTCAATAACTTGGGAACCGTTTGCTGGCTGCCATCGAAAACATTTTTGTTGGTCAACTGTCCATTCAAATGTGAGTACTTTCCGGTAAGGACGACCGCACGGGAAGGTGCGCAAATTGAATTGGTGACCAGACAGTGATTAAACATCATTCCTTCCTTTGCAATTCGATCGAGATGAGGAGTCGGAGCAATCTTGGCTAAGGGCCCACCGTAGGCAGAGATGGCATTTAATGCATGATCATCGGTAAAGATGAAGAGGATGTTGGGTTGTTCTTTATTGGTGGCATTTAATGTGCCACTACAAAATAAGAGTGATATCGTGAGTGAAAGGAATGATTTCATAAAAGACTAATGTTCCCTAGATATAATTTATTACTGAAGGAATAAAATTAGGTTTCCTCCATCTGTGGATAAGTGTAAAAACCCGTATGCATAAAAAAACTTTCATATTTATTTGGGGATTAATCTTTTCGGTAATGGGGCAGTTATGTTCGAAAAACAAAAAACCGAACATATTGATTTTGTACGCCGATGATCTTGGCTATGGCGATCTAAAAATTCTGAATCCAAAATCAAAAATTCCCACACCTCACTTGGAAAAATTGGCTAAGGAGGGAATGATTTTTACAGATGGTCATTCTTCTTCGGGGATCTGTACGCCCAGTCGCTATGCTTTACTAACCGGGAGACATCATTGGCGCAAGTTCCATGGAATCGTTAATGCTTTTGGGAATTCCGCTTTCGATTCAGACAGGCTTACCATGCCGGAGATGTTGAAGGAGTGTGGGTATGCGACCGCCGCGATCGGAAAATGGCACCTCGGATGGAACTGGGATGCTATTAAAAAGCCCGGAGCTAAACCAATTAAGCAAGGAAAGAAGTCTGGATACGGACCCGATGCCTTCGACTGGTCCAAGTCGATACCCAATGGTCCGCTTGATCATGGCTTTGATTATTACTTTGGTGATACGGTTATCAATTTTCCACCCTACTGTTGGATTGAGAACGACAAGGTAGTCGATATTCCGGACACGATGATGGATACATCCAAATGGAAAAAGATCAAGGAGGGGGGCTGGGAATGTCGCCCGGGACCGATGTTTTCTGGGTGGGACCCGTATGAAAATATTCCCACGACCACAGGAAAGGCGGTGGAGTACGTAAAGAATCAGGCAAGTAACGATAAGCCTTTCTTTCTTTATTTTGCTTTTCCGTCACCACACGCCCCGATTATTCCCAACGATGAATTCGATGGTAAGTCAGGTGCCGGACCGTACGGGGATTTTGTGTATGAAACCGATGATGCCTGTGGCCGTATTCTCAAGGCACTCGAGCAGAGCGGACAGGCGGATAATACGATGGTTATCTTCACCGCGGACAATGGCCCTGAGGGGTATGCCTACAAACGCGATGAAACTTTTGACCATTGGTCGGCCGAACCTTTTCGCGGATTGAAAAGGGATATCTATGAAGGAGGTCATCATGTTCCTTATATAATTAAGTGGCCAGGGGTGACCAAGGCGGGAAGTACCTGTGATAAGCTGGTTTCCCAAATTGATTTCATGGGCACAATTGCCTCTTCACTCGGGTATAAACTACCGGATGGTGCCGCGGAAGATTCCCATGATCTGTTACCTTTGCTGAAGGGAAAAAAAGCTAACCCGCGAACGGTACATGTTCACAATACCCGTGAAAGTTCATGGGCTGTTCGGGTTGGGGAATGGAATTTGATCGTAGGTAAAACAGGATACCACTCCAGAGTTCAGAAGAGCTGGGAGGAAAAACGGAATTATCCTCCAGATGATGAGGACGAGGTCGAACTTTACCACTATGCAAAGGATATCAGTCAGAGAAATAATCTGGCCAAGAAATTCCCCAAGAAGGTGACCGAGTTACAGAAAAAACTTAAGAATGCGAGAGAGCGTGGCTTTACTGCCCCCCGGTTGGTCGGTTCTCAATAGCCTAATTCCTGTAAGTCGACTCGCTCATTTATCGCTTGGCGTAAGACCAACCGTGCCCCGTCCCGATGCGATCGTCGGACTTTGCAAGTTTTGGAATCTTACCCAAAGGAGCAAGGGTCTTTCTCCACGCCGCGTGTTTGGCTGAAAGGCATTCGACAATATCAGTGTGGTTCTTAGCGATGTTCTTTTCTTCCTTGGGGTCGACCTCGAGATCAAACAATTGCCACGGATCTTTGTCGTACTTTTTGTAGAGCCTCCATTTCTTCCAACGCACTGCAATCATATGTCTTCTTTCAGCGTCTCCGGGTTCGTTGTTGAGCCAAAAAAGATACTCGTGGGGCTCTTCCTTGTTCTTTTCTGTTATAAAGGGGATTAAATTCACTCCGTCGCAATGCTTTGGAATGGGCAAGCCGGCTACCGAGGCAATGGTGGAATAGAAATCGAAATTGGCGATTTGCTTGTGGTAGTCCTTTCCCTGAGGAATGATACCTGGCATTGAAAAAATCGTCGGTACGCGCACCCAGCCTTCCTGCTGGGTTCCATTTCCTTTGCCTCCTCGATAGGGGGCAGAGGATCCTTCCTCACCGACATTGGCTCCGTTGTCGCTTGAGAAGATGACAAGTGTGTTCTTGCAAAGGCCATGTTTGCTCAAAGCTTTGGTGAGCTTGCCCACCTGGTCGTCAACCGAGACGATCGCTCCCGCCAATTTGCTCCGCTTGCCTTTGGCAGTTGTGCGTTTGGTCAAGCTTGGAGGAGCCTCGTCGTTTTTGGAATGGACGGCTTCGGGGGACCAGTAGAGAAAGAAAGGTTCGGCCTTGTGGCGCTCGATGAAGGTGACGATATTGTCCCCGTCATAATCGGTCAGCCACTGGGTCTTTCCTTCTTTATTGGTGCAAAAATATTTGGATCCTTTTTTCTTGGGTGGTTTCTGGGCGACCTCGTCGAAACCGACTTGGAGCGGTCCTTGCACTTTCGACCCGACATCCCATTTGCCGATCTGTCCGGTGACATAACCATTCTTGCCCATAAATTTTGCAAGGGTGGGGCGGTCTTCGGGGATGGGTAGACCGCGGGACATTCCATACTTGCCAAACCTTTGTCCGTACTGGCCCATCATTAAGGCACACCTGCTTGGGCAGCAGGGCGGGTTGGTAATATAAGAAGCGGTGAAGCGTACTCCTTCTTTAGCCAAGCGGTCGATGTGTGGGGTGGGTATATCTTCACAGTCATAACAACCGATGTCTCCGTACCCTAAGTCGTCGATATAGATGAGCACGACATTGGGCTTCTCCGCAGATGTTAGTTTATGTCCTATTGAAATGAAAAGAAGGGCAGCACATAACAGCCCATAAGAATAAATGGGAATTCTCATAATTTGAATTTTCTAAAACCTAGTAGCGGAATAAAGGAATTAGAACTTCCGGTATCTGCCTTTAAGATGCGGGTTCGCTTCGGGGAGGTTGGTCACCTTCATTTTCTTGGCATTCCAGTTGAGGCGCTTACCTGGGAACTGGCAGGCTACAACACCGAGGCAGAGCGATTCCGCCAACGGTCCGGAATAATCAAACCCGGCTAAGGTCTTATCCTTTCCCTCAATGGCATCGAGGAATTGAGTGTAGTGGTCGACACCGACTATATCCGTCTTGGGGATATTTTTGGTTACACTATCTGGATAAAAGGTTGGCATTGAACAGTGCGGCAGAACCATACGTCCATTTTCACCTACGAACACGGCACCCTGCTTGGGAAGTTCATCCCCGTTTGGCAACATTAAGTCTGGGTTGTTTTTGTGTCTGGGGGCATCGGCTCCGTCCCACCAAGTAAAGGTGAAATTATCGGTGGTGTATTTGGTTGGGTTAAAGCCGTAACGAACCATGTTCTTTTCCGCATGCCCAAAGCCATTTGGTTCGCGGCAATCGGCCTCCACCCATTTTGGATCCTTGAGATCCAATGCCTTGAAGGGAGTGTCAAAAATATGGATGCCCATATCACCGAGGGTACCGCATCCAAAATCGAGAAGCTTACGCCACTGACCGGGATGATAAACCTTACTTACATAATCATGCATCGGAGCCGTGCCTAACCATAGATTCCAGTCAAGGGTAACGGGTACTTCAGACTTTTCCTTAAAGGGTTCCCCGTCATATCCCCAGGTTTTGAATGACCAGACATAGACCTTACTCACCTTTCCAATCAGACCTTCCTGAATATAATGACGGGCTAAACGGTAGGCTTCACGTGATTGATTCTGAATCCCCATCTGAGTGGTTAGTCCTTTTTTGGCAGCAAATTCTGCCAGTTGACGGGCTTCCTTAAGCTTGTGGGTGAGGGGCTTTTGTAGATAGATATGTTTGCCTCTTTCCATCGCATCCATGGTGGCCGGGTAGTGGGTATGATCGGGCGTAGAAATAGAAACCGCATCGATCTTGTCGTCCAGTTTGGCAAGCATTTCGCGATAGTCCTGAAAGGCGGTGGCACTTTTAAACTGTTTGGACCAGGTGTCCATTTTGCCGTGAGCGTAATCGACATCACAAAGTCCGATCACTTCCACATTACTATGCTTGGCAAGATACATGGTATCAATGCGGCCCTTTCCGCCTGTCCCGATATGGGCGGTACAGATCTTACTGTTGGGTGACTTGGCCCGTAAACCGGAGGGAAGAATAAAAAAGCTGCCAACTGCAGCTGTGGATTTAATGAAGTCTCTGCGTGTGTTATTTTTCATGATGAGTAAAAATTTAAGGATCTTTTGTAATTAAGAATATCAATCTGTTTATGTTACAAACACATAATTTATTACGAATAAAATTTATTTTGCTAAGATGTTTTTTATTTCCTGCTTTGCTTTCGAGAAGTCAAAAACACCGTCTTTCATCGAATAATGCATCCGCTTGGTAGTGATGGCTCCGTTAATATGTACACTGACAAGCCGGATCTGATGGTTTCCATCGCGAAGGTCGCCCACTTCTAAAAAGAATTCATTATTCGGGTTGAGGACGGAAGTCCAACTCGTTGCATCGTAGTTGTTGTTTACCATGTAACCCCGTTGTCCTTTGTTTTCTCCATCATTATAAGCAATCATGGCAACGGCAGGTATGGTTGATTCGATCGTTCCATTTATCTGGATGGCACCATTCTTTGTAGATAAGCTGAGTTTCTTGTACCTTAGAGATGGAGGCTTTTTAGCTTGGTTAGTGGATCCTCTAAATAAGGGGTGGACGAGGAGACGTAGAGCACTGGAATGGGTAAGGAAAGATCCTTTCCCCTGGAGCCATTCTTTTCGGTAAGTGTAATTACCGGCACCCATCAGTGCTGTTCCACGAGTAGATTCCTTCTTGGTGCCCAAGTTATGTGGTAAAGATAAGCCGTGCCCGAGTTCATGAATAGTGCCTCCGATATACACTGTATTAAATCGGTTTAGGGTAAACGGTTCGAAACCTCGGTGTTCCTTGACCTGCAGGATTATCTTTTTGGGGTCAGGCTTGAGCCCTTCAATGGAGAGCCATTCCATGTCAGCGGTGAAACAGATTCCCTTATTATGATTCGCCCCCATGCCGTAGTAAGGGGAATAAATAGTAACTTTTTTACCATCGGTTTTAGAGAGACCGCAAACAATGAGAAGGGTTTCTTCTTCAGAATTAATTCCCTTCGCTCGTAGAGCTTTAAATACTTCTCCCTTAATTTTACCTCCAGATTTGTAAGTATAATTAGCATCTTTATGAATACCCTGAACTTCGTGCAATTTAAGAATGCCATTTTCTTTTTCTAGGGAGATTGTAACTTGGTTGTACCCAAGTCGATTCATTTCAGTACGAAAGAAATTTTGAATATCTGTCATAATCCCATTCCACCTTTTGCGATGATCTTTGATAGGTTTTCGATCGGCGGGGTAAAAATAAACCACTCGTAATTTTTTATCTTCTAGATTTTTATTTGAGTGTGATTGGAGAATTTGTGAAATATATTTGGACTGTTGGGATTGAGATTTGAAATCATTCCAATTTTCGAAAGTAGGATTTTTAGTTTTTGGGTTGGTTCCAAATGCAGACAGTCCCATCGTTATGTAAAGTATGCAAAGTGTAGGAATGATAATTGTCCTCATTCATAAATAAGAAACTGTATTAAATATTTGATCGACCTTTTTTTATGGATTTTTGTTTATTTTAAATTTGTGGTACTCACCAATTTTTAAAAACTCGAGTTGGAGTACGGTAGATCAAGGATGTCGCAAATCGAAAGAAAAAATACGCAAAATGCGGTATTGTTTTATCCGGATTTTGTGTATTGTGAATCATTTATTTTGCTAACGGTAAATAGTGAAATAACCTCATACGATTTTCTTACCCTCAAAACCTCTATGAAGTCATTAGATCTCTACACTTTCTTTTTAGTTCTTATTACATCCAGCGTTCAATTTAGTAATGCTAAACCTCCGAAGGGTTTTGAGAAAATCGATCAGCAGATCGTGATAAGCACAATGGAAGCGCAGATGAAATACGATGTCCAGAGCTTTAGTGTCAAGCCAAACGCAAAGATAAAAGTAGTCTTCAAAAACCCAGATTCCCTTCCCCATAATCTAATATTTTGCACGCCAGGAAAAAAGAAGGGTGGAGATAAAGGTCAGGAAGTAATCGATGCTGTTCTTAAACTTGGAGATCAAGGAGTAAAAATGGATTGGGAACCAAAGGGACATCCTCGCATACTTGCCAGTTCTGGAATGGTGCAACCTGGGAAAGAGATAACCTTTTATTTTAAAACCCCAAAGGTGGAGGGTGACTATCCATATATCTGTACTTTTCCCGGGCATTATCAATTAATGAATGGTGTGATGGGTGTTACCCAAAAAGCCAATCCAATTACTAATTTAAGTTACAAGATTTATCATGGTGAATGGAGCAAGTTGCCAGATTTTTCTGAATTGAAACCGAAAAAAACAGGGACTCTTGCCAATGGATTATTCGATATAACTCGCAGTGAAATCAAAAATAATTTCGGCTTTGTTTTTCAGGGAAAAATTAATTGTATTAACGATGGAAAGTATACCTTTACTCTTTCCTCAGATGATGGATCCATTCTATTAATCAACGATAAGGTCGTGGTAGATAATGATGGGATTCATGGAATTGAAACCGCGAAAGGTTCGATAAAACTTAATAAGGGAAAGCATAATATTGAGGTGAGATATTTTGAACGAGGGGGCGGGGAAAATCTTACCGTCAAATGGTCGGGACCGGGCTTTAATAATAAAGCACTTTCGAAAAGTTTACCGAAACGCGGTCAATTGGTCGAAGGTATGTTGCTTGAAGCACCAAAAGGGGAAGCCATTATTTATCGAAATTTTATTGATGGTGCTGGTCCGCGTGCAATTGGAGTGGGTTATCATGAGGGCTTAAATTTGGCTTTTGATGCTAATAATATGAGGTTGGCAATGATTTGGCATGGTGACTTCATCGATGGAGCACGGCATTGGATTGCCCGCGGTCAGGGATTTCAACCGCCAGCGGGTAATGATGTTACCCGATTTCCCGAGGGTCTAGCCATAGCCGAATTGGACTCGAGTGATTCCCCTTGGCCAGAATCCGAATATCGAACGAAAGAGTTGGCTTTCGGTGGATATGTATTGGACAAGATGCAAAGACCCACTTTCAAATACAGTCGTAATAAGGTTTCGATTACGGATAATGCCATTCCAATAGCAGATACATCCGAGGAAATTCCCGGTAAAATTAAGCGTTTGATCAGATTTTCCGCAAAGGAAGGTCCGACGAATCTATATTTTCGTATTGCTGAGGGTAATTTTGAAAAAAAGGACGATTCCTTCCAAAATGAAGAATTAGTTGTCCGAGTGAAAGGTGGTGATGTATTTACTCATGAGGATGAATTGCGTGTTCCTATCGTATTCAATGGTAAAACGGCCCAGCTTGAAATTACTTATTCCTGGGCTGAATAATTGAGCCTAATCAAATATTAAATAAAATTTAGATTATGAAAAATTTAACCTTCTCGTTTCTTTCTTTTGTCTGTGTAACTACGATAATGCACGCGGATGACCCTTCCGGCACATTACCGGTTGAGTCCGACTATTATCCAATCACCACCATTCCTCTTCCTGAAGGAGAAGTGATCGAAGTGAGTGGGATTGATATTCTACCTGGTAATAAGGTGGCTATTGCGTCTAGACGTGGTGATATCTTTGTTGGCGAAGATGTCTTTGGAGAAGAACCCAAGCCAAAATGGACTTTGTTTGCACGCGGACTTCATGAAGTTCTTGGGATTGCCTGGAAGGACGGTTGGCTCTATGCGACCCAAAGGCCCGAGGTCTCTCGTATCAAGGATAGCAATGGTGATGGCCGAGCTGATGTATTTGAGACGGTTGGCGACGGATGGGGTATCAATGGGAATTACCATGAATACGCATTTGGTACCCGGCATGATAAAAACGGGGATATTTGGGTTGTGCTTTGTTTGACAGGATCGGGGGGGGCAGATGATCAGAGTCCTTTTCGAGGATGGTGCATGCGAGTAACTCCAGAAGGGGAGACTATTCCAACAGGTTATGGAATTCGTTCTCCAGGCGGGATTGGATTTAATCATTTGGGGGATGTTTTTTATTGTGATAATCAAGGATTATGGAATGGTTCAAGTTCCTTGAAACACCTTCGACCCGGTGGGTTTCAAGGAAATCCAGTGGGAAATAAATATTTTGCCCTGACTGACGCTCTTGGCTCCATGCCTCCGGAACCAGAGACTGGGAGTCGAATTGAAGTAGAACGTAAGAGGGTGGCCGATCTTGTTCCTCCGCCTGTAGTTCTTCCTCATGGCAAAGTCGGTAATTCGCCGGCTGGAATTGAGTGCGATGAGACAGGCGGCAAATTTGGCCCTTTTAAAAACCAACTTTTTGTATCCGAGCAGACTCACTCGAAAGTGCACCGTGTTTTTCTTGAAAAGGTGAATGGTTTTTATCAGGGAGCGGTCTTTCCGTTTCTCGAAGGTTTTGGATCCGGTAATATCGTGGCGAGGTTCGCCAAGGATGGCAGTATGTTCACCGGTGGTACCAATCGTGGATGGGGTTCAAGAGGAAAAAGCCCTTTCTCTTTTCAACGGGTAAACTGGACAGGGAAGCTTCCATTCGAGGTTCACGAGATGCGGGTGAAGCCTGATGGCTTTGAACTAACCTTTACGCAGGAAGCCGACATTAAAACATTGGCCGATATTTCTTCCTACACCATGGAGACCTACACATACATCTATCAAAAGGGATATGGGAGTCCAGAGGTTGATGGAACGGTTCCAGTGATTACACAAGCGATTCCCAGAAAGAATGGTAAGTGCGTTCATTTACAAGTTGATGGAATGGTAAAGGGGCATGTGCACGAATTAAAAATGCCTGGCATTCGCAGGAAAGATACTGAACAACCACTTCTTCATGAAGTTGCTTACTATACTCTTAACGAGATTCCTAAAAAGTAATCTGAATAATCCGTTTTAATTCAACTCCTTCTTTTCAGCGGGAGTAGATGTAAGTCCGAATCGATTTAGCTGGTAGCGGACTGGAGTGAGGTACCGGTTCACAATTCAATTTTCGATCTGTTTGAAAAGCCCTTTTGAAACCCATTCCCTTCGGAAGGTTAAGGTCGACTGCCTGAACTGTATCAGATGGGTTGAGTGCAATCACCACGATTCTTGATTTGTCATAGGTTTGGTAAGCGCTTACTTCAAGGGGAGTAGGGGATTTTAATTCAATACGTTTGGATCCCTTCCAGATAAAATTTGCGTACTGTTTAAAGAAGTAAAACTTCTTGGTTTTTTCGAGAAATTTTTGATAACCATTCGCTCCTCTTTTTTCTTCTACCAGGACAAGACCTTCATCACGGTGTTTTTGGCGGGTTTTCACATGTTTTACGCGATCTGGAGCCAGAGAATAAAGGAGACCCCACCACAAAAATGCGTTGGCTTCGGCCTGGGCAAATGTCATGTGCATATATTGAGCGGCTAAGATGGCTTTATCAAATTCAGTAGCACCTTCAAACCATCCATAGGTGTGCCAGACATCATTATTCCATTGGGCACCTGTGGTTTCAGTCATCCAAAATTTCTTGTTCGGAAAATTTTCTTTTCGGATCATTCCGATTTGGCGACTGTTTTCTCTTAGGATGTCAAGGCTACCATCAGTACCCTCTTTGTAACTATCGTACATGTGATAGGCTATAAGGTCTACTTTCGTGCTTCGAATAGTGGGGAGGAATCGTTTAAGTTCACTTCCTTTATAGCCAATATAGGCAAGGTCGGGGGCGGTGATGAGTAGATTGAGTCCAGCTTGGTCCAGTCTTGGCTTTAGTTTTGTTTCGATAAAGTTTCTCAGTCTTTTTGGGTCCCAGATACAAGTCTGAGTTCCAATATGAGAATAATTGGTTTCATTTTGAACTCCTAGATTGGTCACATTGATTCCCCATTCAATGTATTGTTTTACACGGCTAACAATTTCCTTTGCCCATTCATCCTCCATTTTGGGTTTCAAGAAATATTGTTTATTTTCTCCTTGTTGAATTTCATCGAGCCAATCTTCAGTTTTAAGAAGGGTGGAGGAGCGAGGTTGCCAGAAAGTAAGCAGTACCTCCAACTTCGGGTTCAATTTCATGGCACGCTTAAGAATTGCACGGTTGTGGTCGATAATTCCTTTTTTGGAAACCTCACCCTGTGCCCGAAGGATAGAAGTTTTCAATTCCTTGAATGCATATTCCATCGCCTCATCATCAGCCCGGGTTCCCCAAAATGCGATTGAGCCACCAAATCCATCAATCGATTGCCTGAGGTTTTCTGGGGAAGGGTTGATTTGGATAACTTGTTTCTGTGCCGATTTGGGTTCGCTTAAAAGCTTTGGTTTACAGGACTCATTAATACGAAGGTTTAGCCTTTCTTTAGCATAGGCTAAATCCACGGCGCAATCTGGATCATCTATGCAATTGGTGACCTCGCCCGGATCTGACTTTAGATCAGTTAATACTTGGGCGACAGTATTGCCTTTAGGGTCCCGCCATGCTGTGTAGCGGTAGTTTTTAAAGTGAATACTGTGTCCAGTGTTCTTTAGAGCTGGGTAGGAACTATATGCGTCTAGTCGGTGGCCAGCTTCCGGGTCAGAAAGAAGAGTTTTAAAACTTCGTCCCTGGCAGTGTTTCGGAACTGGAAGTCCAGTTAGTTCACAAAGCGTAGGGTACAAGTCAATTAATTCAACCAGACGATTGGTTTTTTGACCACCTTCATGTCGAGGATCTCTGACAATTAATGGCACACGAGTGTCACACTCAAAGTTTGTATGCTTACACCAACTCGAATGATCGCCAAGTTTCCATCCATGATCTCCCCACAATACAACAATCGTATTTTCTGCGAGATTGTTTTTCTCCAGTGCATTGAGTATCCGACCAACGCATGCATCTGCGTAGCTAGTGCATGCAGCATAACCGTGAAGAAGTCGTTTGTTGGTGTCATCAGAAAAATCTTTCGGACTTTTACCTTCAAAATCACTGTATTTGTGCATTTCATAAGCAAACTGATTAGCCGCATAGATCGGGTATCCTGGAGGAATGCTCTTGTTAGCTGGCATTCTGAATTCTTCTCTTACGTATAAGTCCCAATATTTTTGGGGGGCAACAAAGGGAAGGTGGGGTTTAGTAAGTCCGACAGCCAGAAAAAATGAATTGTTTTTTTTCTGACTCAGGTCTTTAAGAACTTCAATTGCCTTGGAAGTGGTTTGTCCATCAGTGTAAGTGTCATCGTGAACATCTGCAGATTCAGTAAGGGGACCTTTGGGCCGGTCTTTTTTGTCCCCCACTTTATTTTCCTTAATGGCTTTGTTTAGTGCTTCTACATTTTCCCTTTTTGCGTAATGAGGAACGCTTTTTGGCTTAATCCATTGTGACCAGTTTTGAGGGTCTACTCCCGGTCCGCTATTGCCATGATATATTTTTCCCAGACCGATCGTATTATATCCATTATTCATGAAATACTGATTTAATGTAAGTAAATGAGGATGCCTTTCTCTCCAGCCATCGACATGAAAAGTTTGCTCACCAGTAAGTGTTGGATACAGCCCGCTCATAATAGACAGTCGTGAAGCTCCGCAGACTGCTTGCTGGCAATAGGCTTTCTCAAAAAGCACTCCGGTTTCAGCAAGACGATCCATGTGAGGAGTTTTTACTTTTGACCCATAAATTCCTAGCTCTGGTCTTAGATCATCAATCGCAATAAAAAGAATATTCGGACTTCTGCCGTAAAAAACTGAATGAATTACCGAAATAAGGAAAATGAATTTTAGAACTAGTTTAATCATCGAAACTTATTTGGGTTGAAAAAGTAATAAAAATCAACACTTATGTACAATATTAACTATCGGCAACATTGTTTATTTAGCCAAATGTAACTTTTTCGAGTTTCATGAGTTAATAGATTTAAATTTATTAAGCCCCCATTGGGGTACTTTATTTCTTATCACAATTTTTTTCTTGTTACATTAAGTCTAATTTAATCTTCTGATTAGTAAGCCATACTACTTACACACAGCTCATGATTCGTTTTTTTATCACAGCCTGCCTTCTTCTGTTTACTTTGAATTTTGGTGCTTTCAGTATTCTTAAAGCAGTACCTAAGGACTTAAGCGAGGAAACTGATACGAAACGAAAGAGAAAAAAGAAGAACCGTCCGGAACGGGACACAAGACCAACCGATCCTAGTATTGCTCAGGAACTCAAGGAGCTGCCGTCCAAAAGAAATATTCCTCAGATTGAAGCGGATAAGAATTTTCGCATGACAGTGGATCAGATTAAATCGGCTTCTCTATGGATTGATCGTACTGTTGGAAATAGATTGATTAAGAGCGGGGTTCAGCCAAATAAGCAAACAGACGATTTTGTCTTTGTTAGACGAATTTATCTTGATGTGGCCGGTAGAATCCCGACCGATGGAGAAGCGAGCAGTTTCTTAACAAATAAAGACCCTGAAAAACGCAGAAAGCTCATCGACCAGCTTCTGCTTAGTGACGGTTATCGGTCCCATCTTTTTAATTGGATGGCAGATCTCCTTAGACACCGTGGGAAATTAAGAAGGAGTAATTTCAATCATTACGAAAGATGGTTAAAGGATCAAATTGCCCAAAATATTCGTTGGGATGAGGTCGTTTATAAAATGCTTACCGCAGAGGGAACTTTGGCCAGTTCCGGTCCTACAGGTTATTTGCTTAGAGATCCGGGAATGCCTTTGGATAACTTGTCCAATACACTCAATGTTTTTCTGAGTGCAAATGTTTCCTGTGCCCAGTGTCATGACCATCCTTTGGCAGATTGGACCCAGCGTGAATTTTATGAATTAGCTGCTTTTTTTGGGGCCACCGATGTGAGTGACCGAGATCCGCGTAAAGTGGGGAATCGATTAAAGTTACCGGACGGAAGTATTACCAAACAAGATGTTGCTTCCGCAGTGGCCCAGAACCTGGCCCGAGTTCACACAATATCGTCTCAGACATTGAAGTTTCCCGATGATTATGCCTACAGCGATGTTAAACCGGGAAGTCAGGTTGATCCTTTGCTTTTTGTCTGGGACGATGAAGAGTTAACTGTAAAAGTTGATGAAGCAGACCCAAGTAAATTGAGACAGAATTTTGCTGAATGGCTTACCCATAAAAAAAATCCTAGATTTGCCATAGCCATTGCGAATCGCTTGTGGAAGAGATTTTTTGGTTTGGGTGTACAGGAACCATTGGAGGATTTAGATGATCTCACGAAAGCTTCAAATCCTGAATTACTACAACTGCTTGGTAAGGTCATGGTCGCGGCAGATTTTGATCTGAGGGAGTTTCAGCGAGTAATTCTAAATTCCAAAGCCTATCAGGCGGTATCGAGCGTAACACCCAGCTCTGGAGATGCCGAAGATTACCTTTTCCCCGGGCCGGTTCTTAGGAGAATGTCTGCCGAGCAAGCTTGGGACTCGATTCTTGCTCTTGTATTGGGCAGCTCCCTTGATGATTATAAAGTCGACCGGTCAAACAGGGTTACCCGCTATGATTTTCCATATGAACAAATGAGTCCAGATGAAGTTCGGGAGAAAGTCTTATTAATGAAAAACAATGGTTATTTGAAATCAAACCAGAGAATTGTTGAGGCGGACTTTGTGGACGGGAAACGACCTGTCAAAATGAATGATTACTTTCTCTTAAGAGCTTCTGAACTCTCTCAACCTGCTCCAGAGAATCATTTTCTTAGAATGTTTGGGCAGTCATCCCGGGATTTGGTAAATGACTCCAGTGTTGAAGGAAGTATTCCTCAGGCTCTGATGTTGATGAATGGTGGAGTGCAACGCTTATTATATGATCGAGATGCCAGGCTTTCAAAAATGCTTAGAAGGTCAGGAGATTTTAAGTCAGCCGTTCAGTTTCTTTTTTTGAGCTTTTTCTGTCGCCCGCCTACTCCTGATGAAATGAATGCAATAGAGCAAGCTCTTGCTCAGGGAATGAAGAAAGAGGACCTAAGTTGGGCATTATTTAATTCCACTGAATTTCTCTTTGTTCAGTAAAACAATTAATTTTATATGATGAAACCTTTTCAATTTTCTAGAAGACAATTTGTCGAACAGTGTGCCCTTGGTGTTTTTGGCTTAACGGTTCTTCCTAATCTAAAAGCTTCCAACTCGCTTCCTTTGGGAGCTGGGTTTGGAAAAGCGAAGAGAATAATATTTTTGCAGGTCCGAGGAGGGATGAGCCATATTGATACCTTTGACCCGAAGCGTGGAAAAACCCAAGGACCCGGTAAAGCGATTAAAACAAAAGCAGATTTTCAGGTTACGGAATATCTTCCTAAGACTGCGAAAATTGCAGATAAAATTTGTTTAATCCGGAGTATGACTGCAAAAATTGGAGTTCATGGACCGGCTCAATACTTTATGCGCACTGCCTTTGCCCAACGTAATACCGTTAAACATCCAAATCTTGGGGCGTGGTCACAGCACTATCTCGGGTCAAGCCATGATACACTTCCCTCCTCTGCTTGTATCAATACTTCACCCAAACAAGGGAATGGATTCTTTCCGACCGCCTACAGTCCGATTCCCATTCTCGATCCCGATACCGGCCTTCGAAACATTGCTACGCGGGGAGGGAGCGAGGCATTGGGAAATAAATTAAAACTTTCTGAGAAGTTAAGCTCCTTTTTTTCAGCACGCTACCAGGATAACAATGTCAGGTCCTATCGCGAATTTTACGATAATACACTGAGATTACTTAAAAGTAAGGATCTCGATGCATTCGATATTTCAAAAGAGAACAGTGCTACTCGCGAAAAATTCGGTTTAAATAAGTTTGGCCAGGGGTGTTTGCTGGCTCGTCGACTTGTTGAAACTGGAGTCAGGTTTGTTGAGGTGGCAACCGATGGATGGGATATGCATAATAACTTGGAAAGTGAAATGGAAGATTTAAGTCCACCCTTGGATCAGGCATATGCTGCCTTGATTGCTGATTTGGAAGCAAGGGGATTACTGGATGAAACATTGGTGGTTCTGGCCACCGAGTTTGGTCGCAAGCCCCAATACAGCGGTAATGGACGTGGACATTATCCAATCTGTTACTCTTCTGTCTTAGCAGGTGGTGGGGTAAAAAGGGGCTATGTCTATGGTTCAAGCGATCAAGACGGAGCATTGCCGAATGATCCGGTCACGGTTCCGGACCTTCATGCAACGATCGGATGGGCCGCGGGTCTTCCCCTCCAAGAAAAATTTCAAGCATCATCAGGTCGTCCATTTCTAGTAGGTGGAGACAAGGCAAACCCCGTGATGGATGTATTTGCCTGAGGGTTTTTCAAGTTTGATCTCCTAATCATATGACGGCCAAATTAAAGGGTGTCGTCTTTGATATGGACGGTGTAATTATCGAAAGCGAACACACTCATTACAGTGCGATTTGCGAAGCAATGGGTGAGCGGATGAATCAAACCTATGAAACTTTTCTTACCAAGTGTACGGGTGGGGATGAACGCTTTGCCATGGGACGCTTGGCTGAGTTTTCCGGGATAGAATATGATGAATCCTTATTTCAGGAATGGTCGAAAAAGAAAGCTGTAGCCTATCAAAGACTGGTTGGGGAATCAGCTACTGCAATGCCTGGAGCTATTGAATTAGTCTGTTCGGTTGCCGAGAAGTTTCCGATTGGATTGGCCACTGGATCAAGAAGGTCGGATGTGGAAGCTGCTTTTTCCACTCTGGCGGGAGGAAAGTTAAACGGGTTATTTCAGTCCATAGTTACCAGTGATGATGTAGCTAAAACAAAACCTGACCCAGCCACTTATGCAAAAGCTGCTGAAGGGATGGGGATTTCTCCTTCAGATTGTTTAGCGATTGATGATTCCCCAAATGGAGTGTCATCCGCAAAAAACGCAGGCATGAAGGTTTTGGGAATCACTGCAATTCATAACGCGTCTAGTCTTAAAGATGCAGATTGGCATCTTCGCTCGCTTGAAGAAGTGAGTTTAAGGGATCTTATAAACTTGTTTGAATGCGTAAGTTGAAATTAAGATGCGGGTCATGAAACCTGTTTTAATTTTAATCTTTCTTTCTTACACCTTCTCAAGTTTTAGCTTTTTAAGTGCGGAACAAAATCGTCCCAATATTCTTTGGCTGGTTGTTGAAGACCAATCAAAACACTACGGTTTTAATGGAGAAAAACTTGTCCACACTCCGGTGCTGGATGGATTAGCTGCTAATGGAATTCGCTTCACCAATGCCTCTGTCACCGCACCCGTCTGTTCAACTGCCCGTTCAGCATTGATCACCGGTATGTTTCAGACGAGTATTGGAGCACATCATCACAGAAGCGGGCGTGGTGAAGTGAAAATTCAGAAACCGGACCATATCAAATTAATCCCTGAATTATTTAAAGACGCCGGTTACTACACCTGTTTAGGTTCAAGTGGGCCAGCCGCAGGTACTGCCAGCCCAAAACATAAAAATAGACTGGGGAAATCGGACTATAATTTTGAATGGAATCCCAGCGTTTTTGATTCAGCCGAATGGTCAGGTCGAAAGAAGGAGCAACCTTTCTTCGCAAAGATTTGCCTTAGTGGAGGGAAGGCCCGTTCCCAGGCCCGGGCGTCAACAGATATTCCTCATGTTAAATCTGCCGATGTTAAATTGCCACCATATTACCCAAGGCATCCGGTGGTTCTCGAAGACTGGGCCGCTTATCTGGACACCTTCAGCCTGATGGATTTTCAGGTTGGTCAAATTGTTGATCGTTTAAAAAAGGAGGGTGAATTTGAAAATACAGTAATCTTTTTCATTACTGATCATGGAGTCAGCCATGCACGGGGTAAGCAGTTTTGCTATGATGAGGGAATGATGATTCCCTTCTTTGTTCATGCTCCAAATCGGGTTAAAGGAGGAACGGTAAGAAAAGACCCCGTTCTTCATATTGATTTGGCCGCCACCTCTCTTTATTTCGCGGGTATTGATATACCGAAGTATATGGAAGCCCGGACGCTCTTCGGTCCAAATGCGCTCAAACGAAAATTTGCGGTAAGTGCCAGAGATCGATGTGATGAGACTTATGACCGTATCCGGGCGGTTCGGACATTGCGCTATAAGTACATTCGAAACGGGTACTCGGATCGTCCTCATTTACAACCCTGCGCCTATAAAGACAATAAGGATACATATATAGCCATTCGGGACTGGGGAGAAAAAGGTAAGCTTAGTGATTTGCAACAGAATCTATTGCTTTCTCCGAAGCGGGCCAAAGAAGAACTCTATGATTTAAAAAACGATCCTTGGGAACTGACAAATTTGGCAGGGGAACCTAAACACTCCAAAATTTTGCAAAAAATGAGAAAGACTCTTGATCAGTGGATTATTGAAACTAAAGACAGGGGGCAGGATGTGGAATCGATGAAAATGTATGACAGTGATATGCAGCTTTATTTGGATGGCCTTGCCAAGAGAGGACGAGGAGATCGTCTGGAGGAAATAAAAGCAAATATTGCTTTAATGAAGAAGTGGTGGAAGGAAGGGAAGTAACTTTTTTATAAAATTAACCCAAAACTTATTATGAAATCCTTACCTACTTTTTTTGCATTTGTAATATTATTATTCGCCTTTGGAATTCAGTTAACTGCCAAGTTGCCCAACATCATATTTATCATGGTCGATGATATGGGTTACCATGATCTTGGTTGTTATGGAAGTAAGACGATCAGCACTCCCAACATCGATCGTATGGCGAAGGAGGGCATCCGTTTTACTGACTGTTATTCTGGGGACACCGTGTGTGCATCCGCACGTAGTACCCTCATGACCGGTTACCACAAGGGACATACACCGGTTCGGGGGAATTCCGGAGGCATTCCACTTTTTCTTGAAGATATCACGGTTGCTGAGGTACTTAAAAAAGCCGGTTATGTGAATGGTGGTTTTGGAAAATGGGGACTGGGAAATCAGGGAAAGGACGGAGCGGCCGAACGGCAGGGGTTCGATCTTTTTTATGGTTATTATAACCAGTGGCACGCACATACTTATTACACGCACCTTTTTCGTAATAGTAAAAAAGTTGAGTTGAACGGCCGCTATACACATCACGCGATTTTCGATGAGACTATAAAATTTATAAAGAATAACAAGGATAAGCCTTTCTTTCTTTATTGCCCGTGGACGCCACCTCATGCGGCTTACCAGATTCCCGAGGATGAATCGGCGTGGAAAATGTATCAGGACAAACCCTGGCCTCATGACGCGCGAGTTGCCGCAGCCATGGATACGATGATGGACCGGCATGTTGGAGAGATCACTGCACTCCTTAAGAAACTTGGTTTATATCAAAATACCCTGATGTTTTTTACTTCCGATAATGGGGCGGCCAAGCGGTTTGATGGGATCCATAATTCCTCCGGGGTAATGCAGGGAAAGAAGAGATCATTGAATGAGGGTGGGATACGGGTCCCCATGGTGGTGCGCTGGCCTGGTAAAATAAAAGCGGGCAGGGTAAGTAGTCACCCTTGGTATTTTCCTGATGTTATGCCCACCTTTGCCGAGATTGGTGGTGTTTCCACTGAAGTTCCCGAGGATATCGATGGTATTTCCATTCTTCCCACTTTATTGGATGAGGGAGAACAAAAGCTGCACGAATATATGTTCTGGCACTATGGGGTAAGGGCCGTGCGTTCAGGCAAATGGAAGGGGATCGGTAAAGGCGGTCATCTGTACCTTTATGATCTAAGTAAGGATATTGAAGAAAAGAACGATCTGTCCTCGAAACATCCTGAGATTGCCGCGAGAATGAAGAAATATATCACGATTGGATACCGTGAACCACGTAGTCAAAAAGACGATGGTAAATACACGGGAAAAGGAGACAAAAATTAATTCTAAGGTAGTGAAATATCTGACGATATCTTTTTTACTAATTCATTTTGCAGTAAGGGCAGAGAACTGGGCTCAGTGGCGCGGCCCCAATGGAAACGGAGTCGTGCCTTCGGCTAAACCACCCACTCACTGGAGCGAGAAAAACAACATCCGATGGAAAGTGCCGATTGATAGGGAAGGGGCATCTACTCCGATTATTTGGAAGGATAAAATCTTTCTTTTGTCAGTAATTGATACGGGGAAAGTGGATCATTCCCTGCCTCGTCCGGAAGATCAAACCAAGAGAGTCTTTGATATCACTCATCCGAATACGACCTACGAGTACATCGTGCTTTGCTTGGACCGCAAGTCCGGGACAACGCTTTGGAGAAGGGTGGCTACCCGCTTAATTCCACATGAGGGTACTCACCGGGATAATAACTACGCTTCTGCACCTCCCACCACAGATGGTAAGTTGCTCTATTGCTGGTTTGGGTCGGCAGGATTGTTCTGTTATGACTTGGAAGGTAATAAGGTTTGGGAGCGTAACTTAGGTGAGGTCAAAATCGGGGCAAGCCTGGGGGAGGGGTGTTCACCCGTTTTGTATAAGGACAAGTTGGTTATTCTTAGGGACAATCGGGGACAGTCGACCATACAGGTTTTGAATGCAAAAAATGGAGAAACCATTTGGAAGAAAAATCGGAACACCCGTAACGGTTGGGCGACGCCTGCATTTGTTTAGCATGACGAAAAAGTCCAGGTCATCACCACTGCATCCAGGCCAGAAGCCAGGAATCGCCAGACTCCCGGAAAGGTGATCAGCTATGATCTTGAGAATGGAAACATCGTCTGGGAATGTTCCGGCCTGACGGACAATGCGATCCCGTGCCCAATCGTGGAAGATGGGGTGGCATACTGTATGACCGGATACCAAGGTTTTTCTGTACTCGCCGTGCCCATTTCGGGGGAGGGGGACCAGTCGGAGAATATCCTATGGAAGGGGGATTTGGGAACCCCTTACATTCCGTCCGCCGTACTTTATGACGGGTTTCTTTATTTTACCCAGTCCAATCAGGCCATTCTTTCCTGTGTCGATGCCAAAACCGGCAAGGTTCTCATGGAGCGAACCCGATTGCCCGGATTGTCAAATGTCTACGCTTCTCTGGTTGGAGCAGGTAATCATATTTATGTGGTCGGGCGCTATGGAAAGACGGCGGTGCTTAAAAGAACGGGAAAGTTTGACTTGGTTACCACGAATACTTTGGCCGACCGCTTTGACCCATAACCTGCAATAGTAGGTAGTCAACTTTTCTTGCGGGTACATAAATTTCTCTACTGTATCGAGAGAGAATAATAAGAAATAAGTCGTGAACTTGACCAAAGAGAATGTGCGTAAATTTCTGGGCTGGTCCTCGGTGATCAACCTTGGGCTCCTAATCTATTGGATACTTGTTCTCACCTTAGGCAATGAATTTGTATTTCAGATACATACCTGGTGGTTCGATATCCCGCATGATCGCTTTGATGAAATCCATTACACCATGATGGGTTACTTTAAATTGGCGATTATTCTTTTCAATGTGACCCCCTATTTGGTGGTCAGGTTCGTTAAGTTTGACCCGCAAACGAGCATAGGAAAGGAATAAGCCCGCAGTTTTTTTCTTTTCTGCTTCTTTTGGAGAGATTGGGTACAGAAATTATCATAATCACCCAACTTTTTTACGCGCACATAAATTATATTACTGTTTGTCTGAGCAAAAGTAGATTACTGCTAAGAGGTTAATTGAGCTCTTATTAACATATTGATTTTACTTGTTAATAAGCATGATGGGGTTTAGAAAAGACGCTCCCCTATTTTACCCCCTTTAATTTCTGCCCCTAATGAATCTTGATGATGAAGTCTTCAAAAATTTCCTTGTGGAAATGGGTGAGAAGTTGGAAGAATTAGAAAACGGATTGGCTGAATTAGAGGATGGATTTTCCGAAGATCTGATTAATAAACTTTTTCGTGCAGTTCATACTATAAAGGGAGGCGGTGGTTTTTTCGGACTTACTAAGGTTTCAGAATTATCTCATGTTTTTGAAGATGTTTTAATGAATGTCCGAGAGGGAAAACTTAGTTTTGGAGATCATATGATCAGTCCTTTTTATTCAGCTTGTGATGCACTTAAAGGAATGCACGAGTCAGATGATTTTGGAAACAATCAAGATATTGGTCAACTATGCCTTGAATTGAAGTCTCTTGAAACTGGATTGAAAAAGGAAGAAGATCCAATTTCTGAACTAGACGATATCACTGATGTTGAACCAAATCCAGTATCCGATCAAACCAGTGAGGATGATGGAAATTCTACAACAAAGACTGAACTTAAAAAAGTTACTAACAAGGTAGAAGTAGAATTTGAAAAAGTCGTTCTAGAAGAAGTTGAAAGTAAATCCAAATCTCCAGTTACCAAGCTAAGCAAAGGAAATAGGGCAGAAAAGACGGTTGGTCAGAATGAGACCATTCGAGTCAAGGTTGATTTGCTTAATAAATTAATGGAGCTAACCGGAGAAATTGTTTTGGGCAGAAATCAATTGCTTCGTCAGTTTGCAGATATGGAAGATAAATCCAATCTTGTGGCGATGGCTCATATGATTTCGGATCTGCAACAACTCGTTTTGCAGACAAGAATGCAGCCCATAGGCGGAACTTTTACCAAGTTTAAGAGAATTGTTCGCGATCTTGCTAAGCAATTGGACAAGCCCATCAATTTGGAAATCAAGGGAGAAGATACTGAACTTGATCGAAGTATAATCGAATCTCTTTCCGATCCACTTACTCATTTAATCAGGAATTGTGCTGATCATGGATTAGAGGATCCATCGAGCCGTGTAAGTTCAGGAAAAGATCGGGTTGGCACCGTATGGTTACAAGCACTGCATGAAGGTGGACAGGTTGTGATAACCGTGGAAGATGATGGAAAAGGAATCGATGCCGAAAAAGTTAAAGCAAAAGCGATCGCTAATAATGTGATTTCTCAGTCTGAAGCCGATTCTATGGGAGAAAATGAAGCGGCTAAGCTCATTTTCCATCCGGGCCTTTCAACTGCTGAGGAGGTAACCAGTCTATCTGGGCGAGGAGTAGGGATGGATGTAGTTAAATCTACTTTTGAAAAATTAGGAGGAGCAATCGATCTGGAAACAAAGCTTGGTTCTGGAACAAAGATAATTATTCACTTGCCAACAACTTTGACGATCATGTCTTCTTTGATCGTTCGTATAGAAGGTGACCGTTATGCGGTTCCTCATTCGGAATTAAAGGAGGTTATACTTGTGCGTCCTGAAGATGAGATTCAGATTGAGGAAATTCGGGAACGAAAAGTTTATCGTTTGCGTGGAAATCTGATTCCCATTCTTTCAATGGAAGAAATTACCAGCGTTTCTAAAGACCACATGGTAGATAATGAAAAGAAATCAGATCAAAAAGAGATTCTTTTTTTGGTTTTGCATTCAGGGCTTAACCAATTTGGTTTACTGATTGATTCTATTGATCATACCGAGGAAATTGTGGTCAAGCCTCTTGCTCAAATCCTCAGTAGTCATACTTTTTATGCTGGAAGTTCAATTCTTGGGGATAGTGATGTGGCAATGGTGTTAAGTGCCAATGGAATTTGTCAAAGTCACAAGCTTCATATCCATGACTTAGAAACCAGTGTTCGATCCACAAAATCTTTAGCAGAGATGCAGATCTTGGATATGCAGGAAAAACAGGATTTGCTAGTTTTTCGTTATTCAAAGAACGAACAACTTGCGATTCCATTATCTCTTGTTTTCAAGGTTGAACAGATCGAGGTAAAACAAATACAGAAGATTTCGAATAACCATTTCATTAATCTTGAAGGTAAAAATATCCTGCTTCTATATTTGGATAAATATTTATCGATTGAATCTCTTCCCGATGACTTGGAAACTTTTTATATCATAACCCCAAAAATTAAGGACTTCGAGGTTGGCATTGTTGCCTCTTCGATTGAAGAGTCCGTCCATACACGCCTGAATTTAGACAGTCCTCCCATTAATGAAAATGCAATCCTCGGTATCACTACGATTCGGGAGAAAATCACTTTTCTTGTGGATCTATTTAGTTTAGCCGAGCAGGTCTCTCCCGAACGATTTAAACGAGCTGAACTTGAGGGCAAACCCGAGAAAGATCGATTGCTCGTCGTTGAGGATACGCCTTTTTTCCGTGATTTGGAAAAAACTTATTTTGAATCTGTAGGCTTTCGTGTAACGCTTGCTAATAATGGTCAGGAAGCACTCGATCTTCTTTTAGATAGACCTAATTATTATAACCTCGTCGTTTCGGACATTGTTATGCCAGTGATGGACGGTTACGAACTGGTGAAAACGATTAAATCCAGTGAGAAGTTAGAACATATGCCCGTGATTGCTCTGACCTCATTCACCGAGGAAGAAAGTCGGGATAAAGCTTTATCTGCAGGCTTTGATGGTTATGCCATAAAGACAAATAAGGAAAATATTTTGCGAGCTGTGGAACATTTTTTGATAGAGGATTAAGGTATGCTGTATTCAACTTTTTATCTTGGTGATACTCAAATGGCTGTTCCTATTCCCTGTATTTTGGAGATCGGGCGATCCTTTAAATTTCATCCCGTCAGAGGAGCACCGGAAGTAATTGACGGTATCATAAACCTGCGAGGAAAAGTCGTTACTATTGTAAATCTCGGTTTAGCATTTGAAGAAATTAAAATTGAACCTTCCGATGAATCTCGGATTTTAATTTTTAAGAATAATTCGGAACTGAACGAAGTAGCTGATTCCGACACTGTTATGGAGACTGCACCGGATAATATTGGTATACATGTGGATCGTATCTCCGATGTTATTCGAGTCGAAAGCGAAGAGCTGCAAGCAGTTCCTTCCAATATGGTTCACCCATTCTATAAAAATGTAGTGAGGCGAGGCGATTCATTTATTATTATTCTTGAACCTTCCAAAATTTTAAATCTTCACGAAACCCCAGACCATTTATCATGAGCGAGGCAAAAAACATAAAATTCAATATCTACAACCCCATTATTACCTATGAACATAGGGCGGCTTACGATATGATCGTGAGTCATTTGCAGGAAATCTTTCCGATTTGTAATCAGGGGAAGTGTAAGGCTTTGGAAGTGAGCGACGATCCTCAAAAGCAAAAGCAAATTAATGACTTAATGGAAAAAGTTGAATTCTTTTCCAATAGTTTAATCACGATCACCAAAGTTTTCTTCGATCAATTATACCGGGCAAAGCAAACATCCTCACAATCGATTTCTCAGTCAACCGCTATGATTAAGATTGATATGATTGAGAGAAATTTATTGGAGAGAACCTGCGATGTTCGATGGTGGGCTTTAGAAAAAGCCTTTTGGCAATGCATCACACTTTCCAATAATTCAAAAAGTAATGGAAAGGCAAAGAGCTCCACGAATTCTAATAACAAGGCTCTCAAAGAAGCGGTTGAACTTGCATGTACTCGCTTGGAGGATATCCGTAACTCATACACCTTATACCGAGATTTAGTCATTGCTGACACTAATGGTGTGATTATCGCAAATTCCAATTCAGATCGTCGTTCTAAAGTTATTGGAATGAATGTTGCCGATGAAGAGTGGTTTAAGAAGGCATTGGAGACGAAGGATGGAACCGAATATTTTGTTCAGGATGTCTCAGACTCCAAGCTCGAAGATATGGACGCTTTAATCTATTGCACTGCACTTCGTTCCAACGGCGACGAACAGGGTGATGTGATTGGCGCGATGGGGGTTTTATTCGATTTTCAGGGCGAATCACAAATTATTTTAAATGATTATTTACCGAAGGATCAAAATGATCAAACTTTGGAGGGATGGTTTTCCTTCTTCACAAATAAAGAAGGTAAGGTTATCTGTTCGAGTGATGAAACTTTTATTTCAAGCGGTGAAATTACTGACCTTCCAAGGAATCACCGAAACCTTACTAAGGCTGGAGAGGCCATAGTATCAACTGGGTCTGTTTGCGGAAACCGCTCGTTGATTGTTTCCCATAAGAGTAAAGGTTTTGATGAATATAAAGGATTAGAGTGGACCAGTCATCTCGTGCTTCCTGAATCTGCTATGTTTGAACGTTCCGATACCAATGAGAATTTTGGAATTTCTCCTCAGGAATTAATGAATTCCAAACTTATTCCTGAAAAGAATCAACAAACTTACCGTGAGATTCAACGAAACAAAGGAGACATTCAACTTATTTCCATTAACGGAATTATTTTGGCAACGGATTTAGGTAAAGCGGGAACGAGTTTTATTCCTATTTTTGACCAGATTACCACAACCGGAAATTCAACAACCGGGAAAATGGAAGAACTTCTTTCCGAGATGTCGTCCGATATGCTTGAACAAAACCTCAAAGCACTCGAGAATTTTAGTAAACAAGCCGTTGATCTGATCGATCGAAATTTGTTCGAACGTGCAGCCGATGTAAGATGGTGGTCCACTGATCATGCATTTTGGGAAGCTCTCCAAGAGGGTAGTGAAGAAAATTTTGAACAAGCCGCTAAGCGACTTGGGATTATAAATGCTTCCTACACAATGTATCGGGATCTTGTAATTGCAGATTCGAATGGTCGTATCGTGGCCAATTCTAAATCAGAGAATCGAGACAAGCTCAAGAGGATGAATGTTTCGGAACAATCTTGGTTTAGGCAAGGAATGCAAATTTCAAGATCCGTTCAGTTTGGCGTACAAGATGTATGTGATAGCGAACTTGAGAACGAAGAAACCTCACTTATTTATTGTGGGGGTGTATTGGAAGAGGGTCAAAGAGAGGGAAAAGTGCTTGGAGTACTTGGTATTTTCTTTGACTGGGAAAACTTGGTTTTCCCCATTCTTGAAGGATGCCTCCCAAGGATAAAAGGCGAGGTGGTAGAAGGGGGAGCCGCGTTTTATGTAAATGATGAGCATAAAGTAATCGCAACCACCGACTCAGAAAATTTCAAAATAGGACAGGTGGTTAAACTACCGTCCGAGAACCTTAACTTAGACGCAGGAGAATCGGCTTCTGGAATCTTTACTGCAAATGAAAAAAAATATATAATCGGTTCATCAAAGACACAGGGATATAGAGAGTATCAGGGACTGGGTTGGACTGCCCATGTGGTTCGCCCAATCGATTAATTTTTGTAATTTCTGCTTTATATGAGTAAAAGAGTGCTCGTAGCCTCAACCATTGGGGCCGTCGCTAAAAGCCTTGGCGGTCTTTGTGAAAAACATGGAGGCAAGGTGACCTACTTCGAGCAGGGGAAGGGTTTAGTTCATCAATTGATCAATGGGAATCATGAAGTTTTAATGGTCGAACTTAATTTTATTGAGGGTGAGCATCGAGATCTCATCGCTCGAATACGCGGCAAGAAGCAACTGCGTAATTTGTTTATTGTTGTATATGCGCCAGCTGAAATGAATAAGGAAGAGCAAGCTCGAACAAACGGTTCAAATGCGGTTCTTACTGCTCCTTTTACAGATACAAAAATATTGGGTCTTTTTAAACGTGCCTTTTCTTTACCCAAGCAATGTTTGTTCATCAGTTCTTGTTCGCATGAAGAGTTTTCTTTAGCCCTATCTAGTATGGGGTACGATTTTATACAGCTCAGGAAGGGGATTGATGCATTGGAAGATGATTCACCTCAAGTACCAGACTTTATCGTGGTTGATTATAAATTGCCTGATATGAGCGGGACCGATTTTATTGAAAAAGCAAAAGAAAGTGATCGATTGAAAAGGGTTCCCATAATGATGGCTTATAATGGACGGGAAGCTGGTGATATCGAAGAAATTTTAAAATCGAGTATAGATGATGTAATATTGTCTCCCTTCGCCTCGGCCCAAAATATAAAGCGAATTCAAGATAAGTTTCCTTTGCCCCCAAGGGGGAGAAGGTTACGTGCATTGGTGGTAGATGATAGTCCTACAATAAGGGATTTAATTGCCAGCATGTTTAAGGAACTAGACTACCAAGTTGAGACTGCCGAAAATGGATTCGAAGGTTATAAGGCAGTTCAAAGGATTAGGCCTGATATTATAACATCTGATTACGATATGCCTGTGCTCAATGGATGGGAGTTTTGCACGGAAGTTCGAGATCATGAGGATTATAAGGATATCCCGATAATCATGATCACAACACGGGCAACCGAAATGGACTTAAAAAAAGGAGAAATCCTTGGTGTGTCCGCTTATTTGGCCAAGCCTTTTGCAAAAGATACCTTAAAAGCGGCAGTGGAGGTTGCAATTGCAACTGCCCGAAATAAGAAAGAACAGGAAACAATCGCTAAATTCGTAGCTGCCGACACTTTAAGTGCGGTGAGTAGTATGGTGGATGAACATCAGGATGCCGGTAAAGGCGAATCTAAGCATATCACCGTACTGTTTTCTGATATTTGTGCATTCTCTTCAAAATGTGAAAGATTTTCCGCCCGTAAGATTATCAACTTACTTAATACTTACTTTGATCTTATGGTTGAGGTTTTATCGCAAAACGATGCAATCATTGATAAGTTTATCGGAGATGCGATTGTTGCTCGATTTGATTCTGGTGATCCTGCCACTGATGCGCTCAATGCAGTACGGGGTGCCTGGGGTATGTGCCGTGAATTAGAACGTTTTAATTTAGATTCTTTTGAGGAGGTGCAGAGTCGAATTGGAATTAATAGTGGTGAAGTTATTTTAGGTAATTTGGGATGCCAAAAACATCGACTTGAATATGCCATGATTGGGGACAATGTGAATATTGGTCAACGGCTCGAAAGTAGTGCTCCGAAACAGGGAGTCATGATTTCTGAATCCACTTACGAATTGGTAAAAGATCATATTTTAGTGGGTGATAGGCAGGAAATCGAAGTAAAGGGTAAAGATGAAAAAGTCGCTGCTTATGTGTTAGAGGGTTTAAAATGATTCATTTCAAAATCTCTCACTGCATGTATACTACGACTGCTAGAAGCGAAAGATTCCTCTCAGTTTGATCGCCCTACCAAAACCTTGTAGGGTCAGTCCGGCTCTCTTGTCGTAAAATATAAGTTTGTTGATCGATAAGTCAGAGTTAAGGTTTATTCGAGAGGTTCCCTTAGTGTCACATGAATAATGAAAATGCTGTATTCATGGGAGAAGAAAAGGCTCTGCTTATTCCTATTTAAAACCTAAAAAGTGATAAAATGATAATGTCTTTCTATTTGAGAAGTAACTTTTTTGGTTCGAAGAATAGATAGGCTGGGCTTTCGCTAAGTTCGAAAGTAATAGACTCCAAGTTCGAAAAGAAGTTTTTATTTTTGCTCTTTTCTGAGGTTTGCATTGCCAAAATCTCTGTGGGTTTTGCAGGCAGGTCGGTAAGTGTGATCTCCCTTGTTCGATGTTTTTTTTGGGCCGGTTGATCGGATCGGCAACCAGTCGGCATCCATGCCACCCAACAGAGATGATTCCTCTTATCTTCTTTGGAGAATTCAAAGAGGTAAAGCTGCTCGGTTCGTTTAATAATGCGTTCGAATCGATAATCACCTAAAATCCGGTAAAGTTGGCTAACTGCATAGAAACTTGGTTTTGGTTTTCCGTGGCGAGTGAGACCCGATGAACCATGGACTTGAGGTTCATCCTTATCGTCAAAAAAGTAAAGGTAAGCACGATCCACTTTCATGGATGCAAACAGCAGAAAGGAACGGATCAAATACTGGGCTTGCTGCAAGTCGGTAACTCCTCGCCAATCCAGCTTTTCGAACCACCCCGAGCGTTTGGCCATTGCCTTTGGGGTGCAGGAGTCATAACCGAATTCGGTTATCCAGATCTCCTTGTCGGGGGCGATTCGGTCTCTCCATCGGACTGTGTCTTCGACAACCTGGAGATAGGGGGTGTCTTTGCCTTCAGGATAGGTACGAGTCCAAGGGCTTTGGGTTATTCCTTTTTTTAGTTGAGCGTAGGTGTGCAGATTTATGACATCAAAAAGTGGGAGCATCTCAGGATCAGCAAAAGTTTTCCGCAAATCTTTGGAATACTTGTCGGCTGCTGTGGCATGGGCCGTACAGGTGACAATTTTGACTTTCGGGTCTCCAGCCCTGATTCCCCGGGCCATATTTTTAAAAATCGATTGATAAAGAGCATCGTCAAAATCGTTCCCAGGTTCGTTGTCGATCTCGATTGAAGTGATGAGCTTTTCCTTTCCCGAAGGTCCGAAGTAGCGTGCCATCGCCTTACCATATTCAAAACACCAGCCCTCCTGATTCCTCCAAATGGAGGCATAGTCCTGGTTACTTTCACCAAAGGATCCGAACTGCGCACAGAGGCTATTTTCGAAATTTTGTGCGTTCCATTTCCCGTACACATGGGTTTTCCAATTCACTTTATTTACGCAAACGGGAAAGGTGATGGGATCACCGGGCTTTTTTACATCCCAATTTAGATTATGGTAATTTCGAGCAAGTTTGCAGGTTTGGGCGTATTGGATTGGATCGAAATGGAAATGTCCATTGATTCCCATGAAGTCCCGTAATAGGGGTGCTTCCGAAAACAATTGAAAAGCAAAGAAAGCGGGTAGGGTGAAAAGAAATTTGATTTTTACCATGGAAGGATTGTCCCTCAAAATTTTCTTAGCCTGCCAACCGCACCGCAAGCCGAACGGCCGATTTGAGGTTGCGGGAGTCCGCCTTACCATGCCAAGCGATGTCGAGTGCGGTTCCATGATCCACCGAAGTGCGGACGATGGGGAGGCCCAGAGTGACATTCACCGCTGATTCAAAGGCGATTGTCTTGACTGGAATCAGTCCCTGGTCGTGATACATACAGATGTAGGCATCGGTCACATTCCTTTGCGATTGGGTGAAGGCGGTGTCAGGAGGGACCGGGCCTACGAGGTCGCAACCTTCCTTCCGCATTCTGTCAATTGCAGGTTGGATAATAAGTTCTTCTTCGCGGTTTCCGAATAAACCATTTTCCCCAGCGTGGGGATTAAGCCCACATACCGTGATTCGTGGCTCTTTTCCAAGCAATTTTTTGTGTGTGTCCCGAGTAAGTTCGATTACATCCACAATTCTTTGTTCGTTCAGTAAATGGGGAACCTCCTGATAGCCAGCATGCACGGTGACCAAACTGCAATTGATTTCATCGGAAAGAAAGGCCATGCAGAATTTTTTAGATTGGGTCCGATCGGCAAAAATTTCAGTGTGTCCCGGTTGGGGAATTCCGGCGGATTGCAGTGCTTCTTTGTTGGCCGGGCAGGTGGTCACGGCATGGACGCATCGGGAAAGACAGGCATCGATTGCTTGGGTTATATATCCATAGGTGGCGTGACCCGTGGCTTCATTCACCACGCCCGGTTCCAAGAGACTTTGATCGATAAGCCCAAGGTTGAGGACACAAGGCTCAGTTGCAGAAACTAAGTCATTTGAACTGATTTCTTTGAAATCTGCTGATTTATCCGTTTTTTGGGCACATAGTCTGAGGACATTGGCATCTCCAAATACAATCGGTGTACAAAGATCCGCAATGGAGGAATCGGTTAGAAGATCCAGGCAGATCTCCGGGCCAATCCCTGCGGGGTCGCCCATGGTTACCGCTATGCGTGGTTTTGGCATTTAAAGTTTGAGGGTTTCTCCTTTTCGGCCGTAGTCGTCTTCATGGCGGATTTGGTCTTCTGCCCTCCATTCACCAAAACTGACCACCAACATTCGAAAAATTGTATCTTCTGCCCAGAACCGGTGTTTTTGTCCTGGTTTGATCATGAATTCTTCATGAGCTTTGGGATGAAAGAGTTTACCGTCAATTTCAAGGACTGCACCATCATCCATGAAATGAAAGAGTTCATGCCGGATGGCATGAGAATGTAAACTTGCGCGCTCGCCTGGTTTTACTTCGGTCAGGTCAACCGAACATTTTTGGTTACGCACTACCATGAAGATGTCACCCCATGGTCTAGCGGAATGAATGGTGTTTTGTCCTTCTCTTGCATGGTTCATCACTTTATCCTAATTGCCAAGAGACATTCGAACAAGAGATATCGATTAGTTAGCTTTAATTAGAATCAATTTATTATCTGGGGTATGATGAATTAGAATAGGTTCATCACCAAATTCGTATTCAATTTCATAAACCCCATAAAAAGCTCGGTTAATTTGAGCTTCCCCCTTTTGATTCGTCCTTATTTCTGCTTCAGTCCACCAGTTTTTCTTTACCAAGTCCCTCCATACTTTAACTGCAGGTCGTGCCTTCCAATCCTTTCGAAAAAGAGCACCTTCTGGTTTCCAGTGTTCCCCAGCCCAAAACCCCCAGTTTATAAATCCAGTCATCTTGGGATGACTAAAAGTTAAAGTCAGTATATCACGAAGATAATCGGCGTGAAGTTGGTCATCATTACAAACCAAGTCGTATTCGGTAACTACCATGCGGTTGGCCAATGGAGAGAATCTTTGGTACCTTCGCCAGAGATCCTCCATTCCTCTCAGGTTATGAGTGGTGAAATGACTTTGAAACCCGACACCGTCAGCTTTGGACCCATCACGACTCTGGAGTTTAACCATGAATTCATAAAAAGTATTCTCTCTTTGATTATCAAAAAGGGCTTCGTTTATGATCAGGGCCGAATCGGTTGCTCTCTTCTGCTCATCGAGTAATTGCTCATAGATTTTTTCTCCAAATAGATCCCGCAAATCTTTTTGAAAACGAATCGGGTGGTTGATTGCATCCCACTCGTTGATGAATCCTCGAGTTTGGGATAATACATAATGAAGGTGTTGGTTCAGAAAAGCCAAGATATCTTCCTTTTGACCAGCTTTAGCCAATTCATTACTCCAAGGTTGAAGGTTTCCCCATACTAAAGTATGGCCTCTCATGCTCATTTCTTTACCTTGGGCCCACTCCATTACTCGTTGGAGTCCCTGGAGTTGTTTTTTTGCATAGTTTCCCGAATGCATATTAGGAGAATGTCGGGGGATTAGGGAAGGGACAGGAACCAAGCAGCTGAAAAGTTCATCAAAAGTATTCCGATATTTTTGAGCGTTCAGATCATCTTCGAGAAGATATTTGGATTTGAAGGTGCTACCAAACCCAAACGCATGCCTTTGCATGCGAACCTTTATTTTTGATCCCGGTACTGGTTGACCCAAGGAATCCGTAATTTTAATCTGCAGTTTTCCAGTTCGGAATTGGGTGATTCTTTTTTCTGCATGCTTTCGCCATGGAGCATCAGGCTCTCGTCCTTGGTATCCAGTCTCCATCATCGGCAGACGGGACATATCAAATCCGGGCGGGGCAGTATATAGCCTAACTTCTTCGATTTCGATTGCTTGTTTTTGGAGGTCGAAACTAAATCGCACTACTCCTTTTTCGGAATCAATTGATTTGGCTGAGCGAAATGGATGGTAATACCAGCCCCAATTTTTTCCAATTTTAGCAAGATGATACAGAGCTGTCTTACCCATGTTTTCCCGTTCGGCCACATGAATCCTGATTTGTCCAGGTCGTTGCTTATCTGATGAATCAATCGGGAAGTTTACGGTTCTTGCTCGAATAGCAATCAAAGCAACCTCCTTTTCCCTCAGGGTGGCATCGAAATTCATTTTGAAGGCTAAGTGATTTCCTTTCTCTAGTACTTTGGTGGCTTCTGCAATCCATACGAATCCGTCCCCAGCCGGTAGTTTACGAAACTTTCCAGTAGCAACTGGTCTTGGAATTGAAACAGGAATTTCTGATTCAAAAACTGACTTTAGCTCAGGCGGTAGGTAGGGTAGATTCTGGCCAAAGCATGGTGCTTTGAAGAAAAAAAGGAGTAAGAGAGAAAAGCCCTTTGCAGGGATATTTCTAGAAAATAGTCTTAGATGAGTTAGCCGTTTATTTTTTGCTCTCATCGGTCTTCCATTTGCGGATCGAGAAATTGTTCATCCAAATATGATCCTTTGAGTTTAACTTATCTTTTTCTTTTGCCAAGCTTCGATAGATTCCCCATTTCGGGCGTACAAATTCAAATCCATCCCGCCAGGTTTCCAGATTATTCAATTGTTTTTTGAGATTAATTTCACCATCCATGGAGCGAATAGAAAAATCAATAGAACCGTTTTTAGAATAGTTTGATATGCATTCACATATTAACCATTTATCTTTTGAATTTTCCCATTCGGTCAGAAAAATTCTCCCTGAGTCCTTTAAAGACCACCATTGAAGCTGAAGTTGGGGTTTCCCCCGTTCCGTTACTCCCGACAAGGTGAGGATCGGATCATCTATGTTATTGGAGCCCACTGCCTTTAATTGAAAAAAGTGACAAAATTCCTTATTGATTTGAAAGGACTTATCAATCTTAAGATACCACTTAATATGATGAGTTTCTTTTACTTTCGCTTTCATTGGTTCTGGTGACCGCTGGTAGCCTTTAATTTCGTTTCTTTGTCTTTCCTTACCTTGAGGCCATACCTTATCCCGGTCGCCGTCAATATCCCTACGAAGGGTAAACATAAAGGCACTTTCCAATTCTTTGTCTTTTACAATTTCTATATGTTCAAAGTCTTGATGGTTCCTTTTAAATATTTGGGGTGTTTCGATGGAATATTTACCAAATGCTTGTTGCACCTGCAAAATAGCTTTTATACCAGGTTCCGCCTTCAGTTTAATTTCTTTTGTTATGACAGGCTCTTTTTTTTCAGAAGCGGAAAGGGTAAAGAAAAGTAGAGTGAAAAGCAGGGCGACTCCCCGATGGTAGAAATATCCAGGCATGATTTATTGATTAAATTCTGTTCGTTCTATTTTTCACTTTTTTCATAGTCTTTTCCAGACCAACTTTGGAGAACGGATTTTTGCCAACTTTCCAGGGCATTGGTCATGGATTGAACTCTCTTTCTCTGAGTAACGACTAGATTTTGAGACTCCATTGGGTCTTTTTCTAAGTTGTACAATTCGTAATAGGTTTCTTCTTTAGTTTGTATACGGTGGAGCTTCCAAGGCCAACCATTCCACGCGGCATGTCCAAGAAGATTGTCCGGATCGAATGTTTCGAACTCGTTTACATTTTTGAGAATGCGTTCCGGATAGGGGGTCGGGTTTCCATTTTTTTGGGCATCAAGTAAATCTTTTATAATACGGTCGTTCCATGTGGATTGTCCGTTTCTGAATCCATACCAAAATCCAAATGGGGGACGTTTGTTCTTTTTGCCATAAAGGATCGGCATTAGATTAATTCCATCTAAAGGGGGCTGATCTTTTTCCTTTTCGATTCCGGCTATGCTAAGAAGGGTAGGGTAAAGATCTGATGTAATACAGGGAGTGTTAACTTCTTTTGCAGAAAAGCGATTAGGCCATTCGAGAATTGCCGGTACGCGTAAACCCCCTTCATAAATACTGCCCTTTCTCTCTCGACCGCCAGATGTTTTAGGATCGAGCCCACCATTGTCACTGCAATAAAATAGAAGTGTATTATCCGTGAGATTACATTCCTGAAGCTTTTTACGCAACCTACCCATTTGCTGGTCAAGCAAGGTGATCTCGCGAAAGTATCCTTTCATTCCAGTTCTTTGATCATTGTAAAGGTTGGAAGCATTGGGCATGTCCTGTGGGACCTCGCGGTGGGGAGCATGGGGAGAAGGAAACCAGGTCACAATAAAGAGAGGTTTGGGGCCTTGATGGTATTTTTCCAAAAAAGCAAGGGTGGCATCCATCGTTATGACCGTACCGGACCCTTCAATCTGTTCGAAATTTCCATTTCGGCTTAGAAAGGGATTGTTATCAAAGAAATTCAAACCTGATAGCCATTCATCAAAGCCAGCACCACCGGGTGAAGTGGGGCTATTGGGTTGGACGGAACCAATGTGCCACTTTCCAAAGTGTCCGGTCAGGTATCCGGTTTCCTTGAGTTTTTCGGCAATGGTGGTTTCTTGGGGTCTTAGGTAGTGGCCATGGTTGGGAACATTTACCCGAAAGGGGTGCCTTCCAGTCAATACACTTGCCCGGGTGGGTGAACAGACCGGTGCACTTGCATAGAATTGATTGAAGACAACACCTGATTTGGCCATGTCGTCTAAATGGGGAGTCTGTACAAAAGGATGACCGGTGAATCCACAGTCCCCGTAACCGTGGTCGTCTGACATGACGAGTATAATGTTAGGGCGGGAGGTAGAAAATGCTTCAAGTATTAGACATATGCTTAATGTGAATAGCTTCTTCATTGGGTGTTAAGTCAATCTCATCATAATCTCAGAAGCAAAGGCATATTTAGCACAGCTGTCATTTTTATATGAATAGTTTCAAACTATGCCAAAAAAAACACCGCATTTCTGCGGTGTCTTTTGGCTTTTGAAACACAAACTAAACTGAAACAAACTGACTATTGTCAATGGGTAAGACCAACAGACTTTATAAAACGTTCAAAAGAAAGTTAATTTATTTTAGATACATCGGTAATACCTGGAAATTACTGAATTCCTATTAAAACAAAAACACCGCATTGCTGCGGTGTTCTTGGGCTTTTGAAATACAAACTAAACTGAAACAAACTGACTATTGTCAATGGGTAAGACGGAACTAATTCCAAAAACGTTCAAAAGAAAGTAAATATTTTTGAAAAAAAGTAAAAAAGCCTAATTTAAAGAGGTTACAACAAGACCCAATTACATGGGGGCAATTCTTTTAGAGCCGACATCAGTGGTAAGCAGAACATGGGCATCAAAGCTTTCTGCGAGCAGTTGGTTTTTGATATCGGAATGGGCGGGTGAGTCCCAAAGGTTATTGTGTTCCCACGGATCCTGATCGAGGTCAAATAATTCTCCCACCCCTTTTCCATGGTATACGCAAAGCTTATATTTCCTGGTCCTGTGCATGGTCGCATAAGTGCCGTTTCCTCCGGTGAAGTGAGGGTCGAGGGCATCGAAGTATTCACTTCTTACAAAATCCCGGTGTTCCCCACCTTTCGTTTGTCCGGAGAGAATGGGAAGCAGGCTGACTCCCTGTAAATAGTCCGGTAAATCAACACTGGCCAAATTTAACAAGGTGGCGGATAAGTCGAGCATTTCAACCAGTGCATTATTTTGGCTGTTCTGGATGAAGTTTCCGGGCCAGGAAAAAATAAGGGGAACCCGCACCAGTCCTTCATAAAAACGGCATCCTTTGTACATGAGTCCATGATCGCCAAGTGATTCCCCATGGTCGCTGGTGAAAATGATCACCGTGTTTTCCCTCTGACCACTTTCTTCCAAGGCTTTTAGAATACGGCCAAACTGATCATCAATCTGAGCAATCATTGCATAATATCGTGCCTGTGCTCCCTTGGCGTCATGTTCCTCGGGTGTGCGTACTTCATCCTGAAAGTCGCAATGAGCCAATTTGGCCTGAGCATCCAGATCACTGTCTTTAAAATGGGGCCCGGGCATATCATTTGGGTCAAATTGATCGGCGTAGCTTTTGGGGGGAGTGAAGGGAGGATGGGGGTCGTAAATATTGATGTTCAATAACCACGGTTTTTCCCTTTCCTGTTGGATGAACTCGATGGATCGTTCTGAAGCCCATGTTGTCTGATGTAATTCAGTGGGAACTCGGTCCTCACTTTCACGCAGTTTGTTGAGGTCTCCTCCTTGGCTTCGTACCCAGTCGGCATAGTCGTGCCCTTCTTCCCAATCGTCTCTTGGGGCATGACTAAATTTCCAAAAGGAGAAACCGTCTTCAATTCTCGGCTCCGTTCGTTTTCCTGAGCTTTGCAAGTGAAATTTTCCAATGAGTCCGCAATCGTAGCCGGAATCCGCAATTAGTTTTGTAATAACAGGTGGCCACCCAGGGAAACTTTCGTTCCCATTACGGGTATTGTGTACCCGGCTGGGATAGAGACCGCTCATGAAGCTTGCCCGACTGGGGGTACAAATTGGGCTTTGGCAGTAGGTGTGCGTAAAAGATGTTCCTTCTTTCACAAGCGAATCCAATACTGGAGTCTTTACAAAAGAGTTAC
>Ga0180120_10000088_pt1 | contig 42456 bp, 58 predicted proteins | sample CPBDNA_3_FD_129677 | JGI IMG/M metagenome (GOLD analysis project Ga0180120, IMG submission 129677) | Freshwater to marine salinity gradient microbial communities from Chesapeake Bay, USA - CPBay_Spr_31_0.2_DNA (version 2) (version 2) | ecosystem: Environmental > Aquatic > Marine > Coastal ... | reverse complement strand
GCGGCGGCGGCAGGCTCGGCGGCAGGAGCGGCGGCGGCGGCAGGCTCGGCGGCAGGAGCGGCGGCGGCGGCAGGCTCGGCGGCAGGAGCGGCAGGCTGCGAAGGAAGCGATCGTCCGCCTGTTGCTTGGCCAGAAGGTCGAGCGGCGGGCGCGCGCCTATCGGCAGGCGGGTCGACAGGAGCGGTGGCAGGCGGGTCGACAGGCGTGTCCGTACCGACAGACGGATCGACAGTGTCAGACGTATCTTCGTAAAGGGGAACATCGTCCCAAAAGTCAAGGAGCTCCGCGGCATCCGTTGCCCCTGCCCCTGCCGTTGCCCCGCCCTCGTCTGTCGTTTCCTCGTCCATGGTTATTCCTCCTCTTCCTGAACCGTCGATCCCTTATCAGGGTTGACCGGAGTAGCGCTTGCAGAGGGCACGATTTCATCACCCGCGTCTATCTTAGCCGTAGGACTCTTGGCGCGGCTCGCCCTCATCCTCTCCGCCAAGGTCTTGTCGCTGTTGATCTTATCACCGAAAGATATCAAAGCACGAAGACCTGGAGACGGGTTCTTGCGCGTGGTGCCAAAGGCCGTCTCCATCTCGTCCAGGTCACTAAAGTCTTTCTCTATATCTAAAGAACCTGGAGGCAGCTTAGGGCGAGCATCGATTCTTTCAAGAGCCGCTCGCACCTCCTCGTCGCTCATAGCAGGCTTCCCAGGCTCTCCTTTGATGACAGGAAGATCGCCTCTCTTAAGAATACGAGCCGCCTTCCTCTTTTGTCTCTCTGTCAGCGGAGCTCGTGGCGTCTCCTCCGGCACGTCACCGATAGGCTCTTCAGCAGGAACAAAGGGCTCCTCGGACTCCTCTACAGAGGGCTCTGGCGCAGGATCTACCACACTAACGGGTCTCTTAGGCTTCGTGGCCGGGTCTGAACCAGCTGCTTCCCAATCGGCTAAAGCTTCGCTATAAGCCCTGTCCAGTTCACGACCTTCTTCTATAGCCGCCATACGAGCGTCTTCTTTAGCGGCAGCGTCTAATTCGTCTAGCTCACCTACCGACGATCGTGCCGGCGGCACCTCCAACGCTTCTTCTTCTCTTTTCTTCTTAGCCATGGCATCTGTGGCAAGAGAAGCCATCGTATCTTCAGGAACCCTTTGTTCTGTAAGGGCTAAATCTTCTACTGAGATTTCGTCAGGGTCTACACGAGGCTCAGTCAACATGTCTGCACGAGGAGCGTCTTCTCCTTCTTCAAAGTCGACGGGCTCAACAGGCTCAGGGAGTTCTTCAAGCGCTTCTTCAGGCAACTCATCCCTCTCTGCGCTGCGCCGCATCTGCTCCTTCATCTCCTCCTTGCGAGAACGTCGCTCCTTTCGAGTCTCGCCTGCGGGCGCTTCATCAGTAAGCCCGGCTGCCTCGTCCAGGTCTTCTTCGGACACAGCGGACGGGTCTTCGACGAACTGGCGATCTTCAGCACTCGGTTGTCTCCCGAAAATACTGTCAAGAGCTTGTCTACCCGCTACTCCGTAGGTGTCAAACTGGAGCCCGCCGAGGATGCGAGAAGCGATAGGACCCCTGCTTAGAGCTCCGCCAGAGACAAACTCACGCACCTTTCCTTGAGCCTGAAGACCCTTCCACTTCGCATAAGAGCCTTGATCTCCTGTGAGCCCAAAGTCCTGCGTGAGAGAAGCGAACAACTGGACGGGACCCACGACTTGATCTGCAGAGATGGTCTCCCCACCGCGAAGACGAATCGACCCCGCAGGGTACGTCATCTGGTCGGTGGCATGGATCTTCATCTTCTCGCCTTCGCGAGTAAACGTCGTAGGAGGAGCCTCTGGGGTCCGCTGAACAGGAGAAGAGACCGGCTCAGGAGAATCGGCTCTAACAAGATCTGCCTGTGCCGGCGGGCTGCTAGACTGCAGCGCCACGGTCTGCTCTGACGAATACCAACCGACGTCTTCTACAGTAGCGCTCTTTAAAGCTGCAGACGGAATCTCGGAGAGCTTGTCGCCTTTGTAAACCATAACTTGGCCGTTGGGGAGCCGGATGCCGCTCATCGGCTCTCGCCCTTCTACCGTGATTTTTACTGCTCGAGCCTGAGCAGGCTTGGGAGCAGCGGCCATCACAGCCTTGGCTTCCGACGGCGACAGGTAAGATTTCTGGCCGTCTTCCCCGACAACGTAATAGTACTGATTATCTTCATCTCGTATGGAAGCCAGCTGCTGCGGCGTAGCCTTCACCTCGAAACGAACTAAGGAACCTGTTGAACCCCGCTTAACCCCGTACTTGCCCGCGCCGCGGTTCTTCTGAGTATCCCACTCAAGGATGGCCTTGAGGTCATCGGGCGTCGCGATGTATCGATCTACGACGCCGTCGCCGGTGTCGTCAAATGTCTTACCGACGTTATCACCAGGACGATTATCTGCGCGCCAACCTGTCTGCTCAAGACGTTGTATGGCCTGACCCAGCTTCAGCTTATCGGTGGCAGAAGCGGTGCCTTCGCCTCCCGTGTAGACGTCGTACAGCTTGTCAAGTCGAATTCTTCGTTGCGTTGTAAAGTACTGCTCGTCTTCTTTTCTATACAGCCTATCCCGAGCCCTTTCGTAAGGGTCTGTGCCGATAATAGCGTTGTACAGCTTGTTGTACTGCTCTGTTACATCCTCATAGTGCTTTTTCCGTGACTCCGGCGTAGCGCCGTAAGTCTCGGTGGGCGTAGCAAGCAGAGTTTCTAACTCACCTCTCTGTCTTTCAAAATCATTGTACGAGCTCTCAGCGTCGTCTAAACCAAGCTTTACATTTTGAGCTCTTTCCAAAAGAGCCTGGATGGACGAACGGGTCGTGTAATCTGTAATAGACCCCCAGCTAATTAAATTAAAATTGCTGTCGAAATCTACGCCGTAAGGAAAAGCGGCTTTGATATCGTTAAGAGTTCTTGGAAGCTGGGGATCTAACACCGTAGTGCTTTGATCTCCTACAAGTCCGTCAGAAACAGAGGTCCAAGCAGCCGCGGCAGGGTTCTTGCCTGCAACAGATGCGTCAGACCCGGCTCTTCTTGCTGTGTCAACAGCTCTTGTGTTCCAAGCAGTGCGCTTGTCTGCTAAAGTCGCACGAGCCTTAATCAGCTCCGTCTTGAGCTTAGTGACGTTGTCGTTATAGTCCTCCGAATCTTTCTGAGCGAGACTTTCTAAAGCAGCTTTATGATCGAGAAGTTTTTGGGCCAGATCTACCTGAGCCTCGAGAACATCCTTTTCAGCTTCCGTGACGCCCTCTTCAAGCCTCGCGTAATCTTTTCCTTGTTCAGTTTCCAGCTTCCGAATCGACTTCCCTACTTCAGGGTCGTACCTGCCAACAGACCTATCTGATGGGTCGGGAGTCGAAGCGCTTCCGCCATACGTTTGTTGCCTTAGCCTGTCTACTTCAGACATTACCCTACTCCTCCCACGGCTCTCGCTGTACTCGCCGCGGTCTTTGCTGCCGCCTGCGCAGCGGGGTCTAGCTCAAGGATAGCTTCGACCCCTTGTCTCGCACGAGCTTCTCGCCCTTCCTTAACGTCGGCGTAAGCGCCTGTGCCGGCGGCTACTGCAGTATCTGCGATCGCTGCGCCGAGCTTCTGCGCATCAAGCGCACGCTGATTAATCAACTGATCGTCTGCTGTCTTCTGAGCAAGTGCCCTCTGCTGAGACAGCTCGTTAACCTTGCCGCGCGCCTTGGCTCGCATATCCATAGCTTCGCGAAGCTTAGCTTGATTAGCAGCCGCTAAGCGACCAGCAGATGGACCGACGCCTACACCGACGGAACCCGTCGTGTCTCCCGCGGAGGGAGTGCCCGCAAGGTCCTCTTGAAGCTGGTCCTTTTCTGCACGGGACATGCCGTACTTACCCGATTGCCTGCGAGCAATCGCCTCACGAAACATCGCTCGACGCTCTCTCCCAGCAGCTCCTAAAGAGGCGATCCCCTGCCCGATTAACGGAGCAGCCGCCTCAGCCGCCCCCAGGGCAGCGATAGTTCCTACAGTCGCAGCAGTAATAGGCATATTCTCCTCCAACAGGAAATATATTGTATTCGATTAGAGAAGAGTGAGCACGCGTGCGTTTCGAATACCGAAGCTAGCTCTCTGATAAAAGACGTGATCTCTATTAACCGTGGTCTGCCCTCTAGAGCGCGCAAGCTCTGCTTGGAACAGTTCTCGGGAATCGTCGTCTACCTCGTGAGTTACAAACTCTTGATGAGCAGTCAGAGAAAGCTCATGCCACCCCGCGGCCACAGACTCTTGAAGATGGTGCATTCCAAAGTGCAGGGCAGCTCTATCTTCGTAAGAATCCGGAAGAGAGCCGGACGGAGACTTGTCATCAAACCCGATAGTCTGTGCTAACAATCTCTTAGAGTGCGGGAGGTTCGTCACTGTGCCAGCGCTGTCCGTCAAACGAGCTCGAATGATAATGTTAGGCTCAGACGTTACTGCGGCAACAGCCACGGACCCGTCGTCTTTTGGGCTGAACACCTGATCCTGAAGATGAACAAAGAACCTGGCCTGGCTGATAAACACAGACCACTCCCAAAGCGCCAAGGTAGCCGCGTAGGGCACGTATACTTTTACCGCACACCCGGCGACTACGCGGTACTTCGCAGTTCCAGAGTCTGCGTGAGCGTCGCTGAAGATATCTATAGTCTCCAGAGCAGAGTCTTGTCGTATACGCACGGCCTCTTCAGGCCAGACATGTTCTTTCTTAACAGCAAAGTCCGCCTTAAAAGAGTTCAGACCGCCATTAGCTTCTGACTGGATGCCCCTTCCTGCCTGCCTCGAGTACACGTTGTCGTTGTGCCCGTCAGGGTCAAGGACGTTCCCGTCGACGTAGTTATACGGAGTAATAACCGTCATATCACACCATGACCTGAATGACGCTGAGGTTACCTCTACGGAACATCAGCTTGGGTTGACCGACGTCAGACATCGTCGCTGCGTAGATGCCGAAGTGCGATACAGCGGAGCCGCCCGTTGCGGCAGACACGTCCGCCGAGGTGATAGCTGCAAAGAGCGGAACGTCGATCTGCTCTTTAAAAGTATGATCAGGGTCAGTCGATACTAAACCGTGCAGAGCTGCGTAGTGGTTAATGTACGCCTCGCTAACAGGTATGATGTGAAAACCACCGCCCGCGTCTTCGTAGCCAATAACAAGAGACCCGAACTCGTTCAGGTCTGAGCTAGTTGTAGAGTTTCGTAGAGACTGAACGTGTGCGTTTCCTAATACAATAAACACAGACGTTGTGTCCAAGGAAAACCCTACGCTTGTCTTAAGCTGATTAGAGCTCGCGTCACGCAGGAGATACCAACCTGTCCCTGAGCTGGAGGTAGTCTTCGTCGCTGTGGACCAGCCGGGGTAGTCGGCAGACACAGACACCGGGTCTCCTGTCACCGCTGTTGTCGCCTTTGCTACGACAGCAGAAGGCAAGTGATCTCTGCACAAAGCCCCACGGGCTAAAGAGCCTGCCTCAAGAGAGTTCAGAGCGTCCCGAGCAACATCTATCTTATTTAACCCGAGGCTCTTTGCGCTGATCGTCTCCTCAGAATCAAAGGTGTCTGCCACCGTGCTGACTACGTTAGAAGCTGTGGGAGGAAAGGTAGGAACGTCCAGCACAAACAACGATCTGTTAAAGACAGCGACGTAGTTCTCTTCCCACTTCGACGTGTCCTCTAAGCCAGTTCCTGAGTAAACCTCTTGGCCCACAGGAGGGACCCTTCTTGCTACAATATCTACCGTGTGCGTTCCAGGCTGGACAACTACCGCCGTCCCTATACGAATCGAGCAAACCTCAGGTCCGCAAGCAGTCGCCTGGCTATCCCACTCCATGCCGGGCCCAGGAAACCGGGAACCGGCTACAGCGCTACCGCTTGAATCCAAAGAGGCTACGCGCTGACTTAAAGCCTTCACGGGTAACACGGAAGGCTCAAAGGGATTGATCTTGCCTGTAACAGTGTGAGGTAAGACAGCCCCGTTTACTCGAACAGCAAACTGCACACGACAGGGTATTGTTCCCTTACTCCACCGGTGTCCAGATATAGTGCTAGACACTAACTGTGCTTCCTTGTCACCGTCCGCGTTTATCACCGTTATCGTTCTTCGCTCGGTATTCTCTGCGGTAAAACCCAACCAGATATATTGGACCCTACCGGTAACCCAGAGCGTGGACAGTCCGGTTGTTGCTGAAACGCGCATCGAGTCTATCGCGTCCCACTCCATGTCGTTTCTGATAATGTGCTCATAATCAGTAGCCGACGCTCGTGGCGGCGTGTGCGCCCCCGAGGCTCCAAAACCGGGATCGGCAGCTTGCTCGGACAGGTAGTACTTGTAGTAAGGGGTGGAGGAGCCGTCCGTCTCAAGAGTAAGCGAAGACGTCTGCTCGATGTTGTGCGCGTTTAGCTTGCCGCACACGACCTCAACAGCAGGAATGAAGTCCTCATTCAGCTCTGTTGGATCTAAGACATCAGGAGCTCGCAGTTGTCTTTTAGGAAAAATGTAAGGCATCTTATTTCTCCTCAGACATCGTCGCGCTTAGGCACTCGACCGCGAACATTACCTGCCGTGGCTGTCGTAATATCAAAAACAAACGACGCGATGTGCAGCCGGGTAGGAAAGTCCGCGCTTATCTCGAAAGCCCAGGAGTACGCGTTCTCTAAACCAACCGGGACCTGCCTCCAGAACAACCGAGGGTCATGTGTCTTGGCTGCTCCGAGCACTGCCTTACCCGTGATGTCATCGACAACACCCGTCTCGTCATCCAGGCCGATGGACAAGACGTCTTCCATCTTGACAACATCCGCCCAAGAACCGTTTCTGTAGAATCGAATAGTAAACTTCCCGTTCCAGGCGTCTACTAAACCCAGGTACATAGTACGGATGTGCAGCGGCGTAAGACCGACCTTGTCGCCGCGCATCCAACCCGAGCGATAGATAATCTCTCTATCAGGAGGATTGTAAGCGGAGGTTGCCCGGTCCATGACATAGACTTCGTTCTTGTCTATGACAACGGTCTCCACACTCGTTGAGAGCTCGAAGTTATCTGAGCCCACTTGAGCAGCAGATTTTATTGTCGTGACAGCGCCTTTCCGATGCGAGCCTGCTGCCAGAACGAACTGCCTGTAGTCATCCGTCTGACAGATGTCGGCAATGTGGAGGCCGAGCTTCTGGCGCTTCCAGTGGGCTCCGTCAAAGCAGAGAAGAAGGGACTGATTCACATCTCCCGCAGGAGTTAATGCACAACGATACTCTCCACTCGTTGGATCTATCACAGACACGGCCATCCGCATACGCGTCCTGTTGATGTAATTGCGTATGGTCCTGCTGATAGATCGGCTCAGGTGCTTGACCACACCGTTCTTCATTCCGTAGAAGCCGTCGCGAGAAAGCCAGATCAACGTCCCGTCGGGCAGCGCCTTTATAGATCGAGGCGCGACACACCCGATTCCCTGAGCGAGCGGCACAGGTATAGCAAAATCTTCCAGCTCGTAGGTACTGCTCTCGGTAAAAGCAATAAGCTTACCGTTATGGGAGGCGAGCCCTGTGACTTCCGACCCGCCGGAGTCGGGGTAGATCCAATCTTGCGCAGCAAAGGTTCCCGGGAGACCGACCTGTGAGCGGCGAACCACACCAGGATCGTCAACCGTGTTCCCTATGACAAGACGTCCCTGGTGTGTACACATGACGCGAAACACGGGGACTGGCACGGTCTCAAGAGCAACAGGACCTAAGGCGGCATCGGGAAGGTTGTCTGGGTAGAAGAACTGTTTGCTGCCCGAAACCCGAGCAAGTAGTTGGGGAACTACGCTCTTGTTCTTAACGTCGGGCGTTCTGTACAGTCTAAAAGCCACTGCGTGCTCGGGCGCATCACCAGACACCCTTACCAGAAACTGTCTGGTCAGGTCGTCAATCTCCGTGGCAAGCGCAGCTGAGCCTTCGGTGTAGGGATCTGCCTGCAGGGTCTTTACAGAAACCAAGGCGCTCTGCGCAGAGAGCGCGGAAAGATTTCCGAAGACGTCCTCCCACTGCACGTAGTAATACCAACCACCTGCAAGAAGAGCTCCCGTCTGCCCGTCAAGGACATCCCCTATAGTGCCGATCTTTCCCGGCCAAGAATAACCCAGCGCATTTGAGTAGAGTGTGTCTCTGTCTGTAGGGTTAGGCTGCTGGGGACCTTCTGTAAAGGCAGGGCCCGGAGCCTGGTCGAAACCCAGAGGCACCACCATGCCATCGTGAGCAATAGCTCTGGCTCGGTCAATGCCGTTTGTCCAGATGATGACGTTTCCTAGAATTGTAAACTGGTCTGGATATATCGGTCTGTGCTCGTTCGACAGGTCTGTGACCAAGGTGCGAAAGCTCCGAGACCACCCCTCGTGTCTCTTGAGCTCTGTCCCCATGCGAACGATCAAGGTATCGGCTATCCCGCCGAGGAGCCCCGCATGATAGATTCCGTGCGGAGCTCCGTGCGTCGTGCCTTCCTCATCCTCGGTCCTATCAGGCTCGTAGCGCGTAGGGCCGATTACAGACCGGAGCGTCCCCTCGGGAGTCAGCTCCAGGTTCTGAACCTTGTAAGACAGCGCACTGGCAGAATACAGGACCTGCTCTTCGCCCGCAGGGACGATAAAGCTAATCGGTTGGTTGCTCGCAGGTCCTGCCATTTATCTTACCTACTTAGCAGGAGCGGCTTGCTCGCGCTCCTTCCAGGCGTCCGACAAGATGTCTTTTGCTCCAGATGCTCCACGAAGACCAGGAACCTCTCGAAGAGCACGAGCCCTCCAGGTCATGTACCTCTCGCCCGCTACAGGAGTAGGTAGATCCCAGTCCTTGGCATCTACAGCCTTTGCATCCGACACAGCTTGCTCGGCGTTCTTAGGCAAAACCCACGCCTTCCGCTCTTCGTCATACTGCCAAGAAAGCGGTACCCAGTCGTACTTACCTCGGTGCTCTTGATCGGAACCGACGAACTCGACCCCGTTCTTGGTCATCATGACAGAAGACCACATGCTGCGATCTGTTTCTGGCCCGCTGATACTCACCACCATGGCTTCCTCCCGAAGACCAATAAGGGTGTGGCGATACATTAGATCGCCCAGCTGGGGCCTCGGGATTGCAGTCAATCCCTGCGTTTGCTTAGACATTCGTTCCTCTGGTTTTGATTAATGCGTCATTGCGCACAGCAAGCATAACAAGAAATCAGGTGTCGCTTGTGCTGAAGACACCATATCGACTTCTGCCGGAGTGTCCCCCGAGAGGCACCGGCTCCACAATCCTGCCTGGTGTAGCGTAGTTCAAACGGTACTTCTTAGCCAGCTCTTCGTACCTTCTTAGGTGCATCTGCGCGCCGTTCTGGTCTACACCGTCCTGAAGACACAAGTAGTATAGAGACAGCTCCAACAACGCCGGCACGGAGTCTCGCTGAATCGGCGCGGTGTCTTGATCGTCTATGAACTTAGGCGGAAGCCTAAGGACACGCATGTCGATCTCGTAGCGAGCATCCTGATGAGGGTAAGGCTTATAAGCGTAGTACCCAGTGGAGTGCTTCAGCGGACGATAGTAGTCAGGGACGACGCTGCCGTCCCACGTATAGCTGGCGTCAGGGGTAACGTCCTCAGGGTCAATCTCCGCGAGAAAGTAATAAACACCTGACTTCTCTACGTTGTTGTATCCCGTGGCTGTTCCTCCGAACTCCTTCACGTCCGTGCGCGCAACATAGATACGGAGGCGGAATCCTGAGTGAGATCTACGAGTAGTCCCCGTGACCCCAAAGCCAGTCATCTGATCGATGTTCGTCATCTGAATGTTGATGGCTTTACCGACACTGCTCAAAGAGTCGTGATCAACCTCGTTGCTCACGGGCGATGGCGCGCTCTCCCAGACAGGGTCGTTCGTCCCCATCGGAGACTGCTGCCACTCGTCGTCCCTCTTGCCCCACACATAGGTGTAGACAAAGGAGAACTTTCCTTGTTGCCAGGGACCGTTCCACTTCAGATGGAAACGCGCCAGCGCAGCACGACGAGGCGCCTGTACCTGAAAATGTCTGTTGCGGTAGAATCGATAGGGGCGGCCCGTGCTCTCTCCCTGGAAATCCACCATGTCTTGTCTATAGGCGCCCGCTGTGTCGATAGCCCAGACTTGCTGACGAGTGTTGTCGTACAACCTCATGGGCTCGAGAATGCGCATCACATCGTCGCTGACGAAGAACTCGGGCTGATAGATCCTAAAGGTCATCAGCGTGTTCGTATTAGGCCAAGGCCTGTCGATGGAAACGTAGACAACTTCTCCGTCTACCCACCACTCTCGGGACTGCCTGCGGTGCCAAGTGCCCGCGGTGTCTTTTACCTCCAGGTGCATGATGCCGTCCCAAGTCCCATCGGACTTGAACGTGCTGCTGTACCAGGTAGCCGCTTTTGCATTTACGGAGGCGTTGCCGAGATTGACTCCAGCGGTGTCCGTAATCTTGAGCATACGGTCATCTGTGTAGTAGTTAATCGCCAGGTTATGATCTCCGCTGACCGTGTCTTTGTTCAGAACGATATGCTCTTCGTCGGGAACAAGCGCTTCAGGAACGTCCCCCGCGAGACGATCTAGAGCCACGTTCAAAGCAGAGCGAACCCGCTTGTCGAACGTAGACCCAGAGCTATCCCACGCTCGCATTTCCAGAAGACGCTCGCGAAGAGCTCCAAGAGATACGTCCATCTTCCCTCCAAAGAAAAGGGCCGGGGCCCAATGAGCCCCGACCCTAATGTATCACGAATCAGCTAACTACCACACACCGTTGATCCAGCAAGTGGCCTTGTCTCCCGCAGAAGACCCTGCATCGGCTTCAAGAGCCATAGCAAAGACACACTCAAGGTTGTCGGTGGTTGCATCGGCATTCAGAGTGATTGTATCAGCGATACCCGCGGTACTTGCATGAGCAACCAAACGGTCACCCTGAGCAACACCACCGTCACACTGAACTTCACCCGCACCCTTAGCGATAATCCAGCCATAAGAACCTGCAGCAATCGCATGAGCCGCCACTCCAAGAATCCGATACACATGCAGTGTCGCGGTGGAGAGCAGTCCGTGGAAGGGAGCGTAATCGCTGTTATCCAGCATGATCACGTTACCTTCAGCGAAAGCCGAAGAGTCGTCGTTGTAAACGAAGATCCACTCTCGGTCACCGTAGTGAGTCGAGTTGGCTGCGTTTACCTCGTCAGCAGATTGCACATACCGAGTACCCACGGGGTAAGCCTCAGAAGTGTACGTTGCCGAAAGGGCGTCAGTTTTCACAGTTCCCATAATGACCTCCTAAGCGCTAGCGCCGCCACTCACGACACCCTGTGCCGGAAGCTTTGTGCTGATAAGGTTGGCCTGCATCGAGAAGATAGCTGTGACGACGTCCTGGTCACCAACTCGTTCCTTGAACTCGCTGATGTTTGGAGCCTCGTGCATAGGCATCTCGATGTAGTCAGTATTGAGGATGTAAGCAACGCCGTCGCTAGCTACGCCAGAGAAGGTCGAAGCGGTCCGATCCAAGTCCAGGGAGGAGTACACCTTAGCCACACCAAGGTCCAGTCCGAGCATGTTGCTCTTCTCGGTCTTGTCTTCGATAAGCTGGATGCGGACTGCATCGCGCTTGAAAGCCTCGAAGTTGGCGTAAGTGTCATCATCCATGATGCAGAGATCTGGTCCCTTGCCAGGTCCGCCAGCATAGTGAGCAGCTTGACGGTAAACCTGACGCAAACGAGTCAGTCCGTGGCTAGCCCAGCTGGTGATGTCAGCACTCTGGTTGAAGTGGAAATAGCTGGAGCTCTTTGCCACGTTCTGAACCGTGTCCGTCTGGTTAGCGGGAGTATCAAAGTCCAGTAGACCATTGGTCACACCAGTTCCGATACCGCTCGACACCTGACCGTTCAGAGTCATAAGACCCTTCAGCTCAGCCGTCTGGAACACGATGCCGCGGCTAGCGCCGGTAAGCATGTAAGCGTTGATGTCAGCCTTGACGCCTTCCATCACCGTCTGAGGGTACTCCTCGATAAGACGAACCACAGCAAGCTTGCCGCTGTTCATCTGGAGTTCCTTCTTGGGGATGTTGACGGCGACAACGAGACGATGAGGCTCCACCTGGAACTTCTTCACCTGCTGGCGACGGGTCATGTTGAGGAGCTCATCGCCGACGTATACACCGACACCGCGAGCTGGAGCACCGCCACTGAAGGAACGCTCGATGAACGAGCCGCCTTCCATGGGCATGCGAGCCTTGGTGTTCAGCGCATCGAACAGCTCATTGCTCCGAACAAAAGAATTTACGAGCGGACCGCGAAGGTCTGCAAACGTAGTATTCAATACTTCGGTTGAGATGGACATTTAATGCACCTTGTTTTGAAATGCGGGACGGCAGGCTCACAACGAGTTCTACGCCCCGACTTTGAAGTCGAGAAACAAAACCTGAAAGTCATAACTGACCGGGCTGTCTTGCCTGCCCGCATGCGCCTTTATGTTGAGCTCCTTACGGGCTACTCAACGACACTTCGGGTGCTGTGGAAAATCTACACCGTTCAAATAATCGATGCAACTATTTAGTAGTTTTATTTTAATAAGTCTTCAGCTTCTGACCGCTCTTGATCGTCATAGGGTCATTAGCGCGAAGCTTCTTAGCCACTTTCTTCAGGTTCTTCTTCCGCCAATCCGCCCGGTTGAGCCCAGGGTTTGGATAGGTAGTGTTCAAAACTTCAGGGCTTATAGCCATAGCAGCTCCTTCTCTCGATCTCTTATATCATGTTAAGGTACCCACATGGATTTAAAAGCCCTTCCGAATGGCGCAAAGCTCACGCAACACGCATCACTAAATCAGTCCAAGGTGCGGGCGATGTTCGCTACCTACGACGCCTTCGTGTCGATGTGTCAGATTGTCAGAGAAGACGAGTCCAGCGGTTTCTTGACCCCTACCAGCACACAGCAACAGCTAATCGCCGCGTATCACGAACATCGCTGGAACATAGTCAACAAGTTCCGCCAGGCGAAGATTACCACAATCTCCGTCATGCTCCTGCTGCGCGACTGCATGTACCTCGAAGGAGTCAAGGGGCTGCTTATCGCAGAGCGTCAAGACACAGCCGAAGACATCTTCGAGCGTATCTTATACGCCTATAAAAGACTCCCCGACGACGTCCGCGTGCCCCTGGCTAAGGGAAGGAAGGCAGGAACTACGCAGATGCACTTCTGCCACGGCGGAGGAATCAAGGTCCTCACAGCCGGCGGACGCTCTCCAGCCATCGGTCGCTCGATCGACCGTCTCGTCATCACCGAGTTTGGTGAGGCACAGTGGCAGCAGAAGGCCGCTATCAATATCTTCCCGACAGTCAATAAGAGACCCAATGCCCGCGTCATACTGGAGTCGACGCCTGGCCGTGCAGGCTCGCACCACGAGCGCATGTGGCAGATGGCCTTGGAGGGAAAGAGTCGCTTCAACCCCGTGTTTCTTAGCTGGTGGAAGGACAACAGCTGTGCCATAGAGGCTCCGCTCTCCGACATCACTTCTGAAGAAGAGACCTACATGTCGCAGCACGACGGCATGACTCTTCAGAACATGGCCTTCAGACGCAGCGCTCTGAACACAGAGTTCGTAGGAGACTCCCGGCTATTCTGCGCAAAGTACCCTTCCGACCCGTATGATGGCTGGCTAGGCTCTCTCGCACCCGTCATGCCCGCTGACGTCTTAAAGCCGCTGCTGGCGAAGTCTCAGCCAGATCCCCCTGAGGGCCCGCTGGGTTGTTGCGTCATAGACATGCCAGAAAACAACAGCTCCTACCTGATTACGGCTGACCCCGCGGGCTACGGTCGCTCTGGAGATAAGAGCGCGCTGACTGTCTGGGACGCTGTTACAAGAAAAGAGGTAGCTTTCTGGGAAGATCGAGAAGACCCTGGACGGTTTGCCGCAAGACTAATGCGGGTGCAAGGACACTACAACGGAGCTCTAATAGCCGTAGAGTCCAACGCTATGGCCTGTATTGCCATTCTTAAAGACAAGAAGTGCCCGAGCCTCTTGTGGACGAATCGGAACCACCCCGGATGGTACGCCACCTCCAAGAGGATTCAGGAAGCAGAAGCGATGCTCGTCCAGCTACTGCGAGAAGAAGAGATAGACATCATCTCCCGAGGCATGTTGCACCAACTCGTTAACTACGACGGCACTAATAATAAGCGCGTAAAAGGCCAAGACGGTACCACGCATCACTTCGACCGTGCCCGAACGGCTATCATGGCGGCGGACATTCTCTCGCGCAGACACTTCACACGCGCTAATATCCAACCGGAAATAGACCAGCGCCCTGCTGGGCAGCTGACTATAGGAGACTTGGACCGCTACAAGCGCAAGTCTACTAAAGAAGCAGGAAACCTCTTTAAGCCTCCCCCGAGGAACTGGATGTAACCATGGCAGAGAAGAAAGACCCAAAGAAGACCCACGGCGGAAAAATGTTTTCTGGCACCGCCGCAGCAGACTTTGCAAAGGCAAAGGCCAAGGTAGAAGAGGCGGTAGGCAGGCGAGGAAGGATTACCACTGCCCTTAAGAAAGCCACCGAGTCGTAGGATAAGAGAATGCCTAAGCTTTCCGTTCTTATCGATCGCCACCTGGAGTTCTACAAGGGCCAGGAGAAGGAGATCTTCGACAAGGCCCGTCGGTACTACCGGGGAGACTTTTGGACGCAGCGGTCTACGGACCTCGACACGAACACGAACCTTCACCTGTGTTCTAAGAATCTTATCTATGCTATCGCAGATACTGCGGTTTCTGCTCTTCTGGGACCCAACCCCCAGGTGGCAGCTAACCCGCGCAACGCCCGTAGCCAGGACCAGTCGCCGTCCGTAACAGGACTTCTCGAGTACGTCTTCCGCTCCAACCGCATGCGGAGACGCGCAGCAACAGCGTTGATCGACGCTGTTCTCTGTAAGCGAGGCATCTTCAAGACCAGCTGGAACAAGACAGAAGATAGGCCCGTAGTGAAGGTCTGCGATCCCTCTACGGTGTTCTTCGATCTTACTGTGCGCGACGTTGACGACATTAAGTACTGGCTCGAAGCCACCGTCGTCCCCTTCTCCGAGTTCAAAGCCCGTGTGGAGTCTGGTCGTTACGACGCGAAGCTGGACGATGTTCAGCCAGATCGCTTCCCGAAGTGGATGCTCGGCTCGAAGCAGCGCGGTGAAACCAACGCCGTTCGCGACGCCTTCGAGTGGATCACAGTCTGGGAGTACTACGATCGAGAGACCAACAAGGTCAAGCACTACGTTAGGCAGCTCGACAAGGTCGTGTTCGAAGACGACATTGACTACATCCCCTACTCCATGTTCAGCCTCAACCAGTCAGGCGTGGACTGTCTGGGGCTGAGCGAAGTACAGCTTGTCTTGACCCAGCAAGAGACGGTTAACGATCTGCTTACGCATATGAAGCGTATCACCTATCTTATGATTCCCAGAGTCCTCTACGACGCCGGGCGCATTAGTGAGGAAGATCTAAACAAGGCAGTAGCCGCATCAGCCGGATCTTTCGTGGGCATCGCCCCGCAAAACTCCGAAGCACTGCGATCACTGGGATCTTTGTTCTACGAGATGCCCTACCCGCAGAACCCGCAGGGCGTGAAAGATTTCGTAGCCCGGCAAGAAGACGACGCCGCGTTCATCTCGGCGCTGGCTGAAGCTGCTCGCGGGCAAGTGGTCGGAGCTCGAACCGCTACGGAAATGGCGATCATCGATGCCCAGATGAAGAACCGTCTGGCCACGCGAGAAGGACACATCAACGACGCCATGGAAGACATGGCTGCAAAGTGCTTCTACCTGTGCCGTAAGTACATGAAGGGCGAAAAGATGATCCGTATCGCAGGCAACCGAAAGTGGGCCGCGGTAGACATCTCCACCATCGCTGATGTCGAAGTAGACTTCGAGATGGTTAGCTACAACCCCATCAAGACCAACCCAGCAGTCATGGTAGAGACACTGCTTCAGCTCATCCCGCTGCTCCAGCAAGACCCGAATGTCGACGGTCGACGCCTGACCGAGGAGATCGTGAAGGGCATCGGTCTCCCGATGGGACTTCTCATGCCCGAGGAAGATGTGGCAATGGCCGCGCAAGCAGAAGCCCAGATGGCGCAGCAGCTTGCGATGGGCGGAGCAGGCGCACCGGGCGGGGGCGGCCCGCCGATGGGAGCAGAAGGCGGCCTACCACCAGAGCTCGTAGCCCTAATGGGCGGGGGCGGTGGAGAGGCTCAGCCGGCAGCCCCAGAAGACAGCATGGCAGCAGGCGGTGACTCGCCCATCCGAGAGGAAGGATAGTGGGTTCTTTAGACCAAATGTACGAGGGTCCAGCAGGGGCAGCGCCCGGTGAGCGGCGAGGACCCTCTGCGCAGGAAGCACTCGATAAAGCGAGACGCACGGCACAACAGCCGGCGCCCGTTGTTGAAGTCCCGGACTTGTCGGACGTGCAACGGCAGATATTAACCGACGTCGAAGCTGGCAAGATCCCAAAAGCACGAGTCAGCTTAGGCTCTTTCGAAGTAGAGCCGGCAAAGGAAGCGGACGTACCCTACCGACTCGGAGGCACCCAGGTACGAGGAGGGAACAGAACGCCGTATCTTATCGGGGGAGAGGAGTCGGACATCAGCAAGTACACAGTCGCGACTGACTACGGTACCCGAACAATACGCGACATCAGCGACATCGTTCCCGGGAAGGGCGTCCTGTTTCAAGTAGACGCCGACGAAGGAGACACCCGCGAAGTATTCGTGCCGATGGAGAGGCTTAGCGGGACCATGAGAGACGCTGCCGAAGAAATAGACAGACAAAGACGCGAAGCCCAGGCCCCTGAAGCATACCCACAACTGACGAAGCAACAGGCAAGCGCTATAGGCAGTTTCTTTAGTCACGCGGATGCGATGGAGCTGGCTGCGCTAAACACTCCGTTCTACCAGTATATGCGCGAAGAAGCCGAGGCCAGAGAAGACGAGCGGCAGAATAAACAAGGCGACGCTGTTGGCTACGCGCACACTGCCGGACCCTACGAGGGACAAGACTTAACAGACGAAGAAGTCTACGAAGCATCAGCCGAAGACTTCGATAACGCGCGAGATAACTACGACGAAGTCGCCAGCCGCGCGTTTGATGGGGTGGAGGTGATTGAGTTTGACGACGGGTCAGTCTTCATGGATGCAGGAGAAGGCGTCATCAACGTCACCGGTCATCCTGGTTACGACCCAAACCACGAAGACTATTACGGTCCCCCCGTAGATGAGGAGGAATGATGCCCCTTAAGAAAGTACCTGGTGGATACAAAGCCACAAAGAACAGCAAGGTCAAGAGCCGTAAAGACGCTCTTAAACAAGTAGCTGCGATTAAGAGCAAGCAGAAAGCTTCTAAGAAGTACTAATGGCTGACGACTACTACACCGCTGTACGCAAGAAGAAGATCTTGGCGGAGCACAATCTCGAAGGCTGTAACAAGCCTAAGAGGACACCCAACCACCCTAAGAAGAGCCACATGGTTCTGGCGTGTGAGGGTGGTAAGTTTAAGATCATACGCTTCGGTGAGCAGGGAGCCAAGACCGCGGGTAAGCCCAAGGAAGGCGAGTCCGACAAGATGAAGAAGAAGCGCAAGAGCTTCAAGTCTCGCCACGGCAAGAACATCAAGAAAGGCAAGATGAGCGCCGCTTACTGGGCCGACAAGGTGAAATGGTAATGGCTAAGAAAGACGAATACGACAAGAAAAAGAAGAACCTCAAAGACGAGGCTCAAGGCTCTGGTAAGAAGCTCAGCGAGAAGACCCTAAAGACTCTTAGCAACAAAGCCAAGGAGTCTGGCATCGGCTCGGGCAAGCTGAAGAAAGTCTACCGTCGAGGCATGGGTGCATACTACTCTTCAGGCTCTCGACCTGGCATGTCACCGCACCAGTGGGCCATGGGTCGTGTCAACAGCTTCATCAAGGGAAGCAAGAAACACGACACAGATCTGAGGTAGTCATGGCAAAGAAAACACAGCCCTACGACAAGGGAGTGCCCGCCAAGTACACCGCGGGCATGTCCGAGGGGAAAGCGACCGCGCAAGCCGCGGAGATCAAGAGCACGGCAGAGACAGTAAAGAAGGCAAAGAAAGAGGGTAAAGAGCTCTCTGGCGACTACTACGATATGGTTGCAAAGAAACGAATGGCCTTAGCCAAAGAGAAGAAGTAATGGCTGAATACGACGAGATGATGGGAGCCCTCAGGCAGGACGCTCAGACAGCAGATCAATGCCCCGAGGCTACACAGAACCTTGAGCTCAACCTCGAGAACCGCCAGAACGCTCTCGACACCAAGGAGTATGGCCCAGCCAATCCAGGTCTCGACGAGGGAGGCGGGAACGAAGAGTTCTGGCAGCGATACGCAGACAAGTTCAACGACACCGTCGAGAACGTCATGACGATGCGCTGCGCTAACTGCACCTTCTTTGATACAACAGATCAAACACGTGACTGCATCGCTATGGGAATAGGTGATGAGCCTGACCCAGAAACTGCTATCGTGGGCGGAGACCTTGGATATTGCCAAGCCCTCGACTTTAAATGTGCGTCCCAGCGAGTCTGTGTCGTCTGGGCAGGGAGACAAGAATAATGGCTGCCGAGAGCTTCTTTCCCCTGACAGCTCCGCTGGTTTCCACCGTCGATAAGAAAGACCGGTGGAAGCTTCGGAAGCCGCACCCTATGTGGCGGACAGATGTTCGAAACAGCTACGAGAGACAGCGCCTGTGGTCAGAACTTCCTGAAAACGAACGCGTAGATATCTCATATCAGTTAGGTGCCAGGAGGAGGATACTGTAGTGGGTTGGGTAGCAAACGGTTTGAGATGTGACGACTGTAAGACAGTAGATGGTCATGTGTACTACAAGAAGAGCGCGGGACCCCCGCCGTGCCCCGAGTGCGGTAGCGCTCGTGTAATCGACTGGTCCCACGGGGAGTTCCCCGGAGTCAAGGGCGACGGGATTAAGTCTTTCGTGCCCGTAGACATGGGCGTCCTCGGGTACTGCGACACGCGCGAGAAGTACGATCGCGCCGAGGCTATCATCAAAGAGCGCTTCCCAGGACACACGATCAACAAGGTCGTTGAGTCGAAGGCGGACCACGGAGACAGGCTTGACGCTATTAAGCACAGGTCTTGGGCCCAGAAGAAGGCCAACCATCTTACGCCAGCTATCATCGCCGAGGTAAAAGAAAAGTCCGAGGCAAAGGCCCGAGAGGCCAGAGGTAGAGCGCTGGCTCAGAACAAGAACCCCGCTAAGGCAGAGAAAGCAGCTAAGGCGAACGTAGGTTCCGCCTCTAAGAACGCCGGAGGCTGGGGACAGTGACTACGTCAGTAGACATTAGAGAAGCCCAGCGGCGTGCTCGCCTGTGGCCCAGGTCTCTAAGAACCGTGAGAGAACTGGTTCCCTATGATATGCTCCTCGTCGAGGATAGAGCTACGGGGATCCGATGCAAAGTCCCAAACAAAATGCGTCTAATGCACGGCTTAGAGGTCGCCTTCGAGCTCGCAACGGACTTGTCTGAACCCCACGAAGAAGACGAAAGTCTTTAGTTATAATTCTTATAGGAGACCCCCATGGCTGTTGACCCGAAGACTGGCGAAGAGATGGAAGAGACCCCCGAGACTATGGAGCAGGACAGCGACATCCAGAAGATGCTCGCCGCTGCAGACGAGATCATCGAAGGCGATGCCCCCGCTCCCGAAGAGGCGCCCGCTGAAGAGGCGCCCGCTGAAGAGAACATGGAAGGTGTAGATCTCTCTCCCATCGAAGAAGCCCTCGGAATCGACAGCGCAGCAGCTCAAGAGCTGTGGGAAGCCGCTCAAGACCGAGACGACCTCGCCATGCTGACCCCAGAAGAGCTCGCCGAGAGGCTGGCCGAGGACTTCGGACTTCGCATGCAGCTTGAAAAGGCAGCAGCTATGAAGGCCGACGCCGGTATGGAAGAAGACATGGGTATGCCTCCGATGGAAGAAGCACCCCCTATGGAAGAGATGCCCATGGGCGACCCGGCAGGCATGATGCCTCCAGGGATGTAAGGAGTAAGGATAGATGAGCGAAGATGACACCACAGTCGAGCCCTCTGCAGACAGTGCCCCGGAAGGTGCTGCTGCAGAGGCGCCCGTCGAAACACCAGCAGAACCTTCCGTCGAGACCGCCGCCGACACCACGGCAGACTCAGCACCTACCACAGAAGACAGTGGCGGCTCGGCGGATACCTGGACCGGAGAGCTCGCCGACGTGCAGGGCTCGGAATGGTTCGAAGCCCTGCCCGGTGATGTTCAAGGAGCCGTGCTTGCAGGACTCGAAGCCAAGTATAAGAACTGGCAGCGAGGCTACAACGATAAGTTTCAGGGACTCGCTGACTCTAAGAAGTCGCTGAGCGATCGCGAAGAAGAGCTTAAATCAAAAGAGCTTCGCGTGCAGAAGTGGCTCTACGGAGAAGAAGATCCAATAAGCACTCTCAAGCAAGAGCTTGATGGACTGCGCACCGAGAAAGAGAGCATCGAGACGAAGCTTCGCGAGGAACTCGAGAAGGCCGTTTCAGAAGCTAAGGCTGGAGGTGCCGTAGACCTGGAGCGCCTGCAAGCCGAGCGCGATGCCGCGCAGAGTAAGCTAGCGGAGATCGAATCCCGTGAAGCCGCGGCTCAAGAAGCCCAGCTAGATCAGGAAGCAGGGGAGCTAGACAACTGGCTTCAGAAGAACGCTCCAGACTTGTATAAAGAGTACAACGACGAAGCTCTCGACAAGGCCAGAGACGACGCTTTTCTCGCGTTCTGCAAGATATCCATGATGGGCGTAGAGCCCGAAGTGGCTCTGTCCATGCTGCGTGTTCAGCACCCGGAGATCAAAGTCCCCGGAGAACCCGAGAAGGTAGAGCCCGAAGAGGTGCCCGCGAGTGTGGACCTCATGAACATGGGCACTGGAAGCGGCGGAGAGGCCATGGGCAAGGGCGATGTGCGGTCCTTCGACGACATCATGGACGGACTTAGACGTGCTGCACAGCAATCGGCGGTGTCCTAATGCCTAGTCAAAAGACCTTTCTGGTAGAAGACGCCTCTGGCTGTCTCGACTCTTCGCTCGTAGTCCTTGAGGGCTCCGATAGAGCAGTCACCTATATGGACTTGTCGCAGATCATATGCATACGAATCGCGAGCACGGGAGCTCTCACAGCCCATGTGCCCGGTGGTTCTATGCAGATACTAGACCTGGAAAGAAGAGACGCGGACGCCATCGTAGAACAATGGCTGTCCTTGCGACTATCAGCCAGCAGCGATTAGCTCTTCGAGCGCTTCGACAGCAGTCTTGCGGGTCTTGCCCGCCTGCTCTGCTTCGAGAAGCGCTTCAAGATACATGTCATAGTCGCCCGTAGCGAGAGCTGCCCGGAGCTTCTTAACCGAGAGGTCGAGGAGCTCAAGGGGCGCTTCGCCCGTAGGGGCCGCGACTTCCGCAGGAGCCTCTATAGCTACAGAGGCCGCCGCCGACATGCTCACACCGCGATGAGTTAGCTCATCTACCGCCAAGTCCAGAGCGAGCGGGGAGTCCGCTTCGATCGTGAGCACCGCTTCGTCCCGGCGGAGGGAGCCGTATCCGCCGCCGCGGCGAACAGACGCCACGCCGATAGAGCGCTCCTCGAACCAAGAGAGCTCAGGAAGGGGGCCGACCGCATTAAAGGTGTAAGAAGGCATCAGTTCTCCGGGGGTACATAGTTGTGGGGGATAAAGTGGCCGGGACCCCAGGGTGTGTCTTGTACCTGGATGCCGGCAGCGGCAGATAGCCCGTGGAGGGCAGGGTCCTTAGACCAGTAAAAGTACATGACCTCGGGGCCGCTCTTGCCCCAGTAGCGGTCCCAGCCGTGGCTCGTGTAGTACGCGTGAGCAGGAACATGGACCGCGGGAACGCGCTCCGTGTTGGGCGAGAGCTCCCATCCGTCGGGAGGAACGATAAAGCCGTCCTCGTCGTACTCGCAGTCCAACCCGCCAGTAGGCTCCTCAGGCTCTTCGGGAGCCTCGGGTTGCGGAGCGCTGTGCGCCTTGGTCGGGTTCTTCACCGCAGTCGAGCCCTGCATAGAAGCAAGACCGCGGGTGAGGGCGACACGCGCAGCCGTCTCGCGCGTGACCACGACACCTAGCTCTCGAACAGCAGGCCAGCTGCGCATCAGAGCCACAACACCGTCAAGCTGTTCGAGTAGTAAATCGTCCAGCTCGACAGACACCGCTACAGGGTCTCCCTTCACGAAAGTCAGCTTATCGGCCGGTTTTGTCTTACCGCTCATACGCACCCTCCGACAAGGAGCATAACACACCTACACATAGGGCAGGCTGACAATCTGTCAAGCGTTCTTAAAAATGTATTTTCGATATTTTTTATAAACAGCTTAGGGTCCCCTTGTTGACAAAACGTCAACCCTTTTCAAAAAGTATACTCGCCGAAAAAACGGCTCCCCCGGAGGGGCCCGGAGGGCGCCGATGGCGGGGGGTGGGGGTGGCATCGGATGGCGAGACGCATCGGGCCGGGCGGGCCGGGTCAGGGCGGGCCGAACGGGGAGGATGAGGATGCAGGATAGCTGGGGAGGAGCGCTCCCCCTGCGCAGGGAAGCCGGACAAATAATGGTAGGGACGAACGACCTGGTGCCCCCCTAATCTACTGAACACCCGTACAGGAGGGACGCGCCAAGCTATCCCAGCCTCTGAGATTCCGTGACATTTAGTGACGACAGCGCAGTGCAGCGAATAGCCTTCTAAGCCGCTCGCTGATATTGACGGCTCGTCAGCAGTGGCTTAACGTCACGGAGTGACGCACCGAACGCGTCGCACCAACCCACGGAGTCAACCATGAAAACTACCTCTACAATCCACTGCCCTCGCTCAGGGCTGTCCATCGAGCTGCATCACGACCCGGAGGACCGCTGGTTCCCGTGGGCTGCCATCCTGCGCGTAGACATCGGAGGGTGGCAGCCGCTCTTCCTGAACACATGCGGAAAGACGCCCATGGAAGCATGCCGAGAGATGCACACGTCTGTCGATACGGTGCGCCGCGTCGTATGGAATATCAGCCCTGAGAGGGAAGACGTAGAGAGCACGCTAGACCTGCTATGGAAGGACACTCTAAACCTGGACGCAAGCGCTCACTCGATGCCACTGAGCGCAGAAGGAGGTGCCTGATGCCACGCTATAAGGTCACTCTATATGTGCGCTGTCAGGACCTCCCAGCTGGTGAGGAGCAACCAGGGTTCGATATCGGATGCGCTCTCCAAGAGAGAGGCCTGCACGCGGCGAGAGAAGCCTTGGACGACGCTCTCCAGGATGCGCTCGAAGAGCACAGAAAGGGCCATCTAGCCCTGTCGGTCTATCAAGACGATTGGGACGTCGTAGCCTCCCGCGTTGACGACGCAGGGGATGAGGAGGACGATGGCCTTATTTATGAGCAGCTCGCGGACCTGCAATGGGATGAGCTATGCGACGCAGGAAAGCGCATAGCAGCGCAGAGAGAGCCCTGCTTCGATGACCGCGAGGACTACAGATGAGGAAGGACATCGAGCTATCTCTGAGCTTTGTCTGCTTCGCAGCTGGTCTCTATTTCTTCTTAATCCTCTGAATGTGGCGATAGGTCCCTAGCTCGGGCTAGGGGCCTTGACGATGCATTCAGCATCACAACCAAACTGGAGTCAATCATGAACGTCCTAACAACTACAGCCCCCAGCAGTGCATATCAGATGTACAAGCTCAGCCTCGGAGATACTCCCCTAGTCAAGGCGGCCCCTCTTCCTGACCTGCCAAGCAAGCAGGTCATGATAGTAGGTGCCAAAGGTGCCAAGCGGATGAGCTTCGCGGAGCTTGCAGCTATCCCTGTCCCTGAGGATACCTTCAAGGATAGCGGCAAGGTCAGCCACAATATCGTGCCTGCGTCAGACATCATCAATCTGGCTCGCTCCCTGTACGCTGAGCAGCTCGATGTTGCGCCTCTATACGAGACGTGGGCGACGGCTGCCAAAGGCATGGAATGGGCAGGGAAGCTCGTCTATCCCTACCGCTCGAAGAGCGGTCAGCTGCACGAGAGCTACGGAATCAGCGTGGTGCTGCGGGGCTCGTACAATAAGAATATCGCCCCCAGTGGCGCGGATGGAATGGATACTTTCATCTGTGCCAACGGTATGATGAGCGGCCAGAATGCATGGGCAGCCCGACAGACAGAAGCGATAGCAGAGAATGTCCATAAGCATCTGGTGGAAGCGTCAGGGAAGTGCACCTTCAGAGCTGGAGGCCTGATAGACCTGCTCGAAGAGTGGGCGGACATCCCGTGTGCAGACCTGATGTTCTACGCGTACCTCGGCATTCTGCGGGGCCGCAAGGTCATCACTCCTACGCTCTACAGCAGAGCCCTGAACTATTGGGAAGCTTGCACCCGCGGCGAGCTTCATGACGCCCATGGAGACCGCACCCTCGCGTCTGCTTTCCAGTCCGTGACAGGTGCTCTGCATAGCGTGGTGCCTACCACGCGCAGCAGCTTCGGGATTGGAGGCGCCGCTACAGCAGTGACGAAGGCATTCGCCAGCACTGGAGGCTCTGTCGATGGCATCGAGCTCCCCGAGTTCAGCCTGGAGGACTTTGCTCAGTTCGAGCTAGTCTGAGTTCAGCGAAAGGTCCCCAGTCGAGAGGCTGGGGGCCTTGACGATGCACTCAGGCATCACATCAATCGGAGTCAACACGATGAACTATTTAGAGCGGTTAGAACAGCACTGGGCATTGATGGCAGCCATCCAGGCGACGGCCATCACGGACGGGGGAAGGAAGGCGATAGGGCGCGTTATGGATGCCTTCTCTGCGGACATCGAGGCGGAGCTACAGGCCCAGAGAGACGGGAAGGCGGACAGGGAAGAGTCCTCCGCCCGTCGGGAAGGATGGCAATGATAGACCCCCGCACGCCCTACGTGGTGGTTGATAAGAAGACGGGTAAGGTCGTATACGAAACCACGTACGCAAACCGCAGGCGAGCCCGACGGGTGAGGGACCGCCGCGATGACCAGCACGGAGGCTACCGCTACATATGCAAGGTCATCCGCCCGTCTGAATAGCCGCGAGTCGATAGAGACGCCGCCCCCCGTGCCGATAGGTGCGGGGGGCATTCCTATGTCTGGTGAAAAGTTCACGAGCTTGCGAGATTATCTCGAGGTCCGGTGTCCGGTGTGTACTAAGGGAGAGGTCCGGTGTCCGGGGTAAGGGAGAGGTCCGGTGTCCGGGGTAAAGGAAAGCCCGGCGCTCCGGGGTAGAAGCGACGGGCCGACGGTCCGGTGAGCGGAGCGGTTAGGACTGGCTTAACTTGCGGATGATATCATCGGTTACCCCGAGGTATTCAGCTTCCCGGATAATCATGCGGCGAGCGCGAATCCAGGTCAGCGAATCCAGGCGCCCGTTCATGTAGTCCCGGCGGTGCTCTCGCATAGCGCGTAGCAAGCGGTCAGCATCCGACTCGGGTTCCTCAGTAATCGGATTAGAATAGTCGATAAAGTTAGGCATTAGCGGTAGCTCCACAGGTGGTCATCGTCATCGGAACAGTCGGGGCCGTCGAGCTCCAGCCCGTCGAAGTCAGCCAGCCCACGATTCCCGTGGGCCATGCCAGCCATCTGACGCGCCTCAGAGCGCCAGAGGTCATCCTCATCACAGCAGCAGGAGCAGTCCACAATGCGGCCAGGAGTCCACTCCATAGCATCGTATAGGTGGCCGTTCTCATCGGTCCCATTGAAGAGAATGACCTGGTCATCGGACAGCACTTTATAGAGAGCTTCAGCCCACCGGACCGCTCTCACCAGCTGGTCCCCAGTCGAGCCGTCGTCTTTCCAGACATAGACGAAAGGGTCGAAGTCATCGAGGGTGTGGCTCCAGACTTGAACTTTTAGCATCACTCACCTCCTTTAGCGGCGTAGTAGGGCAGCTCACGCCAGGGCGTCCACTCAAAGGCCGTATAGTGGAAGCCCCTTTCGTCGGTGCCATCGATGAGGATAGAGAAACCGCCCCGCATAAGGTCAGAGTGGCACTGAGGAGTTAGCAAGTCTGAATCTGCCTTGTGAATCTCGTCCCAGAGGTACCGAGCACGTCTAACTGCGTCAGCAAATGAAGCACGAGACATAGGGTAGCCAGGACCGATATCCACACTCCCTACTTTAGGACTCCATATAGAAACATAGAGGTTACCTTTAACTTTTAAAACAGACATTAGATTGACTCCGTTGTATGGATGCGACGCGCTTTGTGTACGTCACATAGTGACAGTAACACAACCCTACATATAGTGCAATAAATAAAATACACTAAAATAAAATAGTTACATTTATTGACAAGCGGTCAGCGGTCAGCGGTCGCTCTTTAAAGAGGAGTCTCCGGTGTCCGGTAAAATAAAAGCTCCGGTGCAATCGGGGAGACTGCACCGGAGCTAACCCGGTTGAGCACCGGGCCGGTTGAGCGGAGTCAATCACTCAGGCCATAGCCTATAGCAGAGCGGAGGCCGGCGCAAGGGAAAAGATAACACGGGCAGAGAGCCGCTGGTTTATTTTAATATCATTAGAGCTTGCACTATATGTAGGGTTCTGTTATTTTAAATAGGTCGGGTATCCTCTCGACGATTAACGGAGTCAATCAATGTTAACCCTTAAAGAAGCTAAAGATATTATCGGGCATAAGTCAGGCTTAGGAAAACCTTCTAAGATGCCCGGTTATTCAACCGCTATACCTGCTGAGCACTGCAAGACAGGAGCCAAGCTGGCTAAAATAGCGGGCTCGGTATGCGCTAAATGTTACGCGTTCCGTGGTAACTATCTTTACCCTGACGTCAGGAACGGGCTCGAGTCTCGCTTTCAAGCGCTCGGACATCCGCGCTGGGTAGAGGCCATGGCCCGCCTGGTCAGCCACTACACGAAGGAAGCGGACCCCTACTTCCGCATCCACGATAGCGGAGACCTCCAGTCGAGAGAGCACCTGCTCATGTGGGTAGCTGTGGCGAGGCTCGCTCCTTGGGTTCGGTGCTGGATGCCCACGAAAGAGAGTCGCATGGTTAAAGCTGTGCGCGCTGAGCTTGGCGAGACATGGCCTGAGAACCTCGTGGTTCGCTTGTCCGCTCCGATGGTAGGCCAGACGCCTCCTAAGAGCTTCGAAGGTCACCTGACGTCCACAGTGGAGTCAGGACAAGGCTTCGAGTGCGAGGCCAGTACCCGCGGGAACAAGTGCGGCCCTTGTCGTGCCTGCTGGGACCCGACGGTAGAGAACATCGACTATCACAGACAATAAACCGAGGAGTAACTATGAACTGGAAAACTATCGACATCTTCTATACCGAGGCCGAGGCCGTCGCATTCATCGAGCGTGCGGAAGCCAAGGGTATCAGCACTCTTAGCTGGATTATTGACCGAGGCTTGGACGGTCGCTATTCCATCCTCGATATGGGATAGCCAAGCAATAACCCTACACCACATATCCTGGGCAAGATTCAAAACTACCCGGAGGTCTCATGTTCTACTTTAAATATACTAAGCGGCTTGCATACTGGGAACGTACCCGACGAAGGGCGCGAAGATGAGCGCCGCTAACGTCGAGCTCCTCGCCTGCTTCGTCTGCTTCGCGCTGGGGCTCTGGTTCTTCTTAGGGCTGTAGCCCTGCCCTACTCGAGCTCCATGGCCTCGCCCGTACTATCGGGCGGGGCCTCTTCTTTGCCCATCATCTTAGCGCAAAGCTCACGAATCCGTTTAGCTTGGCCCGCGTGTTTCTCGGAGGCGTCGTCGAGCTGGTCGGCAATCTTAAGCAGCTCCTGATGATGCTCGTTAGATCCGGCATGTCCGGTGTCCGGCGCCTGCGGGATGTCCGGGGAAATGTCCGGCGCGATTAGAATAATCTTACGAGCTTCAGAGAATCCGGGACCGGAGAAGTCCGGCGCTCCGGCAGACATCCGGGCGAGGGCGAGCGGGTCTTTGCAGTGCATCAGGTCTGTCCCGTGGCTACGATCCGGGCCAGGCGCTCATCGAAGTCAACATCGATTATCACAGGTCCGGTTGGTTGGTCGGCTCCGGCCTTGGTAGCCGGCGCAATCCCGCAGCGGTCGAGGATCCCCTCCGCTGCCTTGATCTTATCCCGGGCCGGGACGTCCGGGTCGGCGAGCACACCGCGGAGAGCGTCGAGCGCATCCATCGCGGCGCCTTCGAGCTGGGATGAGAGCACCTTACGACGATGCTCTTTCCCGTCGTTAATCGCCTGCTTGATATCGTCCTCGCCGCGCCAGCCCCAGATAACGCTCTCCGGTATTTTAAGCTTTAAAGCGGTGTCTCGGGGAGTGTAGCCCGCAGATAACAGGCGACAACAGATCGCCCGTAGTTCGGGGGTCGCCGCAAACATCGCATCTGCGCGCAACATGCGCAGAACTTCCTCGATACCGGGGGTCTCGGGGCTCAGCGCTGTCTGTTCTTCGGTCATACATAGATCATATCACAGTATCGACGCGCATGCACGTCTCTCTAAATAAATGTTGTCAAATAGAGCGCAGTACTGCGAATATAAAATAATACTTGCACTACATGTAGGACCTGTTACACTATGAGTGAGTCGGGAATCACCCCTTCTCACCAGAGTAATCGAAATAGTTATAATACTTATAATAGTTATAATATTTATTTAGCTCAGCGGAGTCAGCCAGATGTCAGCAACCACACTATTTACTGTTTACAAGCACATCCAGCCCGACGAGAGGACCATCGAAGTCACCGGCGAGATTAGCATCGGCGACGAGACCGTCGACGTAAGCTCGGACGTCACAGTCGAGTTCGATGAGGAGCAGCACACGGTCGAGATCAAAGAGGAGGACATCGAAGAGCTGTATCCTCGCGAGGCCCACGCGCTTCTGTCGGCTCTGCTGCAACACCACGTCCTACCTGCCGTGGATGCGCTCGCAGAGACACCCGGAATGATTGACCCCCTCCTAATGATCCGAAAGAACCACTTCAGACAGGCAGTGTCTCAAATGCAGGGAATCATCGCAGATGCGATGCGCCTGTCGAAGGAAGGTGCAGCATGATTAACGAGATTAGACAGGTACTCGACCCGAGCTTGCTGAAGCCCGTCTTCAGGAAGCAGGTCGAGGCGGGAGCCCACCCGATGACTGGTCACTGCTACGTTGCAAGCGAAGCGCTGTACCACATGATGGGTGGGAAGTCGGCTGGCCTGAAGCCGATGTCCGTGAACATGGGAGACTGCGTTCACTGGTGGATTCAGACTGCGGAGGGTGAGGTGCTCGACCCGACAGCAGACCAGTTCGACCGACCCGTGCCCTACGGGGCAGGGAGAGCAAGGGGGTTCCTCACAAAGCAACCGAGCAAAAGAGCTCAAGTGGTAATCGACAGAGTCAACGGAGGTGTCGCGTGACAACCGAACAGATCATTGAGGAGATTTCAAAGCTCCTCTCCAAGTTAGCAGACAAGGGATTCGTCGATGAGTCCTGGGAGATTCAAGCAGTCGTGGACAGGGAGTTCTCGGATGAGGAGGTGAGCAATGGCCAAGCTTAAGAAGCGAAACTGGATTGCGGTTCACGCACACAATCGGAAGGCGGGCGCGATGCCCGACAAGAAGAAGCAGAAGAACAAGAAGGCTTGTCGCGGACAAGTCAAGGGAGGTGAGTGATGGGTGTGCCTACTATTGAGATACCTGTTTGGAAGTGGAACGCTTTGAAGGATGAGCGCGATGAGCTGAGAGAATCCGTGAAGGACCTGCTGGACCTGACCGAGTACGGAGACATAGACACGATGGTCTGGGAGCTGGTCAACGACGGCGACGAGTGGGTCGTCGAAAGGCTCAACCGAGCGCAGCGCTTAATCGACAAGGGAGGTGAGCGATGATTGACGCTATGTGGGATGCGTTCGCGCAAATAGAAGACCAGATTAGATTAGAGCTCCTGGAATCAGAGGACGGGTCCGAGGAAGAGAGACGAGCAAACAGTTTGGAAGGCAAGCTGGAGGTGCTCAGTCAAGTCCTGAGTCGGGTCGAGGATGTCCTGGCCGAGCCCAAGGAGCCCGTCGACGAGCCAGAGTCCCGGCGAGTGAGGATGTGGATTGATGACCTGTCTGGACTCAACCGAAAACTTAACAGCGCACATGGTGTGCGCGTCACGCTGGACGAAGTAGTCGAGCACTTGAAGCAATGGGACAAGTGAGAAGTCCTGTTAGAAACCCTGAACTTGAACGAAGGAAGATAGAAATGCAAAAGGTATATCAGATAAACATCAGCGGAATCATAGTCATCGACTCCAGCGAGGGAGACCCCAATACTTGGGATGCAGAGGAGCTTTTAGAATCCCTGGCTGGATACCCGGACATAGAGGTCCACGAGATGGCCCTCGTGCGTAGGGTGAAGGAGCCCTGCCCCAACGAGGAATCCGAGCTGAAGACTGGACCGGACACCGGGTCCAACATCAAGACCCGGAGATACAGATACCGGGACGGCGCGATATACGCCGACCGGAAGGAGTACCGGTACGGGGGCGCAGACTACGTTCGTCAGGCCAAGCTCTTGGGGCTGGGCTCCACAGAAGCGAAGGTCCGTGAGGTCTGGCTAACCGAGGAGGAGATTCCCACGGTCCGAGAGGCTGTGTACGCAGCCCGCATGGCCAAGGGTCTGAAGACCGGTGTCCCCCGCAACAGGCTTGTCCTCGTAGGAGGTGAGTGATGGCGAGAGAAGTATACATGTGTGTAGAGTGCGGCAGCGAAGACATCCAAGTTGCCATGTGGGTTAACCCGAACACAGGTGAGTCAGACGACTGGTATGGCTCAGGCAGCAGCGCAGAGACGCAATGGTGCCACAACTGCGAGGAGCACTGCTTCGTGAAGCTCCGCGTGTATCCCGACGAACAACACAAGAAGGTGGTGAATCATGGGTAAGAAGAAAAGCTGGGAGCCCGGGCAGTCAGAGACAGCGCGGGAGATTAGACACGCGATGTTAGAAACCCTGATGAAGTACGGCATGTCGGAATCGAGAGAAGACTGCTTAGACTTCATGTACGAGACGATGGTGATCGCAGGGGCGGGAGCCTACGCCGCGGGGCTGACGGGCGAGCAAGCTCTGGAGTTCTTCGAGGCCGCTCTCGAGGACATCTACAACGCTACGGTGCTTGCCACGTTGCCCGGTGTAGAGGGGGGAGCTCAAGCATGACGAGCGCAGGATATATCCCGTTGCCCTGTCCTCCCGATAAGAAGGCCGAAGCGTGGTCACTGCCCGAGGGGTGGGTGTTGCAGCCGTGGGTTCCATCCGAGGGTATGAGAAGACCGGTTATCGTAGGGAGGTGCACGGTATACGACGGACTGAGAAGGTCGATTAAGTTCAACCCCGTCTGGTTCCGCGAGGCTCCGATGAACTTCGAGGGCGAGCTGCTGCTTGGGACGCTGGTGATGGGTACCCGGAGAAGGGATCGAGCAGGCCACATCGTGGTGCATGACGTGGTGAGTGAGCTCCCTCTCTTCGAGCGTATGGCTCTTATGAAGAGGCTGGTTCCCCGTGACCATCCCGTGGTGACGCTCGCCTTACCCGAGAAACCATCTGCCTGGTACAAGCCCGAGGTGGCTGTGCAGGACAAGTGGCCCGAGGTGGGTTGGCTTGCCAAGAAGGTCGATGCCCCGGTGAGGCTGGGTCGCAAGCACGTGGAGATCTCGGACAGCTGGGTGCACTTAGATCGAGCGCATGTGATCAGACTTGGGAAGAAGAACCCGCCGTGCTGGGCGACCCCGGTTCTATAAGCTGTTACTGTGTTCGCGGTTACTTCCGCTCATTAGCGCAAAGCGTGTGCGCGGGGCCCGGTGGGGTAACCGCGTCATTGTATCGGGTCCCTCCTTCCGCCCGAGGGACGTCAGCTCGGGTACTGCGCTGAAAGGACGGGGTGGGTGGTGGGAGCCTCCTCTAACGCTCGCTCGTATTCCTCCCGTTGCACGTGGAATCCCGAGAGGTTCAGCACCGGCGACCGTGTAACCGCGAAGGTGTGCTGCCTCCTATTCTGATTAGCGAGGTGCAGCTTCTTTGCGGCCTTCAGGTGGCGGGCCGTGCCCGAGATGATGTAGCCCCGAGCTTCCCAGGTGTCTGTGTATCGCGCCTGCCATGTGTACAGGGAAGCCTTGTTCCTGTGTAGAAACCCGCGGAGTACGGAGAGTCTCTGCCAGGATGGGTTGTCGTAGTCCCAGATACCAGCAAGATCTTCCGTCGGGTAATCGAAGCGCAGCGCTGTGTGGGATGTGTAGCCCTCGACGGTCTGCTGGAGGAAGTTCTCCTGCCTGCTTCTAAGGAACAAGCACATGTGTACGAATGCCCTGCGGGGGAGGTCGGCGCATCCCGAGCAGTCCACAGCGCTGCGGTACAGGAGGTCCGGCGGGGACAGGGAGCTCCGCGGTCTCGGTAGCCCGAGGGAGTGAGCCAGGTCACCGGCCACGTGGATCGCCGCGAGGTAGCGGGCGTGCCGCCGGAAAGCGCCCGAGGATTGCCGCTGCACCAGCTCGTTAAACCGTCCGATGAAAGCGGCCTTTAGCGCTGGGTATAGACGGTCGTGGTACTCGACCATGTAGCTTGCCATCCGAACGGACAAGTGCCCGTAGTGGTAACGGCAGATCTGATTCACCTCTTCCGCTGCCTCGCCGCCGCGGGCTGTGTCGTGCCCGAAGGGCGGACCGCGTAGGGAAACTACCCGAGCGTAGATACCGGGCATCTTGGTCCGGTCTCCGGCAGGGGTCTCGCCCGCGGAGAAGAAGGTGCTGCGCCAACGCGAAGAGCCGAACCGGCCAGCGGATACGCTGTAGACCCAGTTCTTGAGAGACTTGGTTGTTGCGAGCTGAGCCTCGTCGCGAGTCCGGGGTACGCTGCCCTGGCAGCTCTCTTTGTAGAGGTGGCTCGCTCCGTCGCCCCAGCAGGAGTATAGGTCGTAGTAGTCTCCCCAGGCGGACATCGCTAAGTGAAGGGCAGTGGTCTTGCCCGTGCTCGTCATGGAACAGAGCTCCATCCCGAAGTTGTCGACTTCGAGTATGGGCAGGAGGAGCGAGGCGATCGACGTGTAGAGAGCGCTGTAAGCATGCGGGTAATCCGCCGCCACGTGCGCCGCCTCTAACCAGCCCTCCCATGTGCCCGCCTGGGTGGAGCGGTTGTACTCGCCGCCGGCGTGTTTAACGGTCGTGTTCCGGGGGCCCGGGGAGGGTGGTCGGTACTCGAGAGGTAGTCCGGTAGCGGTGAGGTAGCCGTCGGGGTGCAGGTACTGGAGGCAGCGGTCATCGGTCCAGCCCCAGTGCTTAGCCTCCGGTAGTGCGGACATGTCCGGCGGGTAGGGGAGCAGCTCGCTCATTTGTTCCGGCGTGCGTATCGTGCCCGCCAGCCGGCGGTCAGGTCTTCCGTGAGGAGCTCGATCGTGGCTCCGCGCCAGTCGCACTCGGGGTTCTTGCACTTACGCTCCCGAGATACCCAGTCCATCGTGAACCAGGACGCGGCTTCCCTGGCGAGCCGGGCGGCTAAGCATCCGCGCGGGTGATCGTGTCGGCGGGAGGAGAGGACCCGTGTGTTGGTGTTGCACTTAGGACAGTACATGGTCGGACCTCTCTTGTGGGAGGAAGAAGGCTTTGATTGTGCTCATGGGTAGAAGGTACTACATGTAGGGTATCCTGTCAAGGAAAGAATGTGCCCGGGCAGTGGATGCCCAGGTAGAACCAGGTTAATAAGCTAAACGCTTTACTGCTCTGCTGGGCAGCGAAAACCCAGCTTGCACCTACGTGTTTCGAGCCGCTGCCCGGGCTGCCCGGCACAAAGCGTTCGTCTATAGTATATGGCGGGAGTAAATAAAATAAACTATTAGCTGCTCTGCTCTATTTAAATACTCCGGTCAGTATAGATTGTTGGTTGAAAAGTGCTGGGCAGCCCGGGCAGAGAGTCTCACATCCGGGCTTAAACCTATCATATCGCTGCCCGGCAGGGCCAAATGAACACCTGTTCAGTAATGGGCAGCGCCTTTCATAGCTGGGCTTAAACCTGGAATGTCGCTGCCCGGCACAGAAAAAAAGTGCTGGGCAGATTCGTACATCTGATACACATGTAGGGTTTTCCACAGATTTGCTGTTGACGATACAATAGATTTTAGTGTTTATCGTGCTGTTCAGCAACAAACCTTTGGGCTCTTATTTTTTAGTGATTTTCTTATTCTCCTGGTTTTTCACTAATCTTTCTTGACTTGTAAAGACGTCGCTCTGAATCTTGTAAAGAAGATGTGAGGTACCCTGTGTTTCCTCTGTTCTTCTCGAAGAGCGCCTGTGTCTTCTTGGTCTCTGCTCTAATCGCTGCACTGCTCTGGCTTGTATGCATATAGGAGGGCCCTACTGCCGAGTTATCCATAACCACATGGGTACCCCAGGGTAAGCACTACATTTAGTGTATTTTCTCTTGCGTTGAGAGACGCTCTCCGATAGTGTCCTCGAACACGACCGACCTGTCTTTGAGGGCAACTTCGGAGAGAGGGAGTTGGTGTAGGGTTGCCGGGGGGCAGAGGTGTCCCCTGGCTTTACCCTGCCCTGCTCAGGCGCGTGCCCTACACTACTACCTCCTTCTCAACGCCGCTCTTGAGGTTCCTCCATGTCGTACCCACATCTCCCTCCCGCAGACGAAGGGACGGAGTACTCCTCCCGTTCCCACAACGGGGAGGACTATATAACCACGGGTCTATTCCCCGTCGGTTCCCCTACGCATACGAAAGACGACTTAGTCCGCTGCCCTGTGCTTGCCATGGACTTCGACGCTGTCGATTACCTGCACCACCAGCTGGGCTCGGACTCTCCGGGTGTTCGAGAGCTCAAAGGAATACTGACGGAGTCTCCTCGAGAAGAGGTAGACGACCTGCTCGCCGAGCACTGGGAAGAGCTTAGCCAGATGTTAGAGCGAGCGGAGCTCACCCCTACCGTTGTTGTGATGAGCGGCTACGGATACCACGTCTACTTCTGGACGGAGTGTGGCGGCGGCGACATCCCTCGTATGAACTTAGCTGCGCGGTGGTTAATCCACTCTGTGAATACCGCGGCTGGCTATGCTCTTGCAGACACGTCCGCATCGGATGCAGGCACACGCCTGCTCAGGCCCCCTGGTTCTTTTAATAACAAGGGCCAGCCTGTCGAGGTTCGCGTAACGCACAGCGGAGGTCCTCTTTACCGCGTGCCCGACGACATCCCCGCTGTTGTCTTCGACCGGGCCACGGGCTCTTCGTCAGCAGGCCCCGAGTCTTCTTGGGATCAAAGCAGCCCCTTCGCGGGGATCAACACAGCAGGCCCCGCCCGTCGCCCTAACTTCTCGGAGGTAGCCCTCCTCGATAACTGGACTGAGCAGGGCTACACGACGCTGCGTGATTTAGTGGACGCAGAGCTCGGAGAAGACGGCCATCGTGTCCGACTGCAGTGCCCCTTCCATGAGGGCAGCAGCACAGATAGCGCGTTCGTCTCGCGCAATGACATCGGCCAGCCGTACCTTGTGTGCACATCGGCGCAGGACGGACACACTTATTGGGACGGGGAGTTCGTTCCTCCGATGCAGCAGGCCGCTGTCGTCAGTGTTCTTCAAACCAACAGGGACGGTAACTTCAGGAACAACCTGTTCAACACGTACCACATCCTAACAGTCGACACTCGATGGCAGGGTCGCTTCTGGTTTAACGAGCGTTCCTTTGTGAACATGCGGGATGACCGTGTCTATCGCGACGAGGACACGTTCGATCTTCGTAAGTGGATAGGCTCTCACTACAACTTCGAGCCGAACAGGCAGATGATGTTCGATGTTATCGAGCTTATCTGTTGCGAGAATAAACGCAATCCTCTCGTAGAATGGCTTGACTCCCTGCAGTGGGACGGCATCAACAGAGCAGACACCTGGATGGAGAAAGGCATAGGCTGCGAGGAGTCCGACTACTACAGGGACGTCGCTCGCAAGTTTCTCATCTCCTGTGTTGCTCGTGCTTATCGCCCCGGCTGTAAGGTCGACACTGTTCTCATGCTCATAGGACGCCAGGGTCTTGGCAAGTCAACTATCCTTAGGGAGCTGGCAGGCCCCGAGTGGTTCGACGACACCGAGCTAAACCTGAATAACAAAGACGCGTTCATGGGCCTTGCTCGTGCTTGGATCTACGAAGTCGCAGAGCTCGCGTCCTTCAAGAAGTCCTACGCCGAGAAGGTAAAGGGATTTATCTCCTCGCCGGTTGACCTGTATCGCCCGCCATATAAGCGGACAGTCCAGCAGTTCCCGCGGCACACAGTGATCGTGGCTACATCCAACGAGGACCGACCTCTGACAGACCCGTCGGGCTCACGCCGGTACTGGCCTGTCGAGGTCACCCAGTACACAAACCTTGAGTGGTTGAAGAGAAACCGCTCGCAGCTATGGGCCGAGGCTGTCGAGGCTTTCCGAGCAGGAGAGCAGTGGCATCAGACTCGAGCCATGGAAGCGGAACAGCGAAAGATCGCGGAGGATAGGTTCACTAACGAGGACCCTTACTTGAGCGTCCTGGCCAACTGGCTGGGGCGCAAGGGGGACAACATCTTCACTATCTCCGATGCGTGTACGAAGGCTCTCGGAAACCTGACGGTCTCGACTAACCGGGTGAGTAGGTTGCTGGTCCAGTGCGGAGCAGCCCCCCTAAACCGCCGACAGAAAAACGGCATTAGGATTAGGGAGTGGGTGAAGCCAGGAATACCACTGCCCGAGGGACGCTCTTACGAAGACCCGGAGAGCGGAAGCGCGCACATAGACACATTAGATAAGGTTATTAGGCTTGACGCGCGGATGTCAGAAGATTAAAGTACCCACATGAGTACTATAGAACACGTCAGCGCCTCTCAGTTTAAGACGTACAGCCTCTGCAAACGCAAGTGGTACATCGAAAAGTGCACCGATGCCCCCCGACCTGAGCCGTCCGCGGCCATGTTGCTGGGCTCTACCGTCCACGAGTTGCTCGAAGACTATGTCTCGAAGGGCACGGAGATACCTGACACACGTGAGGGCCGCATAGCTCGCACGGCTATCGAGTACATCCCCACATCTACGGACCTTCATGTGGAGCTCTCGCTTCGCATGGAGTCTATCGACCCGCCCTTGGTTGGGTTCATAGACCTCTACGATACGATGGACCCCAGCTGCCCCGTAGTCGTCGACTACAAGACCACCTCCGCATGGAAGTGGGCAAAGACGGAAGAGCAGCTGGGAACAGACCCCCAGATGATTGCCTACGCTCAGTACGCGTTAGAGCAGCACACAGAAGCTAACGAGGTAATCGTTGCACATATTCAGCTGAAGACTAAGGGCGCTCCCGAGAGCCGCTTGGTATCCGTAGAGTTGACTCGGGAACACGTAGAAGAACAGTGGGCTAAGCTCGTAGCCTTAGCCACTGAGATGAAGCAGACGTCCTACCTGGACTCGGTAGAGGAGGTTCCTCCGACCCTCTCTGCCTGCGGAGCTTTCGGAGGCTGCCCTTTTGCAGACACCTGCGCTGCACTGGGGGCTGTAGAGATGAACCCGTTTGCAGGAATATCAGAAGTCGGAAATAAGAAACCGGAAGAAAGGAAGGAAACGAACATGAGCAGACTCCAAGAACTTAGGAATAGAAAGAAGGCGAACAACGCAGCACCAGCTCCCACGAACGGGACGTCCGTGCCCACGGGTGTCTTGTCCGAGGACACCGCCTCTCGCACTGTCGAGGCCGTCGAGGCCGTCGAGGTAGTGGAGGCCGTCGAGGTAGTGGAGGCAGCCCCATCTACAGAGGCCTTCACAGAGCCCGTTCCCTCGAAGGATAACTTCTCTTCCGTGGCATATGACGAAGCAGCCAAGGCGCTGCTGGCCCACATGCGAGACCGTAACATCCAGCGCATAGGCAAGGTTGCTGCGAAGACCATCGTAGGCAAGGTGCTTGACCTTCGACGTGTCCGTCTCTACTACGTCGAGAAGGCCTGTCGTTTCTCCGACGGTACGCTGAGCTACTCGGATGGCTCCGTTGTTCGAGCGTCAGCACTCCCCACCCACAGAGGCTCGTATAACCACGAGACTGGCGAGAGCCGCCCCTCGGAGGACATCATTGCTCAGAGGAAGAAGGAAGAGAAGAAGAAGGAGAAAGCTCCAGATCCCAAGCCTGTCATCCTCGAGGAGGAGCCAGCTAAGCAGACAGCAGGCCTCACGGTCTACATCGACTGCCTTCCCGTAAAGGGAATCAAAGGCGCAGTGTCGTTCGAGGACCTCATCTACCCGCTGGTAGCTAAGGTGGCCGAGAACAACAAGGTGGCCACACCTCTCCAGATGCAATACGGAGAAGGTAAGAGTCACGTCGCTGGCCTTCTGCGGGTCAGCAGCCTCAAGGGATACGTGTTGGTTAGTTCCGACAACCCTTACTGGGCGGCATGTAAGACTGTGCTTGTACAAGCAGCAGACTCCGTGATTCAGGGCATCAGGTAGTAGCCCACCTGAAACCCGGCCTCCTCCTTTCCTGCTGTAGAGGGAGGGGAGGAGGCTCTTCCCCTGGAGCTCTTATGCCCATCTACGAATACCAATGCGACGTCTGCAACGTACTCACAGAAGAGATGCGTAAGGTAGACGAGAGAGACAAAGAAACTCCCTGCAGAAAGTGCGAGGGGAAAACTAAACGAGTGGTGTCTCGAACATCCTTCGCCTTGAAAGGCGGAGGCTGGTACGCAGACAGCTACAGCAACGACAGGAATCAAGGATGACGGTTCGCTCTGAGCGCATACGAGAGTTCCTCGCAGAGTACTCACCCGAGGCGCTGCTATGCGACGGTTTGGACGATGCCCTGGTGGGGACGACAAGCACGTGGCCATCGCACAACATCGTCGCTGTCTACGACCGTGACGCCTGTGTCGAAGTCTTTATAAGGGACGGGATGGGCTGGGCCGACGCCGAAGACCACATGTGCTTCAACGTCGAGGGAGCTTACGCCGGGGAACACACCCCTTTATTCATAGTGTTCCACGGGGAACAAGAGTGAGCACTCTCGAAAGTCTCCGCCAGAGGAGAGCCCCCGCTGAGCACATGCCCGGAGTGCGACGCGTCCTTGCCCTCCCGACGAGACAAGGGAACGCACCAGACCAGACAGACAAGTACTCCCTACCAAATGGTAGGTACTCGCTTCGCCCTATCCAGAGCGAGGCTCTGTACGAGCTACAACAATGCAACGGTCTCGTTGCACCCATCGGCGTGGGCCACGGGAAGTTCCTTATCAGCGCTCTTGCCCCCACAGCTCTCCGCTCTGAACGCCCGCTGCTGCTGGTCCCTCCTTCGCTGGTAAACCAGACGAGGAAAGAGCTCGACAAGTTCCGAGACCACTTCCGCATACACCCCGGGCTGAGAGTGCTCAGCTACGGCAAGCTATCGGTAGCGTCAGGTTCTCGTTTATTAGAGCAGTACAAACCCGACTTGATCATAGCCGACGAGTGCCACCACCTCCGACACCGCACGGCGGCACGCACTAAGAGAGTCATCCGCTACTTCCAGAACAACCCGTCGACTAAGTTCGTGGGTCTTAGCGGCACCTTCACTTCTAAGGGCTTGGCTGACTATGCTCATCTCGTGGAGCTGGCCTTGCGCGAGAGAGCTCCTGTGCCCCTCGACTTCTGGGAGCTGCAAGTGTGGGCAGCAAACATAGATGTCGGCGGAGAAGCAGACCTCTACGAGCGCCAAAGGTTCTCCCCCCTGACGATGCAGTACAGCGGCACCGCCCGACAAGCTTTCTTTCGCAGACTCGAGACGTGCCCAGGAGTGACGCTGACTCAAGAAGTCTCTTCGGGCGCGTCTATCTACATGAAGAAGGAAGACCTGTCCCTACCAGCGGACGTGAGAAGAGCACTCAACGACCTCAAGAACAACTGGTGCACGCCCAGTGGAGAAGAGATCGAAGACGCCCTGAGCATGGCGCGCTATCGCCGACAGCTACTCTGCGGGTTCTACTACGAGTGGGTCTGGCCTAACGGCGAACCTGATTATCAGTGGTTAGAAGCCAGAGCTCACTGGCACCGACAGGTCAGGAGAGTACTCAGCAGGTCCCGAGAAGGGAGAGACAGCCCGCTGCTCGTCGCCATGTGGGCACAGCAAGACAGCTGCCCCGACAGAGTGCTCGTGCAAGCCTGGCACGACTGGGCTCAGGTGAGACACAGACCAGCCCCGCCCGTGCGTACTGTATGGATAAACGAGTATCTCATTAGCCGAGTTAGAGAGTTCCTCGACCAAGCGGAGACACCTACCATCGTGTGGTGTGAGCACAAAGCGGTGCTACAGAAGTTCAGAGACGAGGGATTAACTACCTACGGTGCTGGACAAGACATACCCGACAAGCCCGCCCACCACTGCGCTATGTCCGTCAAAGCACATGGCACGGGTAAGAACCTGCAGCGCTGGTCTCGAAACTTGCTGACCGCTTTCCTACCCAACGGCTCGACACTGGAGCAGCTCATAGGCCGCACGCACCGGGTAGGTCAAGAGGCAGATGAAGTGTATGTGCACTACTTTGAACAACACTCAAGCGTTGTAGAAGATATCGAAAAGGCCAGGGAGATAGCCCGTTATATCCAAGACACTCAGGGCAACCGCATGAAAATCTTGGCGGCTTCTTGGCTTTAATACTTGCGCGGTCTTTCGACCGGGCTATACTGAGGGGGTACCCAGATGGGTACCCTGAAATAAAAAATAGAAACCTGAAGTAGATACAGGTAATGGAGATAGAAATGGGTGTATTCGGTGGAATCGGAGGAGTGAAGACTTCGGAGCAGAAGGGCGTCTTCCTGCCAGCAGGAGACCATGAGCTTGTGATCGAGCGCTGCAAGATCGCTAACTCGAAGGTCGGAAACAAGACGTTCTTCATCGTGGAGTCTACGGTCACAGAGACCAGTTCAGAAAGCATCCGTCCCGGTGCTCGCGCCAGTTGGGTAGTTCGTCTCGGAGGTGATTACCCCGAGATGGCTCTCTCTGATATCAAGGCTTTCGCTGTCGCCGCTTCTGGCGCAGACGAGACCGAGGTGGATGAGACCTTCATGAACGAGATGGTGGATGGAGCCGGAGACTTGATCTCAGGCCGAAAGGTTGCGTGCACTGTGGAGGAGGTAGCCACAAAGCGCGGTGGTGTTTTCAGCAAGCACTACTGGTCGACCTTGGGAGAGGAGAACTAAGAGGGATGGGAACCCCTGCCCCCAGTGAGAGAGCAATCTCTTGCTGGGGGTTTTCTTTTATACACGCATGAATATCATCGCCTTCGACACAGAAACCCACCTCATAAAACAAGGCTGCGTAGCCCCTCGGCTCGTGTGCCTTACTACCTACGATGGAGAGACAGAAGACATCCTGCTAAGAGAGGAGTCCTTAGAGTGGTTCAGACACGCCTTGTTGGACACCCAGACAGTGCTCGTGGGGCACAACGTCAGCTACGACCTGGGCGTTCTCGCCGCGGAGGACGACTCTCTGCTACCGTTAATCTTCGAAGCTATAGCCGCCGGCAGGATTAAGGACACCCGAATACGGGAGCAGTTGTTGTTCCTTGCTCAAGGCAGGCTGACCTTCGACTACGCCATTCGCAAGCCCGCTAAGTTCAACCTCGCGCAGGTGGTCTTCAACCACTTCAAGGTAGACCTCAGCAGCACCAAGCAAGGCGAGGACGTCTGGCGCCTTCGGTACCACGAGCTCGACGGGACCCCTTTAGACGACTGGCCAGAGGAAGCGATCCTGTATGCGCTCGATGACGCCAAGTGGACATACAAGGTCTACCAGAAACAGGCAGAGCCCTTCGAGTGGGAAGGCACTCCCTACGCTGGCCCCGACGGCGTCACCAATGAAGACGAGCAGATGTGCGCCGCTTGGGGGCTGCACCTCATCACACTCTGGGGCATAAGGACAGACGCTGCCCAAGTCAGCAAGCTGGAGAAAGAGTTAGCTCCTCGAGTAGCTAAGCTTCAGAAGATGCTGCTCGACGAAGGCTTGATGAAGGAGCGTAAGGTCAAAGGCGAAGTGAAGCGCTCTAAGAACATGGCTGCTCTTCGAGAACGCGTAGAAGCTGCCTACAAGAAGCGCGGAGCAGAAGCCCCGCTGACTGAGAAGGGAGCTGTGTCTACGGCTCGGCAGGTGTTGAAGGACAGCGGCGATGAACTCTTAGCAGAGCTCGGCTCCGAGACTAACGCCGAGAAGCTACTGACTACCTACATTCCCGTGCTCAAGCAGGGAACAGAGCACCCGCTTAACCCATCCTACGCTCTTCTTAAGGAGTCGGGTAGGACAAGCAGCTTTCGCCCTAACATTCAGAACATCCCCAGGGCTGGAGGAATACGAGAGGCCTATGTGCCCCGAGAAGGCACGGTGTTCGTAGCCTGTGACTACTCGACGCTGGAGCTCTGCGCGCTTTCTCAGGTGTGTCTCGACCTCTTCGG
>Ga0180120_10000082_pt1 | contig 43087 bp, 34 predicted proteins | sample CPBDNA_3_FD_129677 | JGI IMG/M metagenome (GOLD analysis project Ga0180120, IMG submission 129677) | Freshwater to marine salinity gradient microbial communities from Chesapeake Bay, USA - CPBay_Spr_31_0.2_DNA (version 2) (version 2) | ecosystem: Environmental > Aquatic > Marine > Coastal ... | reverse complement strand
TAGACTTTATCCTATATTCAGAGACAGAGATGAATTGGCAGGTGCAGCACAGCTGGGTCCCCTGATTGAACAGGCTCTTAAGGACTCATCCCATCTTATCATTTTGTGTTCTCCCCACGCAGTTCAATCACGATGGGTAAATGAAGAGATTCGAATGTTCAAAGCGATGGGGAAAGAAAATCGCGTTCTCTGCCTAATCCTTTCAGGAGAGCCTATGTCCGAAGATGCAAAGGGTGAAAGTAAAAATGAGTGTATTCCCCTCGCTGCGAGAAGACTAGTAAATGCAGAGGGTGAAATTACCGATCAAAAACATGAACCAGCCGCCGCCGATTTACGAGAAACAGCAGACGGCGAGAAAAATTCTTTGCTTAAATTAGTCGCTGGTTTGATTGGGGTGGGACTTGATGATCTCAAACAGAGGGATTTACTGGCTAGGCAAAAAAGGCTCGCACGAATTGCCTTTGTTTCCGCCATTCTAGCAATCTCTGCAATTTCACTTGCTGTATATGCGATGTTTCAACAACAACAGGCTAAAATAGCCCGGGCAAATGCTGAAATTGAAAAACAATTAGCAATGGTAGAGTTGGCAAAAACGCAGACTATCACTGCTTTTGTTCAAAATCTTTTCATATCCCTTGACCCCCAAAACACCGCGGGAATGGATACACAATTACTAAAAACAATGCTGGACCAAGGATCAAGAAGGGCCAACGAACTCGCAGAAAAACCGGAAATAGAAGCTAAAATCAGACTATGCCTAGGGCAGACATACCGATCTATTCGATCGTATGAAAAAGCCGAAATTGAACTTGAACGGGTATTAACTCTTTATCATCGTCCGGATCAGTTAAATCTGACTATTCGGCTACATGCAATGAACGAAATTGCCATGGTGCATGAAGCCCTTGGAAATTATGTCGAGGCAGAGCCAATGCTTGAAGAACTCCTTCAAAGGAGAACTCAATCATTGGGAGCGAACCATAATGATGTCATTGATGCCCAAATCGACCTGGCCATTGTCTATCGTAGAATTGGTAAATTAGAACAGGCAGAAAATCGCTGTACCCAATCATTATCCCTCTTAAATGATCAGAATCGTACGCAAGACGATCCAATGTTGCTTCGTTGTATGACCGAACTTTCCAGGATTTACCTGGCGAGTGACAAGATTCAACAGGCGGAAAGCCTCGCTCGAAATACCTACGAACGCTCGAGACTACGCTTTGGAGCCAACAACCCCAAGAGTTTACGAAGAGGACAAGTTTTAGTGGAATGCTTAGGAAAACTAGGCAGATTAGATGATGCTCAGGACCTCTCGACTCAAATTGTATCAAAATTACAGTTGGCACTAGGGCAAAGCCACCCTGATACGTTGGGAGCAATGGATTCTCTGGCCAATATTGCAGCGGCTCGAAATGATTTCAATCTAGCACTCGAACAGTACCTTCAAATACTAAAGCTTAAAGAAGAGGAACTCGGTTCGATGCATCCGGAAACTCTCAACACCCTCAATGCAACAGCCGAAATTTATCGAAAGCTTGATATGCTCGAAGAGGCAAAGAGGGCACAATACACCGTCTATCAACGCTTGCAGGAAAAATACGGCCACGAACACCCCGAGACTCTAAGATCCATGAATGAATTAGCTGACTTACATCTAGAGTTAGGAGAAGAAGACAGTGCCTTTTCAATCAGCGAAAGAGCCCTTGCCATTGAGAGGGCAATTATGGGAGAGAAGGATCCAATGACTCTCAATACATTATTTAGAATTGGTAAATTACACTACCTCGCCCAGCGTACTGATGAGGCAATGGTTATCTTAGGCGAAACTCTTTCAAAACAAGAGAAGCTTCTAGGCTTTGATAATGCAGAAGTTACTTTAACCCGTGACCTCCTGAACCAAATTCTGGGGGAAAGAGCAACTGCGATCAAGGTTACAGAAGATGTTTACCCCACCACTGAGGATCCAGAAGTCCAGTCCCCCTTACCTGATTTCCTTCGTCCGAAAGATCAAAACATTGCTCCTCCCCTGCCCCCTATTCTAGAAAAAAATTCAACTCTAGTGGAAGACACAATTGAAGATAAACCAAAGACCGTTGAGAAAGAAGGAGGGTTTTTCAAAAGCCTAAAAAGGACCTTACAAATCGGACCCGATACAAGAGACGAGACTGCTAAGTAAATAGCATGGCATTAGGGGGGGTAATTTTTGATTGGGATGGAGTAGTAATTAATTCAGCATCTTTGCATGAGAAAAGCTGGGAGATGCTCGCCAATGAACTCGGTCTCAGCCTACCGAAAGACCACTTTGTTCTTGGATTTGGAAAGAGAAATGAAATTATAATCCCCCAGATCCTAAAATGGACACAAAATAAAGATGAAATTTCGTTATGGGGAAAAAGGAAAGAAGAATTATACCGAGATTTGGGAAAAGCTGAGGGAATTCCAATCTTGGAGGGAGTTCGTATACTTCTTCAATCATTGGCAAGAGAGGAAATTCCCTGTGTAATTGGAACTTCGACTGAGAAGAACAATCTTTCTCTTGCCTTCGAACAGTTAAAGATTGGTCATTTTTTTTCCGGTTCAGTCTGTTCGGAAGATGTAACTCGTGGAAAACCGGATCCTGAGGTATTTCTGAAAGCGGCTCAAATTATCAATCAAGCTCCAGAAAACTGCGTGGTATTGGAAGACAGTACACACGGCATAGAAGCAGCAATTTCTGGCGAAATGAAAGCACTTGGGCTCTCCACGACGAGAACGGAAACGGAACTGTTCGCAAGCGGTGCTAATAAGGTGGTTGCCGCCCCCACCATGGTAAACATCTCCTTGCTCAATAGCTTATTTATAAATTAAATGAATATATGAAAAAGCTCGCACTTCACTGGAAAATTCTGATCGCCCTACTCCTTGCATTTTCAATTGGCTTATGGGCAAATTTCACCACTGAATCTACAATAGAAAAACCGGCGTGGTTTGAGAATCTTCACTACTTTACAAATTTCGTGGGAAGTCTATTTCTAAACGCTCTTAAAATGGTTGTTATTCCGCTTGTCATGACTTCGATAATCTGTGGAGTTGCCAAGATTGGAGAAGATAAAGACTTTGGACGGTTAGGGCTCAAAACACTTTTCTTTTACTCCCTGACCGGACTCCTCGCTGTGGTCGTGGGATTACTTTGCGTCAATTTAATCGAACCCGGACAGGTGGATCCAGAAATTCGTGAAAAAATGCTTTCCGGACAAAGTGCCCTTGAAGCTCAAAAGGTGGAACGGGCATTTGAGCATGCCGATGGAGGCATGAAAGGCATTCTTGAAATTTTTCAAAGAATGATTCCCCAAAATCTTTTTAAAGCAGCAGTGGAGGGTCAACTTCTCGGTCTGATATTCTTTAGTTTACTCTTTGGCTTTTTTATTGCCCGGCTTCCCGGAAAATACAAACAAAGCCAGACCATATTTTGGGAAGGTCTCAATTCAACCATTCTTGGAATTACGAATCTTGTAATCTCTTTTGCACCCTACGGTGTGTTTGGCTTAGTAACCCCTACCTTGATGATGGTTGGGATTGAAACCATTTCCGTGATGGGGACATTTGCTTTAACGGTTCTTCTTGGACTGGCAATTCATAGCTTCCTGGTTCTGCCTATTTTACTTCGAATTCTTGGAAAGATTAATTTCTTCCAACACTTTCAAGCGCTATCTCCTGCCTTACTAACTGCCTTTTCAACCGCCTCCTCATCAGCAACTCTTCCCGTTACCCTCGATTGTATAACCAAACGAGCAGGGGTTTCCAAAAAAATTGCTAGCTTCACACTTCCTCTCGGGGCAACTATGAATATGGATGGAACTGCACTCTTTGAGTGCGTGGTGGTGGTCTTCCTCGCCCAGTTATTTGGTGTGGAAATGACATGGGTTACTCAATCCACAGTTGTAATCATGGCATTACTCACCTCAATAGGAGTTGCCGGGATTCCCTCAGCCAGTCTCGTTGCAATCATAGTAATTTTACACGCGGTGGGTTTTCCGGATGCTACCATTTCGATCGGAGTGGGTATCGTTTTTGTCGTCGACCGGCTCCTCGATATGACTCGTACTGCAGTCAATGTACTGGGTGATAGTTGTGCCGCTGCCATTATTGGCAAATCCGAAGGCGAGACTGGATACTACCCGAGTAATCCGGGCTGAATTCCTGCACTGAATAAGGGGGTAATATGGATTTTCGATTACAATCGGATTATCAACCAATGGGTGATCAACCGCAGGCCATAAAAGGACTCGTGGAATCAATATCAAAGGGCAACATGGACCAAACCCTCTTGGGTGTTACTGGATCAGGAAAAACTTTCTCCATGGCCAATGTGATCCAGGATTTACAACGGCCGGCATTAATTATTTCTCCTAATAAAACTTTAGCTGCTCAATTATATTCAGAATTCAAAGCTTTCTTTCCCAATAATGCCGTAGAATACTTCGTAAGTTACTATGATTACTATCAACCCGAAGCCTATGTCCCCTCGACCGATACATTTATCGAAAAGGACTCCTCTATTAATGAAGAAATTGAACGCTTACGACTGGCAGCGACCAGTTCATTAATTAGCCGTCGCGATGTCATCGTTATTGCCAGTGTTTCGTGTATTTATGGATTAGGTTCACCCGATGATTTTGAGGCATTATCTATTGAAATAACCAAAGGGCAAGACCTGGGTAGAGATAACTTACTCGAAGGATTGGTCGAAGCATTGTACAATCGCAATGACATGGAATTAAAAGCCGGTCGGTTTCGAGTTCGTGGAGATGTAGTCGATTTATTTCCTGCCTATGCAAACAATCCAATTCGCGTGGAATTTTGGGGGGATGAAGTAGAGGACATTCGTGAAATTGATCCAATTTCAGGAGAAACAATTCGTAAATATGATTCATATCGAGTGTACCCGGCGACACAATATGTTACAACTAAGGACAAGTTGGAGGTTGGGTGTAAGGCAATTGAAAAAGAACTCGAAGAACAAGTTAAACATTTTGAAGGAAGCAATCTTTTACTGGAGGCCCAACGTATCCGTATGCGTACTGAATATGATTTAGAGATGCTTCGAGAAATTGGCTTTTGCAATGGAATTGAAAATTATTCAAGGCACTTATCGGGAAGAAAGCCAGGAGAGCGCCCATGGTGTCTGATCGACTTTTTCCCCGAAGACTTTCTTCTCTTTATTGATGAAAGTCATGCATCAATTCCTCAAATTGGGGGAATGTTTAAAGGGGACCTTTCAAGAAAGCAGAAACTTGTGGACTTTGGATTTCGCCTCCCGTCTGCCTTGGACAATCGTCCACTTAAACCCGAAGAGTTTGAAAGTGTAACCGGCCAATCTATCTATGTCTCTGCCACTCCTGCTGCAGTTGAACTCGAAAAGTCGTCAGTGGTTATGGAACAGCTTATTCGCCCCACTGGTCTACTTGATCCCGAAATGGAAATACGTCCGATAAAAGGACAAGTGGAAGACTGTATCGGGGAAATCAAAAAAGTGGTCAAACAGGGCTATCGAATTTTGGTGACCACCTTAACCAAAAGAATGACTGAGGACTTAGCCGAATTCCTAAGAGATCACGAAATAAAAGTCGAATACCTACACTCCGATATTGATGCGATTGAACGGGTAGAAATTCTCAGAAGTCTTCGAGCTGGAACTTTCGACGTGCTGGTAGGAGTCAATCTATTACGGGAAGGTTTAGATTTACCGGAAGTGGCATTGGTCATTGTGCTGGATGCAGATAAAGAGGGCTTTCTTCGTAGCGAGACCAGCTTGATCCAAACTGCCGGAAGGGCTGCAAGGCATGAAAAGGGAAGAGTGATCTTTTACGCAGATGTAATGACCAAGTCGATCACCAGGACACTTCAAGTTTGCCAATATCGAAGAGACAAGCAAATGGCATATAATGAAGAACATGGTATTACTCCCCAGAGCGTGATTCGACCTCTACAAGAAAGTTTACGTTCCAAGAAAGAAGAGAGTGAAGATTTATTAGCGGTTTCCGAAAATGTTTCAAAGGAAGATATCCGCAAACTCCTTAAGGAACTAGAGAAAGACATGCTCGCAGCAGTAAAGAAATTGGAGTTTGAAAAAGCCGCTCTGCTGCGCGATCAAATCTCTTTTCTCAAGGAAGGTGGGAAAAACCTTAAAACTGCCCAGACCGGGGGTTACTCTGGGGGAAAGAAGTACGGAAAAAAGAAAAAGTATGGAAAAAAGAAATTCTAAACTGTTCGCGTTTATATTCTTTTTTTTAGCTGCTAGCCTCCTTCGGGGGGAACTTGAATCAAAAAAGAAATTATTATTTTTCTTTGATAAAATTGAAGTAAATGGAAATGTTGATGTTTTTTTGGTAAAGGGCAAACGTTTGAGGGAAGCGTCTGTTTATGCAGATACAGAGATTATTCAATCGATTAAAACTGAGGTTTCCAGGAAGACACTATTTATCGATGCAAATAACACCTATAATATAGCTCGTCGGTTACCATTTATAAGACTCAATGCAGAAAGAACTTATCCAGTTGAAATCGTAGTTTCGGTTGAAGAGATTCGTGAAATTCGTCTCCTCGGACAGAGTAATCTGACAGCAGAAAATCTGAGAGCCAAAAAAATCTCCTTATTTATGGCAAGTTCCGGAAAACTTCATATTGATAACCTAGCTGCCGAAGTATTAAATGTAATCCACGAGGGATCTGGTAACATTTTACTCAAAGGAAATATAAGTGAAGAGATGGAAGTAAAAGTCTCTGAAAATGGATCGTTCATTGCCGATGAATTGGAAGTAGAACGAGCAACCCTGATACACCAAGGAAATGGAATCGTTCACCTGAAACCTAATAAATGGATGGATGCAAGAATTTTGGGGAATGGAAATATTTTTTTACACTCCAAACCTGAGAGATTGATTATTAATAAACAAGGGCTCGGTACGATTAAGGACATCTTACCCGATTCAGCCCCCCTCTACGATCTCAACAACTCCAAGTAGGAAAGAGATTAAATTGTAATTACTTCGCCTTCAATGGCAGGACGGACTCCATCCCTAAGAGAAGAAACTTCCTTCGCGATTTGATCCATTTTTTCATCATTGTGGGAAGGATCGTGGTGAAAGAGTAATGTCTGTTTTACATTAGCAGCTTCGGCTACCTTTAGTGCTTCCTGCCAAGTTGAATGCCCCCAACCTTTAAAATTTTGATACTCCTCATTGGTGTAAGCAGAGTCGTACACCATAATATCGGCATTTTTAGCAAGGGTAACCACATTTTCATCAATCCGATCTTCAAAGTGTTCAGTATCGGTACAAATTGCGATGACCTTGTCGGCAAATTCAATTCGATAGCCACAGGCTCCGTTGGGGTGATTTAATTGACCGGTTTTAATTGTAATACCGCCCTCCAAAGAAAATTCGTGCCCACAATCGTAGTCGTTAAATGAACATGCTTTTTCAATGAGCGCGCTGGGGACTGGAAAGACTGGGTCCTTCATAAGCATTGTCCCTATAATGCCGTGTAAATCATATTTATCTCCTGCAAGGTGACCCGCGTGGAGGCGAACATTGCTATTGGGATTATACAAAGGAGCAAAAAATGGTAATCCCTGGATGTGATCCATGTGGGTATGAGTAAAAAATAAATCAGCATCGAGCAGATTTTTTTCTTCGATCATAATTTTCTTACCCAATAAACGAATACCAGTGCCAGCATCAATAATCACTCGTTTATCACCACAGAAAATTTCAAAGCAAGTAGTATTACCTCCGTATTTGATCGTATCAGGACCAGGACATGGAATACTTCCGCGCGTCCCCCAAAATTTTATGCTTAATGATGTTGGGCTGTTCATAAAAGAAATTTATAATAATTTAGATGAAAAAAACTACACTTGGCAACAACGAATCTTACCTACCCTATTAGTAAACTCTATTCTCGATCAATCCAATTCCCATTTTCATCTTGGAATGAATTTGTTAAAACTCCTTCTCCCCAGTCGTAAAAGCCTTCTATTGCCAATCCCTGGAGAAACTTTCCAGTATAACTTGTACCATCCCCAAAATCGAGGGTACCAGCACCCTGTTTCTCTCCATTTGACCAAGATCCACTGTATACAACTCCGGATTGATCGGTCTGAACTCCTTGCCCATTGGGCACTCCGGATAAAAATCCACCCGAGTAAACCGAACCGTCATTTTCAGTTAAAATACCGTATCCAGAAAATTCCCCCTCTTTAAATGCCCCGGTATAAATACTTCCATCTGCAGTTCTCAACATGCCCTTTCCCCAATATATGTTTTTTTGAAACCTTCCCGTGTAATGATCTCCATTAATCGAGAGTAAACTACCATAAGAAAAAACTCCCTCCCCTGCAAAACTTCCGGAGTATTCAGCACCATCCTCTAACCTCATCGTGCCCTCTTCTAAATAATCTTTATTCCATTTCCCCGACATTATTACTCCATTTGAACTTTGGTATTCACCATAATTAAGATTATCATTCTTCCAGTCCCCGACCAATCGAGAAGAATCTTCCAATATTAATGTACCAAAACCATACCTTTTCCCACTTCTCCAATTCCCGACATATCGATCTAATTTAGATTCAGATTTATACCTCATTGTACCATGTCCATGTGCAAAACCATCTGTATGTTGCCCTTCAAAGATATCTCCGTTTACCAGATTATGGGTACCAAAACCATTTGGCTTACCCTTCACTAATTCTCCCTCATATATTGAACCATCTTTAAATACATGTCTTCCACGCATTGCTTCTTTATTCAGAGTAATTGATTCCCGTGAAGATGAAACTTCAATTTCATCTTCTTGTTGGGTACAACCGAAAAAAAGCCAATTAAGGAGAATACTGAGACTGAACAGGGAGAGTTTTAACTGAGTACAATACATTTTTAATAACTAATACTTTTACTGACCTGAAAAATACTACTTACAATTGATATTGCAACTAAGGCGACTAAAGAAAAAGCGAAGCCGAGAGCACCTCCGGAAACTAATGTCGTCATTGTCTTTATTTTCTTCGTTAATTGTTCACGAAATGAATGGCTACTATCTTCCATGCTGTTACCCAGATTTCCAGTTCGCTCACCCACTTCAAGAATATCGAGCTGCATTAATGGCATAAGTTTAAATTTACGCAGAGCTTCGGGAAGAGATTTCCCTTCATTTACCAAGGCCCGAGCCGAGCGAAAACGGGCTCTTATATATCGATTGCGAATTGTTTTCTCACACAAACGCAAGTTTTCAGTTAAGCCAATCCCACTCCAAATCAAAGTGGAAAGCAAACTTGCCAACTGGAACATTTCAGACAGATATATAATATTCCCAAAGAGTGGGAGTTTGAGCATGGTTTGGTCAAAAGTCATCCCCCCTTTTTCTGTCTTACTCCATTGAATTATAGTTCCCGAGGCAATTAATAAACCAATCAGAACGAATGGCCCCACTGCGAGTACCCAGTTTGAACCATTGATCAAAACTCGTGCCATAAGGTTTAACTCACCGCCAAGGGATGCAAGCATTTCTTCGATTTGAGGCAGTAAGAAAAAGAGAAAGAATAAAACGACCCCAAATGCAACCAAACCCACAAATACTGGGTACGCCATGCTGCCAAGAACCTTCGATTTTATTTCTCTTTTCTCCTCCAAGTGAGAAATAATTTTTTTTAATATGGGAGAAACATTTCCAGTCGCCTCTCCTGCCTCAATTACGAAACTGGAGGATTCGCTAAAATATTCAGGTAAGTTTCTCATTGCTCGAGACAATGTTTTCCCTTCCGCCAATTCCTTCCATAAAACACCTGCAATCTCCTTTTGCCCCGGGTCTGATAGTCGCTGATTAAGCAGTTTAACTGCATCAGCAACCGGCATTCCGCTGCTATGTAATTCTAATAATCTTTTGAGAAATTCTAAACCAATCTTCTCCCCTTTTCCACGAACTCCTTTTTTCGTTTCATTGAAAGCCTTCTTTTTAGAACTAGATATTTTTTTCGTCTTCTTTTTATCTTTTTCTAACCCTCCCACAGAAACTGACTTAATTTGAAGAGGGGTTAATCCTTTCTGCCTAATTTTCTGGCGTGCTTGCTTTGCATCATTCGCTGCAATCTCACCAGGCAGGGTCTTCCCCTTTGAATCGATTGCAACATATTTGAATTTGGCCATTAAGAGATAAGTTCCCGAGATTGGAGTAGTTTAAACACTAAGCATCAGCAGACGAAAATGATTCCGTGGGAGTTTCTTCCACAAAACCATCTGCGTACCGAATTACCTCCTCAATACTGGTTAATCCGCGCTTAATTTGATTCCAACCGCTTCCCTGTAATGTACTCATTCCTTCTGCCAATGCGACCTCTCTTATGTCGGGCGCAGAGGCACTTTTAATTACCAAGCTGTGAATTGGATCGCTCATTCTCATCAATTCAAATATCCCCACACGCCCACGATAACCCAAATTTTGGCAATGTGGACAACCCACAGCCTGCATGATTTTGTCTTTATTTTTGATTTCAGACTCTTCCGCCTCAAGCAAGGCAAGGGATGCAATCACTTCTCTTTCCGACTTAGTTGTTGGCTTGGCACATTCTTGACAAAGCCTCCGAACTAATCTTTGAGCAATTACCATCTCAACAGAAGAAGCAATAAGGAAAGGTTCTATCTCCATATCAATTAATCGAGTAATTGCACCGGGTGCATCGTTCGTATGAAGCGTACTCAGGACCAAATGACCAGTCAAAGAAGCACGGATTGCAATATCAGCAGTCTCGCGATCCCGAATCTCTCCGACCATAATAACATCCGGATCTTGCCTCAAAATCTCTCGTAATGCACTCGCGAATGTAAAACCAATTTCAGAGTTTACTTGTGTCTGATTAATTCCCGCCACTTCATATTCAACTGGGTCTTCCACCGTCATAATTCGGCGTTCTGGTTTATGAATACGTCGAATAAAAGCAGTTAAAGAAGTTGATTTACCAGAACCTGTTGGTCCAGTAACTAAGACAATCCCATGTGGTTTTTCCAATACTCCCACAATATTTCGCTCATCGTCATCCAAAAGTCCTAACTCTCGCATTGATAGTGGCTGCGACTTTTCATTTAACAGTCGTAGACTGATACTTTCTCCATATAAAGTAGGTAAAGTGGATACCCGAATATCCAAATCACTCTGGCCTTGTGAAAAAGTTATACGACCACCCTGAGGTCTTCTTTTTTCGGAAATATTAATCCCGCTCATAATCTTGATTCGGGAAATAATAGCGTCCTGAAAACTTCTCAAGTTATCCGGAACGCGAACTGGCACCAATTGTCCGTCTATCCTGTAGCGTATTTGAAGAGTATCCTTATGTGGTTCAAAATGAATATCAGTTGCTCGATCAACAATAGCTCGTTGGATAACCTCATTTACAAAGCGAATAATTGCGGCATTTTGATCCTCCAAATCATCTTGGGAATCTTCATCGCTCTCATCCTCTAAATCACTTTCATCGAGGCTGTCTGCCCCGATTCCAAAATTTTCTGTAATCGCCCGAGAAATTTTTTCGGGGGAACCAAGACTCCACAATGGCTTTCTTCCAGAAACAGCAAATACCCATCTGCTCATAACCTCAGTCGGTGGCCAAGGAGTTACAAGGCAAAGTTTATCCTTGTTGTTTATCTCCGTGGGTAAGCAACAATAATTATGGATCAACCTCATGGGGAGGAGTTTCGTCGGGTTTTCCGGCATTTCAAAATCCTCATGATAATCAAGATCAGTTTTCTTACCAATCTCGATCATTATTTCAGCCACTGGTCTCGAATACTTCGATGCAAGTAAGCGGGCACGATCCTCCTTGGGAGAACTTAGAATATTTAAACGATCGAGATCAGCCAATTCTGGCCACCAATCCATGTCCTCAAAAGTATGGTTAAAATCAAAAGCCATGTCCTGCTGTTCTTCCTCTTCAGCAGTTCCAGCTCCCCCCTCGCGGATACCTTCATCTTTTCCATTCTGATTGACCATCTAACTACTTTTTGGGCGGTGAATTCACACGTGCTGGTATAGTAATCGTACGAGGCCTCGCACCAGGCGAAGGAAGCCGAGGTGCAGTTACTACCCGTTGGGACTTAGAAGGTTTCTTGACCGGTTGTCCACTCGGTACTGGAAGGACGCTCTTATTTGAATTCTTTAATGTTAGAGAAATTCCGCCTCTTAATTTCAATTCATCTGTCTCAGGATTAAACCCTTCAATCTCGACCTTCCCCTCATCAAAGCTTTCCCCAATCTTAAGCCACGCCCCCTTGTTAGTGCCTCGATTAAAAAGGCTGAAGTGCCATTCGTCCCGAAATTTAAAAATTCCCCGTAGTTCAATATTTGGATTAATTGATTTAGGAGCTGGTGGAGGGGGGGCGGGCCGAATAATAGGAGGAGGTTTGGGCTGCCTGGAACCGGGTCGCTCAAATGGATTAATTTTCTGTCCATGCGAATTGGAACAGAAAAAACAAATCCCTAAGCAAAATAAAGTTTTAAATTGAATGATCATCATTTAAAATGAAGGCTTGCTGGACTGCACATCTGGAGAAGATGTATTATTTTGTTGGATTCCATCAATATTGGGCATACCCAAAATTCGACCCGATGGGGAGCGGAATTTGGGTGCGTATTCACTATCAATTCTCTCGTCAATGGATCTGATGTTTTTAAGTGTGTTATCTCGTCCGGGCTTCATTATTGTAGGCTTTAGAAAAATGAGCAATTCGGTGGGTGTATATTTAATCGTTTGTGGTCGGAAAAACTTATCACCAAAATATGGAATATCACTTAACAAGTTATATTTAGATTCTGTTGAATCAACCTGTACTTCTTGCAGTCCACCCAAAACAATGATTTCTTCGTCTCTAATCGTCACAAAAGACTTCGCTTCTCGTATTTTTTTAGCCGGTAAAGACTGACCTTGATAAGTATTACTCTGAGTTTCATCAAACTTTTCTGCCTTCACCTCTACCTCCATAAAAATAGAGCCCTTCGATATAATAGTTCCATTTTCATCAATTAATGGAAGTCCTATTTTTGGCTTCTTAATTTCAAGTGATGTCTTCGCGGTAATTTTCTCCGCATTTCCGGTACTGCTCGTACCATCCGTTGAAGTATTCCCGTAATAGGTTGGTATCACAATATTTCGTTCATCCTCGATCAAAATATGGACCTCTGGTGCATTATGAGAAACCATAAGCGAGGGCGTAGAAAAGATTCTTACATCATTACGTTCGGAAGAAAGAGCAAAAATTTGATCCCACCGAACACCAGTTAATTCCCAGTCCTCCATTTGAAAAGGAATCGCCGAGTTCAAACCGGGAACTCCTAAAACTCCCTGTAAACTATTTCGTGGGATGTTAGATTCAATATTGGTAACCACATCGTCTGAAGTTCCTAACAATCCATCTGCACCCGCTCCAGTTTCCTGCCTAGTTCCATTGGCGGGCTCCCCAAAAAGGCCCTCTCCCCTTGCTCCTCTTGAAAGTCCACTCCATTCAAGATTGCTAAAGAGAGCATCAATTCCTCGCTGGTTTTGCTCAGTTAGATCGACCATTACAAAAATAGTATCAATGCGGGCAAGTGGGAGTGGTTGGTCAAGCGATTCAATCATCATCCCAATTTCAGTTATGTCCGCCTTGGTTCCATAAACCAGAATTGCATTACTTCTTTCATCTGCAGAAATGGTAATAAAATCACTAAATTCATGAGAACCCTCGGCTTCACCAGAGGAAGAATTTGTTTGATTTGCGCCCGGGGCTGCAGAATTTTGCCCACCTGGGGTTGGAGGCTTTGCACCGGACTTTGAATTGTTGGCAGTAGGCCTTATGTTTTTCCCCCCCTGAACCTTCTGCTTTATGCTTTGTTGCTTTTTGATTACTTCATCAAGAATAGATTGAATATCTTTTGCCTCAGCATGCTGCAGTTTAAAAAGCTTGCTTGTGGTTTTCATCTTAACCGGAGCGTCCAAAGTTGCTAATATGAATTTAATCGTTTCCAAATTTTCCGTCCGGGTCACAACAATAAGCTTTCCTGTCCTTTCGTCCGAATCCACCTGCGTCGTTCCGCCAATAAATGATTTAAAACTACCCTCTATCATAGTTTTTAATTTGGTCTCCAATTCACGAGCTCCTGCGTGGAGTGTATCATGAATAAAAAATTCAGTCCCCAACTCTTCTCTACTAATGGGACGATCAATAGAAACCAACAACTTTTCCATGCGCTGGAGGTTCAGTAAAGAATCAGTCGCCAATATACTGTTTGCCTTTTCAAAAAGAAGTAACGCTCCCACATTTGGCGTAGAGAATGGAATTAATTGCTCACGCACCTCTACCGCTGGAGCATATTCGAGATGAAACATCTTCATGTATATTCTTTGACTCGGCTTGATTGAAGAGGCAGAGCCTTCCAGCCAAATAGGCACATGAACATTCATGCCCGCTGCGGGAACAGCCTTGTACACGCGATCATTTATCCTACTGATTCCAATACCATTCATCGCCAACAAACTATCCAAAACGAGTAATGTTTCTCTTTTTGTCAAAATACTAAAACTGTCAAAATTAACTTTCACTTGGGGAAGATTTTGAGGACGTAAAATGTACTTATCTGTGAGCACTTGAATCATATCCAAAATCATATTTGTATCCTGATCTCGTAAACGAAGTCTTTCCAAAGGCTCTTCGAGTCCATCCACCAAGCGCAGTTCAACGGGGTCCGCCAAGACGCCTAAGCCAAGGTCATCAAATTCCTCCGGTGCCCCAACAAGGCCAGTAGATGGCGCTGGGGCAGCAGGAAGATCGTTCACCGGCACCTGGCCGTGGACTTCAAATAAGAAACCAATCAACAGCAAAGCGAACGATCGTGATATCAAAAATTTTAAACTCTTGTTTTTAGACATGATAAATGGGCATTATTTTATTGGCTCACAAACTCCACCGAGCTTACCACAAAAGTTGCGTCGTATGTGGTCGGATCATATGGTCGTGATTTAGGTGGATAGTTTGGTTCAATCTTAACTTCACTGAGAAACATATAAGGGCTCTCCTGCCTGATCAAATCTGCAAATTCGTTCACATTTTCATAACTCGATCGAGCAAATTTAATCCTCACCTTGTGCTGGGAATACCGTTCTCTTTCATCAGTATCCAGTTCGCGATAATCTCGTTGTGGAAAAACTTTATCAGCGAGCGTGGATACTCGGTTACTCAGATTATTTTTATCGTAACTCTTGTTTGCCTGTTCCAATTTTTGTGCTTCCAAAGCTTGATCAATTACTGGCTTCAAATTGATAACTGTCTGGTGCCCCGCAATCATTTGTTCGGTTAAGCCCCATTCCTGATAAAGTGACAGACCCGACTCGAAAAACTTAAAAAAACAGACCAGGACAACGATCCATAGGGAAAACAACAAAAGAATTTGTTCACGGTCGTTTAATTTAAAAAAAAGTTTTTTCAAGACATTCATCCCTTATTTAATAAATCCCCCCCCGAAGAATCTGTGGATAAGTAAGCGGACTTAACCTTTCCTTCCTCTACTATTTTAATTTCTATTTCAAAAGTTGTCTTGCCTCCGCCACTCTTAATTTCCCTCATTTCCTCCCCGGAGCGACTCACTCGGATATTGGCAATGTTGTTTTTCTCCAGACTTTTTATGAAGGTGTTAATGGCTTCAATCGTTTTGCCCTCACCTTCCAACCTAACCTCGTTCCTACTCTCGAAGTGAGCCAAAGAAAACCACAAATTAGGATCCCCCGCAATACCGCCTCTGTGAACGGCAACCCTTATTAAAGCACCAAACGGATCAATTCCACCCAGTTTATTTTGACGAAGTTTTTCGAGAAGCTTTTGTGATTCGATGACCAATGGAACTTCCTCCGCGTACTTTTGACTGAGTAATTTTCTTTCCTCCAACTTGACGCCCATAATCTTAATTCCAGCAAACACGAGTAGCATTGCCGCCATGCCCACACTCCAAACAAGAATCCCCTTCCATCTCGCTCTAGCCTGATTTCTTCTCTTTTGCTCGACATCGATAAATTCACGCTGCCGAAGATCGCTCGTCCAAAGTTCCTCGGCCGAAAGTAATACATCCTGATCCAAGGAAAGATCTGAATCTTTCCCCACCAACCAATTATGCTCAAATTTAAAAAAACCATCCTTTGTTCTTTCGACCTCACCTGCAACCAATATATCTTTACTGATCTCGTATCTCTCCAAATCGAAAAGAGATAAAAGCTTTCCTCGCGCATCCTCGATCGACTCGTCCCCTTCTTCCGGATCCAAAGCAACAGAATACAGCAAATCAGGCACACTACATTCTTCCTGAAAAGATGCCGCAGTTAAAGTTTCCTCAAAAAGCAAAAATACAATTGTTGGTTCAGGGTATTCATTTCCGAGCAGAGAGATAAAAGAAGGAAAAACGCGTCGAAATAATTCGAGATTCTGCCAACCTATTTGGCGCAGTTTTGCAAGAGGGGTTCCGAATATAAATATTTTCCTCTGCTCCTCATCTGCCTGATAACCCCACGCTAGTTGATCGACAGGATAAGGAGACAGCCCTCCCTCGCTCAAGACAAATTCTGCAAAATCCTGATATTTTTCGGCCTTGAGCGAAGTGGGGAAAGAAATTGTATCACAAAAAAAGTGTTCACCAGGGATTCGAAGGGTGAATTCTCGAAGTTCTCCAACAGGAAATTCGGATGATTTTTCAGGGGTTTCCGCCATAGAAATGGTTCTTTTTTTATAATGCTAAATCCATATTCAGTCGATCAAATTCTCGTTTTCTCGAATAGAAAGAATTCGAAATGGATATTGCATTTTAGTATTTTGCGGACTTCTTGGCTTGGGGGCAACCTTTGCTCCCCTACCCTGCGATTTGGGCTGAGCAGCATTCCCGCTTGCAAGAATAGCATGCAACTGAAAATTTGCCTTCCCTTTTGTAACTGTTACCAATACGCGAAAAACACTTGCTGTGGTGCTCGTGCTAATTGAACGATTGCTCCTCAACTGGGCAAGTTTTGGATCGTTCATACTCTTGAAATAAGGATCTCCTGAAGAACTACTTGGCCCCGCAATTACCTCATCGTATAGGCTATCATCATCTCCACACAAAAATTTAACCAAATAAGGAGAGGCGGTGTTTATATTGACCGGACCGTTGTGGAAAAATGAAAAACTTTCGCGAAAATTTTTCAGGTGAATCGTTTCACTTCCTTCGGCTGTATAAAAGAGACCGGATTCATCAGGATCATCTGGATCATACGCAAAGCCTTTTACCATACGAAATTCCTCGAAATTTTGAATCTTTTTACCGGGAGTAAAGTAAGGGAATTCAAGATCTTCATAGTAATCATCCTCTGCCCCCTCATCTCTTTCCTCCTCATCCGCATCCTGCCAGTCCATCAAACTATCGTAGAAAGGCTGCCCATCATCTTCATTCACCAAGGAATCACCCTCCGCACGCATAACCGAAAAGAGAGAGACTAAATCTTTTTCCGCGATTGTTGATATTGGAACCTTTCCCGATTCATCCACCAATGAGATCGACCATTTAACCGTAGGATCGAGAGGAGAAATCTCCGAATAACTAAGGGGATTCCCCCACCCTTGAGAGGGAGAATATAATGTTCTCTCCACCAGCATAAATTCGTTGAGTACCCCGACAGATACATCCAGCGCAGAATAGGCGTGCATTCTTAAATCATCTCGTCGGTGAAATTGGCTCACATGACGGAGTTCCTGGACAGTTTCCTGCATTAGTCGCATGCACAACACCGAAAGTAGTACAATTAATGCAAGAATAAAAACCAGAATCGAGCCTTTTCGCCCCGTAATCATTATAAAGGCTCCTCCTCAATTCCATTGGGAGAAATTCTTTTAATCGGGAGCGTAATAGTTCTTTCCAGGTCTTCCTGTTCCCACTTAAACACAAGCTTCATGAATGCAGGAATCCTAAATTTTGCCGATTGTACATTTTCTTCCAAATCTTCCACAATTTCCCACTCCTTAATATCGTCCGCATCCGCATCTTCATCCCCATAGTAGCAATAAAAAATTTCTGCACAAAAGGGACTTATTACGGTTTTAAAAAGATCATCTTCATCTTCAAGCTCCATTCTTCCCTCCTTATTTTTTTCTAGTTCTTGAAGTTCAGAAAACCATAAAAAACTTAACCCCTCTCCCTCTGTAAACTGAAAATAACAATGTACACGGCTCGCAGAACCAGTCGGCCAGACTAAAAGTGGGGGTGCTTCCCTTAAGTAAAAATGAATCAATGGGTCATCGGATTCAGAAAATCCAACGGGTCGTTGCAAATCAATGACATCATCTCCAGAGCGATTTAAGGTGGCTAAAGTAGCTTCCTCTAATACAGCGGTAAGAAAATGGGCCACTCCGTTTACATGGGCATCAAACGCATCGCGAGTTGCGGGTCTCTCCGCCCAGGCTCTCGAAATGGTAATTAACAGAGAGGTGGCCGCCATTAAAACCAAGCCTCCAATTGTCAAGGCCAACAAGACTTCGATCATGGAAAAGCCTCGCTTTCTGCTCATTGCCTTCTCCTTTCTTCCTGGATCTCTCTAATTTTATCCCTTTTATCTTCTAATAATCGTTCTCGCTCTGTTGAGAAATCCCCATTTTTGCTCCATGACGGGCGAAAAACATACATTTGAGAAATCCTTTCTCCTGACTCAACCCCCAGGTCTTCATTCCCTTCATATTCAAGAGATAATGTAACCTGATAGACGTCTAAAACATTAGTCATCTCTACCTCCGTCTCCCATCTAATCTCTCCCATGGATAACGCCTGTATATCACCGCCGTCTTTTATCTTCTCATAGTCTGACTCCTTAAAAATTTCCCCACGCACCCAGAGAAGATCCTGCTCCATTTCTCGAGTGTCTTTCATCACCCGAATTGTTCGGGATGCAATAAATGCACCGTCCACTAAAAAAACCGCAGACAAACCAAAAAGTGCTAAAGCAATTAATACTTCAATCAGCATAAACCCATTTCCATGAGTATTGGGATGGAAAGAATATTTCATTCCTTGCTTTTCAACACATACCCCGAAAAAGGATCAAACTCTAACTTTTTCGTTTCATCCCTAAAATCAATCTCGGCAGTAAATGGTACACATGAACCCGAATGAAAAAAGACCCGATTGAGTACTAGGTCGCGTTCATCGTATTGAGAAGTTCCTCCCTCTTCTCCCGCTAATGGGCCAACGGCATGAAATATGACCTGCGGCATAAGCGATTCCTCTTTTCTTATTTTATCATCTAATTTCTTATATACTCGATGCTCAGCTAAAACTTGCCCCGATGAGTCGGTTACGATGAAAGTTGCATTCTCTTCAAAATAACTCAAGTAAGCCGCTCGCTTACTCTCACTCGCATTATACACCGCGTCGAGCACTGCCTTTTTTAATACTCGCTCAGGGGGTTCAAAGTTACTCCCCTGAATAAAAGCTCCGGCATTCCCCGCTACAATGCCCACTAAAACTGCCACCAAAGCAAGAACAAGCAGTACCTCTATTAGGCTAAAGGCTCGCTTTCGGTACGCCTTGGGTACCGGTTTCAAATTACTTCCCGGTATCCCAGTTCCCTAAAACAGTACCGTCTGGTGCAGTAGTAGAAATATCAAAACTTCCCGGATTGTGAGTCCCGGGGTATTGATAAATGTAATCTTTCCCCCAAGGGTCCTGTAAATCTGAAGATCGTTTTACAAATGGAGGCGTGCCCGCCGGAGGTGTCTTTAAATCGGCGAGACTCTTCGGATACTCCCCGACTAGTGCAAAATAGCTAGTCACATAGGCCTCACCAGTACTGTTAACCCAAGTCTGGGCTGCCTTTACTTTTCCACCACCAAAGATTTCTCCCAAGTTTGACATTGCCAGACCGGCAACAATGCCGATTAAAGCCAAAACAATGAGAATTTCAACAAGAGTAAAACCTCGTTGTTTGGTACGCCGCAGAGAATGTTTATGAGAAGAAGATATCATGTTATTATACTAATTCATCCTAATCTAATTTTGCAAGCCTGTTGAAATATATATCAAACCCGTAATTTCGTAAGAAATATTCTTGCCTTTAGACCAATTCCATTCCATGCAATAAGCATGACTCTTTTAGACTATCTACCAGTACTCATCCAAATTCTTTTAGCGATTGGAATGGGTTTTGGTATTCTTTTTGCCAGCCATCTATTTGGCCAACGTGCCATCGCTGGTAAAATTAAAGATTCTCCTTATGAATGTGGATTGGCATCAGAGTCAAAAGGCGAAACAAAATACTCGGTTAAATTTTACATCACTGCGATGTTGTTCATCTTATTTGATATTGATGTGGTTTTTCTCATTCCATGGGTTCTTACTCATCGTGATATAGTTGCCGCAGGAATTCCAATATTAGGCCCCATGCTGTTCTTCACTTTTGTACTCGTTGCGGGTTTAGTATATGAATTAAAAAGCGGTGCTCTTGAGTGGGAGAAGTAATCAAGCCTTTGCCCTCCCCAAAACGAGTCCTGTACTCGTCTTCTTTCCTTCGCTGAAAGATGCATATTGACCGTTATATTTCGGTAAATCGAATTGTCGATTTAACCAGCAACGATTTAACTTCAGCATATTCTGAATTACTCGATACTTTCACCACCCTGTTACCCACTCCGGCCAAACGAAAAAAAGTACTGAAAGAATTAGTCGACCGGGAAAAGTCATTAACGAGTTACTTGGGCGAAGGAGTTGCACTACCCCACGCCCGGGTCCCCATGAAAAGACCTTATGCACTGGCAATCGGAAGGTGCCCTACCGGTCTTAGTTTTGAAGGGAAAGACAGCTACGAAGATGTTCGCTTTGTATTTCTTCTCCTCGCAAATGAAAAAGCAAAAAACTATCTTTCATTTTTAGCCGCTCTCGCTCGATCCTTTCAAGATAGTACCGTCATGGACCAGCTTTGGATGGCCCGTGGCAAGACCGAATTCCGAAGTGCAGTCCGAAAGGCTTTTGCCGGGACTGATGACCGTCCGGCAAGAAGGAGAACCAAGTTCAACAAACTGCTTACCGATGAAGCAGCCAAGATTGCGAAAGCGGCAGAATGTTCAACCATTCTTATTTTTGCCGATGTTTTCCCACCCAGTCTGGCTCCACGGATGACCTTTTCTGGATTTAATGTGGTCCTTGCCGGACAGGATGTATCCGAGGACGACCGTGCTCACCATCGCGCCGATGCAATATTGGCGGTTCGAGCCCTTTCACGGGCCCGATTATCTCAACTCAGAGCGGCCATACTGCTTGGACTCACACGGGATATTTTCGGTTTTCAAGATCGGGTTTGTTGTATTGGAGGAATTCCAAACAGCGGACAGTTAGACACCGTTTTAGTGGTCGATGTGGATGAAGAATTTGAATCGGTAATTGGACATGGTGAAGAAATGCTTCCACCCGATGTTTCCGCGGAAGCCCTGGAAAGAATTACTGCCATTGCCACCGATCTTGCCTCCACCGGACGCGAAGGAAAGGCAATTGGTGCAATGTTTATACTAGGCGACCACAAGGAAGTAAATAAACGCTCTAAGCCCTTAATCCTAAACCCATTTTATGGCTATGATGAAGAGGATCGTAGCATCCTTAATCCTTTTATGGATGAAACCATAAAGGAATTAGCACTTATTGATGGTGCCTTTATTGTTCGGGGAAATGGTGTAGTCGAATCAGCGGGATGCTTAATTCAGGCAAAAGCAAATGATATCGTGTTACCAGGTGGATTGGGTACCCGACACGCAGCTGCTGCGGCAATTACTCATGTAACTGATTCATTGGCACTTGTAGTCTCCTCTTCCGGACAAGTTACCTACTTTAGAAAAGGACAAATGTTTACGCTTTTCGATAAGTCAGAGGGTCGATCCTTATAATGAAAAAATGTCAGTATCCACGATATCATACCCTTCGCGAATCGGTTTTTTTGGCGGTTCTTTTGATCCCATCCATATCGGTCATATTTCACTTGCGCAACAGGCGATCCAATTGGCTCAGCTTGACACTCTCCTCCTTTGTCCCGCTTTCCATGCCCCTCTTCGTACCGAAAAACCATATTTCTCAACCAAAACGCGCTTGAAAATCTTGGAAAAAATCGCCCAAGAGAACCCCGGGTTCGAAATTTGTAAATTAGAAATTGAGAAACAAAAAACATGCTACACCTACGAAACAATAAAAGAGGTGCAGCTCCAATATCCAGATTCTACTATATTACTATTATTGGGAGCGGATCAGTTTAATCGCTTACAAGAGTGGAAATTCCACCAAGAATTGGCCGAGCATTGTCAATTCCTTGTATTTTCGAGAAATGGACAAGAAGTAACCCCACCCGCTATTCCTCAACTGTCCTACCAACTCGTAAAGAACGAATTGATTGACTGCTCCTCCACTGAAATTAGAAAACGTCTTAAAGCAGGCAGGTCAGTAGATCACTTAATTCCGTCCGCCGCCTATCCATTTATTAATCAAAACCCCAACCATTCATAAATCAATTTACAAATGACCACTGTTATCCCCAAAGAAAAAGCTGAATTGCTTTCAAATCTAAAAATTTCCTGTGATGCACTGCTCGATAAAAAAGGGGAAGATTTAAAACTTCTCTACTTTGGAGCGAAGTCTACATTGACTGACTGCTTTATTATCGCGACCGGTAATTCGAATCCGCACATCAAAGCACTCCGCGATAATGTGGAGAAAACTCTCAAGGAGAACAAGGTTGAATTATTTTCCAAAGATCGATTTCAACCCAGTGGGTGGCTGGTTATTGATGCCATTGATTTTGTGGTGCATATCTTTTCCCAGGAACAAAGAGATAATTATGCGATCGAGCAATTGTGGAAAGACGCAGATGAAATTCTTTTCGAAGACCTGTAAATAAAATTGCGAAGGAATTTATTCCTTAAGGTTGACCTAGGCGGAAATCATTAAAATTCTTGGTACTGTTTTCACCATTTACTTCATTACGAATCCAATAATTTATTAAATCACAACTGAACCCGCTTATGACTACTCGAAGATCTTTCCTTAAAAAGGCATCGCTCGCTTCCGCTCCCTTTATTTTACCCTCACACATTTGGTCGGCTAAAGGAGAATCATCTCCTAATAACCGTATCAATATAGCCATTATAGGCCCCGGGAAAATGGGTCGTGGCCATGCTAATTTCCTAGTTCGTAATCCACGGGCTCAAATTACCGGATTTGCTGAGATTGCTGATGTTCGCACTAAGCACACCAAGGATCTGATCGAAAAACAGTATTCCAAAAATACCCCTAGTAAAAACTGGAAGGGATTAACAATTACCAATGATTATCTGGAGCTACTCGAAGACAAATCTCTCGATGCCGTCCTTATTGCAACACCGGATCACTGGCATGGTGAAGCAACCATACGTGCGGCCCGGGCGAAAAAGCATGTGTACTGTGAAAAACCGATTTCCCTAACGATTAAAGAAGGTCGTGCCATGGCACAAGCGGTTAAAGAAAATAAAATTGTTTTCCAAACTGGCAGCCAACAACGGACACAGTACGGAGGAAAATTTCGCCGCACTGTAGAAATGATCCGGAGTGGAGCGATTGGGGAACTGAAGAAAATTCGTGTCTGTGTGGGTAATCCGCCTGTCCCCTGTAACCTTCCCACTGAGCCCATCCCTGATGGAATCGACTGGGATGCATGGCAAGGACCCGCCCCCACTCGTGGATATAACAAAATTCTTTGCCCAGATGATGTCCATAACCACTTCCCTGCATGGAGAAGATACCGAGAATACTGCAATGGTGGATTGGCGGACATGGGGGCTCATCACTTCGATATTGGACAATGGGCCATGGATGCTGATAATACAGGTCCTGTAAAAATCATTCCTCCGAAGGAAGGTACTCAGGACCTTAAAATGATTTACGCCAATGGGGTCGAGGTGATTCATGGCAATATCCCCGACTGGAAAAGTGGCACCATTTTTTACGGAACGGAAGGCACCATTTGGGTGGATCGTGGACCGTGGAAATCAGATCCCGAACATTTGATCAAGGACTTCAAGGCAACGGTGAATCTTCGCCAACCGAAGAACCATCACGATGATTGGCTCGACTGTATTCACTCTGGTGAATTACCAGTGGCACATGTGGAAGCCGGTCACCGAACCGCGACTCTTTGCCAACTCTGTAATATTGGCTACGAACTGCGCCGTGAGTTAACTTGGAATCCCAAGAAGGAAGTGTTCGTCGGCGACAAAGAAGCCAATAAATTAACGGACCGAAAACGTCGTAAAAAGTGGTATCGAGTCTAGAACTACTACTAATTCATTTGCATGAGGTTTTCTAGACCCTCGAAAATACGACTGTTCAATACATCGATTTTAAAGTTAATCTAAATCTGAAACAAAAGGTTTCAATAAATATCCTGAAACTCCCAACAGGATAAGGCCCACAAAAACCGAGTCAGATGAAAACGAACTCAGACTGACAAAAATAAAAACGATCCCAAAAAATAGGCGAGCCCCCTTGTTCAGGACATTTTGACTTTCGACAAGATTTTTCTTTCGCGAGCTGGCATTTTGGACACGGTCATGAGTAAGAATTTCCTCTTCCTCGGGAGTAAGAGAATCAGCACCATGCTCGTAGCGTTTATTTCGAATTCGTTCCACTTCAAAATAGTCATATTCCCGCTGTATTTTTGCTGACGGAAGTCCGGGGAGAGGGGGCGGTTGTACTTCTCCATCAACCGGTTGATTTAAAAGAACTGGCAAAGGATCTACCTGTATCTGCTCCTCAGATTGGACCTCCTTCCTATCTTCTTTATTTTCGGGAGTTTTAGAAATGGGGGAATCAATATTTCCTTCCCCAACTGATTCAACTTTTTGAGCCTCTTTTTCAACTTCAGCAATATCAACCTCGTGGGTATCTAGATCTAATATGGGGGGGGGTAAATTTTCATCACTAACTGTCTCGTTCTCATCAACCGATTCAATAGTGCCATCAGTTTTCTTATCTTCTACGAAAGTCTCTGCCTCGGTAACCGCATCCAGGTTAGATTCATCAATCAGCTGGTTTTCATTTCCAACCGAAGAATGTTCAGGCAAAGATCCAGCCTCAATATCGGTTAAATCAGCTGGTTTTTCGTTGAACAACTGACCAAAAAGGACCCGCTGATATAAATTATCCAACTCGAGTACAACAACATCGCAGTCGAACTCTTCCTTTTCATCCAACCCATCCACCCATAAATTCTTATCGGGCGAAAAAATAATGGAACACTCCAAATTAGAATTTATAAATTCTCCGATTAGGGTTTGCCCATTTGAATACCGAGGATCGTGACGATTGGTAAAAGATCGGGAAGAACTCAGAAATCGAAAACTCAGCGTGAAAGATTGACCAATAAAAGGAGCTAGAATTTCTTCTGACTCCGAACTCAACCGCCTGTTTTCTTTTAAATCCTTTAAGGTCTCTATTAATTTTTCTTTATCCACTCTAAATTACATCATACACAAAAAAACTATTTTTATACCATTATAAAATTAAGGGAATTGAGGAAGGCTACTTTTTTTCTCCCAATCTTTAGGGAGCAGTTGAATAATTACCAATCGTATAATCGTAAAAGAACGGATTCCCATTTATACTTTTTACAAGGTATAACCAACCTAAAGTCTTATGGTTAAACAGATAGGGCCATACTCCCTGTTGAGTCCACATCCAACCCCGCCCGTTTTGCCAAATCCATATCCCGTCTTTCTGGTCACTCAAAATATAGGCCCAACCAAGTTCCGAATGATAAATCCATTTAACCTGGGGGAATTGTTGGAATGGACCAAACCAATTGGAACTTCTCCACCCTCCCCCCATTTTTGGCATATCTGTAAACCACGCATTAAGGTCTATCTTTTCAGATGTTTTTAATCTTTTTACAGCCCCAACCGTTTCACCGACTGAGTTTTTTGCATAAACCCGATAGTAATAGGTTGATCCAGCTTTTAAATCTTCAACCAAAACACTAATTTCACCACTATCCCCGAGTAAAAATGCAGGAATCCTCCTCGATTTCGGACCGAATAAAATATCCGTACTGATTAGAAAACCGGATTCAAGAATAGAAGAACCACCATCAGCAAGGAGTCTTCCAAATAACCTGTAACTATCCTTTTGGTCAGCTATAAAATTCAGAGTTTGCGGAATTGGACGATAATTTTGAACAACCGGTGAACTTACATTCGATTCTATTCCCGTATTGTTATGATCTACCCCGGTAGTATTTCCATCAATTGGCTGATTGAAAATAGGACTGGTGGAGTTATGTTCAACCGACTGATTTTGATCTGTAGGAATTTGCACAGTTGATTCATTCACATCTAAAATAGTGACAATAAAAGACTTTTCCACAGATGCATTATACTCATCTCGTGCCCGTACCCGGACATGCAAAGTCGGATCATTGTCAGAATTCTCCCCTTCATAATCAAATACCACTGATGTTCGGAGAGTTCCATTTTGATCTAAAGAAAATTCATAATTTGCATCTGATCCGTTTCCATCCACCAATTCAAAAAGAATGGAAGAATTTGAATCCTGATTAAGCAAAGAAAAATAACCAACTTCCGAGCCTAAATGCTTGTTTTCTAAAATCGAAAGAGGAGAACTTGTACTGAAATAAATTGGTTTTTCAAACTGATATAGAGCAAACACTTCTGATGAAGATAGTGCCCGGTTGTAAATGCGGACATCATCTATGCAGCCGGAGAAAAATTCATCATCCCTATTCAAAGAATTCGAACCAATAACTAAAGGCATTGAACCATTAGTTTCTAAAATATAGTTAAAGCTCTCTGAAAGTATATTTCCGTTAAAATAAAGATTTCCTAATAATCCATTGTAAGTAATGAGAATCATATTCCAGGAATCGTAAAGACCATTAACAGAAAACATCTGATCACTACCCTGCCCTATAAAACCTAATGAACCATGGATATTGTTAAAATTTAAGCCGACTGAAAATCTTGCTTTTTGAGATAAGCCATCACCAAAAGTAAATAGGTTTCCTTTATGACTGGGTGCTTTAAACCAAACTGATACACTTCGTGGAGAATTCCCATTTGACCATGCACTGCTTACGATGATTTTATCATCCACACCGTCGAAATCATAAGCCATTCCAGTTTGTCCATGTCGATCAGTGTCTAAGGTCGCTCCATTTACTGTTCCATGATTTCCATTGCCCGACATATCGGAGGCGTTGCCGTCAAATGGATACCATGCGACTAAACCGAAATTGAGCCCGGGGGTGGAATTGGCATCGTTTTGGTTAGTGCCCGCCTGATACTCCTGCCAATTGGTGAATCCATCGCTGTCGTAGTCACTATCAAACAAATTAAAATTGATTCCGCTTAGGTTGCCATCCACATGGGTCAGATTGAATCCTCCAAGAGAACTATTCCAATCTCCAATGTGTTTCCAAACTTCATAAGCCTGTGGATTCCCATCCCCGGTTCCGTCGATAAACACCTTAAAGTCATAGCCTGCACCCTTGGGGACACTTAGAGAGTAGCTCCCGTTGCCATCCGCTAAAATTTGCTCCGCCACCTTAGTCCCGTTTGCATCCAATGCCCAAACATAGGCTGGGCCGGGAATCATTCCGTTATATTGAACCGTGCCGGTCACCGTGGCATTTAAATCGGGTGGAGTATTTTCCAAAGTATAAAGAACAGCTACTTCAACCGTTGATAAAGCTCGATTATAGATTCGAACATCATCTATGTAGCCTTGCATAAATTCAGTTCCGGCAGATGTTGAAATTGTTCCTCTACCTATGTAAAGGGAAGACTCTTGGGGTTCTACCTTAGGCCATCCAGTGTATGAGGCGGATGAAACTCCATCGTCAAATCTTTTTAAAATTCCATTTGCGTAAGTAAGACCAAAATGATGCCAAGCATTATCAGGTAAACTTGAAGAATATTGCATATGATTGGAAGCTAGGCTTCGATTGTGCACAAGAGTTAAGCCAGTACCGCCACTTTGATATCCTCCGTAAATCTCAAAAGAAGAAATACTTCCCGCCATCTTTGTAATAATATGATTATACCTCCTCTGAAAATTAGGTGCTTTTACCCAAACCAAAATACTATATTGATCAAGAAACTTTAACTCATTTGAATTCTGAACTTCAATAAAATCATTCACTCCGTCAAAGCTGTAAGCCTGGCCGGTCATTCCATGCCGATCAGTGTCCAAGGTCGCCCCATTGACTGTTCCGTGATTTCCATTGCCCGACATATCGGATGCATTCCCGTCAAATGGATACCAGGCGACGAGCCCATGATTTAGAGGAGTCGATGAATTAATTAAAGGATTACTCCCTGAAGTGACTTCCATCCCATCATTAAACCCATCGTTATCGGAATCAGGATCCTGTGGATCTGTCAGGTAACCTGATAATCCCTCACCAGTTAAAATAAATTCATAAAAGGACGATCCACTTGCTGTATCAAAAATTTCTACAATTGTAGTTTGACCATTGCTAATATTTGGTTGCTGGACAATCGATAAGGAATTTCTAGCAACTATTGGCTGAACCTGAACAGTTCCGCGCAAATCAACATTAGTTTGGTTAAATTCGTTAGATATATCGTTAGTCCATTGAGGCATCCAATCGAGATTTTCATTAATCGTGGTTGGGTAATTCGCGCCATTATGCTGTCCCGGTTTTGCATAAAAAACATGATTCCATTGAATGGAGCCTTTCTTAAAAACAAGACGGCTTTTACCATCAATCTGTGCACGAATTCGAATTTGAGTGGATCCCACTTGCTCCAAATGATCAGCTAAGCCATCACCATCAATATCTTCTAAAACATCTGTCAGAACTACAGTAAAATTACCCTCCACGGTTGCATTAAATTCATCTCTTGCCTGTACCCGGATCGAATAAGTCGAAGCATTGGTTTCAAAGTCAAAAACAGTTGCAGTCTTAAGTGTGCCATTTTGATCGAGAGTAAAAAGTGAATTATTTCCATCCCCTGCCCCGCTTACCAGATGATAAGTTAGTGATGCATTTGCATCGAGATCAGTAGCGTTGAATTCCCCAACGACTGAGCCAACTGGTTGGTTCTCAAGAACTGTTAATGAAGCGGTTGAATTAAGATCCCCCGGTGATTGATTAGTCTTTACATAAGCAAGACGGAAACCCTTAGTTTCACTTCTGTAAGATTGAGACTGATATTGTCTTTTAGCTGACCTAGAAAAATAATTTGAATTATTCAATGACCCTCCTCTAAAAACTCGATTTACCCCGTTGCTTGGCCCGACTGGATCAACTACTAAGTCTAAATCGTATGAACCATAAAAATCAGCAGTCCATTCGAAAACATTACCATGCATATCATAAAAACCCCATGCATTCGGTGCGTACTCTCCAACATCTTGCGTCTGGCCTATATTTTGATCATAATTAGTCATCGTTGAATTGATGGCGTCCCCCCAAGAATAGGAAGTATTGGTACCTGCCCTACAAGCATACTCCCATTGAGCCTCTGTCGGCAAAGCATAAGCCCAACCTAGGCGCAATCGCCCCGCTTGCTTCTCAGCGTCATTCAAACGACTCAGAAAAATTTCAACATCGTCCCAAGATACTTTTTCAACTGGACGGTTTGGATTGTTCGGCCAATTACTTGGGTTTGGATTCAAACCATTTGAATTCTCTGTCATAACAGACTCGTATTGTGCCTGCGTCACCTCATACTTCCCCAAGTAAAACTCCTTGGTAAGGCTGACATTATGCTCTATCTCATTTGTTCCCCTACCCCCTTCTGTTACCGGACTACCCATTGTAAATGTGCCCGGTTCTACATGAATCATTTCCAAATCAACCGTTGAGTTCATCTCAACAAAATGATTCGGGCTTTCCAACCGATATAAGGTTTTAAGTTCTTCATTCGATAAAGCCCGATTATAGATTCGGACATTATCGATAGAACCTGTAAAAAAATCTCTTGCTCCAGCAGAATATCCACCATAAGTGTACGCACGAGCTCCTATGTATCCAAGATTTGGTGTCGAACCAGAATAATTTTCTGCATTACTACCAGAATTTAACAATTCTCCATGAATAAAAAAAGACCAATTAGATCCTTCTCGCACGTATCCAACCTGATTCCAGGAATTAGTTTGATTGAGTTCTAATATTTCTAAACTTGAAACTGCACCTCCCGAGGGGAAATATTGATCTAATCCAAGATAATTGCCCGAAATTTTAAAATAATTACGAGTATTTCCCGCAGCAGCATTAAATTCACCGTAAATAGTACCTGTTCCATAGTTAACCCATGCAAGAATTGAGAAATTATTTGTAGTCCCCAAAATAGATGGATTATTTAAATCAATAAAATCATCTACCCCATCAAACTTGTAAGCTTTATTAGTCTGTCCATTGCGATCCATGCTTAAGGACGCCCCGTTGACCGTGCCATGATTTCCATTACCTGACATATCAGAGGCATTTCCGTCGAATGGATACCAGGCGACCAATCCATTTTGTAAACTATTTTGTCCAAACGATATTAATGAGGAAAATGTAAAAAAACTGAAAATTAAACACGACGAAATGCCCCGTAAAAATTTATGGAAATTAAAAAATTTAAAAATGGATCGAAATACTCTCACGTGCATCTTATATAAATAAAACTAATATATATTAGCAAAAACAATCATTTTCTTTCTGTTTTTTACTTTTTTTTTCACATTTAGACACTAAGTGAAGAAAGAATAAAATTTTTAAAAACTCGGTTCTTGCAAAAAACTTTAGTAGCGATCATTTTAGAAATCAAGTTGCCCGGATGGCGGAATTGGTAGACGCGCTGGATTCAAAATCCAGTTTCCGCAAGGAAGTGAGGGTTCGACCCCCTCTCCGGGTACCATTTTTATTTTATCCTTTCATGGCCATTATACGCAGAGGACGAGAGTCCGATATGCCCGCCTTGCGGGACATTATAAACTACTACATTATGGAGTCGGTGGTTACTTTTGAAATGGTTGAAATGTCACTCGAAAATAGAAAAACCTGGTTTACCCAGTTTACTGAGGATGGACGATATCAATTGATGGTGGCAGAGCGTGAGAATGAAGTGGTGGGCTACGCCGCAAGTCTGCGCTTCCACCTGCGCCCCGCTTATGCGCCTTCTGTAATGACCAGCATTTACCTTCGCCCTGATCAAGTGGGAAAGGGAATCGGGGAAAAGGTCTACGCTGCCCTTCTGCAAGAGTTGAAAAAAGTGGACGATGTCCATCGGGCATATGGACTGGTCGTTCTACCCAATCCCGGCTCCGAAAGACTGCACGAAAAATTAGGCTTCCAGGTGGCCGGCTTGCTCCATGAAGGAGGGTACAAATTTGGAAAATACCATGATGTTCGAATGTACGAACATCGACTTGAAAAGTGATTCGAAAACCACTTCATTCAGGATTACGCAGAACTTATCCCGGTAGCAAATCGCTGACCAAGGTACGCTCTTCATCCAATTCATTCACCGAGGCATCAATTTTGCCACGGGCGAATTCATTGATCGGTAAATCCTGAACAATTTCCCACTTCTCCCCGTCGGAACGAATCGGAAATGAAGTAATCAAGCCTTCCTTAGTGTCGTAACTTCCATCGGACGCTACACATACACTGTTCCAATTCCCTTCTGGTGTAGGTGTGATGAGTGAACGAACTGTGTCTATGGCTGCATTAGCGGCCGAAGCAGCTGAGGATGCACCCCTGGCCTGGATGATCGCGGCACCGCGCTGTTGTACTGTCGGAATAAAGTCAACATGGGCCCAGGTATCATCTGCAATAACTTCATGAGCCGATTTTCCACTAATTTGAGCATTGTAATAATCAGGATACTGCGTGGCCGAATGATTTCCCCAGATTGTGACATTGGAAACTTCTGATACTTGCACGCCCGCTTTTGCCGCCAGTTGTGCAGCGGCACGGTTTTCGTCTAGGCGGGTCATTGCAAACCAGCGGTCCTTGGGCACGTCTGGCGCATTGTTCATTGCAATCAGACAATTGGTGTTGCATGGGTTCCCTACTACTAAGACACGGGCATCAGATGCGGCATTGGCCTGGATCGCCTGTCCCTGTCCGGTAAAAATCTTTCCATTAATGCCAAGGAGGTCGCCGCGTTCCATTCCCGCTTTACGGGGTACACTTCCCACAAGAAGGGACCAATTAGCACCGCCAAAACCTTCGTTCAGGTCACAGGTGGGACGGATATCCTGAAGTAATGGAAAGGCACAGTCATCCAATTCCATACACACGCCTTCCAGGGCTTTCATTCCAGGTTCAATCTCAATCAGGTTGAGTGCAACTGGTTGATCGGGACCAAAAACGGCTCCGGAGGCGATACGAAAAAGAAGAGAGTAACCGATTTGACCGGCAGCTCCGGTTACCGCGACACGGATAGGTGCTTTGTCATTCATAATTTTAAATTATTGAGGGGATTGATAAAAAGAAGGTTTTACGAAAATCGTGCCTTATCAATTACATCGGCAGCTCGTCGAAGGCAAGCCTCAGTACTCGACCAGTCAATACATCCGTCGGTAATGGAAACTCCGTACTCAAGTTCGTCCAATGGGCGTGGAAAGGCCTGGGCACCTCCATTGAGATGACTTTCAACCATCACCGCGTGAATCGAGTCTGCTCCGTTTTTGACCTGGGCAAGAACATGATCAAGTACAATGGGTTGTCGAGATGGATCTTTTTCACTGTTTGCATGACTACAGTCCACCATGATTGAAACCGGTGCATTTGCAGAACGCAGAGCGTCCTCTGCAGCCTGTACATGTTCGGCTTGGTAATTGGGGCCATTTGTTCCCCCACGGAGGATGAGTTGGCAGTCCGGGTTTCCCCCGGTAGTTACCGCGGAGGCTCGTCCATCTTCCGTAATCCCCAAAAAGGTCTGGCTCTTCGTGGCCGCAATAATTCCATTCACCGCGGCCTTCAGATCTCCAGCAGTGGCATTCTTAAAGCCAACCGGCATTGATAAACCGGATGCCATTTGACGATGAGTCTGAGACTCAGAAGTTCGGGCACCAATCGCAGACCAGCAAAGCGAGTCTGCAATGTATTGGGGAGTGATTGGATCGAGCAACTCAGTAGCAGTGGGAATTCCCATATCTAAAACTTCACCCAGGAATTGTCTGGCGATGCGCAGTCCTTCCGGAATATCACAAGTCCCATTTAACTTCGGATCCATGATGAGCCCCTTCCAACCCACAGTGGTACGGGGTTTTTCGAAATAGACCCTCATGACTAAAAGTAAGCGATCCTTCAGTTCGCCTGCGAGCTTGGCAAAGTGGTCTGCATATTCTCGACAGGACGCGAGGTCATGAATTGAACAGGGACCCACCACGGCGAGTAACCGTCGATCCTCTCCTTTAATTAATCGATGAAGATCCTCCCTTGATTGGCGAACAAATGAATTTTGTTCGGGCGTACGAGGAATTGATTCGCACAATTCAATCGGAGCTGGCAGAGCTTCAGAGTTGGTAATTCTTAGATTTGTTACTTTATCCACAGAGAAGAACCATAAATGAGGAGCTTGCATGAACAAGCTAAACTTTTAGAATTAACCACTTTATGAACACTTTTTTTTACAAAACATTCCCCAAAGGAGTAATTCGGGTAAGGGAAGAGGATGCGGAAGACTATTTACAAAGCCAATGGACCATAAATTTCAAAAGACTATCCAAGGGCGAAATTCGATACGGCTTACGGTTATCTACCCGCGGACGTGTCCTGGCAGATTCTTTCTTCTACCGGCTGGGAGAGGAAGAATTTCTTCTTGTTAGTCGGGGCTGCGAGGGAACAGAAATAAATTCTCTACTTGAAGAAAATATCGTAGCGGATGAAGTTGAATTTTCGAACGAGTCTAATGACTGGGAACTCATTACGGTTTGGGGTGATAAAGAAGAGTTATCTGCGCTATTTAAAGAAGTAGAAAGACCGGAAAAAGGAAATTTCACACAATTCGGTAACGGATACCTTTTTGAAGATTTTACGATTAGCCCGGGTGCATACTCTCTTTTGCGACCCATTTCAGATACAATGCCCGATGGATGGATGCCGAGAGAAGCCACATGGGAATGTCTTGAAAAACAAAGGATTCGTTTTGGCCTAGCCTCGATTCCAAATGAAATCGGTCCCGATGAACTTCCCCAGGAAGGAAGATTAGAAGTGGATGCGATCGATTTTAATAAGGGTTGCTACCTGGGACAGGAAGTAATGGCGAGAATCCATGCAATGGGAAGGGTAAGGAGATTGACCGTCCCGGTTTTATGGAATGGTCAGAAATTACCAAGTCTTCCAACCTCGTTATTTGCCGATGGGAAAAAATGTGGAATTTTAAAGAGTCTCATTGTACAGGACGGAGAAAAACCCATCGGCATGGCACTGATTCATGAGAATGGAATCGATTCATTGGAAGGTGAAGGCTTAACATTGGAGGGAATCAGCGAAGGAAGAATTCAACCGCTATGAATCAAGAAGACGAAACCCAACAGATCGCCCAAATATTTGTGAATTTAGGTGCGGAGCAAACCATGGCCAGGCAAATGGCCCGTCAACTGATCAAGCGAGCTGAACAACGATCCCACGAAGAGGATATTTCCAAAACGGAGGCGTTAAAAGAATTACTGGAGGTTGCAGTTTATGGTGCCCAAGGAATGCTAAAACCGAGTGATGAAGCCAATTTTGACACAAAAAAAGGCTAAATCGTTGAAAAAGTAAGGTTTTTTGTAAAAAAAGTTTGACCACGTGCTCGAAAACACAGAGCAATTAGGTTGTATAACTCATCTAACAATACTTCCAACAAAAGGAAAATAAATGAATAAAGGACAATTAATCGAAGCCATACAAAAAAAGTTAGGCAAGGACACAACTAAAGCAGCTGCTGATACTGCACTAAATACAGTGATTGACTGCATCACAGCTGGTGTGAAAAAAGACAAAGAAAAAGGTGTTCAAATTATCGGTTTTGGTACTTTTTCAATTGTGAAGCGTGCTGCTCGTGCAGGCATCAATCCACAAACTGGTGAAAAGATCAAGATCAAGGCATCTAAGTCTGTTAAGTTCAAGCCAGGCGCAAAGCTCAAAGCAGCTATCTAATTGCTTTAACAACATACCCCTTTTAAGACTCACGGGAAACCGTGAGTTTTTTTTGGGTAATTAGCTAAACAAAAAATGAAAATCCTGACAATCGACGACGCAAAAAGATTAATGAGAGAATCAATGAATGATGCAGTAGCAGCTTTCGCTCCGGGCCGAATTGAATTTTTGGGAAATCATTTAGATTATAATGGTGGGGTGGTTTTAGGAACGGCAATCAATGCAGGAATTTATGCAATTGCTCAACCCACAAAAGATTCCTGCTTTCATTTGTTTAGCGAGAGTTTTAAGGGAAGCCAAATATCCGGCTCAATCAATCAACTTGAAAAACAATCCGGGAAAGAAAGTTGGGGTAATTATTGCCTCGGTGTAGTCCAAGTTCTTCAGGATATGGGCTTAGCACCCAAGCATGGCTTTTCTTTGATCCTTAGTACAGACCTGCCCATGTCGGCAGGATTAAGCTCAAGTGCTGCGGTGGAACTCGCTACCGCACAGTGCCTTCTTCAATTGGCCAATAAGCAGGTCACAAAAAAAGAGCTCGTCGCAATTGGAAGGCGGGCAGAAAATGAATGGGTGGGATTACCTTGTGGCATGTTAGATCAGGGCACTTCCGCATTCGGAGAGTTAGATCAGTTGGTACGAATTGATTGTTCCAATGAAAACTTCTCCACACTCTCCCTTCCAAAGGATACCAGTTTTTGGATCTTTGACAGCGGAATTAAACATGACTTGGTTGATTCGCTTTATGGCACCAGAAATCAGGAGTGTATGGATGCACTTTCAATTCTTCAAAAACATGATCCGAGCCTGAGTTGCTTGGCACATTGTGGCACTACATTGCTCGAACAGACTGAAATGGCCGAAAATTTAAAAAAACGGGCACGCCATGTGGTTGCCGAACAGGAACGAGTGAATCAATTTTCTCAGGGTCTACAAAATGGAAATAGTATCGATCAACTCGGAAAATTGTTAACTGCATCGCACCACAGTTCAGCCAATCTTTTTGAAAACAGCCTTCCCGAACTTGATTCCCTCGTCCATTTACTCTGCAAGGAAGAAGAGGTGCACGGTGCAAGGCTAACGGGTGGTGGTTTTGGGGGAGCGGTATTAGCATGGACAACCAATCGCTTTTCCAAAAAACAGGCGGACTCAATCGCTCAAATGTATGAAAAGGAATGGAACACAAAACCGCACTTTCATTCGTTTTTACCCTCCCATGGAGCCTCCCTTCTCGATCCCTTAGATCACCGATTTAAGCGCTAAACAAAAAATTTTGAAACGCGGCAAGAAAGCCCGGTCTGTCCTCCACATGCACATCATGCCCCGCATGAGGAAGAACTTCAAATTGGGAATGGGGAAAATACTGCTTGGCTTCGGGAATATGCTCGGAGCGTAAATAGCCAGATTTCCCTCCTCGAATAAATAATGTGGGTCGATCATATCGATCCTCTACGACGAGGGGATTCGAGGAGAGTTCCGTAATCGAGTTTCGTAATACTTGAATATTTGCTTTCCATCGAAACCCCTCCACTTCCTGAACAAGGTTGGTCAGTAAGAACTGACGAAAACCCCAATGCGAAATGGATGAAGATAAAAGCTCGTCTGCTTCTTTTCTTGAAGAGAGAGAGGATAAATCAAGGCCAAGTAAAGAATCGAGCGTCGGAATATGGTGCTCGGGCGGGTAAGATCGGGGGGCAATATCGGCGATGATTAATTTCGTAACAAGCGAGGAATGACCACATGCAAAATGCATGGCCACCTTTCCTCCCAAGCTATGTCCGCAAAGAATTACTTCAGAGAAATGATGGTGTTCAATATAATAGAGCAAATCATCTGACATCGCCCGAATAGAGGCATCCTCATCATGAAAGGAATTTCCATGATTTCTAAGATCTAAGCAATGCAACGCTGAACCATTGGTAAGTTCCTTTGCCACAGAACGCCAATTCCTAGATGATCCGAGTAGTCCATGCATGAGGATAATGGGCACGCCACCTTCTCCCAACACTTCTGAGTTCAGTAATCTCACCGACTTTTAAAATAACTCCAACTGGGAAGGTTCGGACTTTACTTTTTTTTCTTTTTTACTGGATGAAAGCGGTTCACCTGAAGAGGACTGAGGTTCCTTTGGATCTTCCACCAGTTGAATATCCGCTGGAGGAGAGTCAGAGTTGGGTAACGGGGCAGAATCGCCTTGTTCAAGAGTGGAAAGAATTTGTTTTGCCCGATTCACCACACCGTCCGGTAAACCGGCAAGCCGGGCAACTTGAATCCCAAATGATCGACCCGATGCGCCCGGCGTAACCTGACGTACAAATATAATTTCATCATTCCATTCCTTGACCGCGACTGAGAAATTCCGGAGGCGGGGGAGAGAATGAGCCAAACGAGTCAGTTCATGGTAGTGAGTGGCAAAAAGTGTCTTCGGCCCATCACTGCCCTGTCCGTGAAGATGCTCCACCACTGCCCAGGCAATACTCAGTCCGTCATAGGTACTGGTACCCCGGCCGATCTCATCCAAAATAATTAAACTCGAAGAGGTACAGTTATTAAGAATATTGGCAGTCTCATTCATCTCCACCATAAATGTGGAATTTCCTCGGGCCAGTTCATCTCCTGCTCCCACCCGCGAAAAAATTCGATCGACCAAGCCAAGACGGCAACTCGTGGCAGGAACGGAACAGCCCACTTGTGCCATCAGGGTAATCAAGGCAACCTGGCGAATATAAGTTGATTTACCCGCCATATTGGGACCGGTAATCAAAGCAATTTGTTCCTGCCCGGAAGAGAGCAGACAATCATTGGGCACAAAGGCATGGGTTCCTGCCAATCCAAGGCTTTCCTGCTTGAGGACCAACTCTACCACTGGATGTCTGCCCTGTACAATTTCAAGTTCCTGGGAACACTCCACAAATTCAGGCATACAATAATCCCGATCCCGCATGATTGCTCCCCAGGAGGAAAACAAATCAATCTCGGCAAGTACATGAGCGGTTTGGGTAAGTGCATCTGCCTGTTGCAACGCCAGTTCCACCACACTTAAGAAAAGTTCCTGTTCCTTTGCCACGGCCCGCTCCTCGGCATTGACAATTTCCTTCTCCTTTTGTCGCAATTCTTCCGTGTAGTAGCGTTCCGCATTGGTCATGGTTTGCTTACGCACATAATGCGCAGGGACGAGATGAAGGTTTGCCTTTGTTACCTCAATAAAATATCCAAATGCACCGTTATACTTAACCTTTAAATTAGTAATTCCTGTTTTCTCTCGCTCGGAAGCTTCCAGTTCAAGAATCCACCGCTTACCCCCACTGCCGAGTTCTCGTAACTGATCAAATTCGCTGTCATATCCAACCCGAATGACCCGACCGCCCTCGCCTTTTACATCCACTTTAATATCCGCAGGCAGCTCCTCCTCCAAGGCACGATCTAACACGGCACATAATTCCTCAAAAGTTTGAACTCGTTGTGCGATTTCAAAAATGGCCGGAAAGCGTTCCCCCAATGCCAGCAAACAACGAGAAACTCCGGGTAATCCCCGAACCGTCGAGCGTAATCCACCGAGTTCCCGTGGCCGAACCAATCGATTACGTAGACGACCTAGAATTCGCTCCAAATCACTTCCTGACTTGAGGATTGACGAAACCTCCTCCACTGCCGACGGAGCCTGTGCAAATTCTCCCACGCAGGATTGACGACGATAAATCTCAACCAAGTCGCGCTCTGGACTCGCGAGATAGTTCTCCAAAAGTCGCGAACCTGCAGAGGTAACGGTTTGATCCATTGCGTCCAGGAGTGATCCCTTGCGGGTTTGTGCCGCTGTTTTAAAAACTTCTAAATTCCTTTGGGTTGCAGGGTCTAATAGGAGAGACTCCCCAGTCCGGTATTCTTCAATTTTTCGTAAATTTCCGGGTTTCCCCTTCAATACATCCTGGGCATAGATCAAAAGAGCACCGGCAACCCCTAGGGCCAAATGGTCTAATCCAATCCCAAATCCTTCCAAGTTCATCACCCCCAGGCTTTCCATTACCTCTCTCGCACCCGAACGATGTTCAAAATCAAAATCCGGTCTTTCCGTTCGGGTAACACCGGTAAATAATCGATCTAGTTCCTGCACCAGTAACCCACCATCGTCTAAGTTCTGTACTCTTTTTTTCATTCCCTCCGGGACCAAAATCTCGCGCGGTGCCAAGGCACTTAGAATGGAGAGGAAGTCATGTGGCCGATCGCTTTGAGCAAGAACGAATTTCCCGGTTGATAAATCAAGCCAGGAAGCACGGGCACCCTGCTTGTCAAAATCAACCGCAAGAAGAAAGTGGTTGTGTCCCGCATCCAACTGCTGATCTTCCAGCACTGTTCCCGGGGTGAGAATTCGGGTAATTCCCCGCTTGACCAATTTACCAGTTTGAGGAGTTTCCAACTGCTCACAAATGGCAACCTTATGGCCTCCCTTCAGCAGCTTAGTCAGATAGCCATCTGCCGAATGATAGGGAAAACCAGCCATAGGCATATCATGTCGCTTCGTCAGGGTAATCCCCAGTAAGGCAGCGCCCCGCTCGGCGTCCTTTTCAAACATTTCATAAAAGTCACCCAAACGAAAAAATAGCAGAGTATCCTCCTCCAGGCTCTCTCGGGCCTCGCGGTACTGCTTCATCATCGGGGTATCTTCGGCTTTTTTGCTCATGTGAAAAGAGATAAGCAACCCCTAGATTGGACAATGGTCAAGGCAATGAATCAGAAAAGTGAAAAAGCCTAGAAATTTGCACCCAAACCCACTTGAAAAAGGTGCATTGCCACACTATCAAAATTACCGTTTTCTGAAACTCCGAGCAATCGATAAGCAAAAAATGCATCAAGCCCCATACCTACTTCATAACCAAGGCTAAGAAGAAGGTCGTATGTGAATGCAGTTTCGGAACTCAAATAGGAATCAGAGTTCAATATATTTATAACATCACGACGACTTGCAAAGCCGAAGCCACCGGCTACCCGAAACCATCCCTTCTCGCCAAAAGGAATTCCGTAACCAACTCGTGCACCAATCTGAAAGATCTCTAATTGTCCATCAGCAGTATCGGGTAAAATAGAAGTTGGTAAAGAAATATCTCCATAAGCTGAATTTATGTAGCCAAGATGAACCTCGCCCTCCAAATTATCCCATCTCCTACCGAAGCTAAGTCCCACAGCATTTCCAATTTCAGTCTCAATGGAAGCATCACCACTTAAGCCTTTAAAAGTTTGGGTAGAAGGAGGAACAGCTACTCCAACAAAAGGTTGTATAAAATAAGCACCTCTTTCTTTTTCCATATTTCTACGAATCGCTCTTTTCTTAGGCACTGAACTAGGGGGTGAAGCAATAGCAGGGGATGTAGTGGGTGCCGCCTGTAAAATGACAGGAGTTCCGTCTGCCCGGTAAAGAGTTTCACTTTGTGGAGCAGGAGTTGATGCAGGTTCCACTATCGGACCCGGTAGCGAATCATAGGCAGTTTGTGGAGAGGCATTTGGTGGGTTAGTCTCCATAGTTGAAAGCACCGAACGCTTGGGGGAATGAAATGGAATGGGTTCAGTACCAGAAATTTCCGCCAACTTTTGAGAAAGGGATCGGGCACGGGCTTCCAAATTTTGATAATATGTTTCCCTGCGTTGCTCACTTACCGATTGGGCAAACAAAACCGGTGAAAAGAAATTAGTAACTAAAACAAAAATTGAAACTGTGTCTAGAAATCTCAAATTATTTTAGGATTAGGTGTGAATATTTTAATCAAATCAGACTAGAAAATAACCAATCAAAAGGCTAAGGTAAAGCCCTTTGATTCAAGAGTAGATGATTTGCCCCTGAAGAAGAATTCGGAGGAAATTACTTTTCTTTCTTCCTGAGTAAACAAAGGAGAGGAGTTCACAAATTCCATTACTTGATCGGTGTTTTTTAATTTGGAAAAAACTGTATTCAAACGGGCAACTTTAAACTTTTCGGAATCTAACCATTCTTTATCTACCTGATCATAAATAGTCCAAGAATTTCCAGTGGTTCGGGATCCTTTCCAACTCATCCAACGGGCAAGATCATTCAGGTAAAGATCGGGGAAATAAGTATTACCTGTCCAAAACCATCCCATATCTTCATGCCACATCCAAGTATAAGTGTCCACACCGTCAATGTTATCCAAATAAAGCCAACCTAAACTACTATGATAAATCCAATTCTCTGCAGTCTGATTGAAGTAGCCAAATTTTTTCAAGAATCTCCAACTGGGAAGAGAAGAGGCACGCGAAACCACAATTTCAACCGTACCGTTGCTTTCAAGCGAGCCGTCTGAAATTGTATAACTGAACGAATCAATCCCAATAAAAGAGGCAGATGGAGTGTAATTAAGGCTTAATGAACCAAATGTTGAATTTAATTCACCGTGTGTCGGTTGGCTAAATGAAACCAAACTTATTGTTTCCGTACCATTTTGATCTGGAGCGTTAGAATCGTTTGCAAGAATATCTAATCCTAATGGAGAAAAATTAGTATCATTATAAAAGTACTCATCATTCACTGCGGTAGGGGGGTCATTAGTGGCATTAATTTCTAGGTTAACGAGAGTATCAACTTGCGATGTGCCATCGCTGACCCGTAAGGTAACCGAATCATTTCCGTTATAATTTGGGTTGGGTGTATAAGTAAAACTATTCCCAGATCCGGTCCATTCACCATGAGCAGGAGTAGCAATAACAGAAAAAGTTACAGGAGCTTTCTCAGGATCTGCGACTGTAAAGTTAATCGGGATCGCCACATCTTCCAAAGTACTAAAAAGTGCAGGACTAACTGTGGGCAGTTCATCCACATCAGTTACAGAGATGTTAATTCTTTGTTCATCACTTGTATTTCCTTCATCTGTTGCACGAACCCAAACTTCGTATAAACGATTACCATCGCTATCGCTAGGATTTTCATAATCCGGAGGCGACAAGAATGAAAGATGCCCAGATTGTGGGTCAATTTTAAATAGATTTGGATCCTGTCCACCGGAAATCGAATAAACCAAGGGTTTCGGTTCAAAATCAGTAGCAATCACTTGCAAAACAGCTAATTGATTTTCAGGATGTGCGTGACTAGCAGAGTCAAGTCCACCATTACTGGTAATAGTAGGATTATTTTCATCCGCATCAGTAATAGTTACCACAATTGGATAAACCTGGGAATAACCACCGTCAGACAGGGTTAAATCAACCATATAAATATTATCCAGGTCAGCCGAACTTGGATTCTCATAATCGGGAGCAGGTAGGAGTTGAAGACGACCTGCATTTGAAACATCGAATCGTAATTGATCCTGTCCACCTGAGATAGAATATAAGATCGAGTTAAAATTCGAATCAATACTATTGTCTGCATCCGATGCATTTAAGTCAATAACGACACTACTGTTTTCCATCAAGTTAAAGGAAGAACTGGCATTTGCAGTTAGGTATGGGGACAAAGGTGGATTATCGTTCAGATTATATACATTTATGGTAAAGTTTCTGTCGACTAGGCTTACGCCATCAGATACCTGGATAATCTTGCTGTATGTATTATTAAATTTTGCAGCCTCGTAATCGGGCACTTCACGAAAGGTTAAATTCCCATCGGATGTGAGAAGAAAATCAGAATCAGTCGCTACGCCCCCACCCCATGACCAATTGAGGGTGACATTATTATCATCTTCTGCAGACAGAGCGATTACATGCCCCTGATTTTCTGGGTGATCGATTAAAGCAGGAGTGGTTATGTTCGGAGGATCATCAACAGGGGTAACATTGATATTTAAAGTCAAACTGGACTTCAATCCCGCTGTATTATTAACCTCAAGAACTACAACATCGGAACCAGTGAAATTTCCATCTGGAACATATGAGAAATTC
>Ga0180120_10000079_pt1 | contig 43461 bp, 92 predicted proteins | sample CPBDNA_3_FD_129677 | JGI IMG/M metagenome (GOLD analysis project Ga0180120, IMG submission 129677) | Freshwater to marine salinity gradient microbial communities from Chesapeake Bay, USA - CPBay_Spr_31_0.2_DNA (version 2) (version 2) | ecosystem: Environmental > Aquatic > Marine > Coastal ... | reverse complement strand
ATCTTCCACTTTTAAAGAATAGGAGAATGACGTTTGACAAACTGCAAGCAGCTAAAACTACCTCTTCTTGAAGGTGTTAATATTCACAAATTAATACACTTTTTTAAATTAGGTAAGCATCTTTTTACTGATCGATATTCAGAGTCTCCTCATTGGAAATCTTTTGACTTAATTAGTAACACAGGCTACTCGCCTATGTTTAAACATTTTCCTGAAATAGTAAAATGGTCAGAAATGTTACAAAAAAAGAAATTCATTTCAAAAATACTAACACTTTACATATCAGTATTAGCACCCCGACAACAGATACCTTGGCATGTTGATATGGATAAACTAGGATTTAATAAAGCATTTATTACGGCTTTACACATTGATGATAGCTTTATCGAGTTTAAAGATGATAAAAAATATTTTTATAAAAAAGGCTATAGCTATGCATTACAAACAGGAATTGAGCATAGAATTATAAATATGAGTGATGATTATAGAATTACACTGTGTACGTCCCCAACAAAGGAGTTAAATAATGATACAATGGTTGCATGATTGGTATGAGACTTGGAAATTCAATAAAGAATTTGAGAAAAAGAAGAAAGAACTATTAAAAAAAGATCCCTTTATTTATAAGAATGGTAATGATGATAAGAAGAATTAAAAAACCACTGCTGGAATTTTTCGAAAAACACACATTGACCGATGCTGAAAAATCTTTTATATTAGGTTGTATAACTTCACAGAAAAAATTTCCACAACTTACACACCGTCAATGGCAAGTGGTTTGTGAGATAGAAAAGAGATACAAAGATGAGCAAATACTCAGGGGTAGAGAGACTACCTAGCGGAAAAATTAAATATAGGGGTACTACTTTTGCAGGATTCAACAAACCGAGACAATCTAACCGACCTGAGAAAAAGGGTATGGTACTTGCAAAAAAAGGCGATAAAATTAAACTTATCCATTTTGGAGACAGTTCTATGGGGCATAACTACAGCCCAGCGGCGCGTAAGAGCTTCAAGGCAAGACACGCAAAAAATATCGCAAAAGGACCTATGTCCGCTGCTTACTGGTCTGATAAGGTGTATTGGGCAGGACCGAAAGGTTCCACAAAACAACCGCCAAAATCACAAAAGTATGTTAGAAGATGATCCCAGTTATTATGGCTGGTAATTAACTATTTCATAAGCAATAATCTATGACAAATATAATAAAATTTCATCTGGTACAAGACTTTCCAGATACTCTTGTACTTCCTCCACTTTCTTCTAAGAAACTTATTCCTGATTGGTTTAAGAAAATTCCACCTACAAATGAAGACGATCTTACAGTAAAAAAATGTGTACCGTTTATTGATGCGATGAGTGCTGGGTACACTATTTTATCTCATATAGATATTATATTATATCAGACTGAAAAGAAAGAAGTTAGAATATATTGTCCAGATAAGAAACATGAAGAACATTGTAAACGTTGGCCTCCTATAGAAACTCATCCGCAAAGGCAAGTTCCTGGCTCACCGATGTCGGGATATACTATCATAAAATTCATGAGTCCATGGATTATTGAAACACCACCTGAGTATTCAACATTATTCTTACCTCCCATAAATAGACTAGAAATACCTATAGTTCCTTTAGTGGGCTTAGTAGATACAGATACTTACTACAATAACGTTAATATACCTTTTATACATACAGCGCTACAACCCGATAATGAAAAGCATTTAATACCTGCTGGTACTCCTATTTGTCAAGTAATTCCTTTTAAACGAGAAGAGTGGAAAGCTGAGTATACTTGGACAGAGAAAGAACAGTTAGATAGACAAAAAGAAGAGCGTGTAAAAATTACAGCAGAGAGACTAGATTGGTATAAAAATAATGCTCATCAAAAGAAAAAGTATGTCTGAATGTTGTATAATAGGAGCAGGAAGTACAAAATATAATGCATTACCAAATAAGCACAATTTCTATATAAGTGCTAATCTACATTACCCTAATGCTAACATTATTTTTGCACAAGATGATCCTATATTAGATAAAATACTAAAGAAGAAACTAGATGGTTTTAATACACAACCTGTATTTACAACACCTCAAAAATATCGTGACTACAAGGACTTTAGTCGGTGTTATGTGTTTGATTATAGGAACTTTTATAATACAGGAAGTTTATCATCTGGCCTAAATGCCATTGTTTTGGCACAGTTTTTAGGTTTTACGCATATCAATCTTGCAGGATTTAACTTTAATGAAAAAGATTATTCGGTTGATTTTGATACAATTAGAGGTAATGTAAAATATACATTTTTATAAGGAGAAACAATGGATATAGATAAATTAAGAGAAGAAATTGAATATGATGAAGGAAATGTTCAGAAAATATACTTAGATCATCTTGGGTTGCCTACTTTTGGTATTGGACATCTTGTACGTGAGTCTGACCCTGAACATGGTTGGGAAGTAGGAGTAGAAGTTAGTAAGGAAAGATGTGACTCTGTTTTTAACGAAGATGTTAAAACAGTTATAGCTGACTGCCATAAACTTTATTCTGACTTTGATGATTTACCTGAAGAAGCTAAACGAATAATTGCAAATATGATGTTTAATATGGGTAGACCTAGATTATCTAAATTTAAAGGTATGAAAAGAGGTGTGGATGCGAGAGATTGGAACGCAGCCGCAGACGAAATGGTTGATAGCAGATGGTATCGCCAAGTAACAAAACGCGCTCAAAGATTAGTTGATCGAATGAGAGCTGTATAACCGATATATCGGTTTTTTAACTAACTTGGGTGATGCATAAGTTAACGAACACCCTCTATTAGAAAGATAAAATTAATGAAACTACTAAAACTATTGATAGTTGCACTATCAGTTATGTTTTTCAGTGTTGCACATGCTGAAAATAAGACAAAAGTCGGATTTATTTATGTTGGCCCAACTGGCGACCATGGATGGACTTATAGACACGATATAGGAAGACAAGATGTTGAAAAGCATTTTGGAGACAAAGTTGAAACCACTTACATTGAAAGTGTAAAGTATGGACCTGACGCAGAACGTGCAATCAGAGCTATGGCCAAAGGTGGAGCAGATATTATATTTGCAACAAGTTTTGGTTACATGGAGCCTATGCTTAAAGTAGCAAAAGAATTTCCAAATGTAAAATTTGAACATGCTACAGGTTATAAGCAATCAGATAACATGGCAAGTTATGGATTGAGATTATACCAAGCCAGACACGTACAAGGTGTAATTGCAGGTATGATGACTAAGACTAACAAAATTTGTTACGTTGGTGCATTTCCAATTCCAGAAGTTATTCGTGAAATTAACACGTATTACTTAGGTGCTAAGTCGGTTAATCCAGATGTTGATATTGATATCGTATGGGTTAATACATGGTACGATCCAGGTAAAGAAGCACAAGCCGCTAAGGTTATGATTGCAGAAGGTTGTGATATGGTTGCTCAGCATACTGATTCACCTGCTCCATTGCAGACTGCAGAAAAAGCAGGCGTACTAGGTTTTGGTCAAGCATCAAACCAATATAAGTTTGCTCCTAAAGCTCAGTTGACTGCAACTATTGACAACTGGTCACCATACTATATTGAAAAAGTACAAGCAGTAATGGACGGCACTTGGAAGAGTGGTGATTACTTTGGGCACATGAAAGATGATGTTGTACAGATGGCACCATTTACTAATATGCCAGACGATGTAAAAGCATTTGCACAAAAGATTAAAGATGGTATTACCAATGGAAAGTATTTTGCTTTTACTGGTCCTATCAAAGACAACACAGGTAAACTTCAGTTGAAAGACGGAGAGATTGCTAGTGATGCACATCTTAATAGTATGATGTACTATGTTGAAGGTATTGACGCTAAAGTGCCTGGTAAATAAAAATGATACCAATAATAGACTTTAATGATACCAATCATTTAAAGCATATAGAAGAAGCCTACACTAGTGTAGGCTTCGCTGTATTTAAAAACACATTAGCTTCTAAAGATCAAACTACTATGAATGTGTGGTTTGATTTAATGAAAGAATTTTTTAAACAAGATTTAGAAGAAAAAAATAAATACAAATATCAAGCTAAAAACAACTTAGGTTATTCAGTTATGGGTGCAGAAAACGTAGATCCTAATGCACCAAAGGATATGAAAGAAAGTTTTAATTATAATAACAGTAGAATGCCTAATGAGTTATGGCCTACTATAAATGGATTTAAATCAAATGCATTACAAACTATTGACATTGCAGATAGACTTACACTACAAATCTTAGAAAAGTTTGACACTATATTAGAGACAGATTCAGTATTAGTTAATTCACATTTAAAACCGTATAATACCACAAGAGTTATACATTATCCAGCGTATACTGGCTCTTTAGAAGATAAACAATTAAGAATAGGTGAGCATAGTGATTATGGAACTGTTACTCTACTTTGGCAGATTAATGATGTACCAGGATTAGAAGTACAAGATTTAAACGGTGTTTGGCACCCAGTACCTTACGAAAAAAATGGTGTTGTAGTTAATATCGGTGACTTACTACAACGTTGGACTAACGATTATTTTGTTAGTACAAAACACAGAGTGGTAAATAGCCATATACATATTCCAAGGTACAGTATGCCACATTTTGTAGATCCTACTCCAGGCACTATTGTTGAAAATCTTACTAATGAGCCTGCAAAATATGAACCTATTGAGAGTAAAGAATATTTAATGTGGCGATTAAGTCAGAGTTATTAAATTTTTAAAATGTAATAAAATTGTAACATTTGTGTAATATAATTGTAATATGTAGGTTAATGACCTACTTTTTACTTTTGGAGAAAGTTAATGAAAGAATTAATTAAAAAGGTAGGTAAAATGGAATTAGGAAATCCCGTAATCACGGTACTCTTCGGACTTGTAATTTTTTATATAGGTCTTAAAATGTTCTCAGGTGGAATGAAATCCATGGGAAACTTAGAACACTTAAACTTCTTTTTAGGTAATCCGATGTATATGTTTATAGGTGGAATAGTCATGACGTTATTATGGCAATCTTCATCTCTTTCTACAACTGCTATAATAGCTTTAGTAGCATCGGGAGCAATACCTCTGCCCGCGGCAATAGCAGCTGTACTAGGGGCTAATATCGGTACAACCGGCACCATTTGGTTAGCTGGTTTTTTAGTATCTGATGGCATGCCCAAAGGAGATACTTTAAGAATAGCTTTGGCTCATAGCGGTGCTAATCTCTTTATGGCAGTAATGTTACTACCTTGGGTTCATCACATAGCTAGGTGGCTATCTAAATTTTAACCTTGCCAAACCACTTTTCAAAAATTATAATTAACTTATGGGAATGAAACTGTTTATAGGCTCACTTATGGTTATGGCTGTGATGGCAGCTGGGTTCGCTTGGTATTTCAAAAATACCCAGGCACGTATAACTACGCTTGTAGGAAATCAAGCTAAGTTAGAAGGTGTCATCCAGACACAGAACGAAACTATGAAAACCATGAAAGAAAACTTAACTAAACAATTAAATCTTAGTAAAGATTTAAATGCAAAGTTAAACGAAGCCGATAAACAAAATAAACAAATTGCAGGACTATTAGCAAAAACTGACATAGTTAAAAACTCTATGGCTGACCCAAAACGTGTGGAAGGATCGATAAATGAGAAAGCTAAAAAGCTATTTGATACTATCAAAAGCATTACTACTCGTTCTTCTACTAAGTAATTGTTCTTTTATGCCAGAACCCAAAGTGGTTACTGAGACAAAGATTATAAAACCTACAATTATGATAGTAGATCATCCTGAGCCGTTAACGTTTGCAGATATGAATATGACAGTAATTACTGAGAAAAATGTTAATGAAGTAATTAAAACTATGAAAGAAAAGAAAGGTTACTTCGTTATTTACGGACTAGATCCTCAGTCTTTTAGCAATTTAGCTATTAGCTTAGAACAAATTAAAAGGTATATAGAACAACAAAAACAAATAATACTTTATTACGAAAAATCAGTTAAATAAAGTAATTATCCCCCAAGGAGTTACAATGATTGACCCAATCAGCGCCATTGCGATGGCTACTACTGCATTCAACACCATTAAAAAAGGTTTTGAAGTCGGCAGAGATATAGAATCAATGTATGGAGATATGGGCCGCTGGATGGGCGCCGTGGCAGACATAGACCAAGCAGCTAAAATGAATAAAAAACCGCCCCTATTTAAGAAGATATTTGCAGGCTCAAGTATCGAACAAGAAGCAATGGACATCTTTGCAGCTAAGAAAAAAGCTGAAGCGATGGAACTAGAATTAAAGAATTTTGTAAATATGACTCATGGTCCTAATAGTTGGAATGAGATAATTACATTACAAGCACAGATTCGTAAAGACAGAAAAAAAGCAATATACGACCAAGAGCAAAGAAGACAAGAAGTATTAAATGCAGTAGGTCTAATACTTATAGTAGGTGCTGTAATTGGTCTTTTAGTTGGAGGTTTTACGATAGTAGTTGATATATTTGGGCACCCTAGACAATGGTAATATTTTATGTTTCTTTTATATTATGTTTATGTCTATTCATAGACGCCATTTGGATTATGTACTTATACAATAAAACTGATAATTTTCTTTTCCAAAAAAATAAAGAAGCTAAAGAATTAAAACAAAGACATCTTGCACCTAAAAAATATGATGGTTCAAGAGACATAAAAGATAATAATTTGAGAAAATTATTTAAATAGATTGGATAGATTAATGTGGTTTTTTCTATTAAAGGCAATAGCAGGCTCTATTGTTGGTTCTGCAACAGAATCTTGGTTCAGAGATACAAGATTAGGAGTATGGTTTTATGCTAAAATGGATTCGCTCTATACTTGGGCAGCAAAAAGATACGGAATCAAAGTTATTACAGACGAAGAAAAACGAATGGCTAAATTCCCCGAACTCTCCAGACGACTCAACAGTATCGAGTCTCGTATTAGAGTACTCGAAGGGAAAAAAACTGACTAACAAACAAAAAGCTATTATAAGAACTCGTTATAATACTTGGGAAAAAAATGGTCAAGAAATTGACTTCTAGGAGATAAAAATGGCTGAAGAGATTAAAGCATCAGGTTTTCATCCTGCAGATACTAATGGTGACGGAAAAGTTACTAATGAAGAGCACAAAATGTATATGGAATTTAAGCGCAAAGAGCTAGAAGATGCAGACGCAATGAGAGATGCACAACGTAAAATGGCTTGGTTTGCTTTAGCAGGTATGTTACTATACCCTTTTGCAGTAGTATTGGCAGTAATGCTAGGACTTGTAGAAGCCAGTAAGATACTAGGTAGTATGGCGTCAGTTTATTTTGTATCAGTTGCCGCAATTGTTGCTGCATTCTTCGGGGCACAGAGTTTCGGTAAAAATAAATAACCATTGCTTGTTAGTTATATTACATATAAAATATATATAACTAATGGGAGACTTAATGGATTATTTTAACAACAGTTCTTACGACTGGCGTATCGCTCAATGTTGCCAGTTTCACGATAAAAATCAAGCAAAAAAATATAACTTTGGTACTACTACCAAAACTTATGCCCTCAAAGAGGGAGGTAAAGAACGCGTTCAAACTAAAGCCTTATATAATTGCAATCAGTTATTAGCAGTTATTCGTGATCACTTCCCTACACAACCTAAAAATCTTAGAGCATGGCGCATTTCCTCAGAGTTGTTTCCTTGTTATACCCTTGATTTTACACAACCTTGGTATACAGAAATATGGGGTGAAATTTCTGAAATACTTTCTGAAGCAGGCGAGCTTGCTAAAAAACATGAAATTAGATTAAGTGTTCACCCAGGACAATATACTGTGTTAGCCTCTAATAAATCTAATGTAGTCGAGAACTCCCTTAAAGATTTAGAGTATCATGCATTATACGGCAGTATGATGGGGCTACCTGCAGAAGATTTTTCAATGAATATTCACTTACAAGGATTATATGGAGGAAAACATGAAGATGGCATCAAACGATTCGCAGCTAACTACCAATATTTATCAGACTATGCACAAAAATGTTTATCCGTCGAAAACGAAGATAAACCCAATGGCTATGACATCGTCCACACACTTGAACTTGCCCAACGGGTCCCTATCCGCTGCACCCTCGACACACACCACTTTGACTGTCATAGAATGGTTGAGACAGAACGAGTCAAGATTGGTGAAAAGCAAGTCAACAGAAAAGTACGAGAAGTCGACTCTATTACAGCTACGTCAGACCTTTTTAAAGAAGCCGTCAAAAGCTGGAAAGGAGTACGCCCGCTTTTCCATACTTCACAATCCTTCCCTCCAGAAAATCAAGCATATTGGATGAAGTGTAACGCCCACTCAGAAATGTTTTGGGATGAAGAGCATATGAGTAGACATGTTCCAATGTTACAGTATGCAGATTTTGATATTGAAGCTAAATTTAAAGAAGTAGCTGTTAAAGGCTTTTACGATTATATACAAGCAGAGGCTGACTTTGCTGGAGAACAATTACAAGCAAAAAGGATTCCAAATGAATGGTAGGATAATATGAAAGAAGGACCGTTACTAAACACTATGCAAAATGATGATGAAAGTTCAGATAAACAATTTATAAAACAAATATTTATCTCTTATTATAAAGATGATGAGGGCAGAGTTAAAAAAGAGACTATTACTAGAGATTTTTTAAAAGACGATTACATAGATTCTACGAAAATCGAAGTTCTATCTACAACATGAACAAAACTTTTTGCTTTAAGCCGTGGACAGAGATATATTCACACTTTGGGAATGTAGGTCCTTGTTGTGTAAACTATGAACATTTTACTGGATCTTTGGATGAATATTCACATTCTTCTGAGCTTAAAGAGTTAAAAAAATATTTTTTAGAGGGTAAAAAACACCCATCGTGTATTGCTTGCTGGGAGACTGAGAAGTCAGGTGTAAAATCTCTGAGACAGTTAGATAATATTCGTGCTAAAAGTTTAAAAACTATATCCATAAGTATAAATAATAAATGTAATTTTAAATGCAGAATGTGTAATCCTGCTGACTCTTCTGCTTGGGCAAAAGATATAGAGGCTTGTGACATCAGAGGTTTATCTCCGACACGAACCATTGAAGCATATGATAAAGTAGATTGGATAATCAATAAGTGTAAAGATAGTTTTTTGAATGTTAGGGTTATGGGTGGTGAGCCTTTAATTACAAAAGAGTTCATATATTTTTTAGAACAGATTGATAAATTTAATTTATATGAGAATATATATTTAGTTTTGACTACTAACCTCTCAACTTTATCTTATAAAGGCATAAACTTTTTAGATTATTTTGCTAAATTTAAAAAATTAGATGTGTATGCTAGTTTTGATGGTGTAGGTGATGTTGGTGAGTATATAAGGCACGGTTTTTTATATGATAAATTTGTTTCAAATTTACATTCAGCTAAAAAGTATATAAAATTTTTATCAGTCACCTTACAACTTTATAATCTCTATGATGCTCCTAATATAAAGAAATTCGCTGATACTCACAATCTTATTATAAATTATAATTTTTTAACTGATCCTGATTTTTTAAGAATTGAGAACCTTTCAAGAAAACAAAGAGATAAGTTGATAGCTTATTATAAAGAAAAATCTTTTTATGATAGTGCTATCTTCTCCGTTTTAAATAGTGATGTGTATTTGAATAAGACTGACCACTTTTTAGCATACACAAAAAAACTAGATTTACTTTGGAATAAAAATTTTTCTGTAAGTATTCCTCAATTGTACTTTGATCTTTCTTAATTTTTTTGACACCCTACTTTAAAAATGTATAATATTCATATGGCTGTACGAAAATTTGTAAAAAAATCTAATGGAACAAAAATGTGGGAATCAATGAGTTCTTCGGTTAAGAAAAGACCGACTCAAGATTGGTGTGCCTTTTACACCCCTATGGGCAGGATGGTATCTAAACCTGCAGGAAAAAGACCCCGTCATATGCACCCTGAAGAATGGTGTGCCGATAAGACACCGTTTCGAGGAAAAGTCAGAAGGAGTTACTAATGGAAGCATTACAACTAGACGCTCAGGATTATATTTTTCCAGTTGAGACACGTGAGACATTTGAAAATAAAAATATTATCAAAGCAATTCACGCAAGTCAACATACCCAAAGAAACTATGATCTTGATAAGAAAATCCCTATTGAGGATGTAAAAACTATAATTACCGCGGCTACTCAATGCCCTAGTAAACAAAATTTAGCTTTCTATGATTTACATGTTATAGTCAATAGAAACGTAATTAAAACCGTGTATGACACTACTACTAATAAGTATGACGAAACTGGCGAGTATCATTCACTATCTAATCCACAAGTGCTTGCAAATATGCTTTTGATTTTTTCTTTAAAAAAAGAATTAGTAAAAGGTAGACATAAAGAGGTTGATGAAGCTAAGGTAAATCTCGGGTCTGCCAGAGTAGCTAACAACGATGCCCATGTCGCAATCGGTATCGCTGCGGGCTATGTAAATTTAACCGCATCATTAATAGGTTTAGAAACAGGATGTTGTTCCTGTGTAATGGGGTATGAAGAACTTAAAGAGATATTAAATCTTGATTCTGACCCTGTACTATTAATGGGTGTAGGTTATAAAAATAAAAATACTAACAGAAGAATGCATCAATTAGCTGCTACAGATGAACATAAAGATAATGGCTGGGAAACTAAATTCCCAACTTTAAAGAAAGATTCTATTAAAATATATTATGTAAAATGATTCTTCGACCTGACGATAAATTATTTGAAGAGTTATATTACTTATTATTTACGTCAAGAAATGATCGCGAAGTTCATAATTTTAGCTGCACCATAATGACCTCTATTCTTGCTTACTACTTTACTAAGTATACAGAAAAAGTTTGGATTATAGATACTTCAAAGCACTGTGTATTGTATGACGGTAATAGCACCTGGGATTTCAGTTTAGGAATCGTCTTTGAAAACTATGAGTACCCAACCTCTTCCCTTCCAGACTACTATTATAAAATAAGTAAATTTTATAAATTTTTTGATGAGAAAAACTATGAGTCTTATTATTCAGAACCTTCTGAATCTATAGTTAATTGTAAAAAAGTATTATCCAATGAAAACTACAGTTGATAGTGTTTATGTTAGATTACAACCCTCTAAAATACATGGTGTAGGTGTTTTTGCCATCAAAATGATACCTAAAAATTTTACTATATTTAAATCAACCTGTTTATATACTAAAACCCCTATAAGTTCGTTAGACAAATTGTCTGAACCCGAAAAGACCTATTATCTTGATTTTTTTGTTCAGGAAGATAACTTTATTTACTTACCCTCTATACCAGTGCAATCTATTGATATTAGTTTTTTTATAAATCATGATTCTACTTTTCCAAATGTTAAATATGATTATGAATTAGATAGCTTTGTTACTTTAATGCCTATACCTGTAGGTACTGAAATTGTTTATGACTATTCGAGCGTAGAAGATGAAATTATACTTTGATAATATTTTTGGACACCAAACAGATGGTGATTTGTTATTCAGTGTTGTGAGCGCTGAGTTCGATCAAAATGAGTGGAATCACGCTTTTGAAAATGGTTGGTCGCCTATCGGGATTTGGTATAATAGAGATAAAGATATTCTCTGGTATCAATCAAGGCAAACTAGAATTGATACTAAAATTCATTTTCATAGTAGAAAGACTAAACTTTTACTACAAAAAACTACTGTAAATTGGACTATAAGTACTTCACATGGATATGATGAAGAAGTATATGCTTTGTATGTTGACTATTGTAACTATAAAAAATTCACAGATATTGCAACGTACGACGAAATAGACATAATATTTAACTATCCTGTTAACCAACGTTTTATAAAGTTTTATTATGAAGAGAAGTTAATAGCTATAACTAAAATGAGTACTTGGAATAATAGTGTTTACTCTGAGTTTTTTTGGTGGAATTACAATTTACCAGAGTTATCTGTCGGAAAGTTATCTGGAGCGATAGAAATAGACATTGCTAAAGAGTCAGGTAATCGTTATTTATATACGGGTCTTGGTTATCATCATCACGGCATATATAAGTCTTTAAAAAAAGGATTCGAATGGTGGACAGGTAGAGAGTGGTCTACAGACGTTGAAAAATATAACTACTTGTGTAGAAAAGATGACGAAATTAAAACTATAGATGAGCTGTATGAGCATCAGATAAATTATTTTAAGGAATAGTGCTTTATGAGTCACATTAAAGTTTTTTTCATAGCTAAAATAAAAAATCTTAATGAAGAATATAAACAAAAAAATAAAGAGCTATGCGACTTAGCAGCTACTTTACCTGGATTTATGTCTATCGAGAGTCAAGAAATAGATGACGTTGAAATTACTATATCTTGCTGGAAAGACAAAGAATCTATTAATTATTGGGCTAATCACCCTTTACATGCAAAAATAAAAAGAAGGAAAAAAGAATGGTATCACTGGGTAAAAGGAATACACGTGGAGGCTATAGATGAGTTATCTTAATCATAGTATTCCAACAATATGTTGTTTAATGAGAAATGAATATTTATACAACCATACAAAAGGTTTTGGAGAATTTACTCCATGTGATATTCACTCTGTTACTTCCCTACAAAAACGCGTTCCTTTGTTTGAGGCGTTTTTAGAAAATGGCGTTAATTGGACTCGAAGACCTATTCATGCTTTTTGTTGGAAAGAAGATGCGCCTGTTTTGCCTCTAGAGATGCACATGTATTGGGATTGCTTTAGTCATTACATTGATGTCAATAAAAGAAATAGGTTAGTTGGTTTACGAGCTTCACTTATAGATTACAAAGGGGGTAAACACTCTGGAATTTATATGTTTACGCTAGATTGGGGATGGGAGAATTTAGCTGGTAGCTTAGATACTAATTTCTCTGAAGATCCAGAACATAAGTGTGCTCACGTTTTTAAGATGGACAACGGAAATTTTTTCGCTTATCCTAATAATAGAATAATTTGGCATGATGACGCCTGGGTTTTTAATCCAATCACTAAAAATCCTGGATATATCATTGATCAAACAATTTATACTGTTGAAAATAGAAGAGGAGGCGTTGTAACAGACAATTCATATTTTACAGAATTTGATAATAAAGGGGCTTCTGTTTTTGCTGATAGCCCTAAAGAATAATGGAGATTTAAATGCCTATAAAGAAAAAATCAGGACCAAAACCTACAAACCCTACTCTTTATGCAAAAGTTAAAGCTGAGGCTAAAAGAAAATTTAAAGTATACCCCTCTGCATACGCTAATGGATGGTTAGTTAAAACTTACAAATCTAGAGGTGGAGGATATAGATAATGGCTAAACCTAGAGGAGGTCTTACTGCTTGGTTTGGTAAAGGATCAAAAGGTGATTGGGTAAATATCGGCGCACCTAAAAAAGACGGTAAATTTCAACCCTGTGGTAGAAAATCTGCTAAAAGTGGAGGTAAGTATCCTAAATGCGTACCGAGAGCAACAGCTCTTAAAATGACAGCAGCTGAAAGACGTAGTGCTGTTAGTAGAAAACGTTCTGCGGGTAACACCGGAGGTAAACCTACTATGGTGAAAACTTTTACTAAAAGAAAGAAGAAGAAATAATATGTCGTTAAATCCTCGCATACCAAGGAAAAAAGGACAACGTGCCAATAGTAAAAAACACAGTGATTTATATACTGATGAGAATCCAAAAGGTACGATTAAGAAATTAGGATTTAAAACTGTTGCAATTGCACAGGCTAGTGTTAGAAAAATTAAATCTTCTAGACGCTCGCATGCTCACAAAACACAAGCAGCTATTGCTATGGAGCAGAGAGCTCGAGTAATGGGTAAAGTTGGAGCAGCTGCAGTCTATAGAAGATTTATTAATACTCAAAAGAAAATTACACAACAAAGGAGAAAAAAATGATTAATTGGGTAAAAGATAGAATTAAAGAAATGACAACATGGAACGGTGCATCACTTATAGCTGTTGGTTGTATTATATTATTTGCAGGAGTTTTTGCAAAATATGCTGCTTATGCAGCGATCGCTTATGGAGCTTACTCTATTTGGAAAAGCGAATAAGGCTTAATGAGAACTGGAATAGGAGTATTCCTATTTCTGTTTATACTTCTTGCTATAACAATAGTAGCACACGCTGGTGGTAAAACTTACGAACCAAAAGACCCGAAGTACGGTACAAAGAAAACATACACACATCAGCAGAAAAGAAATAGTGGTATAGCAGAAAAGAAAAAATATACTACCTGTAGATTAATGAAGAGAGTCACTTCAAGAATTACAGGTAGACAAGCTTGCATTTACAAAGGGGGGAACAAGACATTTACTCTAATGTATGAAGATGATTGTCCATCCTCTTATAAGTGTATATATGATCCATACGGAAAAGAACCTAATATCGACGACGTAGTTGATAGTTTAAATTCAATTAAAAAATAGGAGATGCTATGATAGGCGAATCTAACGTTGGTGAAGAAAGACACTGCACATATTGTGGACATAGGTGCCATTGTTACTCAAGTGGTTGTCAAGAATGTGTTAATGATGTGTGTTATACATGTCATTGTGACGAAGAAAAAAATGACATTCACACATGAAGACTTTACTATAGATTTAACAAATAATAAAAAAGGTAAATTATATAAGGGTAATCAATTAATGTTTGTAGGAGATGGTTATTCGGCTATTACAATGATGATGAGAAATTGTAAAGATAACCAACCAGTTAGAAATAAATTTAATGCACAACTTAATACTAGAGAGAAGTGCAAATTAGGTTTGGTGAAACATGAGAAAAAAACCAAAAATTAATATATCAGCTCTTTTACGAAAGCATCGAGCTGGAAAATCTATCGGTTCTACCAATAGAGCAAGACTAGTTGCAAGGGGATTGATTGCGAGAAAATCAGGTCCTCATAAAGGCAAAAAGAAAGATCTAGGTAAGAGAGGAAAAAGCTAATGAAAATGAACGGCATGAGAAACTGTGTAAAAGAAGATATCAATAAGTTAGGTAAAGGCGGTAAAATGCAAAGAAAAGGTCTAACACCTAAACAAAAGAAATTACCACCAGCTTTACAAGCAGCGATACTAAAAAAACAAAAAGAGAATTAATATCTTTAGCTAATGAGTACTCGAAATATAATTTCAAGGGGAGCCTATTCAGGAAAAACCTTTACTCATGGTTCGAATTCTGTTATAGTAATATCTATAATTACTCGTATATTAATACAGAGTACTCAACAATGATACCAACTTATTGAGGATTCAATGAAAATTTTTATGACTGGAAGCTCCGGTTTTATAGGTAAATACCTAACTGAGAGATTGTCAGGCAAACATGAAATAATTCACATGGTAAGTAATCTTGAGGAATACGAGAGAGTGAATGAAGAAATCTCGATGGCACAGCCTGATATTGTTCTTCATCTCGCCGCAAGAACAGAAGTTGAGTCTTCCTTTTATGAACATGTAGATTTTTCTATTATTAACTACGTTGGATCTGTTAATCTCATAGAAGCATGTAGAAAAGTTAAGAACTTAAAATTATTCTTATTTGCTTCTACAATGGAAACTTATGGCTGGCAAGAAGTATCTGATTTAGTTAAGAATGGCAAAGCACTTCACTGGGCCAAGGATTATGCTTTTGATGAGCAAACACCTCAAAACGCTAATGCTCCTTATGCTGTTGCAAAAGTAGCAGTTGAAAAATATTTAGAATATGCTGCACGTTCTTACGGACTACCTTGGGCTGCTATTAGACAGACTAATTGTTACGGTCGTTGGGATAACACTTTTTTTGTTATGGAGTCTATTATATCCCAAATGCTCAAGTCTGATAGTATAAATCTTGGATACTCAAAACCTTACAGAAACTTTATATTCATCGAAGATTTATTAGATTTTTATGAACTAATGATTGATAACTATGATAAAGCATCAGAAGGGAAAGTGTTCTGTTGTGGACCTAATAACCCTATTAGAATTAGTGATTTAACAGACATAATAGCTAAAAAGTTAAATTGGACTGGTAAAATAAACTGGGATACTAGACCTGAAAGACCTGGTGAGATATATTATTTATCTTCAAAATCTGATAAAGCTAAAGAATTTTTTGGTTTTCAGCACAAAGTAAATCTTGACGAAGGAATTGATAAAACAATTAAATTATGGCAAAACCAATCATAATTGATGAGGTACCTTATAGACATTCAGTACTCCGTAAGTATGATTTAGATTTTTCAAATATAACCTATTGGTGGAGCGACTCCTGTGAAGAGAACTTCTTTGATCGATTGAAAAGTCTAAATCTTTATAAAAAATTTGCTGAAGATATGATTTTAAATGATGCTTATCTTATACTTGATTTTTCACAAGACCCTATAAATATTAAAGATGTAGAAAACTTTTATAGAAAGACAGTATTTAGATTTTTTAAAAAATATAAAATTTCTTGGCATAGACTAATTATTCTTAGTCCTTCTCCTGACAATTTATTTTTTGATCTAGCGGGATATAACTATACTGTTTATGTAAAACCTAGTAAGGTTACAAGACCTTATAAGCACATACACTATAATAACCTATTCCAATATACTAAAGAATGTTATATAGATTCTGATTTATGTGCTAAAGTCGATTTAAAACCTACTAAACACTTTTTATTTATGTCATATAGAGACTCTATACCTAGAATGTTAATGAATACTTTTTTTCACATAAATAATCTTGTTGATGATAATTATATATCTCATAATCGATTTAAAGAGCAAAGTGCACTTTCAACCTCTTCTAAGCTAAGTTTAATAAGAACTATTTTTAAGTCTACAAAAAACTTTAATTTTGAATCTTTTGTTAAATACGGGTTTTTAAGACAAACTTTAGATGACCCCAGCGATAAATCTGAAGCTACTCACTCGTATGACTTGCATAGATTATACAGCTCTAAAACGTGTTTTGAGATTGTTGCTGAAACGTGTGTCGCACATAATAAACTCTGTATTACAGAGAAGACTTTCAAACCTATTCTTTCAAAAAGTGTTTTTCTGTTAATGGGAAATCCCCGTTCTATTAATCTATTAAAAAGTTTGGGATTCAAAACATTTTCTGATATTATAGATGAGAGTTATGATAATGAAGAAATATTTTATAAAAGATTTTTAATGATCTTTGATGAGGTTAAAAAGTTATGCTCTTTAGATGTAACCTCTTTACATAAAAAACTTGAAGCAATGAATGAGATTGTAGAATATAATTACAATCATTTTTTAAGTAATACTTGGAATTTCAACTTATTTCAAAATATACAACTACATATGGATACTAATAAATGATTAAAAATTTTAATAATGATATTCTAAACTATGATTTAGAAAAATATAATTTTCCAGTATGGGCACTCAAGAGGGTTCAGGATATGTACCCTGACGTTTCATCTCTTGAGACTATACATTTACATGTTCCAACAGTAAAGCTAGGAGCTTTACAGAGATATGTATCTGACGGCTGTGAAACTCCTGAATTTATGGAAATGTTAGATGATTTTCTAATAGAAAATATTGTACCTTTAGTTGATGGTAAAGACTTTTTAATACAACGTTTTGGTACTTTAAGAGTAGTAATACCAAATCAAGTCAAAGCTGGTAGGATTTTAAATTATCATCAAGGCGTGTTTGTAGGTAATGGCACAGGTTTGCGTACTATATGGACTCCTTTTACAAACTGTTGGGGTAATAATTCTATGCATATGCTTGATTATGATGAGAGTGTTGATATCACAAAACGTAGTATCAAAGAAAAATGGTCTCAACAATATTTAAATGAGTATTCTGAATCTAAATCTTTTCATATAGAGCTTAAGCGTGGGCAATCATGGTTATTCAATCAAGAACTTATACACGGTAATGTTAATAATGACACAGGTATTACTCGTGTTAGTATGGACTTAAGAATCATGATAGAAGGCGAAAATTATGGTCGTAAGTATCCTGGACAGTATTTTAGGATTCCTTATGATTGGAAATTAGACAGAACAAAAGATAAAATTGATAATAAACAAACTTTTATATCTTACGTAGGATGGAACTCTCAATATTCAAAGCATCTACCTATGATTCTCCAGAGAAGTTTTATGGATAAGTATTTAAATAAGCATAGTATTACTATCAATGATTATCATCAAGAAAATGAGTACTTAGATCATCAACCTAATTTACAATTTTTAACTAAAAATATAGATAATATAGTCATGTTGAGTATTTACTGTTTACCCGATAATGTGGAGGACAGACAAAAAATTTATGAAACAGCAATAGCCAATAATTGTCAGTTGCATTTTGCTCAAGAAGATATTATAATTAATGATCAAGATGATATCAATTTAATAGAAAAATACCTTACCTGGGGTTCATCTTACTTAGAATGGAGATTAAATGTCTAACGTTTTTTCAAATGCGAGTTTTGCAGTTCTCTCAGTTATGCAAAATCACATAAACAACACCTTTATTGGTGCAACTGCTTTTGTTCAAAGAAAGCCTGAAGCCAACTATGGAAATATACAAACTGTTTCTTTTGCGGCTGCTAACTTTGAAGATGAAGATTTCAATGTTGAAGCTAGATTTGAGGCTAATGTAGCTGCTAACATACAGCAACGAATTACTTCTTATGAACAAGGAGATAGCCCCTTAGTTTCTTCTAACAGTAATATTAGCGCAAAAAGTTATGTTATGTCCGCAACAGAAATCAAGTAACTTTTTATCAACAGTTACAGATGATTGTGAAATGAAGTTGATTACTAAAAAAGTAGTCAACTTTATTAGTAATTACGTACCTAATAACGTAAAATTTATTGATTTAACTTGGTTTAATCAATATGATAATACAATTAATTTCTTAGATGATTCTTTAATTTTTGCTATTGATGTCGCAGATCCTCCTTATTATTTTGAAGAAAAATACCAGTGGATAAAGAAATATCAAGGCAGGGTGATTTATGTAGGACCTGTAATTGAAAATATGCCTTGTCCTACGATTCCTTTTTTTGGTTGGTTACGTTTTAGACCGCAGGAAGTAAAAAGTAAAATTACATATGAAGACTTTTTTGTTTCTTTCAACCGAAAACCTCACTTACACAGACAGCAATATTTTGACAGCTTGAAAAACCACTCTAACCTACTTTCTAAAGGGTACGTTAGTTTTTTTGAGGATTTATCAAAACATGAAATCTCTAAATTATCCTTGGATAAAGACATAGTTAAACTACAATCTTTAGCACAACAAATTGATGAAAAACAACTATACTCAGGATTTGAAATTGTTTGTGAAACTTCCGCTACTGATTATCATATATTTATAACTGAAAAATTTAATAAGTGTGTCGCCTCCGAGACTCCTCTGCTTTTACTAGGAGATTATAAAACTTTATCTTGTCTTAAAACTTACTATGGATTTACCGATTTTGGCCCAGATGACAGTTATGATAATGAGGTAAATTACTACACTAGACTCTCTAAAGTCTTAGATATTGCTGATAACTTTTATTCATACTCATTACGTAAAGTTTTTGATAACGCTAAAATAAATGCAGATCATTTACACAATCGTTTTGACGATATTCATGACGGCTATGTTATTAAATTTTTAGAGAAAGCCCTAAAATATGTACAACGTAACTTACAATAAAGAACTACCTTGTAACGATGCCATTACGTTTGACACGCGCATGTTTCCTAAAAAAATCTATTGGTGGCATGATGTAGGTGAGCATACTCTATCAAAATGTTTTAATTTAACAGAGGTAGTAAATTGTTTAACGTCTGGAGGGTTCTTTGTACTAGACTTAAGTTCTGATCCTTACATGAATACGCTTTCTAATTTTAATAGCCCAGCATTTCAACAAATCCTTCAATTGTTTACAGACCACAATATATCTCTAAAGCAACTAATACTATTAACTCCAACACCGGAGCCTCTTTTTAAAAAACTTATGACTGTCGGGTACGATGAATATCCTTCAAATAAGCCTTTTGAGTTCTCTTTCAAATACTTTTTCTATAATAGATTTTTCTTAGATGTTACAAACAATATCAAATTAAAAAGGCCATGGCTGCAAACACTGTATTTTGAGAAGGACATTCAAACTCATTTTCTAAGTTTATCTCGTAAAGATACTCTTCCAAGACGTTTTTTAAATCATTTACTACATGAGGAAGATTTATTTAAATACGGTTTAGTTTCCCATAAGAGAATAAAAGAGGACCCTTTTAACATAAGTGATGATGAGTTACTATTACAAGATAAAGCTTTTATAACAGATCATATTACACGGAGATTAAATTATATAAACTTTGGTTATAAAAAACATTTACTAGACGAAGAATTTACTAGTAAATGTGCGATGAATGGAGATAATTATACTTTCCACTCTTTGATGAGTAGTAAAGTATTTTTTGAATTAGTTAATGAAAGCTGGCCTTTTGTCAATAATGCGTTGTTTGTTAGTGAAAAGCTACTCAAATCTATTTTTGCTAAAAATATTTTTGTTGTTTTTGGCAATCCTTATACCTTAAAATACTTACGTAACCTTGGTTTTAAAACTTTCTCTCATATTTTTGATGAATCTTACGACGAAAAATTAAATACAAAAAGTCGTGTAACCGCTATATTCAAATTGCTACACAACCTTGTTTCTCTACCAATATCGGATTGCAAGAAAATATATGATGAAACTCAAGAAATTTTAGACTATAATTATAATCATTTGTTGAAATCTAAATGGAATTTTCAAATACATAAAAAAATTGAAAATTATATTATTGAACGGAGTTTATATGATTAAAACTGCTGTACGTATGGCATTGTTATCAAAGATAGTATATTATGACTATGATAGAATAAACACAATCTTACTTAAGATGGGATTGAAAGACTGGTATTGGTTTGATACTGAAGGTACTCAAGCTATAGTAGTTAAGACAGATAAAGAATTAATTGTATGTTTTAGAGGTACAGAGCCAGATCAAATGACAGATCTTATGTCAGATATTAAAGTTTGGAGAAAACCTTCCCGTGAAAAAGGATTAGTTCATTTTGGTTTTGCACAAGCGTTAGATAAAGTATATGATAAGATAATAGATCAGATAGATAGATTAGAAACTACTGGTTTAAAAATAATATGCACAGGACATTCATTAGGAGCTGCGTTAGCTACTATATTTGCTAGCCGAATTGATGCTAAATACTTATTTACATTTGGTTCACCAAGAGTCGGTAATAAAAGTTTTGTTAAAGAAATGGATAATGATAAAATTACTCATTATCGTTTTGTTAATAATAACGATATTGTGACTAAGATTCCATTAGCTTTAGTGTTTTATAGACATCATGGTAAATTAGTCTACATTAATCATTATGGTAATATTAGAAATATGACTTGGTGGCAACGCTTTAAAGACGGACTAAGAGGTCGTAGAGCAGCGTGGTGGAATAAACAACCTTTTGATGGTCTAAGAGACCATGACATAGCGGCATATTATAAAAAAATTACTAACGAAAGTTTTAATGCAAGTTTACAGAGCCCGAAGTAATTGTCCAGTTTGTAATAGACCTGAAGAAGTCTGGTTTCAAAAAGGTAAAGTTGTACCAATAGATTTGATAGAATGCCCGAAATGTCAAAACATATTTGAACCACAAGATTTCGTATCTACCTTCTTAGAAATGAAACAAAACTCTACAATATCTACTTCTCAAATAATCCTTTAAGTTGCTAACTCCTTGATTTTTATGTAATATATACATATAAATAAAGGAGAAGTTTATGGCTAGAGGAAAAAGAAGTTCAGGAAATAACTACACATCTAAAGGTGAGCGACGTAATGTTAGTCGTTCTGTTCTAAAAAGTCTAAAAATAGACTATAATAAGTCTATGGATCGTATCAACAATCAAGTATCTGCTTGGAGAAGAGGTTTGCATGTCATGCTTACCATCGCTAATCCCGACAAAAAAGAGACTAATAAACCTTATATTAGGGTAAACGCTCTTAATGTTTGGGGTCCTCCTCGTCAAATGAGTGACTTATATAGTAGGAAACGAAGAAATGACCGAGTTAACTAAGAGTTTCATAGGCGTTTTCAAAGAAAATAGTTTTGCTCTTGCCCTAGTGTATACTATTGGTCATGTAATTATTGCACTAAATGTTGTATACTGGATGACAGGAGCAAGTGTGTTTGAGGCTGGTTTAGTTGCTTTAGTCGAGCCAGCCATCAACGGCTTTTGGTTTTTTCTATTACACAAAATATGGAGAAAATGTAATGTATAGACCTTTACCCGATGGATTAACTATTAAGAAATCTAATGTGCAAGGTTTAGGGCTATTTGCTACAAAAGATTTTGAAGCAAATCTTATATTAGGTATTGTACATGTAATGAATAAAAACTTTCCGCACGGTGCAATTAGAACGGCACTTGGCGCATTTTACAATCATTCAGAAGAACCTAATTGTGTTAATACAAAAGGCTTTTGGCATCAGATACCTGTATGCTATTTGCAAACAACAAAGCCTATTATAGCAGGAGAAGAACTCACTGCAAAATATACCTTATATGGTGATTTTAGTATGGAGAACAGTTAATGCCTGAGGGTCCAGAATGCACTCGTACTGCTAAACAAGTTGATAGAGCAGTTAGAGGCAAACAACTTGTAAATATTAACTTTGTGTCTGGTAGGTACACTAAAAAATCGCCCATAGGCTTTGGGGATTTTTATATAGCACTTGAAGAGCAGCACTTACCTGTTAAGGGGGTTTTTAACAAAGGCAAGTTTATTTATTGGGAATTTGGAGATCTACTTCCAATTTGTTGGATGTATACTACTCTCGGCATGACAGGCAACTTTAAATTACAACCTTCAAAACATACCCGTGTTGCTTTTTACTTTGATGACGATTCTTCACTTTATTACAACGATCAACGTAATTTTGGTACAGTAAAATTTGTATTTAATGAAAAAGAGCATGAGAAGAAAATTAACTCTATTGGCCCTGATATGCTAAATAATCCGTGCACCTTTGATACTTTTTGTAAAATTGCAGAAAAGAAACCTAAGTGGCAGGTTGTAAAATGGTTAATGGAGCAAAGTCAGATATCGGGTGTTGGTAATATATATAAATCGGAGTCTCTATTTTTATCAAAGATTTCTCCATTTAGACTGATGGAAAGTTTAAGTAGCTATGATTTAGAACAGCTATACCTTTCTGTCTGTAAAGTTCTACGCAATGCTTATGATAATGGAGGCTCTACTATAAGAAGTTATTCAGATTTATATAATAATGCGGGGCAATATACTCGTTTTGCTTCTACTCCGAATGAGATTAAAGAAGCAAGAGGAGGTCATGTAATGGTTTATAACCAAAAGGAAGATATCTTTGGTAATCCTATTGAAAAAGCTAAACTATCTGATGGAAGAACAACTTTTTGGTCACCGTCTATCCAATCTTAGTTTGCATAAATCCTAATTATTTGTTAATATAAACAAAATAGGAGATTATATGCGAAAATATACATTATCTAAAAAAGCACTTGAAGAAAACCACGATAAATGGTTATGTTCAAGAGGTGTTCATCCCGACCAACTTAAAAATAAACCTAAATATCGTGCTAAAGCACCCGTTTATAAAATAGAACGTAAACACCCTACATCCGATGTAGTTGGTAATGGTTTTGTTCGTAAACAATCAGCCTATTCTGGTAGTGGAATTACTATTGGACAAGCCTATAATAAAGGTAACTTAGTTGTACTATCAAAAAATGAAGCATCAGATGCAGCAACAGGAAAAAGAAGATGACAAAACTACTAGAACAAGTAAGTATTAATAAATGGACACAAGACTTTATTAAAGAAGTTGAGCAGTACATTCAAACTGAGATATATAAAAATTTCAATTTATCACAAATTAACTTAGATTGGAATCCTCGTAGACGATCTTCTCGTGGGGGTATTTATACGGCGGGTCCTGGTATCAATATTGCTATGTTTCATATGATTCCTAAAAGCCCTTTTGATGATGATGATTTAATTGAGATTTATCGTGTATATGAGTATAAATCTTTTGATGCTGATAAAGAGATTGGAGGTATTTACTCAAACTTTAAATACCAAAAACTACAATTAGTTGTTTTACATGAAATTGCCCACGCATTACAATACTACTCTTATAAAATTAATAATTTTAGGTGCAAACCGCATGGTATTACTTTTAAGAATTTTTATCGTAGACTAAGAAATAAATTCTTAAACCCCTTCCTTCCAGACCAAAATAAGTTTAAAATACTATATGATAAAGAAATTAATGCTCTTAAAGACAAGAGTGCTTTAAATTGGAGATAAATTGTCAGATAACTTTTGTTCAAGACCTTTCAATGAATTACATATAGAAGAAAATGGAAACATAACTCCGTGTTGTGTAATGCCTTCCAATAGATTTTTTATGGGAAACGGTATTGAAAATTATTTTTCAGGGCAACCATTAGAGCAACTGAAACAAAAACTAAATCAAAATGAAAGACCCGTTGAATGCGAATACTGCTGGAAAGCAGAGGATGTTAACCTTAAAACGCATAGAATAGCCGACAACCAAAAGGGTATCAGGCAAGTTCATATAAGGTTAAATAATGTCTGTAATTTTAAATGTAGAATGTGTAATCCTAAATTCTCGTCAACTTGGGAAATCGAAAACAGAAAACATAAATTCTTTGGAGAAAGTTTCTCTACCCAAAAAGATGTATTTGATTATGATCCAAGATTATTGCCTTTTATAGTGAAAGCAATAAGAAAAATGAATCTTAAGTTTATTAATATATCAGGAGGAGAACCTTTAATTACCGATGCTAATTATAAGTTTTTAATGTATTTAATTAATCACAATGTTGCTAAAGACGTAACTTTAGCTTACTCTACAAATTTATCTAAACTATCCTATAAAAATAAAGATTTATTTCCATTATGGAGTAAATTTAAAAAAATTAACTTAGAAGCTAGTTGTGATGGCTGGGGAGAAGCAGTTGAGTATTCACGGACGGGTTTTAATATGAAAACTTTTTTAACTAATTTTATGAAAGCATTAAAATATATTCATAGAATTAATTGTGTTGTTAATATTTACAGTGTTTGGTCACTTCCTTACGTTGAGAAACTGAGTAGAAAGTTTGATAAAAAAGTTATATACGCTCCTTGTTTCTTGCCCGAATTTTTGAATCCTCAAAGATTATTACCCGAAGATAAAGAAAAGTTATACTACTTATATAAAGAATACCCAAATCTTTTAAAAGTTTTTGACGATTACATTTCAAAAGATTTACCTCCACTAAAAGAAATGATATCCTATAACCAAATGTTAGATAAGTATAGAGAGACAGATTTTTTCTCTGTTTTTCCTCAATATAGGAAATATAATGATATTAGTTACTAATGGTTGCTCTCATACTTGTGGAGCTGAGTTAACATACCCAATGGAAAGAGCCTGTTATGAAAAGGCTTGGCCTAAGCATCTTGCCACTTTACTTAATTGTGAGCATACTAATTTAGCTGATTCAGGAGCGTCTGCACATAGAATAGTTAGAACTACGATACGTTACATTATAGATATGTTTCAACAAAAAAAGAAACTTGACGAGCATTTCTTTATAATATTATGGCCAGGTATGTTTAGAGATGAATTGTACTTACCTCAAGAACATACTATTGAGGAAGGTGCTTCGTTTTATGATAATAATTGGTTACCCTTAGTAGTTGGGAATGACGAGTCCTATAAAAAAGCATTTTCACATAGGTTTTATACCTACTATAAATCATGGGTAGTTTGTGGTGAAAAAGTAAAAAGACAGATGGACTATCTACATCATATTATGTTGTTACAAAACTTTTTTGTTATGTATAAAATTAAATATCTTTTTTGGAATGCAGCACACAGCCCTCTTGATTTTACTGACCCTGAGCTTAAAGGTTACCTTGGGTTAGTTTTTAAAAAGAATTTTCCTTTTTTACAAGACGTTAATGAGTGTTTTACCGTACTTCTCCGAAACAATAATCAAAATATTTCAGAACATAGTATGGCTAGCGGGTTTGGTTCACATTATGATGAAGAAGCTCTTAAATGGTTTGCTAATTATTTACACAAGTATATAAAGTCAAATAATCTTTTACCTTGATTTATAGTCTTTATTTTGCTATATTATTATTTTAGGAGGTTAATTTGGCACAATATGTAGTAAGACAAGGGAGATGGTCTAATGAAGTTACAAAATTTGATGACTCTAGGGAGCCTATCGATGTATATACCTTTAATCACAGGGGATGTGGTTGTCCTGCTTGGACTCGTAATTGTAAACACGTAAAAATAGTAAAGGCTTGGGAAAAAGCTGGTAAACCGTTAGGTTCAGTTTTTGACGATAGTGCTAAGATGATTGGGAATATTTTCATTAATGAGTAAAACATTACTTTTAAATGATTCAACTCACTACCATCATGGCTGTGCAAAAGTAATAGAAACATTCACTTTTGATCACAGTATTGCGACTAATAGATCTATTAATGTAAATTTTTCAGATTATTCTACAGTAATTCTAAATGGTGAGGGTACTATGCACCATAATAGGAATACTGCATTGAAGTTTTTACAAGCACTAAAGGACGCTTATTTAGCTAAGTGTGATGTTCAATTAGTCAATACTGTTTGGCAAGATATGACAAATGATTATGACGATGTTCTAGCTAAATGTAGCCTTATTCAAGTAAGAGATACTATTTCACAACAAGAGCTTAAAAATAGACATGGTATTGATAGTGATATAGTTCCAGACAGAAGTATTATACCGTATGTTCCTTTTCAGGACTATCCCCCTGTAAATGTTTATCAAGGCAATCGTTTTGATAGTAAGGTAGAATCATTTAAGTTAGGATGTCCTAAGATTAACATTTTTAAAGAAGACTGGAATAGTATAGTTAATAGGCTGAGACACGCAAAGCTATTAGTTACAGGAAGGCATCACGAAGCATATGCAGCAATTAAAGCTGAGTGTGAATTTATATTATTACCAGGTAATACACATAAAAATGAAGGAATTTATTTAAACGCTGGAGTTTCTCCTATAAACTCGATTGATGATATAGAAGATGTTTTATCTGGTGAGTATACTAGAGAATTTAATAGGATATTTGAGTATTATGGAAAAAGTATTTAGAGATTGGGGTTGGTGGAGCGTATTAGCAGAATACGATAAATCTTGTAAGATTAAAGAGTTAGTTGTCAAACCAAAGACTAAGCTTTCTTGGCAAAGACATAATTTTAGAAGTGAAGTATGGTTTGTTAGAAAAGGAACTGCTACAATCTACTATAGTGACGATAGGGAAGGATTAAAAAATGTTTTTAAAGATACAAAAGTCGAAAAGCAAACTCATCGGATCTCACGATACCAGTGGCATTGCTTGGCTAACGAAACTAATGAAGAAGTGTCTGTTATTGAAATTCAGTTTGGCGATGATTGTCGTGAGTCCGACATCATACGCAAGCAGCTTCCACAAGGAAGTTACCTGTTTGGCAACTAATATTTACTGGGAAGCTCGAAATCAAACGGTATCTGGTATGCTAGGGGTCGGAATGGTAACTCGTAATAGAGTCAAGCGACAGACTTTTCCTAACACGTATTGTGGAGTTGTATACGAAGCTAAGATGAGTAAGTGGTGGAAAACTGAACACAATAAAGATGTACCTGTAAGAAATAGATGTCAGTTTAGTTGGTACTGTGATGGTACATCTGACAAAGTACCTGCCTATGATCGTGAAGTTTGGGAAGTAGCAGTTTATTTAGCACGAGGAATATATAATGGTAGATATACTGATAATACTTTTGGTGCTACACATTATCATGCTTACTATGTGTCACCTAAATGGGCAAAGCAATTTAGACATACTACTACTATTGATGATCACATTTTTTATAGATATGATTAATGTGGGAAAACAGATTTCAGTGTAATGAGTTTACTGACTTTACAGATTCTGATGTATAGTCCTCTACTCTTTCAAAATATACTTGCATAACTCTTAATTTTTGAATATACTATATATGTAGATGCTCAAAAGAGGTCTACATAATTAAACTTGCTTAATAATAGGAGAAAATAATGACTTTAACTAGTACATTCGCTTTTCCAAGAAGTGCGTTTCTTGGATTCGACCATATATTTGACGAACTTAATAATATTCGTTTACACGCACACGACGGATACCCACCACATAACGTAATTAAAACTGGAGAGAAGACTTACACAATTGAACTTGCTGTTGCAGGATTCAAAAAGTCTGATTTGAAAGTTGATATTAAAGATCATGTACTAACAATTGGAGGAGAGCGTGCACAACGTAGACCTGCAGAAGATTACGTACACCGTGGTTTGAGTACCCGAAAGTTCTCAAAATCATATAGACTTTCCGAATACACAGAAGTCGTTGGAGCTGACCTAAACGATGGTATATTGACTGTCAACTTAGAAGTAATTGTTCCACAGGAAAAACTTCCGAAGGCAATATCTATCAAATAGTGTTGGTGTCTCTTTAAATAAAACTTAATTTAAGGAGAAATGATATGACAACTATGTCTATAACTGCATTTACTTGCAGTGCATGCGAAAAAATCGCAACTATGTTTAACAATCTTTTTAGAAAAGTACGATTTGGAATGCAGATGTCTGCAAACCAAAGAGTCGCTAGAGAGTTAATCCACTTAGGCTTTCATCAGCAAAAAGAGTTTAACCAGCTTCTACAAAGAATGAACGATCAAGCTATAGAAGAATACTATGACAACAAGAAGTAGTATCTGATGTGGCCTTATACTGAAGATGAGAACGACTTCTTATCTAAATAAAAAAGCGAATGGGGGCTATGATTGTAGCTCCCTTCTTGCATTATACCCCAAAATATTGTATTATAAGTTATAAATTTTTAAAAGGAGAATTATTATGACTAAAGGCGAAATAAATTTTGCAATAAGACCTGACTACAATCAGGAATCTACAGACGCAACTTCCGTAGTACCTGAGATTGACTACAAATTTTCTTTTGATCACTCTCAAGGTCTTCAACTTAGTATTCAAGAGATTGATTATCATTTTAATAAATGGTTACTATCTTTAGGTTATGAGAGAAAAGGATCTAGTCAATGAAAATAGGAGATCAAATACTCAAAGCAGCTTTACTACAAGCTAAAGGTCAAGTAGAAGTACATAAAACTAACATTTTAGTTTATCAAAATATGCCAGCAGGTATTGGAGAGCATAGTGATGTTACTGAAGCAGTTATTTCTGAATTAGATAAGCTGGCTTCAGCTAATGATAGAATTGATATGTTAAGATACTACTTTGACATAGAAGATGAACATGACTTTGAATAAACTATTGGCTTAGATACTAAATATAAAGGGGATAAGTGTTATGGTAGCACGGCAGGCTCCAACCCTGTAAGCGTGGGTTCGACTCCTACATCCCTTGCCAATTTTTAGGAGGACAATTATAATGTATGCGATAAAATGTACACCAAGCAAGTATAACCCAAATGATTGGTATTTACTCAGAGATTTAAATGATTATGTTGTTCATGTGTGGACAAGAGAATCTGAAGTAAAAAAGTTACTTGCTGAATTGAAAAATAATACTCTTGAGATAACACAAGATATCCCTCGATTGGCTCTTGAAAGGGCAACGGCTAAAAAAAGAGCAAAATTGACTGAAAAGGAGTGAAGATGAATAAATTAATTAGTTTAACAACTATTGGAATCGTAACCTGTTTTGTGAGCACTGCTAATGCAACACAACCTCATTCTGCAAAAGTTAGTGATCATTACAAAGCAGTTATAGTAAAGATACCAACAGATTATGAAGTATGCACAAAAGGTAACGGTAAAACAGATTTAGAGAATTTTATTACAGGAGGTATTGTTGGTGGAGTGATTGGTAACAATATTCCTGGAGAAAAAGGGGGCGGAGCATTGGGTGCTATACTAGGCGGAGCATTAAACGCTGAAGCTAATAAAGGCATAAAATGTACAAAGCACACTCATTATGAAAAAAAGATGGAAACTATTTACTCACACAGCACTATAACCTTTACTTATGATGGTAGAAGTTATACTGTAAGATTTACAAAGTAGGTCTCGTAGCTCAACTGGACAGAGTATCGGTCTACGAAACCGAGGGTTGCAGGTTCGAATCCTGCCGAGATCACCAAATTAAGGAGAGAGAACTAAATGCATAGAATATCTGCATATTGGAAAGATAAAACTATAGTTAGGTTATTCAGATGTGTTTACGACGCTATTGACTTTAAAGATATTATGGATGCAAATTATCCTGATAAAGTAAAATTCGAAAAAGGAGTATTTTCAATGAGAGAATGGACATATGATATGTGGAATGTTATTATGGATAGTAAGCATAATCCACTACGGAATATCCCAGATTTGCAAGTTAGGCACCTGGTTATGCAAGTGTTGGCATGGATGTGGTGTATCACATTTTCTATGTATTTTAGTTCTATGTGGATGTTTGGCATTACTGCTATTGCACATGCAATACTAATAGCAGCTATAGTTGTTACAGTTTCTACTTTTACTACAGCTAGTTTAAATCCTATATTTTTTATAAAAAAAGGTTATCATACACCAAGTAGAACTAGAGCGCTATATTATAACGGAAAAAGAATTGAACTCGATGCAAACGACCCTGGAGGCGAGCACGATTAAGGAGAGCAAATGTTAGGAAGATTAATTGAATACACCCGTACCACAACTTATCAACACAAACCAAGGAGAAAGTATATGACACCGAACCCACACTATATTAATATGATGATTAATATTGGTATATTCGCTATGTTAGTTTACGTTGCTATACAAGTTAGTTAAAGGAGAACATCAATGTTTTATGATATTGATAAACTAAACGACTTAGAAAAAACTGTGAGTGATAATTTAGCCTCAGCTGATAATCATACACAACATAATGACCATAAAACACATTGGATTAACTATCGAACTGATATGCCTAATTGTTTAATGGTTATTAGAGAATATAAAGAATTACTACGACAACTTAACTTAAGAAAGGAAAACTAATGGGAATTATTATATTAGCACTAGGTATGTTCAGCATGGACACACAAGAATTTAGAGAAACTGCTAATCAGCAAGTAAAAGAAGGATACAAATGGACTTATGTCGGTAAGCAAGCACCATCAGGAGTTCCAGCTATCACTCTAAAGTCAAATGGCGATGAATATATACTTTGGAAATTAAAGTAATGACAGTAACATACATGACTGATGGTTCACCTAAATCTTGGGATAAAAAGCTACGTACTTATGAAGTAACTTATCCCAGTGGTCAGAAAGTGTTTTGGAAAGACTATACTGCTCGTGATGCGCTAACTAAGTATGATGGTCACAACTCTATGTATAATTATGAATTAAAAATCCGAGAGATCGAAGGTAAAGAACTTGCCTTAAAAAAGATTATGGATAAGTGATAGCAAACCTACTTTGTGCTTATCAAATGGTTATTTTTTGTGTATTATATAAATAACAATCAAAAATAGGAGATTTTAATGGCAACTAACATTGTACTTTATGGCGTAGCTGCAGCAGCACTTATACTAACTTTCATGGCTACTAATGAGTTAGAAAATAGATTTGTAGAAATTGAGAAACAAATTGAAATTCAAAATACTATCATTGATAAACTAAGAAAGTAGGTGAAGCATGGATAATTTGCAAGAAAAACTACAAGAAACTATTCAAGAGTTAAAAGAAGTCATGGAAGCTCGTAAAGCTAAGATGGACGACCTTAAACGAGAAATTGAAGAGCTTGAAGAAGAAAATGTCGCATTAGAAGAAAGCATTAAAGGAATCTTAGATGACTTCTAATGAACCACATGATATGGCTAAAAGTTGGCTTGAGTGGTTAAAGCATAATCCTGACCCTGCAAGTTACCTATCTCCTGACGACTGGAGAACTCAAGCTAACATCTGGATTGACTTAGGCTATTCTTGTGTGAAAACACCATTACTACCTAAATATCAGTATCATATTATAGATCGTTGCTTGCGTGGAGCTTCTGACATTATATCTTGTGAGACTACCGCAGTTCATTCAAACACCTCTAGTTTAATACAATGGTGTAAACAATGGAGTAGGGGAGCAGTTCAAGAGTATGCACAACTATTTGAAGTACTCAAAGAGGATCGTGCAGGAAAGCCGCCAACTCATCGCCAGGTGTGTGAGTCGAGAGATGCTAGCAGAAAACGACACTTCACTGCAGAACATCAGTTCCCCATCATGATACCTAAAAAAGGCATTCGTGATAGAGGCTGGACACTAGAAAAGGCTCGCAATTGGATGTGGCAACACTCTAAGGTCACGATAGTTACTCAAGCAGAAAATAAACGACTCCTACCTTTCACAGAGGATATGGAGATAGCGAGTAAAAGATATTCAGATGCAGACATTGAGATTTGTATCCACCCTAAATATTTGGCTGACGACAATGTTTAAGAATAAAACTGCCTGTGCAGCACTAGACGCGTATTATATTCAGCACAATGTAGCAGACTTTCAATATGAAGGTATGAGCGGTAAAGCTGCGTTTGAACTCTATTGTATACATAACGACGAGTTCCTTCTTGAGTTACTTTGTGCTTATCTTGACCTAGTCAATAATATTAAAGCTATATACCCCGCTGTACCACAGAGCGTTTAATGACCTTATTTTTTATACTACTTCTCAAACATGCAATTGTAGACTTAGGCGTACAATCTCACTTTTCTGGATTACGTAAGCAGGCATATATCAGTAATGCACACATACATTATCTGCATCACGGAATATCAACTCTGCTCATTGCAGCATTCTTTGTAGACCCCCTCCTTGCAGTAGCTTGTGCTATTATTGATTATCTAGCACACTGGCATATAGACTGGGGAAAGCATCGTATTAATACAGCTTTTAGCATTAAAAGTCGATCTCGTTTATGGTGGTGGACAAATTCAGTTGACCAGCTACTTCATTTTGTTACTTATTACATTATTGTTCTCATAGGAGTATAACATGGTTACAGGACATGATATCTATCGTCATTTTAACCTCAAAACAACTCAAGATTTATTTGGAGTGTATATAGGTTGGCAACAGATACGACTATATCGAGCGCCCTTAAAGATTGGGCGTAGTAAAAATGCAGCAGCCATACAACGTGGTAGAGCGCAAGGAGGAGCTGACTGGTGGTTTTCTTCTTATTTTTTACTACCTGACAATGAAGCTACCTACATTGTAGAACGACAGATCAAATCTTTACTAAAACAATATAACATCAAAGGTACCCAACGACAAACAGAATTGTATATCCTAGATGCTGAAGAAGCAAAGCATCAGATTAGAGCAATCCTAACTCAACTCGGTTACGAAGTTATAGATATTGTCCCAGAAGTTAAAAATTTACACATTGCACACTCTTAAAATCCATGCTATTATTGTTGCATAGCTGGATTGAACATAAAACGCTTCGGCACAGTGCGGCACAAAGTTCTTCAACAGAGTGCGACCGTAGGGAGCAAGTGCGGAAACGGAGTTTCACATTGTTTTATGCCACAACTGCGTCTAACTTTAATTAAGAAAAAGAATGATTAATCTACCAGGTCAAAGTATTGATATAGAAAAATTTAAACTTATATTAGCTTCAAAAACTTTAGATTGTTATGTTTTGTCAGCTATTACTGCCTGTTGGATAATAGAACAAAATTTAAATAATGGGAGTCCAGTACATATAGTTACTCATTTAGCTGATACCTGGTCTCATACTGTTTGTGAAGTGAAAGGCATTGGAACATTAGACGGTAAAAATAACTTATATATACCTAATTACTACTATCACAAACAACCTGCTACAGAACAACAATTCAATGATGCCAAACCAGTCTTTAATTGGTATGACACTCAGAAAAAACACACTAATGCTAAGAAATGGTGTTGTTATGAACCATCACAGATAACTAAGACTACTTTACTACTATTCGGAGACTACACCAACTTTTCACCAAAAATGGAATTAATATGAAATCAGAATTAACACCTTTAGATCATATAACAGTAGCTATTCACTCTTTTTTTATACTTATAGGATTAAAACTAGCTTTATCTAATCACATACCTGTAAGTATGTTTGGTGGAGTTTTAGCTTACTTAAATCTTAAGTCTTTTGATGTTTATTCACTATGGAGAAAACATGCCAGAACAAGACAATAACTTAGAAGAAGCAATGTCAAAGCTCAACGACACTCTTACATCGCTAGAAGTAGAACTTGATATAGAGAACGAACAAGATCTGAATACTTCTAAAAAAACTCCTATAAATAATGAATCCTCTAATTGGGATTATGATACATATGGACATGGAGCTTAGGTTACTATAGCCTTGCTAACTACTTGTTTTTTTGCTATTATTAATAGAATTAAAAATTAAAGGAGTAAACTATGCCTAATTGGTGCGAAAATTATTTAAGACTAGAAGTTCCTAATAAAGAGGAAGCAGATAAACTTGCCGCTGTTTTAGAGAGTAGTGACGAAGATAGTGTTGGCTTATTAGGTTATTTAATGCCTGAACCTAATTATGACGATCAAGAATTTAAAGAACAGAGTGCTATTTTTCCAAACTGGTATGAATGGAGAGTGCACAACTGGGGAACTAAATGGGACGTTGATGTGCAGGATTGGAATAAAGTTGAAAATAGTGACGGTACTTGTACCTTTGATATGAATTTTGACTCTGCTTGGGCTCCGCCGACTGGTGTATATGACTCTGTAGCTCAGAAAGAAAACTGGAAAGTATTCGCTACGTTTATTGAAGGAGGTTGTGCTTTTCTTGGTTATTTTGAGGACAATAATGCTTATCAATATGACTGCGATAAAAGAGACACTACTAATGCTCCTTCCTGGTTGGTTGATGACTATGCTTGGTACTATGACCAACTAGACGAGTGGGAACAAGAGGAAGATGTTGAGAGTATCAATGCAGGAACTATGACTGAAGACCAGTTTCTTGAAAAATGGGGAGTAGATACCTACAATATATATAAAGAGTCTATGAACCCAAATACTGATGAACCTGAAAAGAAAGATTGGAGTACTGATGCTTAAAAAACTACTGCAAAAGTACATATTTAAAAAAACAGCAAATAAACCAGACGATAATCCTGGTTGGGATAGGGTCTTAGACCCTAATAGAAAATTTAGTACTCCTAACCAGCAATGGGAAAAAGCAATGAAAGCTTCTATCAACAAAACTGAACTTTTAGAAAGGTTAAAAAATGGCTAAAAAAGACTTTGGACAAGTAGTCGGAAAATGTGAAATATGCACTATTAATTGCTGGGATTCTACCGACAGTAAACCAGCAATTTGGCCTTGTAATATAAAGGGTTGTCCCTATGAGAGTGGAACCTCCCAAAATAGATTAAGTAATATTCCTTTCCAAAGTCCTACTGGCTCTGGTATAGGACAGATAGAGATGTAAATGTCAGATAGTATTTTTATAGAACAAAGAGAGTATCATTCGACCACACACTATATTAATAGAGAAATCTCTAAAGAAGAGATTATCAAAGAATTTGGTGATATAGATACCTTTAAAAAAGGATTACTTGAATATCAACACGAGGACTATGATGAAGAGTTGAATGATAAAGTACACGATTTTTTAAGTGAATTTGACTATGACAGACATGTTGACGAATGGTCCATGCGTAAAGGTGGGTATGACGTTGAGATAGAGGTTGTAGATAAATTTACAATGACGGAAGATAGATAAAAGTAAAGGAGAGGTATATTGACTGAAGATTATACTGAATACGGCTATAGAGGTCTTGAAGAATTAAAACAAGCTCATCAAGAAATTGAGTTACTTAAAAAGCAAATCGCTGAAGAGATAAAAGAAAAATATATCTTATATAAACGTATAAAAGAACTAACTGAAGAATAAAAGTACCTAATTAAATAATCCACCATCGATACACAAAAAAGTCGCTCATGCGGCTTTTTTATTATAAAAAACCCAAAGTTGCTAATCAAAGTTGTCCATATAAAACAAATTATATTTGGTGAAACAGTCATTGGTCTTTCTCTTAATAATTGCCTATTAATACTTTTTTTAGTAATATTGATTATTAACAGATTAGACTATCAACTGCATGATGAGCGAAAGGATTTTTTTATGCAAATTTTAAAGTTTTTTACACTTAAAGTGTACGACGGTAAGGGAAGGTATCACATATGTTCCCTCCGAGAAAGAATTAAATGGCTTTTACAGGGACGCCCTTTGAGAAGTAAAAAGGTTGTAGACAGAGCGATTAAAATAGCACATAATAATAGATAATAACAATTAAATATTTATGAGGGCAAGCAAAATGGATCACAGAGATTTCGCAATTGAACTAACAGAGAATATGGGTTTCTCAGCAAAGGATATGCTGGTAGCTTGTCTAAAGTATATGTCGCAGGACGATGTAAAAGATATGTTACATTGTAACGAATATCCAACTAGCACAGAAGAGGCAAACCATGTTTAAAATACTAAAGAAATTTCACGACCCAAACTATGTTATTATAACACCTTGTGTACTGTTATACACTTATGGTGCTTATGTATTTATTATAGATATTTTTTCCTAAAGGACTTCGTAAATATTATATGAAAAAAATAATCACAACAAGTCCTCCACCATACCCTGTGTTTAAGTCTGAACATATTCAGAAACTTGCTTACAGTATTTATGAAGATAAAAGATCAGTTGATTCTTATTATTTTAATGGTGAGACAGACTTTGAAAAAGAACTAATTAATTATTTAGGTACAAAACATTGCTTTGTTACTAACTCAGGACATGCTTCTATTTATATTGCCTTAATGGCTGCTGGAGTTGGTCCAGGCGACGAAGTAATTACTACATCTATATCTTGGGGACAAAGTTTATCTCCAATACTACAACTAGGAGCAATTCCAGTTATGTTAGATATTGATGAATCTTTCCAATTAAACTACTTTCATTTAAGTTCTGCTATTACAGATAAAACTAAAGCCGTACTTGTTGTAAATCTTTATGGTGCTAGCGCTAATTTAGATAAAATTAGAAGTGTTTGTGATGCTCACAAGTTAATTATGATTGAAGATGCTGCTCAAAGCATGGGATTAAAATATAAAAATAAGTATACAGCTACTTGGGGTCATATAGGTGCTTTAAGTTTTAATTCGGGAAAACTTCTTCCTATCGGCGGAGCAGGTGCAATTGTTACTGACTCTGATGATCTTTGGCACAAGATTTTATACTATGGATCAAAGGCTGCACATAAAAGAAAAGGTTTAGTTGGTACTGATTATGAATGTGATGGCATGGATTATACGTTTTTATGTCACCCCTTACTTCAAGAAATGGGTAGAATTCAACTTCGACAACTATCTAAAATGAACAAAAACAGGAGGGCTAATATTGCTCTTCTACGTAGTTTAATCGACACTACACACTTTGATTTACAACATATACCTGAGGGATCAGATACTCCTGCGTATATATTTTCTTTTGTGAATAAAACAAAACTTAAGATCGATCAGTTAATAAAACTATTCAAACAGGTGGGCTTACCTATGTTTAGGTACAATCCGTTTCCACTTTCAAACATTCCTGGTTATACAAGATTTACCAATTACAGATATAGTATGTGCACTAACGCTGAGAGACTATCTAAAAATGAACTTTGTATCACGAGTTATAAGTGGTATACTGAAGATACTGATTATATTGAACAGTACGCTAAAGCAATTAACTATATTTCTGATGAGGTAAGTAAGAATGTTTGAATTTTTTGATAAAAGACCTGCTGACATCAATAAACAAATAATTGATAGCTGGGAGGAGTCTAAACTCCATCTTGATGCATTCTCTACTGATGAGATAAATCAATTGATTAAAATATTCAAAACTGCACCTAAAACAAATAATATGACCAAACAGAATAAAATGTTTGATGATTTTTTAAATAGTGAAAGCGTTGATAAAACTATAACCCCAGGTTCAAGATTTGGACAAGGATCTGGAGCCTGCTCTGCTCCTGTGTGTTGGGACGAAGGTAGTAAAGAGATATTAGATCCTGTACTTAGAAGATATATTGGCGATTATAAAATAGTTGGTGGAACTTTTAACATTACTATGAATCCTTATCGATTACATACTGATAGTGGCAGATTGAAAGAAACTAAAATCCACAAACAAATCATTATACCACTACACTGGGATAAGTCTCTTGATATATACAGTATACTATATGATCAAAGATGGACAGGGTGCCAGGCTAGATTTCAACGAGGTATACCTACTACATCTGAAGAAAAATTTACTACATCTACTCACATGACTATAACTGACTATGAGAATAGTGAGATTCATAATTTAACTAATGCTTCGTTTGACAAGCGAATGTATGAGAGCCTTGTATCTCATATCAACTATGAGAGTTTGTGGGGATTTAGTGTAGAACTAGCTGCTAAATGGACTCCAAGATCCTTAATCGCTTATGATAGAAGTGTTATTCATAGTTCTTGTCATTTTGCTAGTAGTAAACTAAAAACTAAACTATTTATTACTTTAGTCACAGAACAAGCTGATTAATGCCATCATTATATTAAAATTTAATTTTTATGGCGGGGTAATTCGTAAAACTACCACTTTTCGATTGCCCAAAGGCTAATTTTTTTATATTATATATTTATAAAGATTGAAAGAGGCATCATCCTCTGGGCAACAGGGTTAGGTGGTAACGCCAAACGAGTTTGCGAAGTGTAAAACCAGGTAAATGATCCAACGGAGTCACGGAACGCGTCTCAGCCATCTCTCAACTTTATTGGGAAGTTGCACCCATTAATGCAATAGCAATCAGCTGAACGAGAGCTTAGAAATGGGCTTCAGTCGAGCCAAGTTATGGATGCGTAAGAGATACCGATGGGCGTTCCTCGAGGGGTCAGGGAGACATCGTTAAAAACTCCCCCTTATTCTGTTGTTTCGGTAGGGATAACCAACTTAAAAAAACCCACCACAAAGAACACGGGTCAACCGATTGCCATAAGCTGAACAGGAGTCAGGCGAGTACGCGGGATGTAAGATGACAGTAAGTTCACTTTCACGCTTAGCCACCTTTTGAAAATTTTACTCACGAAGATGCTTCGCACGATTGACCCCCATTTTTTGATTGCTAACAGGTTTATTTTTTCGTATTATATTTATATAAGATAACAAGAGGGAAGGAAAATGCCTCACAACTATTTTCCAACTGACTTTTTAAGAGGTGAATATATGTCAGCTACTACCCAGAAATCAGCGAATTATACTGCTGATATGGTCAATCAAATGACCGAAATGTATAATGAATTAGGCAATGATGGCATAGACCAGATTGCTGACACTCTCGGCAAGTCCGTAAGGTCTGTCAGAAGTAAACTCGTTCGCGAGGGTGTTTATGTAGCTAGTCCTAAGAAGACTGCTTCAAAACTAGAGGGTCCTTCTAAAAAAGAGATTCTCAGAGATATCGAGTCTAACGGCTTTGATGTGTCAGGTTTTGAGGGCGCCACGAAAGCGGCACTCACTAGATTAATGGGTGTAGTAGCTAACTAGCTACTCGCCAAGAGTTTCAGGAGGTGGAACTTATTAGCTCCACCTACTACTGCCATCTTCACGATTATTTTATAATCGCATAGGGACGTCTAATAAGAGGAAGTGGCAACCTACCCATAGAGGTAAGAGCTATGGGGTGTTTAAGTACGCGACTTGACACAGTTGATTCTAGGGGACGGGTTCTCTGAAAACTAGAATCCATGCAGAGGAAAGCTGCGATGACAAATAAAACCCTGTGGTGACTTACACATTCCCAAAGTCGATTGTCGGTTAGGCGCTAAGATTTCTAAATCCGACACACTGGCACCCTAAGGTCCCGCAGGCAACGAAAGTTCGTGGACCTAGGTAGTGCCAAAACTGACTAGTCGCATGAGGCTATTCAGTAAGTTGAATAGGGGAGACACTGTCAAGTCTTCGGATAAGCACAGAGCCCTATTCATTAAACTCCGACCCTCGACACAAACTATATGTTTGATGCTGGTAAGAACTGGAGTTGGGTAAAAGGCGATAGGCATTACGGTTACCTGCTCTGTCCTCTAACAGTCACTGTAAGAGAACATCAAAACGGACTTGTAATCGCCTTTTTACTTTCAGAGCTTGTCGTAGGCTCTTCTTCTGCAGAGGCGAAACTACGAGTCGGGAAGGGATTAATACAATGCGTACCCTTAGTGAGTAGGCGAGGTTGGCGGCAACTCACAACATATTTTACTTTAAAGTTCAAGAAAGGAGCAGCGACGGTTGTTCCTTTCTTGCGTTTTAGCCTATTTTTTGATATTATATATACATAATTAAAAAAGGAGCAAAATGTATGACAAACCAAGTATCACGAGATTATGAACCTCTTACTAGTTTAGCACAAAGAAACACTGAGGATTTAACAGTTGTTCTTGAAAATGAGCCTATCACAACACCTTATAGACGTTCCCAATTACCACAATGGACAATCAGAGATATAATTAAGTATGATTATACTTATTACTTTGGGATAGCACTATGCTCAAGTTTAAAACCTACTCAACTTCAAGAAGAGTATGAAGAGTTTAGGACTCTACGTAAGATTCATGAGTTAAAGCATGGAGTATTTGACCCTATTATAGTAGACTGTGATTACTTTATTATCTGCGGACACCACAGACATAAAGCGATAAAAGAGCATTATTCATATAGCTATCGAACACCTATTATCTGTTTAGAAGGAGTTACCCATGGTTTGGTAACAAGCTTCTACGAGAGTTGTCAATTACATCTTCAAGGTCAACTAGATGAGCAAGCAAGAGCAATTGAAGAGTATGATTATGGAAAACTACAAGCTGGAAAGGAAATATTATGATTTATTTTGCATCTGACCACGGAGGTTATAAGTTAAAAGAACGACTATTTATGAGACTATCTAAGGAAGGTTATTCAACCTATGATTTAGGTTGTGCAGGTACTCAAATTTCGTGTGATTATCCACTGTTTGCACAACGCTGTGCTAATGCTATGATCGAGGAGGGCGAAGGATTCGATCCAAATTCATTTGGTGTGCTAATTTGTGGAACTGGAATTGGTATTTCTATGGCTGCTAATCGTTATAGTCATATTAGAGCTGCTCTTTGTTTAAATCTTACTTATGCTCGACTAGCTCGTGAACACAATAATGCAAATGTACTTTGTTTGCCAGGTCGCTTTATGGAGTTTGAAGATGCCTACGCAATCTTACACACCTTTTTAAGTACTCAACCTTCTAAAGAAGCTAGACACGCAAGACGATTGGAGCTGATGAATGCAATCAACTAATATCTGTGACTCCTGTCAGAGTGAGACTATCGACTCTGAACTATACTGGAATGAAGATTGCTCTCCACTGTGTGAGGACTATACAATGCCCTCAAAGTGGGACGCAGTTTGTGCATCTTGCTTTGCAAAAGCACTTTCTGAGGGGTTAATCACTTGGAAAAATGCAGTTGAGCTTGCCAAAAACAAATAATTTTGATATTATAAATAATAATCAGAAAAAGGAGCAACCAAACATGAACGACCCATTTGAGCCACTTAGACTTGCTACTGACCACTATAACATCTCAAGAGATGAGTTTGTAGCCAAAATTGATGCAGTGTGGAGCACTAATTCTGTCTTCTACACTCAAGCACTAGCACACTATGACCAAATCCAAAAGGACATGGCAGAATATACGAGGTATGCCAATGCAATATAATAGAATGACAGATGCAGCTATCTTAAAAGCACACCCAAATACGCAGTATGCATTTCAGCAGTGGAAAGCACGTGTTGACAAGATATGTGTTAAAGCATTTATGATGCCTTCTTCTTGCCTACCTGATGCAGGTTGGAGATGTAGCTTTGAATCCTCACTTACTCCACGAGAAGCAGTTGAATCTGCAGTTGAATTTTGTTGGAGATATGAGCCAGGCGTCCAAGATTGCTGGTATGGAGATGTGACTCAATGACAATTATTAATTTATCAGACTGGAAACGTAAAGGCAAACGAGAAAGCATACAAGCACAGATTGACAATCCACAAGAGGACAACGATGAGGTAATGTGCTCCTTTACCTTAGAAGAGAGTGAAGACGAATTTGAATTCACACTCGAGACAGAACCGTACCCACTACCTGTTGCCCAGAGAACACTTTTTGGTTGGAGTGTCCAGATTTGGGACTTTCATCAACAGCAGTGGGTACATCTGCCAGACTACTTTACTACTGAGACAGAAGCACTAGATCTAGGAGAGGCAATTATGAGGGAGAGCGACAATGCAGCATTTTTCGAATAATGCTGAAATGAATCTACTTACTGTCAGACTTGACTCCGTTCATGATTGCCTCAGCCGTTGTGCTGAAGGATCGTGGTCACACACATATTGGAGCGGTGTGCTATTTGCTCTAGTCAGACAACTTTCGCGTATACAGATCACACGCCACTAGGAGAAGAGATGACCTCTCTATTTTATTTAACTGTAGCATTTGTAATGTCTAACCCAGCAGCGTTAGATAGACCACTATACATTTACTACAGCCCAACATTTGAAAGCAAAGCGAGTTGCTATGGCTATGCACGTGCTAACGCCACAGCAATATTTCGTAATGCAGTTTCACGTATGAGAAGCGCAGTTCCTCTACAACCTGAGACTATCTATTGTCTTAGTACAGAAGAGATACAGAACATCTACACGTACTCACAAAATCTACATAAAAAGGAAATATAATGAAAGAACGATCGTTAACAGAGCAATCTAAAAAGTTAATCGGTGAACCACACTTTAGAAATCGAGTTTCCTACTACTATAATCACTCACGTCATGCTTATATTTTTTGTGTACCTTTAGGAGATGGGTCACGAGAAATGCTTCCAATTGCACAATTTCAACCTATTATTTCAGATGAGATGCCTTATGATGCTACTGATTTAATAGAGCATATAGCTGACTGGATGAGTCAAGATATTGAACGCAACGATAAGCCTAACCAATGAGACAGGGCGGATTAAAACCAAAATCACACAGCTCTGGAGTGTACTGGGTTCGTGCTTCTGCAAACCCAAAAGGAGAGGGTGCATCTAAAAAGAGCGAAGAAGAATCTCCAGCAATCAATGCTATCGCCACAGTCTTAACTGTACTAGCTGT